>WNEZ01003160.1_pt1 | contig 14202 bp, 9 predicted proteins | sample 5400521 | NCBI WGS metagenome assembly WNEZ01 (sample SAMN13153339, study PRJNA577476) | soil metagenome | isolation source: 120 cm saprolite under Douglas fir tree site 2 hole 1 replicate 1 | place: USA:California | collected 2015-04-18
AAGGCCGAGTACCAGGAGTCGATGTTCCTGACGGTATCCGCACGGAATTGCGAAGGGGAATGCGGGTCCGTCATCACCTGCTGGCGAAGAGCCGCCTCGCGCGACTTCGATCCGTAGTTCTGACCGAAAGCAATGAAGAACTGCTGGTCGCCGGAGAAGCCATCCTGCGTAGGTGCGGTTTTGCCCGAGAGTGAGGCGCGGTAGCCGTCGTAGGCAGCGGAGATGCCTGCGACATCGGCGATGTTTTCTCCGAGCGTCTGCTTGCCGTTTACGGAGAGGTCGGGGAAGGGCTTGTAGGTGTCATATTGCGCGGCGAGTTTCGCGGTGGAAGCGTCAAAATGCGCGAGGTCCGCAGTTGTCCACCAATTGCGCACGCGCCCTTTGGAGTCAAACGCGCTGCCTTCCGTGTCAAAAGTATGGCTGATCTCGTGTCCGATGACGGAGCCAATCGCGCCATAATTGGCCGCCGCAGGGGCCTGTGCATCAAAAAACGGCGGTTGAAGGATGGCAGCCGGGAAGTTGAGCGCATTTTGCAGCGGAAGATTGACGGCATTCACCGTTTGCGGCGTCATGGACCATTCCTTGCGATCGACCGGGAGGCCGAGGCGCGTCATCTCGCGCTGGTACTCAAACAAGCTGCCGCGCCAAATGTTGCCGAAGATGTCATCCGCCTTGACTTCGTAGGCGGAGTAGTCGTGCCAGGTCTCCGGGTAACCAATCCCCACATAAAGGGTGGTGAGCTTGGCTTGGGCTTCGGCTTTGGTCTTGGGATCCATCCAGGTGAGCGCCTCAATCCGCTTCCGGAATGCGGAGACAATGTTCGCAACCATCGCCTGTGCCTCAGTCTTTGCTTCCGGCGGGAAGTACCGCTGAGCGTAGATTTGGCCGACAGCGTCGCCGAGCAGGCCGTTGACCAGGTCGACGCCGCGTTGCCAGCGCGGACGCTGTTCTGGGGTGCCGGAGAGTACCTTGCCAAAGAAGGCGAAACGCTCGTCATTGAACGCCTTGGGCAGCACTCCGGCATAGGCATCAATCAGGTGGAACGCCAACCAGTCCTTCCACGTGTCCAACGTGGTAGACGCGACGAGAGCCGACTCCCCAGTGAAGGCAGTTGGCTGCCAGACGATGAAGCTGGCCTGCTTACTGAGGCCTGCGCCGCGGAAGTACTCTGCCCAGTCGAGGCCGGGCGCCTTAGCGGAAAAGTCGGCCTGCTTCCAAGTATTGTTGGCTTTATGGACGTCCTCGTTATCCGCCAAGCTTATGTGTATTTCCGCGATCGCGTGCTCCAACTCAACGATGTGTCCGGCGCGGGCGTCCGTGTCAGTGAACCCCGCGAGCTTGAGCATGGCGGAAACGTGGGCCTGATATTTTGTGCGGATGTCGCGCATACGGTCGCTGTCGCCTAGGTAATACTCGCGGTCAGGCAGTTGCAAGCCGCCTTGCAGCAAGTAGGGGGCATAGTGCTCGGAGTCGTTAAAGCCGGGTGCCACCCACAACCCGAAAAGGTTGGCGGTGTGAAAATTGGTGTTATTCAGCGCGTCGACGTCAGATCGGAGGCTCTCACCCAAAGCTCGGGCCAGCTCGCGCTTGTCGTGGATGGCGGCGATGGCATCAAGGTGCGGGCGAAGCGGGGCCAGGCCTTTTGCTTCGATGGCGGCTTCGTCCATGTACGAGCTGTATAGGCCGGCAATTTTGCGGACATTGGAACCCGCGGGCGCATTGGCCTTGGCTGCTTCCTCGAGCAGGCCGGCGGTACGCTTGTTGCTCAAGTCGGCGAGGGTGTTGAAGACGCCCACTCTGCCACGGTCGGGCGGAATTTCGGTGCGCTCCACCCATGCGCCGTTGGCGTATCGGTAAAAATCGTCACCGGGCTTGACCGAGGCGCCCATGTTGGCTACGGCAATGCCGTGCTTATCTTGTTTGGGCGCGTCAATTGAGGCGTTCTGCGCATGAGCAGGGAGCAAAGGCAAGGCGATTACGGCGCAAATCGCGGCGTGCGCGAGGGAAAATTTCGAAAACTTACGTAGGAATCTCATGGGAGGCGCTCCAAATGGCCGCTGCGGCATGGAAGAGTTGCAAACATAAATTAGACGGCAGCCGACCGAAGAGGGTAGCACGGTTGCGACGTTTGTTGGCAGAATCCAAGCAACATCTTCAAACACATATCGATGAGAGACACCCCACATTTCGCCCTTCCTCCGCGGGGGAGCGCATCGCTGCCCTAAATATAGAGTGGTGGAAGGCCATTGCGGATTGGTGGTAAAATGCAGTCAGAAGGTTCCGAATGCTCCGGTTTGGATCCATGGTGGCTACGGTCGCGCTCTTGTTGAGCGCAGATGTGTCCGGGGTACTTCGCCTGCGCCCACCCGCCGAAGAACGCGTTGAGTTCCCTTCCAGCGAGAATTTACCTGTGTTGCCCGATATGTCGCCGGCAAGCGATCAGGACCAAGCCGCACAGCAGAACACCCCTGGCGCTAAGCCCGGAAAAAGCAAGGACGGGCCCTTGCAGCCGGAATCGCGTTTGGCGTTGGTGCGGTTCGTGTCCGGGGAATTCGCGCGCGTGGTGCAACCCATTCCGGCGGGGAAGAAGGGTTTTCACATGAAGGCGGGCGCCCCGCTCGACGAGAAGGGACTGCGGCAGGCACTCGGAAGCTCGGGCTCGGCGATAAATCCTGGCGACAAGGCGCAGATTACCAGCCTGGAATTCAAGGATCGCCAGATCGTCGTGGATATCAATGGCGGTGGACGCGGGAAGACGCGCCTGCGCGACCGCATTCATTTGGAGGTGGGAGGGATGCCAACGATGAGGACGTCCACTCCGGATACTCCGGTGAATACGAACGCAGGTGCAACAGTGTTCCTGGAGTTCGGCAAACCCTTGCCGGACATGACTCCCGATGAATTGAAGCAATACCTGTCGAGCATACTCGATTTTTCAAAGCAACATTCCGCGGCCGTACAGTGGGTTGAGACTCTGCCTCCCGACATCCAGAACGCCATCAAGGACAAGCGGCCCGCGGTCGGAATGGACCGCGAAATGGTCGTCGCGGCGCTCGGACGTCCGGACCGCAAAGTCCGCGAGAAAACGCCCGACGGGACCGAAACCGAGGACTGGATATATGGCAAGCCACCCGCGAAAACCGTTTTTGTGAAGTTCGATGGTGACAAAGTTGTGCAGGTGCAGCAGTTCCCTCAGTAGTTCTGTGACCAGATCATTTCACTGAATTTTATTGTTCCTTTCTTCGCTCGCGTTCCAAGTGTGTTCTAGATACATTCTGATAGGGCTGGGAATCAGGGCACGCATCCCGAATCTAAGCAAGAGGACGTGGCTCGGTTTCCCGGTCTGCGGAGGGCCCATGAATCGATTTCCTGGCCGAATTCGAACGCGCACATGCACTTTGGCGCTCGTCCTGATTCTCGCGGCGGTTGCCTGCGCCGCGCAGTCCCTCTCGCCGGTTATCGAAGTTTCGAACCCGCCGAACGCGGCGGCGCAGCAATCGAAACCTTATGTGGTGCTGGTGTCGCTCGACGGATTCCGGTACGACTACGCGGAGCGATACGGTGCGAAGAACCTGCTGGCTCTGGCGCGGCGGGGTGCGAGCGCGCCCAAGGGCATGATTCCCTCGTACCCTTCGGTTACCTTCCCCAATCACTACACGATTGTTACAGGGCTCTATCCCGAGCATCACGGCATTGTTGCCAACACTTTTTACGACCCCGCGCGCAAAGAAAGATATTCATACGCGGACCCAAAAACAAACGGGGACGGCAGCTGGTACGGCGGCACGCCGCTGTGGGTCCTCGCGGAACAGCAGGGAATGCGCTCAGCGAGCTTCTTCTGGCCGGGTTCTGAAGCGGAGATTCAAGGGAAACGCCCCAGCTACTACCTTCATTATGATGACAAATTTCCGGACGAGAAGCGCGTGGAACAAGTCCTGGCCTGGTTGCACTTGCCGCCTGAGCAAAGGCCGCATTTCATCACTCTATATTATTCCAACGTGGATCATGCGGGGCACACGTTTGGGCCCGACGCTCCTGAAACTGGTGAGGCCGTCAGGCATGTGGACGATATGATCGGAAAGCTGTCCGAGGGGATCTCGGCGCTTGGTTTGCCCGTCGACCTGATCGTGGTCGCCGATCACGGAATGGAAGCGACGCGGGGCGGCTGGATTTTGCTCGACAAATGGGTTGACCTGTCACAATTTGAGACTTCAGGGCCCCTGCTGTACGCGAAATCTGAAGCCGACGCGGAAGGGGCCTACAAATCCTTGCTTGGCGCGAGCGACACGTTCAAGGTTTATCGGCGGGCGAACATGCCGAAGAACCTGCATTTCGATTCGAATCCACGCGAGGGTGACCCGGTCGTCGTGCCGACCGGGCCGTTCAATATCGTTGGGCATGTGCCCGTTTCGAACGGCAATCCGACGCCACCCAATCGCGGCGCACACGGATACGATCCGGGCACGATGCCGTCGATGAAAGCGATCTTCTATGCCGCCGGTCCGGACATCCGCGCCGGGGAGGCCATTGCATCGTTCGAAAGTATTCATCTTTATCCACTGATCGCGGAGATTCTGGGCCTCAAGATTGGTCCGATCGACGGCCAGCTGAGCGTCCTGCAGCAAGTGTTGAAAAAACCTAAACCTCACTGAAGCTGCCGGGCATAGGGTGTGCCAGTTTGGCAGTGAATCAGCCACTCTTGAATGTGCGCCGTGTTGCATGCTCTGCATGGACTGCACGGGCAAGACTGCCTCTGCTATCGAAACCCGCATTCAAAATCCAAATAGCACACAACGGGGTGGCGAATCGGTTTGACATTTGCGTCCCTCCAACCTAGCATTTTGAGTTCTCATGCCTGGCTATTCATTCTTCCGGAGGAATCATGCCGATTAAAGTGGGGATCAACGGCTTCGGCCGCATCGGGCGGAATATTGTGCGCGCGTCGCTGGGAAATGCGGCGATCGAATTCGTCGCGGTGAATGACATTACCGACTCGCAAACGCTGGCGCATCTGCTGAAGTACGACTCCGTATTGGGGAACTTGCACCAAAAGGTGACTCACACGGACGATTCGATCGCGGTGGATGGGAAAAGTTTCCGCGTGTTCAAGATAAAGGATCCGGGGGAGATTGATTGGGCGTCGGTTGGAGCGGAAATCGTCATTGAATCTACGGGCCTATTCACCAAGGCCGCCGATGCGGCGAGACACAAACGCGGTCCGGTGAAAAAAGTGATTATTTCGGCGCCGGCCACAGGCGAGGACCTGACGGTCGTACTGGGAGTGAATGACAAGGCGTACGACCCGGCGAAACACCACATCATTTCGAATGCGTCGTGCACGACCAACTGCCTGGCTCCCGTTGCGAAAGTGATCCAGGACACGTTCGTGATCTCCTGCGGCACGATGACGACGATCCACTCGTACACGAACGACCAGAGGCTGCTCGACCTGCCGCACAAGGACCTGCGGCGCGCGCGGGCGGCGGCGCTTTCCATGATTCCGACTTCGACCGGCGCGGCGAAGGCGCTGCACCTGGTTATCCCGGAGCTGAAAGGGAAACTCGACGGCTACTCCATTCGCGTACCCACGCCAAACGTAAGCGTGGTGGATCTTACCGTCATGACGGAAAAGCCCGTAACGGTTGAGACCGTAAATGCGGCGTTGCGCCGCGCGGCTGAGGGACCGATGAAGAACGTCCTCGAATACACGGAAGAGGAGTTGGTTTCTGCCGATTTCAAGGGCAATCCGCATTCGTCCATCGTCGATTCCGGCTACACACGCGTTGTCGGCACGAACTGCGCGAAAGTATTGGCGTGGTACGACAACGAGTGGGGATATTCGAGCCGATGTAGGGACTTGATCCAGCTTCTCGCGTCGAAGCTGTAGGGCAGAATGGTGACTAGTGACTGGCGACCAGTGACCAGTGATTCGCTTGCCCTGAGCGGATGCGAAGGGTGAGTTGTGGCTTATAAATCGTGATTCGTGCCGCCGGTGACTGCCTGGGACCCGATGTGTGGGTAATGTTTGTGGGTCGCGGCTTTACAGGATGCGCAAAAAGTCGAGTAGCACAGCCACTCTTGGCTGTGCATCGACGATAAGTGCAGCAAAACCAGCCCAGGCAAGAGTGCCCGTGCTACTAAAAGCGGCTTCGAATTGACTTTTTCCGCAACCTGTTTAGCCGTGACATTACAACCACAGCAGGACGCAGGCTTTAGCCACTGATTTCCTATGAATAAACTTTCGATCCGTGATCTTGAACTTGGCGGCAAACGCGTGTTTGTGCGCGTCGACTTCAATGTTCCGCTGGATCGCGGACGTGTCACTGACGATACGCGCATCCGGGAAACGTTGCCGACGCTTGCGTTCGCGCGCGAGCGCGGCGCCCGGCTGGTGCTGGCTTCGCATCTGGGCCGGCCCAAGGGCAAGCCCAATCCGAATTACAGTTTGCGGCCGGTAGCGGCGAAGCTCGCGGAATTGCTCGGCGCGCCGGTGGAGTTCGCGGCGGATTGCGTGGGCTCGGATGCGGAAGGCAAGAGCCGCGCGCTCGCGAATGGCGGCGTGCTCTTGCTCGAAAACGTGCGCTACCACGCCGAGGAAGAAGCCAACGACGAGGGCTTCTCCCGCCAACTGGCGGCGCTCTGCGACGGCCTGTTTGTATGCGACGCGTTCGGTTCGGCGCACCGCGCGCACGCATCGGTCGTGGGAATTACGCGCTTCGTGAAACAGGCTGCGGCCGGATTGCTGATGGAGCGCGAGCTGGCATATCTTGGCAAGGCGCTCTCAAACCCCGAGCGGCCATTCGTGGCCGTGCTGGGCGGTGCGAAGGTCTCGGACAAAATCGAAGTGGTCGAGAACCTGATGCGCGTCGCCGATTCGATGCTCATCGGTGGCGGAATGGCCTACACTTTCTTGAAATCGCAGGGGCTGCCAATCGGGAAATCGCTGGTGGAAACCGACAAGTTGGACCTCGCGCGAAAGCTGATCGAGGAGGCGAAGCAGCGCAACTTCCGGCTGCTGGTGCCTAGCGATCACGTATTGGGCGCGGAATTCAACGCGGATACGGAAACGCAAACGACGAGCGTCAGCGCGACGCCCGACGGATGGATGGGACTCGACATCGGTCCGGAGACGATTGCAAAATTCAGCGCGGAGCTGGCACGCGCGAAAACAATCGTGTGGAACGGCCCGATGGGCGTGTTTGAGATGCCGGCGTTCGCGAAAGGGACGCTCGAAATTGCGCGCGCGGTGGCCGCCGCGACGGCTAAGGGCGCTACTTCAATTGTTGGCGGCGGAGATTCCGTCGCAGCGATCCATGCGGCTGGACTTGCCGATAAAGTTTCGCACATCTCGACCGGCGGCGGCGCATCGCTTGAATTTCTGGGCGGGCGCAAGCTGCCGGGTGTCGAGGCGCTGACAAATAAAGGTTGATTGCATTGAAGAAAAAGATTCAACACAGAGGGCACGGAGGGCGCAGAAGGGAAACAGGAATAAGAGTCGGGTGCGGTCCCGCACCCGGGATTTGAGACCGCTGGAAATGGAAGGAGGAAGGTCGATTTCTCTGTGGCCCTCTGTGTTCCTTTGTGCCCTCTGTGTTGCGCTTTTCGAAATTCGACACAAAGCGAACAAACAATCCCGGGAAGACCGAAGACGAAGAGACAAAACTGCAGTGACGAGGGAAGAGGCGCAATGCGACGGCCGGTGATCGCTGGAAATTGGAAGATGTACAAGACGCAGGCGGAGGCGCGCGCTTATTTTGCGGCACTTGCGCCGCTGGTCGCAGGATCGACGCATTGCGACATCATCGTCGCGCCACCCTTTACAGCGCTGTCGACGGCGGTAGAGGCTGCCCGCGGGGCCGCGATTTCAATCGCGGCGCAAGACGTATGTTGGGAGACAGAAGGTGCGTTCACCGGACAAGTTTCCGCTTCGATGTTGGCGGATGTGGGATGCCGCGCCGTACTTGTGGCGCACTCGGAAATGCGTCAATTCTGTGGCGAGACCGACGAGCGCGCCTGCAAGAAGGTAAAGATGGCCCTTGCGGCCTGTCTGACTCCGATCTTGTGCGTGGGAGAACTGCTTGCCGAGCGCGAGGGCGGGAAGACGGAAGAGGTCCTCGAGCGGCAATTTCGCGGCGGCGTGGCTGCGTTGACCGGTGCGGAGTTCTCGCGTATCATTCTTGCTTACGAACCGGTTTGGGCGATTGGCACGGGCCGCACGGCGACCCCGGAAATAGCCGCGGAAGCGCACCGGTTCCTGCGCCAGCAGGCAGCGGCGGTGTTTACGCCTGAACGCGCCAGCGGGTTGCGGATCCTCTATGGCGGCAGCGTCAAGCCCGACAATATCAAGGGGTTGATGGCGCAGGTGGAAATTGACGGCGCCCTGGTGGGCGGCGCGAGTCTGAATGCCGAGGCCTTTGCCTCCATCGTAAATTTTTGAAGGGCAGGAAGTGCAATGCCAAAAGAAGTGAAATGGGCAATTTCGATTCTGGTTGGCTTGGGTCTGCTGGCCATGGGCTGGAAGTTTTATTTTGTGCTGGTCACGCTGCATATTTTGGTTTGTGGTCTGTTGATCATCGTCGTGTTGCTGCAAAGCGGCGAGGCTGCGGATCTTGCCGGAGCATTCGGCGGCGCGGGCAGCCAGACAGCGTTTGGCCCGCGCGGCGCCGCGACATTCCTTTCCAAAGCCACGACGTGGTGCGCGATCATGTTCATGCTGACGTCGATGGCCATGACCATGCGCCAGAACTCGACCGCTGTGGCTTCGGGAAGTTCCGTCTTGCAACAATTCTCAAAGACAGCTAAGCCGGTGGCTCCGGCAGTCCCCGTGCCCGCAGCACCGGGGGCGACTGTCCCGGCGACTTCTAATAATGCGGCAACACCTGCCCCAGCGGCGGCAACCCCTGCTCCTGGTGCGACGACGCCTGTTCCATCAGCGCCAGCTCCAACGACACCGGCGCCGTCGAAGTAGCAGAAACAGCGCGAGGCTCAGAGCGCTGGCCGGATTTGTAGAACGTGCTCAGATTTTTTCTCACCTTTCCTCGTGCGGAAGTGGCGGAACTGGCAGACGCACCATCTTGAGGGGGTGGCGCCGTAAGGCGTGGGGGTTCGAATCCCCCCTTCCGCACCAAGACATCCCTTTTTTTGCACCCACCTCTTTGCTTACAACTGATTGATCCATTCGCATTTCTCGTGTACCTTTGGCGTACACCCCGCCCCCGGTGGTCGTTGTGTTTCGCTCCGTATCACCGAAATCTATGAGCTGTCGCTATCGTGTTTGCAAGGATGGTCTCGACGCGAAAGAGACACGGGTGCTCAACTCACGATCCATTGACTGGAGTCCAGCAGATGATCTATCCTTCGCACCCACATAAGGAGCACTGATAGAAAACAAATACACAAGTAAAATTCCCATTTTGAAGGGAACCGACGAACCTGCGGTTCTCAGGGCTCAGGTAATCCAAATGAAGGTCGCGCCGAGGAGGCAGAGTTCCCCCTTACCCGGTGTCGCCAACAATTCATATTTCACTATCCTCGAGAGTTGATGGAGGATTCGGCCATGAAATCTCGCTGTTGCCTCTCCGCGTTTCTTCTTGCGATTTTTCTGTGCGCATTTTTTTACGCCCCCCGCAGCGGCTGGACCGCGGGGCCTGCCGCCTCTTCAGAGCAATCTAACGGAACACAGTCCTCGGGGCCTGGCGCTTCCGCTTCTTCCTCCTCGGAAGAGGTTACCATTCCCGGTCCGTTGCGCTCTTTCTTGCGCATGGCCGCCATCAGTCAGAAAGTCTCACCAGAGGAAGTCTTGCCCCTGCTTGCCCGCAATGTGGTAGTGAACGGTTTTCAAGGGGGAGGCGGCAAGCCCACGGAGTTTCTGATCCTTTTGAATTGGTATACGGACCAGGCCAGGGAATTGATGGCGCTCGCGGGTCCGGAAGGTGTGATTCACGCTTCGAATTGCATAGATGCGAAGCCGCTTATGGCGATCCTCGGCTACAGGCTGAAGATATCCTGTGGACCAAACGCCGCGCTAGAAACCACCAATGCGGACAGGGCATTTCTCACAATTGATTCCGGCTTCCCTTTGTCGGAGCTCGAGGAAACCTTGCGCGGAGGCAAGCCTTTCGCTTATCCGTTCACCTCCACTCGAGTGCCCGTGCTGTTCGCCGCGAACGATTGGATAGCGGCTGAGAAAGGCGGCAACAACCCGAGAAAAGAAGTAATGGACTCTCTCTTGCGTGATCCGGGGATGGCGCGTCTCTACTGGGCCATGTCCCGGATGGATGTCGAAACGCGGAATGCCCTGTGGCAATCTCAGGGATTGAAGAAACTGGCTCCCGTTGCCGCGGTGCTGGACTTTTACGGCAGCCACATTTCCATCCGGGCAGGCAAGGTCATGGTGCCCGGGGGAGCGCCGGCGGAATCCGCGTGGAAAGATTTGGTGGGAGTCAGCCCTGCGTCACCTTCAGAATTCATAACCCGCCTGCTCGCCAAAGATGACGGCTGGCTTGCCGCCTATTTTGATGCGCTGGCTCGCGTCAGCCAAAAGCAACAACCCTACTTCACCGAATCCCGCCGCTTGCACAATTTATATGAGGCGCTCCGGGGAAAAGACCTTTCGCCCAGCCCGACCAGGCACTCGTTCCGTCCGGATCAGGGACTCTTCCTCCTCGTCAACCGGCTCCAATTTGAGCCTGATGGCAAGCCGCACATTCCTGGTGGTTTGGAAGTGTGGAAGGAGACGATGCGCGCCAAGAGCGACTCCAAGATCGTTAAGGAATGGGGCAAGCGCGCCGGCGGCTGGAGCAATCCCGAGCAAGTCGTGGAGGGAATGGTCGGCGTTTCCCGCGTGAGTTCGAGAGAAGGACCGGTGAACACCTTCCTGGCGTTAACTGAGATCGACCGCGGCCGGTCTCCGGACCAGCGACTGAACCTCGCCACAGCGCGTTTGCTGGCCGAGAAGTTCGAGCGATTTGGTGACCAGTATCTGGTCTTTTCGGAGTTCCCGGGTTTGAGCAACGCTGCCATCACTCGCTTTTTCACCGTGGCCGAAGGCCTCAACCGAATTCCCGACCGGCTGCTGCGAGCGGATGCACTGGGCATTTTGCAGGCCAATATCGGACTCTGGCAGATCTTCGCCCGGCAAGGGCAGATCCCGAATTCAAGTTTGAACGATTCGTGGATGAAACTTATTAATCCATTTGGCACGATTCAATCTTCCGGTCAACTCTTCGACGCCGGCAGGAATTCGCTGGGAGAAATGACGCGGGCCGCGACCGGCAGACAGGCGCTCTCTCAGGACGAAGTCATAGCCTTGTTGGCAGGGCCCAGTCAGACCAGCCCGGAAGGCCAGCAGGTGCGCCAGGAAATAGCCAACAGAATGCGCTTGGTGCTGGATGATCAGCGCCTGGTTTCTCTCGATACACTGCTCGCGCTGGGGGACGGCCTGAATCAAATGGGGAAAGGAAAACCCGCGGCCGACTCGTTGGTGCCTCTCGCTGGGGAACTGCGAGAGTTTGAGATGCCCAAGCCGCTGTTCACGACTCGCGAGAGGAGTGAATACGCCGCGGGGCTTTACAGCAACCGCCACACCATACTCCAGATGAGGACGGATTTATCGAAGGTACTCAAATCGCAGCCTTCTCCCGCTGAGATCGCCGAGGCTCGGGGCCAGCTCACCCCCTTTCTGCGGGACACTCTGGTGGGGCTGAATTACGCGTACTATGAGCCATCGGGCGCTCAGATGCTCCACAATAACCCCCTTTTCGTCCGCTCCCATGATTTCTCTGGAGGTGACTATTCCGGGGAAGCCGCCACTGCGGGAGAACAAACCTGGCGAGCGCCGCGCTTGTTTGGCCGAGGCTGGACGGCGAGCGGAGGGGCTCATCTGATCGGCTCGATGGCCGATCTACCCTACGTGCTTGCGAAGGTGGAGCAGGACTTCATCGTACCGCAAAACGTCCAGTCGCTGATCTGGGAGGATCTGGTGCCGGGGCTCATGACCGGCGCCATTCTGCCTCGATGGTGGGGAGTGACCCGAAACGAACTTCACGCCGTCACTCTGTATCAGCGCACCGGAGAAGAGCTTTTGGAGGCTGCGGCGGCGAACGAAAAAGTCCGCCAGACAGTAATGAGCATCCTCTCCGATCGCATGCTCCCCCAAAGGTCCGAGGAAGTCGAGAACGCCCTCCGCGCAGGACACCCGGAAGACGCGCTTTCTCAGACGACGCCGGCAGAGACGTTCTACCTGACGGCCGAGTTCCGGCGAAGATCCCCGGGAGACACGGACCATTGGGGAGCTGCAGGCAAGGAACTGGAAGGCCTGACGGTACGCTTCCCCGCAGAGGTTAGTTGGGAACGGCTGTCGGAAGATTTCGGCGTGCCACACCCTGCGCTGGCGCAGAGCTATGCCCGCGAACTGTTGAATGTAAAGCCCTTTCCTTCTTTCCTGGGTTACTCCAGCCGGCTGCTGGCCGAGTCCTGGGATTCAAATAACTTGTATTGGGGCCGGCTGGCGGACGAAATGAACTATTCCCCGGTAATGTTGAACCGCTTGGTTCCGGAGCTGACACGCCGCATGGTGGAGCAGACATTTGCAACCCACCTTGAAGATTGGACGGCGGTGCTCCGGGCAATGCGGGAAACCGGGGATGAGTTTCGTCATGGGAAAATCGCCGCGCTGCCAAAGAGCGCGGTCGCTTCAGGACTTTAGGCGGTTTTCCACGCGCGCAAGAATTTTTCGGTAAATTGGGTCGCCGAACCTAGACGCGGCGGGCAGTCAAAAGAGGGACATATGGCGAAACGATACGTTCTGTTGTTTTCGGTTTTTCTAGTGCTGCTCTCCGGCTTCACAGTTTGGATTTCGGCCCAGGATCGCGAACAGAACAGTAACGTCATTCGCGTTACGGTCGCCATGGTCCAGCTGAACGTAGCGGTGACGGATAACAAAGGTGACTACGTAACGGGACTCCACCCGGCCGACTTCGTGATTTCTGAAGACGGCATTCCGCAAACTGTCGCCACCTTTGAGGAAGGCAATGAAGGTCCGCAAAATTTGGTCGACGTTCCCAAGGGAAATGGGGCGCCCAGGCCGGGAGGCCCTACCGCGAGTACGTTCGTCGATGGGCCGCAGGGCGGCACTGTGCGCAACGGAGTCCAACAGGGCTCGCTCGAAGGGCTTAGCTCCGCTGTAAGCGGAGCCAATGTTTTCATCCTGTTTGACACCAGCAACTACATGTACAAAGGCCGGGGGTTTGTTTACGCACAGGATGCCATTGCTGACTTTATCCGGACTCTCGATACTCCCTATCGTGTGGCGTTCTATTCCTATAGCCGTGACTTTTTCCGGGCTGCCTCGCTTACGACCGACCGGTCACAGGTCTTGCGCGGTGTGCGTGGCACCGTGAACGGAGATGATTCCGCGCTCTATAACGCTCTGTTGATGACCCTCAAGGACGCAGCGCAGATTTCCGGCAGAAAAGTGGTGGTGGTCTTTTCCAACGGTCCCGACAATTCCAGCATGGTTGCGCCAGAGGATGTCGACGAATTGGCCCAGTCGGAGGGGATACCCATCTACATGATAAGCACCCGGGAAGCGAAGTTGGATCCCGCGACCTCCGCGGTTTTCGGACGAATGAGCGCCAGCACGGGTGGTGAGGCTTACTATGCCAAGAATTGGAGGGACGAACGCCAAGCCTTTGCTTCGATCCGGGAAGACTTGGCCCACCTCTATTTTCTCAGCTACTACCCGCAGACGAATCCGAATCGCGGCTGGCGCGCCATCACGGTCAAGCTGAAAGACCCGAAATGGAAGAAATACCGCATCCGGACTCGAAGCGGGTATCGCCCGATACCTGCACACGTTACCGTGGACGCGGCTGCTCCCCAGCAATAGGCGTTTAACCGACCTGGCAGAGTGGCGCGTTCTCCATGGACGCGAGAACAGCGTCTGCGGCGGACCTGAACAGGCGCTTTAGCACTTTCGACGCTGTCTGGATACTGTCCCTTAGTACAGTTGGAATCCGTCAAACTTTGCCCTATGCTTCCCTCCGACCTGTACGTCCGCTTTGGTGAATTGGAAAACCAAAGCACTTGGCGGAAGGAACCCAGCCCCTATGGTAGCGCGCGGAACGAGCCCCGACGGTACGAAAGTAGAGCGAAGAAAAGCCCAACGGTTCCCCGTTACCGTTCCGATTGAGGTGAGTTGGC
>WNEZ01003162.1_pt1 | contig 14195 bp, 10 predicted proteins | sample 5400521 | NCBI WGS metagenome assembly WNEZ01 (sample SAMN13153339, study PRJNA577476) | soil metagenome | isolation source: 120 cm saprolite under Douglas fir tree site 2 hole 1 replicate 1 | place: USA:California | collected 2015-04-18
CGTCCACTATTCATCGGCAGCCTCATGATGATCGCGCTGGGCTGTTTCGTGTTTGTGTTCCCCTCGATTTCATTTGGCCCAGCCTTGATGGCGGTGGTCCTGATTGGGACGGGTTGCGGGCTGCCATACTCCGCCATGTTCTCGCGTGCGGGAGCTCTTTTCCCGGGCCGGGTCGCGACGGCCATGGGGCTGGTGAATATGGTGGGCATCGTCATGATCCTGGCGGGCGCGCCGCTTGTGGGGCATCTGGCGGACTTGACAGGCACCTTCAGGGCAAGCTTTGTGGCGCTCGGAGGGTTTGCGTCGCTTGTGTGCGTGACGGCGGTCCCTCTGATCCACCGCGATGAACCTGCGCCACACGCGTAATTGCTGGGCAGCCGCTGGCTAGTTGATCCTCCTGCCCAGTGGGGAGTGACGCAGTTTGGTCTTTGAAAGAACGAACAGCTGCCCGCGCCAAGTGCGGGCGGTTCACCGTGAGCGTTCACCGTGAACGGCCTCCACAAGACCAACCGCAATCAACGAGGACGGTTTTGTAGAGGACCCTCCGTCGCGTTCACGGAGAACGTTCTCGGTGAACCGTGTTCTTCGGGGCGGAAAGGTCACGTTTCTTTGCAACCCGAGTCACCACTGCCCCATCAAATCATTTGTAAAATCGCGGTTAGGCGTATACATTAAGCCCATTAGTTTCCAGATTTTTTTCAAGCTCGAACGGAAGAAAAAATCTCTTCAGTGACCCCTGGTGCATGCCTGAAGAGACCCGCCTTCCGGAGGGTCCCATGGGTGGAAAGAAAGAGAGTCCCGCAGTCGACCGGGCGCTGGATATCCTGGAAGCGATTTCTGAGCGCTATTCTGGCCTTTCGAATTCCTATCTTGCCCGGCGCCTAGGAATCCCAAAAAGTTCGGCAAGTTCGATTTTGCGAGTTCTGCAGGGGCGCGGATACGTGTGCCGCTACTCGGATAATGGACGCTATAAGCTCGGCGCCAATGTTCTCACCCTGGGGCGAAAGGTGCTGGAGACTTCCGACATTCGGGATTTGGCGCTGCCGTTCATGCGCGTGTTGGTGGACCAAGTCGACCTGACGTGCCACCTCGCGATTCTGGGCCAGCACGAAGCGGTGCACCTCGAAAAAATTGTGGCGCGAAGATATTTCAAAATGGACAGGACCAGGGCGGTCGGAGAGTGCGTCCCGTTGCACTCCTCGAGCGTGGGGAAGGCGCTGCTGGCTTGGCGGCCCAGGCCCGCCCTGGAAGCGTTTCTGCCCGACCTCGATTTGCACAAATTCGGACCCCGGACGATCACCACGATGCCGCGGCTCTTGACCAAGTTGGACGAAGTGCGCAGGCAAGGTTACGCCGTCGATGATGAGGAGTGCAGACCAGGATGGCGCTGCGTCGGCGCTCCTATTTTCGATCAGCTGGGGAGAACGACCGTGGCGATATGCCTCACCGGCACGGTTTCTGAATTGGATGATTCAAAGATTGCGCCGATCGCCGTCGTTGTGAAGGAAACTGCTCAGCGGATTTCCCGCCAACTCGCTTTGGAAAATATTCAGTTTGCAATGTAGGTCTTCGCTGGTTTTCTATCCACGCCCGTAGTGGTGAATTCGCATTTTTGTCATGTATTGCGGTGAACCCTAAACCCCGACCCTTCCAAAAAGCGGAAGGATCGGGCACCCAAACCCTTTTCCAGAAACGACGGGCGTGTGGCCGATATGCCAACTGCCAAGACGCCTTTGGGTGCCGGACCCTTTGGTTTGTGAGGGTCCGGGTTTAGAGTGAAGTCCATGCGAGATCACGGGTGGGCTTTGAGCGATTTTGAACTGTCGGGTGCCCTGCGATTTGGTCATGAAGAGTGAGGCTTGCATTCTTGGGAAACCGTCTGGAAATGCCAGTGTGTGTTTCGGGTCAACGCTTGCGCCGGAAGGGAGTCAGTTTCCCGGACGGTGAAGACGGGTGCGGAGCGCGGTGGCGCGCGATGCGGGAGCGCGCGAATTCCGCCCAGGGACCGTTGGGTTCGTAGCGCAGATACAATGACAGGTGCCGGACCGAGTTTTGGATATGGCCGCGCTTTTCGTAGGCCAGGGCAAGGTTCAAGTGGGCATCCGCGAGCGTTGGGGCAAGTTCGATGGCTCGGAGAAGATGCTTGATCGCTTCATCCGCATCGCCCAGTTGCTCGTGAACGCAGCCCAGATTGAATTCGGCAAGGGGGTTCTTCGGTTCGAACTCGACGGCTGCCGTAAACTCGCGGAGCGCTTCCTCCATGCGATTCAATTGATACAGTGCGGTGCCGAGATTGATGTGCGCCTCGACCCAATCCGGCGAGGCGTCGACGGCTTTGCGATACGCTTCGACAGCTTGCTCCAAGGATTCCGCTTTCGTGTCGCAAGCCATGCCCAATTCAAACCACTCCTCGGCCGACCGGGACGCCAGCGCGTGAACTTTTTGGGCCAACTCAGAAGTCTCAAAATTCAGTACGAATTGTCCGGTCAGAGGTTCATAGGGGCGGGCTGACACCACAGACGAGTGCACGACTACCTGTTTTCCGTTTGTCGATATGCGCAGCGTCGAAAGAGGAGTACAGGAGCCTCCCAATTCAGCTTCCAGCGCCGTGATGGCTCGGCGAATTCTCCGCGCGGGCACTCTGCGGGCGGCGAGACGCTTGATAGTCTCCAGCGCCACCAAGTCCGTAAAACTGAAAAATCGCTCGCCCCAGCGGGCTCGGGGAAGAACCAGGCGAAGACGAGTCCAGTAGTCTAACTCCCGGCGGCTGACGCCGATCATGCGCTCAACTTCGCTGCGCGTGTAACGATAGTCCAAGCTTGACGCTCCGCGTGACATCCCCACATTAGCCTGATTATCGCTCGAAACCCCGGTGTTGGAACGAATAATTATGCGTGGGGAAAAGCGCGGCGCGGGGGCCCTCCAGACCTGGGTTGCAGGTAAGGAACTCGCGGCTTGCGCGGCAGGCCAGGCTTGTTAGACTGATTCTCGTTCGATCGTTCTCTCTCACGCCTATGCAACCCCTAGCAGCCGAGCGGCGCCACCTGGAGCGGCAGATTACCTTTGCGCGGCCCATCCTCGTGGTGCTGGCTCTGGTGGATTTGCTCGAGCGGCCTCCGGCGGAACGTGGTGAGAATGCTGTTCTGTTCGTCACCGTCTATTTATGTGTGTCATTGGTTCTGGCCGCGATTCAGAACCTGCAATGGATCGGCGAAATAAGCTTGCCTCTGCCTTTCGACCTCGCCGCTCTCGCCGCATTTCTGCTGTTGACGCAATCAGTTGTTGCTTTCTGGTTCTTGTATCTGTTCGTCGCACTGGCGGTCGGCATTCGCTGGAGGATGCGAAGCTCGGTGATTCTGGCAGGTGTGGTGACGTTTGCCCTGTTGGTGCGAACCGCCCTGCACGGCCCACTGGCATGGGAAAATGTGCTTTCCTGGATCGCCCTTTCCACGGGAACGTTTGCGGCTGGGGTGGGTGTGTCGTTCCTTGGCAGCCGCCAACGCCGGCATGTGGCTGAACAGGAATTTCTCGCTCAACTCGCGGGACTATTGGAAGTGGATCGCGGCATGGCCGAATCCTTGCGCTTGGTTCTCAATGAAATAGTGCGCGCCTTCGACTGCGACGAAGCGATTCTGGCCTTTCGTGATTCCGAACTGGACCGGATCTTCGTCTGGAGGCTCCGTGCGGGAGACCAATCACGCCTCTCTCCGGAAAACTTGCCCGTTACGCGAAGCGACGGCTTCCTGCTCGATCATCCGGACGCCAGCGTATGCTGGAACCAGCTGGATGGCGCCGGCGATGGCTTCGGATGGAACCGCAAAGACGGCCGCCCCCTGAAAGATCTTCCACGGCTTCCTGGACCGATGCGGCAGGAACTAGGCTGGAAATCGGTTCTCGGTGTGACGCTCGATTTAGTCGGCCACCCAGCCGGGCGCATCATGCTTGGCAATGCGCGCCGCAGGCTGCTCCCCCAGGACTTGCAGTGGTTCGAAAGGATTGTCCGCCATCTCGGCCCGCCGCTTCAAAATCTCTTTGTGCTCCGGCATATCCGCGCGCGCGCCATCGAAGGAGAGCGTAGCCGCATTTCCCGCGAAATCCACGATGGCATCCTGCAGACTCTGCTGAGTGTGGACATCCAGCTGGATGTGTTGCGGCGCAAGGTTCCCGTTGCGCCCGAGCAGGCCGCCGGCGGGCTCGCTTCCCTCCAGCAAACGGTCCGCAACGAGACCGAGGAACTGCGCCGCATGGTTACCGACATGCGCCCGCTGCGCGTGCAAAGCGCCGACCTGGTGGACCTGATGCGGGGTTTCGCCGAGCGCTTCCGCAATGAGTCTCCCCTGGCTCTCGATCTGCTCATCGATTCCGCCGAACTGCAGCTTCCCGACCGCATCTGCAGGGACCTTTTCCAGATCTATAGGGAATCGTTACACAATGTGAAAAAACATGCACATGCGTCACACGTAGTGGTAAAACTGTGGCAGAATGATAGCCAGGTTGTCCTCGTGGTGGACGATAACGGGGAAGGGTTTAGCTTTGCAGGGCGTTTTACGGGCGACGAGTTGGACCGTCTCAGGCTTGGGCCTATTTCTATCAAAGAACGAACGCGAAGCGTTGGTGGTGTGCTGACAGTGGAATCGACTCCAGGGCATGGCTCACGTTTGACCGTTGAGGTCCCTCTCGGTTGATATGGCCAAGAACGCAAAACAACAGATTCGCGTCTTGATGGCTGACGATCATGCCATCTTCCGTGAAGGTCTGCGCAAACTCCTCGACGGAGATGATGAAATCACGATTGTGGGCGAGGCTTCCAACGGGAACGATTGCATTAAGATGCTGGGCAAGCTGAAACCCGATATTCTCCTGCTCGACCTGCGCATGCCTGATAAGGATGGCCTCGCCGTTCTCGAGGAAGTTAACTTCGACCAGCTCCCAACCCGCGTCGTCGTGCTGACCGCTGCCGAAGATGATCGGGACGTTGTCCGGGCCATGAGATTGGGCGCGCGAGGAGTGGTCCTGAAGCAGTCGGCCACGGACCTCCTGGTCAGGAGCATTCACAAGGTTCACGGCGGTGAAATCTGGCTCGATAACCACATGACTGCGGAAGTCATGAAGGCATTTTCAAAGTCGTCCGATGGCGGGCCACGCCGCGAGAAACCCCTGCTTAGCGATCGGGAAAAGGAAATTGTCCAGCTCGTCGCCCAGGGCTACCGCAACAAAGAAATCGGCGAAAAGCTCTTTATCAGCGAGCAGACAGTCAAAAATCACCTGCACAACATTTTCGACAAACTCGGTGTTTCCGACCGCCTCGAACTTGCCCTGTACGCCATCCACCATCGCCTGATCGACCAGGCCTAGCCCCCTTTCTGGCATAATTCCGCGTATCTTCAACGATTTGCACACGTTTCCCGGTGTGCGTACTTTCCTCTCCTAGTACGGGCGTACCAAATTCTACCTGCCATAAACGGGACTACCGCGCTATTGAGGAGAACAGCCCCCAACCGTATTCTCTTACACGTGACACAAAGCAGATTCAATCGGGAGGACGATTCCTTGACAGCCGAAGAGCGACGCGCGGCACAGCGGTTCCAGATTCGGCTACCTATGATCGTTCGCTGGACCAGCGGTACGGCGATCGGTGAAGCTACGACAGAGTCCCGGGACGTGAGTTCGCGCGGTGTGTACTTCTTCCTGCCAAAGGAGGTCACCAGCGGCTCCCCCGTGGAGATCCTCCTGACGCTACCCCACGAAATCACGCTTGCAGGACCGGTCAAAGTGCGGTGTCTCGGCCGCATCAAGCGGGCCGAGAACGACGCAAGCGGCCGTGTCGGAGTGGTAGCTCAAATTGAACGATACGAATTCCTGCGCGGCGACGAACACGCCGCGTAGTACAGACCTTGCCCGCCACCTGCGGAGGCGGACAGGAACGACCGGGACGCTCCGGCCCCTCAGCTGAGCGTCCCGGTTATATTTTTGTGCAGAGTTTCTTGCTTGCGCCTTAGGAGTTGCCTCCAGCTTTATCGTTTACCCCGAGCGCGTGTGACTGGTGACTAGTGACCGGTGACTAGTGTAAATGCAACCGACGGTGGCCCGGTTGTGTTTCGTGTGAAAATCCAAAATCCAGTCTTCAACGGTCGCTCCGATTTCAAATTTCACCTCGACTACTTTAGCTCGGGTTTTCACCAGTCACTAGTCACCAGTCACGTCACTCATACCGCAGCGCCTCAACCGGATCGAGCCGCGCGGCTCGCGAAGCTGGATAGATTCCTGACACCAGGCTGACCAGCACTGCGAATCCGATCGCGCCCAGCACGAGCCACCATGGCACGGACCAGATGTTCGGCGAGGTCAAGCCTTGCCGCTTCATGTACACCATCGTCCCGAGCTGAATCACCCTGCCAATTCCCCAGCCGAGCAGCACGCCGAACACGCCTCCCACCAGACCCATCACGCCTGCTTCCGCGAAAAAGAGTTGCCTTACATCTCGATTCGCGGCGCCCAGCGCTTTCAGGACACCGATCTCGCGCCGCCGCTCGAGGATGGCCATTACCAGCGTGTTGATGATCCCAAGCGAAGCCACCGCCAGCGCCAGGCTACCGAAGATTCCAAGGAAAAGATCGAAGATCGCAAAGAACGTGCGCAGGTTGCGCGTTACGTCGATCAGCGAAAACGCCGCGAATCCCATGTGCGCGATGCTGGCCTCGATCTGCGCAACCGCCGCCGGGCTTGTCGCGCGCACATTCAACGCCGCGTACCGTGTGCCTCCGCCCGATGACGTGCGCGCCACGTCCCGCAGATCCGCTCCTTGCACGACTTGCATTTTTTCCGCGACAGCCAGCGGCAAATATAATCCCGCGTTATTGAAGCCGACCTGACCGCCGCCGGAATCCGACGCGGGAGTCACGCCGACGACGCGGAATTTCCTCTCGCTCGGGACAATCGAAAATCCCATGGCCTCTTCATCCGGGCCGACGGCCTGATTAGGCGCGTCGGAGGCGGCTTGCTCGGAGGGTGGCGGAAGCGCTTGCCGCTGCGCGAACCGGAGCGTAATTTCCTGGCCGAGCAGGGAGGTGGGAGTTTTCCCGTCCTCCAGAAGGCGTTTCGCCATGTCGCCCTGGACGATGGCTTCTTCCGCCTCCGGGCCGGAAAAGAAATTTCCGGTCATGCCGTCGAGGGTTCCGCTGGACTGTGACGAAGGGGCCATGCCGGCCACCAGCACGAGCTGACTGTTGGGTTCGCGCCGCGCCTCGGCCGTGAATCGCACTTCAGGATTTACTTCCAGCACATTCGGGAGGGCGGCGATTTCCTTGCGGGCCGAGTCGTCCAGCGCACGCGGCGGCTGAATATCCGAGGCGTCGCGCATCGCGCGCCGTCCTCCGCCTCCGCCTGGCTGGCCGAACGGAACATTTTGTCGCGGCCTTACGGAGACAGTGTCGAACAATCCCGCTCGCGCGACCGAACGATTTACAAGTTGCTGCAGGCCCACTCCAAGAGAAAGTAACGCCACCAGTGAAGCCACTCCCACAGAGATGCCGAGAGTGGTAAGCGAATTTCGGAGGACGGCTTCGCGCAGATTTCGCGCTGCAAGTTCGGTAAGGTCCCTTACTTTCATCGCAAGCGCTCCTCGCGTGAGATCGCTCCATCGGAGAGCGTGACGATCCGGTCCGCATATCGTTCCGCGAGCCCATGTTCGTGCGTCACCATGATGATGGTTCTGCCAGGGCCCGAGGGCGGCCGGTGAATCTCGGCGATCAGGTTCATGATTTCTTCGCCGGTCTTTGTGTCGAGGTTCCCGGTGGGCTCATCAGCGAGCAGGATCATCGGCCGGTTGACCAGAGCGCGCGCAATGGCTGCGCGCTGTTGTTCGCCGCCGGAAAGTTCCGTGGGGCGATGCTTCACGCGCGCTCCGAGGCCCACGCGATCGAGCGCCTCGCGCACGCGCGCTGGACGTTCGCCACGCGGAATCTCAGCCAGGCGTAGCGGCAGCTCCACATTTTCTTCCAGGGTCATTCGTGGCAAAAGCTGAAAGGATTGGAAGACGATTCCAATCGTCTGGTTGCGGTGGCTTGCCAGTTCCTCGCTCGACATCGCCGCAAGATCGCGTCCCTGCGCATGAATCGCGCCCGAGGACGGCCGGTCGAGCCCCGCGATCAAATTCAGCAGCGTGGACTTGCCCGATCCGCTCGCGCCCAAAAGCGCCAGGAACTCCCCTGTGCGGACTTCGAGCGAAATCTGGTCCACTGCGCGGATCAGCGCGTCGCCCATTTTGTAGTGGCGCGACACGCAATCGGCGCGGATCGCAAAACCGTTCGAACTTGCCGGAATTTCAGACACATTCATACTACGCAGGGTAACACGCAAAGGTTTCACGAGGAATTTTGCGGCCGCCTACAACTTCTCGCATGGACAATAGAAGAACTGACTTTGTTGATTCTCTCTTGATGTTGGTGGTTGCTGTAGCCCGCGTCTTCAGACGCGGGGATTTTGCTGACAATCAGCAAGCAAACCCTCGCCTCTAAAGAGGCGAGCTACAATTTCGGTGCCTTCAGGCGAGCGGAAACCACGGAATCATGCGAAAGATCAACAGAGCCAGAAGAAATCCTGAATTTTATCGAATGCGGGGAAATACACGGACCGGAAGATACTCTTCCGCTGACGCCGCAGCAAAAACAATAGCGGCCTGGATATCTTCAGGCTTCAGGCTGGGGAAGTTGGACAGGATTTCTTCAGCAGTGTCCCCTGCGGCGAGGCTGGCGAGCACCGTGCGCAGAGTCACTCGAGTTCCCTTGAATACGGGCTCTCCCCCACTGAGCTGGCCGTCTCGGACGATACGTTCATCGTAGCTCTTCGGGTTGCCACTTGCGCTGCTCATGACCCTACCCCTGACCTTACCTGAGCCATGATATCACGTAAGGACAGTGAACCTGCCCTTTCAGGCCAATGGTGACTTAATGCAGTCAACATTTCCGTTGGCTAGACTGTAGCCTATTCAGGAATCTATACTCCTTGCGTGACTCCTCCTTCCGCGAAATCTGAGCTGGACCTTCTTGCCCCGCTGCGCCGCTACTGGGGATACGATGCGTTTCGTCCCTTGCAGGAGCGCATTGTGCGAAGTTTGCTCGGAGGCCGCGATACTTGCGTCGTCATGCCTACCGGTGGTGGGAAATCGCTGTGTTACCAATTGCCGGGAGCGATGCTGGCGGGGCAAACCGTCATTGTTGTTTCGCCTTTGATCGCCCTGATGCAGGACCAGGTGGCGCAACTCACGCAAATGGGAATTCCCTCGGCTCTGCTGAACAGCTCTCTGGCGGTGGGCCAGCAGGCTCAGGTCATACAAAAAGCGCGTGCAGGCGAATATCGCCTCCTGTATCTTTCGCCGGAGCGTCTGGCACGCGCGGACACGCTCGACTGGCTGCAAGGTATCCCAGTTTCATTCTTTGCCATCGATGAAGCGCACTGCATTTCGGAGTGGGGGCACGAGTTTCGGCCTGAATACCGGCAGTTGAGCCGGCTACGCGTCAATTTTTCCGACCGCCCCATCGCGGCCTTCACCGCGAGCGCCACACAGCGCGTGCGTCACGACATCATCCATCAGCTCCAGTTGCGCGATCCCGATAAATATATCGCCAGCTTCCACCGGCCCAATTTGCGCTACGTCGTGAGGGCCTGCGATGGGAGCTCGCAGCCCGACTTGCTCGTGAGCGCGCTGCGAAGCTACAAGGACGGCAATATTATTGTGTATGCGCCCACCATTGCGAAGGTCGAAGCGACAGCGGATTTTCTCCAGGCGATGGGGATTCCCGCCATCGCGTATCACGGCCAGATGGAGGCCGACGACCGGAGGCGCAACCAGGAGCGCTGGATGTCGGACGGAGTGCGCGTGCTGGTCGGCACGATCGCGTTCGGCCTCGGCATCAATAAAGCCGCCGTGCGCGCCGTGATTCATCTCTCGCTGCCGAAATCGATCGAGCAGTATTACCAGGAGGCGGGACGCGCCGGGCGCGACGGCCTGCCGGCGGATTGCGTTCTTCTCTGGCAGAATCGCGACGCAGGTCTGCACGCGTATTTCATCGGCCAGATCAACGATTCGGCGGAGAGGGAGCGGGCCTGGCAGCGCTACCACGAAATTCGCAATTTCGTCGAATCGAAATATTGCCGTCACCTGCAAATCTGCAGGCATTTTGGCGAGACGCCGAGGTGGAAAACCTGCGACGCGTGCGACGTCTGCGGTTCGGAGCCAGACTGGCTCTCCGCGCAGGAAGAGACGGCGCAGCCGCAGAAATCCAGGTCCAAACGCCGAAAAGCGGAACCGCAGCGGCGGGAGATCGAATTTACGCCGCGCCCAGCGCCCCCCGTGCAGCGGGAGCGCGTGCAAGGCTCGCTGGGGAAGATTGCATCAGACATCGATCCCGAACTGCGCGAATATCTTCGGGAGTGGCGCAGAGAGACTGCAAATCAGCAGAACACTCCCGCGTTCATCGTCATGCACGACACCACGCTCGACGAAATCAGCCGGATTCGCCCGCGGTCTCTGCGTGAACTTCTTCAAGTTTCCGGTATCGGTGAACGCAAGGCGGAATTGTATGGCCAACAAATCCTCGACGCCCTGCGCCGATTTGAAAAGGGTTCCCGGAGCAGCCCGATACCTGAGAAGAAGTTGAGCCCCGCCGCGGAGACGATGCGGCTGCTCGCGGAAGGGCGCACACTGGACGAGATCGCCGCGATTCGCGGCCGGCAGCGATCGACAATTGTAAGCATGGTCTCGGACCTGGTGGAACGCGGAGAAGTGGAATTTCAACCCGGCTGGGTGGATCAGGAAAAACAGAAAAAGATTGCAGATGTCGGCGGGCGCCTCGGTCTCGGCAAGCTTACGCCGCTAAAGGAAGCCCTCCCGCCCGAATTCACGTACGAAGAGATACGCCTCGTAGTGGCGCGGTTGCGCGCGAAGGAAGAACCAGCTTAGGTCATGCCTGCATTTGTGGTCCCGAAATTAACGCCCGACCTGCGATTTACAGACGGTTGGGGTTGGTGTATACCCCTAATGAGGTTAAAGATTCCCATGAAACTCACTCGAACCATTATTCTGTTTGCGCTCTGCGCGATTTGTGTTCCGTTTTCTCATGCCGATGAAGGAATGTGGCTGTTTAACAATCCACCTTACAAGACCCTCCAGGAAAAATACCATTTCCAACCCACCGCCGCCTGGCTCGAACACCTGCAGAAGGCCTCGGTGCGATTCGACAACGGCGGGTCCGGATCCTTCGTCTCCGCTGATGGCCTGGTGATGACCAACCATCATGTGGGAGCCGATTGCCTTCAGAAGATCAGCAGCAAGGAGAAGGACTACGTTAAGTCCGGCTTTGAGGCCCGCAGCCGCGCCGAAGAACCGAAATGCGTGGATTTGGAGTTGAACGTTCTCATGAGCATCGAGGACGTTACGAATCGTGTGGCAACCGCCGTTACTTCAGGAATGAATTCCGCGGATGCGGAGAAGGCTCGCCGGGCAGTCATTAACGACATCGAGAAAGAATCCCGTGACAAAACGGGCCTGCGCAGCAACGTGATTACGCTCTACAACGGCGGTCAATACCACCTTTATCGTTATAAGCGCTACACCGACGTGCGCCTGGTCTTCGCGCCGCAAAAATCGATCGCCTTCTTCGGCGGCGACCCGGACAATTTCGAGTATCCGCGCTACGACCTGGACATCTGTTTCTTCAGGGTCTACGAGAATGACCAGGCAGTGCACGTGGACCACTTCCTGAAGTGGAGCGAGGCAGGCGCGGCGGAAGGAGACCTGATCTTCGTTTCCGGAAATCCAGGCCGCACCGAACGTCTCGACACTATTGCGCACATCGAATATCAGCGCGACCTTGTGGTGCCGGGTGTCCTGAATCTCCTGCGCCGGAGAGAGGTGCTTCTGAAGAACTACTCGGACCGCAACATCGAAAACGCCCGCCGCGCGGAAGACGACCTATTTGGCATAGAAAACAGCCGCAAAGCGTACCTGGGCATTCTCGCTGGTCTGCAGGATCCCGCAATCATAGACAAGAAGCGTGCTGCGGAGAAAACCCTGCGGGATACTGTCGGAAATGATCCTAAGTTGCAGCAGGCCTACGGAGAGGCCTGGGACCAGGTGGCCGGAACCTTAAAGACGCTGGTGAAAATCCGCGACGAATACAATCTCATCGGGTACGGCCCAACAAAACGCGCCCAAGCATTCAACAGCGATTTATTCGACATCGCGATGACGCTGGTGCGCTTGTCGCAGGAATCCCCCAAGCCCAACGCCGAACGTCTCCGCGAGTACTCAGAATCCAGCCTCGACTCACTAAAGCTGGAGTTGTTTTCCGAAGCCCCCATCTACGACGACCTCGAAACAGTGAAGCTGGCCGATTCGCTGGGACTGATGGTCGAAGTCATGGGCGCCGACAATGAGCTGGTGAAAAAAGTGCTCGCAGGCAAATCACCCCGTGATCGCGCCGCAGAGTTGGTCCGCGGCACCAAGCTGAGGGATGTCTCGCTTCGCAAGAAGTTGGCGGACGGTGGCATGAAGGCGATCGACGATTCGAAAGATCCCATGATCGAACTTGCGAAGCTAATCGACCCGCCCGCCCGGCGGATCCGCCAGACGTTCGAACAGCAAGTGGATGAGCCCCAGCGTCAGGCGTATGGAAAAATCGCCAACGCCCGGTTCGCCGTCTATGGCTCCAGCGTCTATCCCGATGCCACCTTCACGCTGCGCCTGGCCTTTGGTGAAGCCAAAGGATACGTTGAGGCGGGCCAAGAGATTCCGTGGGCCACAAAACTGGGCGGCACGTTTGAGCATGCCGACGCACACGAGAACAAAGAGCCGTTCGAGCTGCCCGCCATTTGGAAAGAGCGCAAGGGGAAACTCAATCCCTCCACACCTTTCAACTTCGTCAGCACTGCCGACATCATCGGAGGCAATTCCGGAAGCCCGGTGGTTAACCGCGAGGGCGAACTAGTGGGGATCATTTTTGATGGCAATATTCAATCTCTGATACTCGACTACATCTACTCAGATCAGGAATCCCGCGCCGTCGCTGTACATTCGGCGGGAATTCTCGAAGCGCTGCGGAAGGTGTACGCGGCGGACCGGCTGGTGGGAGAGCTCACTGGGAAGAAATGAGCATGCTACTTCGCCTCTTCCAATTTCCATAATTATGTAATGGTTGAAGGTCTGCCCGCGTACTACCCTGACACCGGCAGGCGGATTCAGAGGTTTGCGCTTGTGCACGCGAGCGCAACGCACTAAGAACAGCGGTCAAGTTTGCGGCCCGCCCTCCATCGCCACTCGGTCCCGCTTACCGTTGACCATCATTTTATCTCAACCAGCTCAAGCGCCTCGCGACTCGGACCTTCAATCATCACGGCGCGGGTGTCGCCAAACTTGTAGGGTTGTTCGAGGAACTTAACCCCCTCACTCCGCAGCTTCGCGATCCAAGCGTCAAGATTGCTGACACTGAGCGCGATATGATCGGCCAAATGTCCACGCGTGCTGACGAGCGGTTGGGCTCCCTGACGCATGTACCAATTCAACGCTACATCATCGAAAAGTACGCCTGCCGAAGGCTGGCGGATGGTCCCCACCTTTTCGAGTCCTGGCCAACTCGGTTCGCTGTGCGCCACTTTGCAATCAGCCTCGGTGTGCGGCGCCTGTGCGGCAGCGGTCTGGTTGACTGGCGCGTTGAGGTGCTTCTGATACCAGAGCTGTGCGCAGAACGGGTCTTCCTGGTACATATGCACGTGGTTGAAGCGCTCCACCGGCATATCTCCCTGGTACTCCACAATGGCCCGGTCGGGGCCTTGCAGATACGCGAAGCCAGCGCCTCCGCGTGGCTCGACGCCCTTGGCCTTGGCTTCCGCGATCTGTGCTTTGGTCAGTCCCAAGATACCTCCCGTGCCAGGCCAGGTATCGCTACTGATGAACACCGCGCCGCCTTCTTCCGTGGTATAGAGCGGCAGGAGTTGGACGTCTTTCCGCTGCTTGTACATTTCGAGGTTTTTGCGCACATCGACGACATGCCAGCCGAAGTGCCAGATCGCGGTCTGCGGCTCGGTTGGAGGCGGCACGCTGACCTTCGTGAATAGAACATATACTTTGCCGGCTCTCAGCGCTGGAAAACCCGCAAGACTCGCCTTCGCCGTGCTGGGAAACTGTTTCATGTAAAACT
>WNEZ01003163.1_pt1 | contig 14191 bp, 14 predicted proteins | sample 5400521 | NCBI WGS metagenome assembly WNEZ01 (sample SAMN13153339, study PRJNA577476) | soil metagenome | isolation source: 120 cm saprolite under Douglas fir tree site 2 hole 1 replicate 1 | place: USA:California | collected 2015-04-18
ATTCGGCTGGCAGCCTGTCAAGGTTCAATTCGGCTGTCTGTGCTCGGCGGATGAGGTCAGCGAGTGCCACCGACTCGGCGGACGGTGGCCAGAGCTTGAGCGTCACGAAGCCAAGGCCGATCAGGCCGATCACGCCTACCGGGGCGAGAACCCGTCTGGGGGTTAGCCCTCTGTCCGCCGATATCATCGTTATGGGTGGGGCCTGACCCCTACATAGGGCCTGCCGGAATTCGGATCACCTGACCGGTAAAGGTAACGCTGCCCGGATTCGAAAGTTTCGGAGGGTCAGCGAACACCGCTACGAGCTCTTCAGATTCGTCAGCGCCGGGGCAGCAAGCTGGTCCGACGGTTTCCGTTTGCTCTCTCTGGTGAAGAAGCTGAGGATACGGGGCGTCGACCTTGGCCCCTCAGCGGACCTCGTAGAAGTTCTCCGCGACCACTTTCGGTACGGGTCTCCGCTAGGTTGGGAGCGCTGGGACAGTGGTCCGGAAGAAAGCGTCTGGCGGCTGTTCGACGCCGTCAAGGGGCGGGCAGTCTCGAAACGGTTGGTGGCTGCCGCCGAGGAATTGCTCGCCGACCCCAACCCGGCCCTCCGGTCACAGATCGTGTTTCTGCCCCAGCTGTACCCGGAGCGGTTCGACCCCGGCCGGCTGCTTACCATCCTTGACAGGACACCGGCCTATCGAGCGCGACGCCGGCCATCGGCAGCTGGCGCTGAGTACACGCCGCGGGGATGGCAGCTGGTCAGAGCCATGGCAGCCCACCCCCGGCCGCCCAGCCGGGTGCGCACCAGGCTCCGGCGGCTTGTCATGAATCGCCGGCACGGCGCGCAAATCCTGGCCGGCGTCACGTACCTCGGTCCAGCCTGGGTCATCAGGCACGCCGGCGAGGTGGTGCAGGGCGAACACTACCGGCCCGTGGTCATCCTCATGAATCTCCGTAATGCCTCGCAGCGTGAGCAGTTCATCCGCGCCCTCGCCAAGCAACCGCTTCGAATTCAACGGCGAGCGCTGTCCGCCATCGACGAGCACGTAAAGTCCCCGACTGAGCGAGGGCGTCTGCGACGTCTGCTGGAGCGTTCCTGACCAAAATACTGGAGCCCACGACCGCGGTTGAACCGGTGACCTACGCCTTACCAAGCCGCCCCTCATCCGATCTCCGGTGGCCAGCAACGGAGTCACAGCGAAATTCAGCGCCCCGTCGTCGCCTGTCGCAGCCGGTTGCCGAGCCATTGGTGGTGGAATGGTGGTGGTCCGACACGGTTGAGGACCGGTCCATGCTTTGGCGGCCGCCCGCGGGTTCTCCGGCATCGCGTGGACGTAGGTGTCCATGGTCAATCGGATGGCTCGGGTAACCAGCAGCTCACGGACGCTCTGAGGGTCGTCCCAAGGGCCGGTTGACGTGAGCTTTCTTGAACGCCTATAGTCACTTTCTACCGCCGACGGCTGGACGCGACAAGGAGGGAGACAATGTCCAGGCTGCTGAGCACCCGATCGGCGCGCCTGCTGGCGGTGGTGAGTTCTGTCTCCGCGTTGCTCCTGGTGCCGGCCAGCGGCCAGGCTGCGGTCGTGGTCGCTCCTGGCGGAGCAACGCCGGGAACCTCCCTCAACTTCAAGCTGGTCGGGCACAATCCGCTCTTCGGCCGGGGGATGAACGCCGCCATGGCGATTTTCGACCACTTCCTGTACGTCGGAAACCGTAGCGACGGCTCGAACTCGTGCGGGGACCTGAATGGCGCGGGACCCATCGCTCCGGTCCTGACGCCGACGAATCCAGACGGGACCTGTACGCACGCCCACCCGGGCATCCTGATCGTGGACATTGAGGATCCAACGGCTCCCACCGTGGTCGGCGAGATCCCGACCAGCGTGGCCGTGCCCAATGCGGCGGGCCAGCCCGTGGGCGTGACCTCTCGCGAGCTACGGGTGTGGCCGGAGAAGAAGTTGCTCATCGAGTTGAGCTTCCGCTGCAGCCGGGTGATCCACGCCTGCCCGCGCGGGAACGATACGACGTTCCCCTTCGAATACAAATTCTTCGACCTGAGCGACCCGGTGCATCCCCAGCTCATCGGGCGTCACGTGACGAAGTCGGCCGCCGGCGTGCCGATCAAACCGCACGAGTTCTTCCTCTGGGTCGATCCGAACAACGAGGACCGGGCGCTGCTCTATGAGTCGACGCCGTCGGTCTCGGTCAACCCAGCGAGGCCGAACCTCGTCATTGAGGACATCAGTGCCGTGCCGTCCGGCGGCGACGTGCAGCTCGTGGCCCAGGGTAACTGGAACCAGCTCTTCCCAGGTGCTGACAACCCGGCCAACTACGACTTCGACCTCTCCCTGCACTCGATGACGCCGACGGCCGACGGGAAGACGACCTACCTTCCCTACCTGCGTGGGGGAACTCTCGTCCTGGATACCAGCGACGTGGTGAACAACACCAGCCCGGGCACGGTCATCTCGCTGAATGACAAGCTGCTGACGCCGATCGCCAACCGGCCGATCTGGGGCGCCGGGAATCACTGCACCGGTGGGACCTCGGCGGGCTGCTCGGAGAGCCACTCCGCGGTAAAGGTGCCTGGCCGCCCCTTCGAGGTGAACATCGACGAGGTCTACGGGAAGTTCACGGACCCGTCCTTCGGCTGGCCATGGGGCTGGATGCGAGTCATCGACGTGCACGACCCGTCCCGGCCGCAGATTGTGGGCGAATTCAAGATCTTCCAGAACACCGATGCGTTCCTGGCGCAGGTCGACCCGGCCACCCAGAACTTCACCTCCTACTCGACGCACAACCCGACGGTGCTCCCGCAGCTCGTGTTCGACTCATGGCACTCGGGCGGGCTGCAAGCGGTCGACATTGCCGATCCGGTCAATCCCAGCCAGGCCGGGGTCTTCTCACCGACGCCGCTGGATTCGGTCGCGCTGGAGGATCCCGCCCTCAGCCGGGGCCCGAACAAAGTGGTCATGTGGAGCTTCCCGATCATTCGGGACGGGCTGATCTACGTGGTGGACATTCGGAATGGGCTTTACATCCTCCGCTACCACGGGCCGCACCAGAACGCGGTGCACCAGATCGAGTTCCTGGAGGGGAATTCCAACCTGGGCGATGCGGCCCGACTCGCAGCCGGCGAGGAGTCCTCTGATAACACCGATCGCGAGCGCAACTAAACCAGCGCATCAGGACGACGCCGGCCGCCTCGATCGCGACGGTCCACGTTTCCTTGGTGGCGAGGAGAGGGGAGAGGGGCTGTGACGTGGCGCCCCATAGCTAACGGGGGGGGAAGAGGGCTCAGCGGGCAGATCAGCTGAGCTGACGGCGAAGCGCTGGTTGCGGCACGGCTCCACTGGGTCAGGCGACAATAGACAACACGATGTCCGCAATCAGCACCAGCCCGGCCGCCGCCATGGTGAGGGGCCGTCCGATTGCCGACCTGCGCGGCTCTGCACGGAACGGAAAGAGGAGTTGCCGGCCAAACGTGTATCCAGCCAGGGCGCCCACAAAGACGGCGCCAGGCAGAGCTGGTCGGTACTGCAGGACCAGGATCAGCGCCACAACCCCGATCACGAGGCAGAGGAGCGATTCCAGCAGCTGTGTGGGGACTCGACGAGTCCCCAGTCGACGATCCGAAGCCCAGACGCCCCAGCGGGATGCCGTTGGCCGTCCCGAACAGCAGCCCGCGAAGACGCATCCGGGCCTACCCACCGCCAGGCCAAACAACAGCCCCGGCGTCGCGGCGTCAAGAAACGTTCCGAGGGGCATGTGGAGAAGTGCGGAAGCAGCGACGACCACGATGGCCCCGGCGACCAGGAACCCCTGAATACACAAACCCTCGCTGGCCAGTGACCGAAGCCCGCGCCCCTGACGAATGAGGAACCAGGCCTTTGCACCGGCGTAGCCTGCCACGCTCGCGGACAGCGAAACCGCAAACGCGGCGCGGACATCGAGATGCGCCCGCGCGACAAGCAACGCCTGAACTGCCAAGCCGACCAGTACGCCAAGCCCCACCAGCGCCGGCCATGCCGGACGCCAGATGCCCGGGATGCGGGCAAAGGGCAGTAAGCGAGTCTTCACCGGAGCCGCCGAGCCGCCGGACGTCGGGCGTTTCGGCCACAGCCAGAGCCGCCTCGTCTTTCGAGGATCACTATCGTACGTTCTCGGATAGGGTCTGGCCGACCGCCCTGAACTCTTTCGAATGACGTCAGCAGTCACGATCCAGTCGCCGGGAGTGATGTCGGAGGCCAAGGTCGTTATCGAGACGGGCCCACTGGCGGGAACGATACCTTCGACGGTCTCTACTTGAACAAAGTGGTCCCGTGGCTGGGGCTTTCCGGTGACGCTGGTGCGGCGCCCAGAGAACCTGATCGACACGGAATAGGGCTTTCCGCGCTCCCCAGAATCGAACCAATACGTTGCTGCTACGACCTCCTGCAGGAGCTCCTGTTCGAGGCGGTCGGCCCACCCCGTCGGCGTCTTGGCGCCGGGAGTCTTCTCGCTGGTGCTAGGAGCTCCAGGTGGCCTCGATGGCTGCGCGCCAGCGCTGCTCTGTGTCGCGGCCCGGGTTGCGCGGATCGTGTCAGCTTGGAGCCTTGCGTTCTTTCTACTCATGGTCCAGGAAGAGTCGAACGATGCGGAGCGTGCGTCTACAACTATACCGAAATAGTAGGTCAACGGACCAGGTGCAGAGATGGTCCGAGAGCCGTTTAAGGCAGGGTGCGCCGGCTGCTACGATAGCCCGGTAGGATCTGGTTCCAGGAGAGTGGCGGTGCTGAGATTGGGATGTCGACTGATCTCGCTCCTCGCCGTCTCGTCGGTGTTGCTCTCGGCTTGCGCGCTGCAACAAGACATTGCCGCCGCCCCGCCCTCAGGCAAGACCGGCTTCGCTGCCCCTGCGGTTTCCGGGCAGACGCTCGATGGCCAGGCATTGGCTGTCTCGTTCCGGGCGCATCGGACCGTGCTCGTCTTCTGGGCGTCGTGGTGTGGACCCTGCCGGCACGAGCAGCCATACATCACGCAGATGGCCAAGGATCTGGCCTTTCAGGGGGTCCGGTTTATCGGCGTAGACTTTCTGGACCGTGACCATGCCGCGGCCGCAGCCTTCGTTCAGGAATTCCGCGTCCCCTACCCCAGCATCTACGACCCGGACGGGAAGATCGCCGCGGCCTATCAGGTGGACAGTCCTCCAGCGAAAGTGCTGGTGGATGGCCGGGGCATCGTCGTAGCGCGCATCGACGGCGAGACGACCACGGACAAGCTGGAGCGGCTGATCCAGGCGAAGTTGCTTAGCGGATGATCGGCACACTCGGGTTGGCCTTTCTCGGCGGGCTCCTCTCCTGCGTCTCGGTTTGCTTCCTTCCCCTGATTCCGGCCTATATCACCTATCTGGGCGGGCGCGCGGTCGGCCAGCCGGGCGTGTCCCCACGAGGTCAGCAGCTCATCGTTCTGGGGAACGCCCTCCTCTTCATCGCCGGGTTCAGCACCGTGTTCATCCTCTTCGGTGCGGCCGCGGGACTGCTTGGCGCCAACCTGACGCAGTACCGGTCGGTGCTGCTCAAGGTGGCCGGCTTTGCCTTGATCGTCATGGGGATCGGGATGGTAGGCGCGTTGCCCTGGCTGATGCGGGAATTCCACGTCGACATTGCTCACCGGCTTCCCAGAACTCCCTGGGCATCTTACGTAGTGGGGATGGCCTTCGCGGTCGGCTGGACCCCGTGCGTGGGGCCGATCCTGGCGGCGATCCTCGTCATCGCCGCGGATTCGGCCACCGCCGGGATGGGAGCTCTCCTGCTCGCCGCCTACTCCGCCGGCCTGGCGATCCCGCTGCTCATCGCCGCCGGGCTGGCGGGCCAGCTGACCCGGCTGGTCCGCAAAGCCTATTCTGCCGGCCGGGTTCTCAACGGCATCGCGGCGGTGTTTCTGATCAGCATGGGCTTGCTCGTCTTCAGCAACCGGCTGACGCTCCTGAACAGCTACCTTCCCTACTTCACACCTCCGCTCCAGGGCCTGGGAACGAGCTCGACAAGCTCGATCCTCGCCAAGTCCGACCCGGTCACCGGCAACGGCCAGGTTCAGGTGGGAAAGCCGGCCCCGGCCTTCACGGCGACGGATCTGGACGGACACCGGGTGAGCCTGGCAGACCTCAAGGGCAGGCCGGTGCTGATCAACTTCTGGGCCACCTGGTGCACGCCCTGCCGGGAGGAATTGCCTTTGATCGAGTCGGCCTATCGGGCCTATCGGGACCAGGGCTTCACCGTGGTCGCCGTCGATTACAAGGAGTCGGTCGGCCCAGTCCGGAAGTTCTGGACCGACTTGCACCTGGAGCCGCCTCCGATCCTCGACCCTGACGGGCGGATCGCTGACGCGTATGGCGTGGGGCTGAGTACCACGGGGCTCCCGGTCAGCGTGTTCGTGGCGCGAGACGGCACGGTGAGCGCCTTCTCGCCGTGGGCTCTCGACCCCGACTATCTCGCGAGGCAACTGAAAGCGATTCTCTGACGAAAGAGGATGCACTTCTTCAGGGAGTATCTACGGCCTCTTCAGTAGCCGATGGATGCCCGAGGCCAGGGTCAAGGGTACGAAAACGTGCGTTCTATCAGATGCCCGGGGTCGACGATTGTCTCGGCCCGCAGACGCAGGTCGGCGTCGCTGGACAGCTCCACCCAGATCTGGGACCCGGGCAGGTACACCACGAGAACCTTCAGACCGTCGCGATCGGGGAGAGCCTCGAGCGTGCCAGTGTCCGCCGCGTAGGGCTCATTCGCAAGGAACGTCGAGCCGGGAAGAGTAGCGACATGGTGGCCCGTGGCGCCCGGGCCACTCGTGACGTGCTCATCGAGGGTCATTTTTGGCTGGCTCTGCATCGTCCTGATCACGTTGGCCAGAAGCTGCCGGTCGCCAGCAACCGGTGGCCAGGGGACCGCAAAGTGGACGGTTCCACCCGCCCAGCGACGTGAGGCTGCTCCCACCTCGATCTCGGTCGTGCGCTCCATCCATTGGAAAGGCGCCATAAGACAGCCAGCGCCGCAGGGCGCCACTAGGATGGACGACCAGCTGCCCCCCGACACTCCACGCTTGAGGGATAGGCGGAGGTCGGATGGCGACGTTGACTCTGGGCCGATCGCCACGATCGCAAGCTGACCGTCGCTGGCTACGAGATATACCTCGAACCAGCCGGCCTGACCCGCCAGGTAAACCGCCGGCCCGTTTGGAACCGGCGGCCCAAGCTCCGGGTTCGCGGCGAGCGCGGACGAGGGAAAAGATGGCGGGGCCACGGCGCTGAGCACGCTGGATATGGCGACGACTCCGACCAGCAGCACCCCCTCAACAAGGCTGAGCCGTCGGATCGTTATGACGCGTTCGGCTGATGCCGCTCCGAGCGCGCGCAGGCGCATCGCGGCAGCAGCCAGCAACGCCAGGGTCACGATTGCCACCTTGACGAGGAGGACCTTCCCGTACGATGTGGTTACCAGCTGCGCCGGCGCGCTGAATTCCGCCAGCGCCGCGAGGAGCCCAGTCACCAGCACGCCGGCGACGCTCCAGAAAGCCAGCCGCGCGTAACGTCGGACCGCCACGACCACCGCGGTCTTGGCCAGTTCGGCCCGACGCAGCCCGATCACCAGGACGACATGGGCAAGCATCCCGAACCAGAGAAGCGTCAGCAGAACGTGGACCATGATTGCCGGCAGTCCCCACCAGCCTCGTGCCGAGGCTGGGTGGGTCGTGATGGCGGCGGAGACAGCTGCGAGTGCCAGAGGAAGCAGGACGATTTGGCGCGCCCGCCAGAGCACGAGGCCGCCCGAGATCAGCAGAAGTAGGACGGCAACCAGATCGTAGAGCCCGGCTGGCGACTGCAGGGCCGACTCCCAGGCCGCCCGAGTGAAGATCGAGGCACCGGCCGGCCTCAGCCGCCAGACGAAGAGCGCGAACCGCGTCCCGGCCGCCAAGGTGGCCACTGCGAGTGGAATGCCCAGGCTCAAGCCCGACCCAGACGGCAGCGCCAGTCCGGCGGGCTTCCACACCCAGGTTGCATCGACCAGCATACCGGCGGCAAGCGCCAGACCAATGAGGAAGAGGAAGCGTGCGGCTGATTGCTGCCAATCTGTTGGCTCGGTGGTGGTCCCAGTCTCCGGCGGCAGGCCTGCGCTCGTGCCGACGGCGAATACGAAGCTGCCTGCGGATAGGTGGCCGTCATCTGCCGAGACCACCTGCCACTGCACTTTGTAAACGCCGGGTGGGAGCCCAGGCAGGGGGAGCCGGACGTGCTCAGCATCGGGGCTGCGGGCCGGGGGCGGCGTTCGGACAGGCTGGCCGCCGGAAGCCTGTATCGAGACCTGGATGCCCGCCGGGGCGACCGCTTCGCTGAACTCCAGCGTAATCGCCGGCGGGCTCATCAATAGTCGCTGACCGGCCGCCGGACTCGTCTGCACCAGGAAAGCGTGGGCGGAGACGGTGATCGGCATCAGGACAGTCGCTGCCAACGCGCAGGCGCCGGCTGCGAGGAGCCGCTGAAGCCCCGTCCCCACCTGGCGGCTCCTCAGGTGGCTATACAGAGCTAACCGTTCGGGGCGTCGGTCCCTTCCATGTTCGGCTGCCACATCTGCTCGTTGACGACCGCGCCCGTGCAGTCTTGCACGTTGATCTGGTTGGCGACGGCACCCCCCTGCTTGAGTTCGAACTCCCAATAGCCGTGATGCCGCTCGCCGTCCCCCAGCGCCAGCGGGCTGGCCTTGGCCGCTAGCGCCCGAGCGTCAGACTCCGCTCGCGGCGTGGCGCACCTCGTGCCCATCATTCCATACTCGGTATCCCACATCATGTTCGGACCCATCTCCGGTCCCATATCACCGGACGACCGGTTGACGTAGACCTCGGGACCCTTATAAGCGGCTCGGTCGTTGAACTCGACCTCGTAGAAGGCCGAAAAGATATGGACCTCGTCGACCGTCAGCCAATCCCACCCCTGTGCGCGCACCGCCGTGAGGGCTGCTTGGGCGGCGACCTCGGGCGTACCAACCCGTCCAGTCCCCTGGCGCCACACCATCATCGGCTGGGTCAGGCTCCCGTCGCGCATCATGCCACGGCCCATCATGCCGCCGCCCATCATGCCGCCGCCCGTCATGCCGGCGCCCATCATACCGTCCGCGAGGGACGACGCACCGCACCCTGCCAGGACAAGCACCAGAGCCGCCTGCGCGGCCATCGCCAGGGGCTTCACGGCTGAGTTTGCGCTCCTGCGATGTCGGAACGGATTCGTTCGTACTCTTCGCGGCCGATTTCACCCTTGGCGTACCGCCGGTTGAGGATCGCCATCGGATCGTCCGGTGAGGCCGGCGCGGCCGGCGGCTTCTGCTGAGTGAGGCGCAGGATGCCCCAGCCTGCCAGCACCAGGAGTGCGATCACCAGCAGCAGGAAGAGGGCCATGATGACGATCCAGCCACCCATCATCCAGTCCATCATGGTCGATCGCCTGCGGGGCCGAGCGCGGCCGATGCAGACGCCGGGCCGGCTGGTTTCTTCCGCGGGCGCCTCCACGGCTGCGGCCCGTAGAGCAGGACCGCAAGGCCAGTCGCCAGTAGCACCAGTCCGAGCGCTTGAACGGCCACCGGGATCCGTCGCAGGGCGGCCGCGAGGTCAGCCGCGACTCCGGTCGCCCAGTGGTTCCAGGCCGTCAGCCACGCCGGCGAGTAGCTCATCTGGCCCGTGATAGCCAGATAGAGGGCCCCTGAGCCGATGCCGAGGAACATCACGCCGGCGACCAGACCAGGCCAGGAAATGCGGTGTTGGCCGATCCGTAGTGGCTCAGGTCGCCACCGTGCCACCCCGGCTGGCACCTGATCCCAGAACAGTGCTGCTAGCAGGAGTGGAAAGACCATCCCAAACACGTACGACAGGCCGAGTCCGAGGGAGCCAGGGATAGAGCTCGCCAGCGCCGACATCGCCACTACTCCCGCGACAACGGGAGCGCAGCAAGAACTCGCGATCCCGGACACCAGCCCAAGCAGGAACACCGAACCGGCACTGTCGCCTGCCACCCGCAGCCGCAGGGCCGGCATCGGCAGCATCCACTGCCGACCCGAGAGAACGCTGAAGCCGAGTATGGCAAGGACGATGCCAACCAGGAAGAAGACAATCCGTCGCTGGGCTGCGAAGACCTGGCCCAGCGCCCCGATGCCCAGCACGACCGGGAGCAGCACGGCCGCCACCCCCGCGGCGAAGATGAGGGCCGTCATCGGCAGGCGCTGCCGTCCGCGGGCGGCCGCCGTGCCGACGAAGGTCGGCAGCAGCGATACGACGCAGCAGGGCGCGAAGAGGGCCAGGATGCCGCCCAGGAATGAGGCGGCCAGAGAGCTGGTGTAGACCAGCGCGTTCATGCCAGGCGTTGCTTCCGGAGCCAGTTCCGGAGCGCGCCATCTGAAAGGCGTCCGTACCCACAGAGCTTGCCCTCGATATAGACCGCCGGGGCGAAGGGTACGCCGTCGCGGTCGACCAGCGCGCGCCCCTGCGGGTTATTCCAGTCCAGTTCGTCAACCCGCAAGAGGCGGCCCGCCAACACGCGTTCGAGGACCATGCGCGCATGCCCGCACAGATGGCAGTCCGGCGTGGTCACGAGGGTGGCCCGCAGCTGGGTGGTCAGCGGTTCAGGCTTGCTTGAGCGCGTCCAGAACATGCTCAACCGGGACATGCATGGTATCAGCCGCCAGCTCTTTCCAGCGCAGGTGTCCGCTCGCGTCGATCACGAAGATGGAGTGATTGTCCACATCTCCCATATCCATGCCGCTGGGGAGTCTGAAGACGCCGAATACCGAACCGAGGGCGTGGTTGCGATCCTGCAGGATGGGGAACCCAAGCTTGAGCTGGTCGACAAGGGATTTCGATTGCTCGACTGGATCGACGCTTACTGCGACCACCCTCGCCCCAAGCGTTTGGATCTCTTGGGATCGGTTCTGCAGCTCCACGAGCTGCTGCTGACAGGCTCCTCAACCCGAACCTTCGTAGAAGTACAGGACGACCTTCGAGCCCCGGAGCTGCTGCAGAGAAAGCGTTTGCCCGTCGGTGGACGGCTGGGCGATCGATGGCACTTCCGCTCCGGTGGCCAGGCCCGACCCGGACGAGCCAGACGAGCCAGGTGTGCCCCGGATGATCCAGACAAGTCCGGCGAGCACTAACACGCCGGCAGCGCCGATCAGTCCCCAATTCCGGAAGCGGGCCCAGTCGCTCCCCGATTTCGCGGCCAGGGATTGGCGGCCTCTTCGTGCAGCCGCAGGGCGGTTCTTGCTCAGGAGGCCGGCCGCTCCTCTTCGACGACGGGCTCCTCGTGGGCCGCTCGAAGGATCTCGATCTCGCGCTCAAGCCGGGCGAGCCGCACCTCGGGTGACTCCTGCTGGCCCGCCTGAGCCGCCTTCTGCGGCCGCATCATGTACCACATCATCAGCCCCATCGAAATGGGGCAGACCAGGATCAGCAAGTACGGCAGGGCCTGAGACATCGAGGACCTCCTGTGAATCTACGAGGCATTTATAGTAGCAGGCTGGGTCGAGTCTGAGCCCGGACCGGCCGCATCCGCGCCCAAGATGCGAGTCTGCTCCGGCGGATTCGGGCTAAGCCGTCCCAAACATGTGCGCGACGCACCATGTCGAGTTCAGCGCGAACAGGGCTCCCGCGGCCGATCCCAGCCATACGGAGAGCGGAATGGTCTGACGCGGAAGGGCATCGCCGAGCACCTGGGCTACCCGCAGCTCCGCAGCGCCGCCGAAGGCTGCCGCTCCGGTCATCTCCAGGTACGACCCGACTCTCCACAGGGCCCCGGCGAGCGCTGGGCGCCCGGCTCGCTGAATCGCGGCTCGGTCGGCCATCAGCTCGGAGGCTTCCCGACGGCGGTCGGCCCACCAGCCGACCACCGGTACCCAGAAGAGCACGTCGACGGTGGCCTGCAGCATGGCGCGCCGCAAGGGATCTCGGCGAAGCAGGTGGTGTTGTTCGTGAGCGAGGACGGCAACGAGTTCGTCAGCCGACAACCGGTTCACGATTACTTCGCTGACCAGGATGCGGGGCCGAACCCCACCGCTGCAGAGGGCGAGCGGGACTTCATCGTCGATGCATTCCAGGCGATGCACTCCAGCAAGGGTGGCTGCGATCCAAAGACCGGGAGGACCGGCTGCCCGCCGAGTACCGCGCAACGACACGGCGCTGCGCCACAAGATCCAGACGACTCGCACCAGCCAACCAATGGTCATTGCTCCGACGAGGAGGCCGCTGGCCAGAGCAAACGTGGCTGGCCATCCCTGAACGCGCGGAGCCGGCATGCACATGCCGGCCGGCCGGCACGTCGTGAGCCAGCTGCCACATGCCACCGCGACCATGCCGGCGGTGCCCAATACCACCCAGTACCGCTTCACTGCTTGCCCAGCTCCCGTAGCCGCTTCCGTTGCTCTGGATTCAACCCGTCGATCTGGGCCGCGAACGCGGCCAGCGCCGCCTGACCGTACCGCCTCACCAGTTGCTCGGTGTCGTGACGGCTCGCTCGAGTGAGGAAGTCGTCCGGTGTTAACGCCAGGCGGTACTCGTGGGCACGCTGTTGCGGCACTGGTCGGGCGTGAAGCAGACCTTTTTGGGCGAGCCGCATCAGCGTCGTCATAACGGTGGTATAGGCGAGTTCCGGCATGTGCTCCTGAATATCGCGGACGACGAACCGCTCGTCGACCTTGCCCGACCAGATCGCGCGCATGATTCGGCCTTCGAGCGGCCCGAGCAGTGCCAGCGCGCGATTCAGTCCCTTCTGTTCCGCCATAGCGTGAAACCCCAGCATGCAACGGCCGGGGGTACTACGGGAATATAGAAGAAGTGCAGGTCGAGAGCAAGTGGTGGACCCGGTCAGAGGTCAAGGCAGCCTTTATCGTACTGGCCGGCACCGCATGGGCCAGCGGGCTCGTCTACCTCGTCGTCCGGGTCAATCTCCCCTCACCGGGGCGGCTGGCCGTTGTCGACGGGCTCCACGCCTACGTGGGTATCGCTTCGCTCGTCTTTTGCGTTGCCGTGCTGGCGGCCACACGCTCGGCCAGCGGATCGAAGACCACGCGTCCCGCTCGGTGGCTGTGGTGGGTGCTCAGCGGCCTCTACTTTGCCCTCTACGCGACCGGGGCGCTCCTGCTTGTGCCGTGGTCCGGGCGGCTGCGCACGATCCTGGTCGACGTCCACCTCCTGGCGGCGGTCTGGGCAGTGGTGCCGACAAGCTGGTACCTGGTGCAGGGCCGACTCCAGATGCTTCGGAGCCGCCCGGCACGCCTTCTCGCTATCGGCCTGGCGCTGGTATTCCTGCCTGCGGTGTTCGTAGCAGCGGCTCCGCGGGCTATCACCCCGCTTGCCAGGAGCGGGGCCGGGGAGGCTTGGCAGCCGCAGGCGTTGGCGCAGACGTTCGTTGACCGGATGGCAACGAGTCCTGATGGGCAGACGGTGCTCGCCGGCGGCGAAGGACTGTATGTGAGCCACCCGGGCGGCCGGTGGCAGCAGATCGCGTTTCCGCGTGAACTGGTCCTCGGCCTCGCGCTGCCCGCTGGTCCGGTCGCGGCCTACGTCGGCACGAGCGAGGGGCTCTACGCGGCTGCACAGGTCAGGGGGCCGTACCGGCGGCTGCCCTTTGCTGCTCGTGAGGTCCATGCGATCGCCGTCGACCCCGTCGACCCCAGAGTCGTTTGGGCCAGCTCGCGCAGTGGCTTCTGGCGTTCGGTCGATGCTGGCCGCGATTGGGCCCCGGCGTCCGCTGGCATCCAGCGCCCGTCGGACGCCTGGGCGATCGCCTTCTTCGAGGGATCAATCTTCGCGAGTGACGCCATCGCGGTCTACCAATGGGAAGGGGCGCGATGGCTACAAAGCTCCGACCAGGGCCTGGTCGCATCGCTGGATCTGTCGGCAGATGGCCGGCGCCTCTTTGCCAGTTCGATGGGGCAGGGCATCCGGGTCTTTGATGGCCAGATCTGGACCGAGTCGGACGCCGGGCTGGCGCACCATGGCGGCCGAGGCACGATCCATGTCGCGGCGGTTACTGGAGTCTCCACTGCTCGAGCCTACGCGGCGACGATGCTCGACGGCGTCGCGGTCAGCGCGGACGGCGGACGGACCTGGTCTCCGCTGAGTGCGGGGCTGCCGGCGGGCTCGGTCTGGCGGGTGCTTCAGCCAGGTCCGGAGCTGCTTGCCGCGACAGACCAAG
>WNEZ01003655.1_pt1 | contig 14191 bp, 10 predicted proteins | sample 5400521 | NCBI WGS metagenome assembly WNEZ01 (sample SAMN13153339, study PRJNA577476) | soil metagenome | isolation source: 120 cm saprolite under Douglas fir tree site 2 hole 1 replicate 1 | place: USA:California | collected 2015-04-18
GAAACTGGAAAAGCTTTTTGAGGGGTGGAAGAGCGGAAGCGTTCCGGCGAAGAACTTAAAGACTGTTCCCGTTGCGGCGAAGTCCGCCGTGTACCTGATCGACAAACCCGGCGCGCTGCAATCGGTGATCATCGCGGGAGTGGTTGCGCCGCCGAGGGGGAATCCGCAGGAAATCGCGATTGAAGCGATGAACAACAGTCTGGGCGGAATGTTTGGGGCGCGTCTGAATATGAATCTGCGGGAAGACAAGCACTGGTCGTACGGAGTGCGCACCGTCCTTCGCGACGCCCGTTCGCAGCGGCCGTTCTATGCAGTCGCGCCCGTGCAAACCGACAAGACGAAGGAAGCGCTGGTGGAGATGAACAAAGAGTTCCGGGGAATCGTGGGCGACCATCCGGTCAGCGCCGACGAGCTCGCGAAAATTCAGGCCAACGAAACGCTGAAGCTCCCGGGATCGCGTGAGACGCTCGACGCCCTGGGACAATCAATCGTGGACCTGGTGCAATTCGGCCTTCCCGACGATTATTACGACACCTACGCAGGAAAAGTCCGCGCCCTCAAGACGAGTGACGTAAACCAGGCCGCAAAAGAAGTGGTGCGCCCGGACAACCTAACCTGGATCGTTGTGGGCGATCGGGCAAAGATTGAATCCGGCGTGCGAGAGCTGAACCTCGGCGAGTTCCATCTGATGGACACCGACGGGAAAGTGCAGTAACGGTTTGAACTTGGATGGGTCTTAGGTCGTGCGCCGCAGGATTGTGCAACCTAACTGACGGCCTTTCCGTGGAACTGCCTGAGCCCTGCTATCAGCAGCAGCGCGTCAAAGAACGTCAACGCTACCAGCACAACCGGCACCGAGAGGTGCGGGAACTGGGGTACGAGCGTGCCTCGCAGGCCTTCGCTCGCGTAAACGAGGGGATTCACCAGGACGATTTTCTGCAAGATCGGAAAGTGATTTAACGCGCTCCACGGATAATAGGCACAACCAAAAAAGATCATCGGGGTCAAGACCATGCTGAACATGAGACCGATATGAGTCTGATTGATGCTGCAACCAAGAGCAAGACCGCCGCAGGCCGAGAAGAGCGCCACGAGCAGTGTAACGCAGGCAAAGCTTAGCGGAGAACGCAGGTTCAATTCCACGCCGGGACGCAGCAGCAGCCACGCTGCCGGGATGACCGCCGATCCGGCAAGCAGTGCTTGCAGCGTCCCAAAAATTACTTTCTCTATAGCCAGCCAGGAGATTTCAATCGGCGCCAGCAGGCGGTCTTCGATCTCGCGAGTAAACTGAAATTCAGAGATTAGCGGCATCGCGACAGCCCAAACGCCGGTGAACACCATGCTGATCGCCATGATCCCGGGCAAGAGCAGGCTCTTGTATGCGGCAGGCATGTAGCCGCTCGTCACCATCACCCTGCCGAAGATAAACACGAACATCATCGGCTGCAAGAAAGTCTGCAGCAGCAAAGGAACGAAGTTGCGGCGAGCGACGTGAGCATCGCGCGCCAGCAGGGCTAGAAAAGTCTTCCAGTTCATTCGCGCAAGCTCCTTCCGGTGTGGTGCAGGAAGAGATTCTCCAGGCTGGGTTCCGAGATGTGGACGTCGCACAATTCGACAGAGGCGCCGGAGGCAAGATTGGCAATCTCGGAAACCAGCGAGCCTCCGCGGTCAGCGTATACGTCGGCGGAGTTGTCGTCGTTCCCATGACTACTCGGGCGCACCTCGGTCACACCCGGCAAGCTCTGAAGACGCTGCAACAATTCTTGGGAGTGATGGCCAAAGCGCAACCGCAGCAGAAAGCCACCCGGAACCGAAGCCTTCAACTCCCCCGGAGTGCCCAGGGCGATCATGCGTCCATGATCGATGATGGCCAGACGCTGGCACAAGGCATCAGCCTCTTCCATGTTGTGCGTGGTCAGCAGGATGGTCTTTCCCCGCTGGTTGTATTCGCGGATGATTTCCCAAAGAAGCAAGCGGGTTTGCGGGTCCAGCCCGGCACTGGGCTCGTCGAGGAAAAGTATCTGGGGGTCGTGCATCATGGCGCGCGCGATGGAGAGACGTTGCATCATGCCGCCGGAGAATCCGCGAACCATCTGATCGGACCGGTCACGGAGTTTGAAGCGATCGAGCAGCGCCTCCGCACGCTCGGCTCGCTCCCGTGAATCAAGGCCGAAATAGGCGCCGTGGAAGAGCAGAATTTCGCGAGCGGTGAGAGAAAAATCAAGGTTAGGACGCTGCGCAACGACACCAATCAACCGCTTGACCGCGACCTGATCCTTCCAGACATCATGCTCGCCAATCCAAGCCTGGCCGCCCGTCGGTCGCACGCGCGTGGTGAGGATTCCTACGGTCGTCGACTTGCCCGCGCCGTTCGGCCCCAGCAGACCGAAGATTTCTCCCGGTGAGACCTCAAGAGAGAGGCCGTCGAGAGCGACGATCTGCGGCTTGGGCTGTTTGTTCCCCTTGCCGCGCGCTGTACTGAAAGCGAAGCTGCCGCCGGCGGCGAGAGGCGGCGGTGATGTATATATCTTGCGTAAATCGCGGGTCCGAATGCCTGCCAGCATGCCGAAATCCTTCGATGCGTCTTCGAATCTTAATACGAGAGATAAAACCAGAGGGCTGCGACGATTGTCAATTCTTCGCGGCGTTTATTGCTGATGAGCCCGGGAACCATTCTTTCACATTGCAATTCCCCCTTGCTTTTACGGCCTCGCTGGCTGATTCTTGTGCGCGTTGTTTGCCGGAAGGCCGAGGGGAGAAGTCGTGCACTGGACTCAAGTCTATGACCCTTTCGGTCATTGGTGGCTTTCTACCTTAGTTGCAGCTCTGCCCCTTCTTGTCCTGTTCGGAATGCTCGCCGGTCTCAAGGTGAAACCCCACTTGTGCGCTATCGCCGGAGCATTCACTGCGGCGGCCGTGGCGGTCGTGTTTTTTGGAATGCCGGTGACGCTTGCGGCCATGAGTTTCGGGTACGGCGTTGCCTTCGGTCTGTTGAAGATAGCCTGGATCGTGCTCGCCGCGGTTTTTCTGTATGACATCTCGGTTGCAACCGGCCAGTTCGAGATCATGAAGGAATCGGTCGCCGGCATCACTCCAGACCGGCGTCTTCAAGTGTTGCTGGTGGCGTTCTGCTTCGGCGCATTCATCGAGGGCGCCGCCGGGTTTGGCGCGCCCGTGGCCATCGCCGGAGCTTTCATGATTGGGCTCGGCTTCCGGCCCTTCCACGCGGCGGCTCTGAATCTGATTGCCAACACGGCCCCGGTGGCTTGGGGAGCTATCGGCACTCCCGTGCATACACTGGCGGCGGTGTGCGGGCTGCCGGAATCCGATCTTAACGCGATGATCGGCCGCATTCTTCCCTTCACCGCGGTGATTGTGCCGTTCTGGCTTGTAAGAACGATGGTGGGATGGAGTGAAACATTTGAAGTGTTGCCCGCCATTCTGGTGGTAGGTCTCTCCTTCGGATTCACACAGTTCTTCTGGTCGAACCATGTGGACAGCAATCTGGTGGACATCGTGGCCGGCGCAGTGTCGATCGTCGCGACTGTGGCCTTCCTCCATTTTTGGAAGCCGAAGAAAATCTGGCGCTTCGACTACGATAAAAAGGAAACACCACTTCCGCGCCCGACCGCACCCATCGCAGACCAAGCCGGAGGAGAATGGGCCGCGAAGGAGTTCGACGGCTTTGGCAGTGATGATAACGATAGAGTCCGATCTTATCCGGTCGGCCAAGTGTTGAAAGCGTGGATGCCGTTCGCCATCCTGTCACTCTTCGTTCTTCTTTGGGGTCTGCCTTCCATCAAGCTGGCCATAAACCAGGCCACCACACCGGCTTTCAAGGTAGTGCTTCCAGACGGAAAAGTCCGGCCCGGCCCGCCCGGCTGGGATGTCCCGCTGCTACACGACGCGGTCTATCGCTCGGCTCCCGTGGTCACCAAGCCGACCCCGGAGGCAGCCCGATATGACTTCAACTGGCTTTCCGCAACCGGCACGGGATGCTTCCTGGCAGCGATCCTGTCCGGACTGCTGCTCGGCATGAGCCCAAGGGAACTGGCGAAAACTTTCTGGCGCACTCTGGCGCGCATGCGACTCGCCGTGATCGCGATTTCCTTCATGCTCGGACTGGGCTACGTAACACGCTATTCGGGGCTGGACGCAGTCCTGGGCCTCGCCTTCACCCGAACCGGCTGGGCGTATCCTTTCTTCGGTACTTTTCTTGGCTGGCTTGGCGTTGCGCTGACCGGAAGTGACACCTCGTCCAACGCGTTGTTCGGAAGTTTGCAGCGAATCACTTCTCAGCAACTCGGGATCGATCCGGTTCTGATGTGCGCGGCCAACAGCGCGGGTGGAGTGATGGGCAAAATGGTAGACGCGCAGTCGATCACGATAGCAACCGCCGCCACCGAGCAAGTCGGGAACGAAGGCGCGATATTCCGATTTGTGGTGTGGCATTCGGTTGCTCTGGGAGCCATTGTCGGAGTCATCGTCATGCTGTACGCCTACGTGTTTTCCAATGCCGTCCCTCATGGGCTGACATTTGTGAAGTGAAGGACGCAGGCCCGCCGCAACCGTGGTGGAGATCCCGCTGGATCTCCTGCCAGTTATTGAAGGTGCTGGTGGCGGCGGTAGGACTCGAACCTACGACCTACGGATTATGAGTTGCCAACCAGACGCTGATTCTAAAGAGGCTCAACAAGATAGGTCGGCAGATTCCGGCAAAGTCTTGCAAAACCCGCATCCCCCGCGCAACCAAGAGCCGCCGGTTCCACCGACAGAAGGACAAGACCGAGCGAGCGACGGTCGCCAGGACGACGGAGGGTATCCCCATAAGCCTTAAGGCTGAGAAACGCTCGAAACATAGTGAGCCGAGAGCAGTGCAAGGCTCAGTGCGTGGGAATCTAACAAGGGGCCAACGCACGTGTGAAACGATGGATCATGCAATCATGCCCTCTCTTTTTTGGAACTGAAGTCCGAGGAGGGCAATCTCGGCGTGCGTGAACAGGGTTGACTGTGTTGACTGAGCTTTGGTTTAACGCTGTTTAACGCTTCTGATTGCAAGGTTCTTGCTCAGTTAGAGAGTAGGGGATAAGGGGTCGTGTCTCGAAAACCACGGTGGAGAGCAGCACGACGGCAGGAGGTGCGGGAGCGCGGTATTAAGCCGCCGCTTCGCTGGGAAGTGTGGAGGATCCGAGTTTCGCCGCTGTTGACGGTTCCAGACTGGGCGAGGCAAGCATCAATTCGCGGGTTGCAATGCACAGCGAACGAAGTATGGCTACGACCTCGGAGAGCGAAACTACTACTGCGGATAGACCGCGCACGAGGTGGATACAGCGAGTTTACGAAGACGGAATTCAGGCGCTGTGATGTTTGCTATCGGCCGTTGATTGGAAGCGAAGCTGAAAAACGTCGGCTGTCTATCGAAGCTGATCCCGCGGGGAGGAGGCTGGCGTGCGGCGAGGGATGCGAACGTGATCGGAAGCTAGGAACCTGGAGAATTTTGGCGAGACAGAGAGAAGCAGCGTCCCCGGCTGTCTCACCGAATCAAGCGGATTTATGAAGTCAAGATACTGCGGCCGCAGGACCCGTCGTGTGAAGGCCCAATACCTTACCGTCAAGGAGAGGGAAAAATACTTCATCAGCCTCTACGTGAAGGAAGGTGCGGTGGAGGAGAAAATACCCTACGCGGAGCGGCGTGCATCTTTAAAGCCCGGCACTGGGCAGAGGATCCTGCAACGCAAAAAAGTTCAGAAGGAGATCAAGGCCCGTATGGAGCCGGTGCGCTTGGAGCAGATGCGCCAGAAAATGGTGGGTGACGCCGCAGCGGTCGCGAATGAAGCCCTCCAAAACGCTCTCACCAAGAAGGTCGCTGGTATCTGCCAGCAGAAGATCGACGTCGAAATTCTAGAGGATGAACTGATGCGGATGGTGGTGGGGCTTGACCAGAACAAGCATCCCAAGGCCAAGCTGGAGGCGATCATAGCCGCCTATGTGGTGAATGGGAAGCTGGAGAGCGGAAACACGCGGCTGGTCATCCCAGCAGAAGGAACGGGCAGCGAAGCCGGAGCCGGAATGTATACCTCACTATTCAACAGGCTCGCGCTAAACGCGGCTCCTGGAGAAGCGAACGCACAGCCAGAGGTATCCTACGAAGTCCGCGACCTTTACCCAACGCCCAAAGGCGAGGAAGCTGATTCCCCAGAGGGCACGTTACCTCCATCCGGCGAATCCATCGACGATCCGCCAACCTTGCCCAGCAATCCCCCTCGTGTCATCACGGTCGAAGTGGGATGAGCTCGCTACGGCCTATCATGGAAGGCGATTACACCACGAACGTGGGCCGGGACGCAAGACGGATCAACTCCTCAATGAGTGGGTCATATTGTCTCGGAGCAGCGCCCTAATAGCACGAGGAAAGGTCTTTGAAGCTAGAGATGAGGTTTTGTCCTTGCTCAATACAGACGAGCCCCTCGCCGACTAGTCGACCGTTCAGCTTGTCGTTCGTGGCTGGAAGGTGCACCGTTCGAATCGCGTATCTAACCGTTCCAACCGTTCAAGCGGCAGGCGGCACCGGACGACTTGTTTGGCGAGTCGTTGACCCCGGATTTTGCCGCGAAACAGATTTTGACTCTCTTTGCAAAGGATCGAGACCGTATTCAGAAAATCGGACGCCCAGCGTCTTCTGCGCTCCGTGTTCATGAGTACATGCAAAAGAAACCACTGGTGGGTATTGGTGCTGTTGCCGACGATCTTTCTATCCATCCCCACGGTGACAGTTGCCTTGGATCGCCTGGTTCGGCTAGGCATAGCGAAGGAGATCACGGGAAAGCGTCGCGCTCGCATCTTCGGATACTCACGTTATCTGAAGATCCTGAGTGAAGGAACAGAACCAATTCAGCATTAGCAACGAGTGTCAACCGTGAACTCGCGAGGGGCGTTGATTTCCAAACAGGATGCCAGACGCATTGATCAAATACTGTTCATCGCTAAGCCTCTCAAGCAGTTCGTCGGGAAATGGAGAGATTTCGCTCTGCAAATACGTGGCCAGCTCGCGATAGATTTCCCGCCGTGCGTATGGCGCTAGTTCGTTGCGACGGCGCAGCGCATCTTGAATCAGACTGGCCAGTTCCGGCGTTGCTGCTCGGCGAAGATGCACGGCGATTGTGGGAAACTCCATGAAGGAGTTGTACTTCTGCCGCGTCCAAGATTCTTCCCCCGGCACGGCCAGCGGCGTTTGGCGTACAACGAGCGTCCCGGCCACTCGGTCGCCGAAGCGTTGCATTAGAGGACTGCTCAGTACCGAAATTCCTCCAATCAGATAGGCGAACGGCAGCGCATCAAAGACGCGCATCAGATTCCGTACCCACGCCTGTTCGATCCGTAGCGGAAGCCCGGCCTGGTCAATCACGCGCAAATGGAATAGGCGTTTGCCAATCGTCTGCCCGTTCCAAAAACCTTCCAGCAATGCGCCATAAGCAAACCCAATTGCGAATTCTGAGAGCGTGATCACCATGACTCCAAACCCCGGTGCTTTCGCGAAAATCCAGTAAACTAGCAGCCCTATTCCGTTCACTGTCCCCAACACGATCGCGATATCGAGCAACATGGCATAAAGGCGGGACGCGGGACCAGCCAAGGGCAATCGAAAGAGCACACCTTCCGGCGTCGCAATGGTCAGTTCGACCGCTGTCGAGGCGCGGGTTGACAGAGTATCTGTCATCTTTTCTCCGAAGGAATGCTAGAGCGCGCTTCCGCGCTGATCTCTCTTCGTCCGATCAGTAGTAGATAGAGCGTCAGCAGCACGAGTTCTGCTGCGGCAACCGCAACCTTAAATCCGTACGGCAGAACGGGCGCATGATACTGCGAAAAAAAAGCTTCCATGATTCCGGCCCACACCAGCATCATCGCCAACCCGGCGACGAGTACCAACCATTCGCGCATCGATTGACGAACATTGCGATCCTCGCGCCGATGCAGCAGCAAGCGCGCCAAGTAAAACCCCGCTTGCCCGGCGATTAAGATCGATGGAATCTCAAACACGCCGTGTGGCAACAGCCACGCCGTCATGAACAGTCCGAAGCCCCGCTGCGTGTAATGAACCGCTACGGCCCCGAGCAGTATGCCATTTTCGAAGAGGAGGAGTGCCGTCCCAATGCCAAACGTTACGCCGAGTGCCGCTGCAAGCAGCGCTACCTGGATGTTGTGCCTGATCAGTTGTGCCGAGAATGCTGCTTCGGTCTGTGTGGAGTTGAGGTGCTGACCCTGTCCTTGCTCCTCTTCATGCACGCGCTGGCCCGGATTGCGCAGGTAATCAGCCGGAAGCAGCACGTCCACGGAGGCGGGATCGTAGTGCACCGCGAGTCCGCCCAGCGTACAACCCAAAATCGTAACCAGCACGGCCAGTGCAAAATAGCGGAATTGCCGTCGAAACGATTCCGGGAATTCTCTGAGAATCCTTAACCAGCGGAGCGGTTGCCAGATTTCGGAGCGCGTCGGCGGTGCGTAATATAGCTCCGCATAAGCTCTTGCCACCAGTCGCTCGAGGTACTGTCTTAGCTCGGGCGCCAATGCGCCGTGTGTGACCCGATTCAAATCCGCGGCAGCCTGGGCGTAAAGCTCTTGCAGTTGTTGCGCTTCCGCTGGATTCAACCGGCGATCCGGTCGGCTTTCGAGCGCCCCTAGCAGTGATTCTAGATTTTTCCAACGCGGCCGCGCCTGTGCCTGAAACCGTTCGAGATTGAAAATCACAGCCGCTGCTCCCGTTTACTTTCCAGATATCCTTCAACAGCTGTTCGCAGAAACATCTCCGCAGGAACATACCGAAGCTGCACGTCCAATTGGCGCATTTGCCGCGCCAAGGCGCCGAGGCGCTGGTTTTCTTTTTCACCCGCGAGCGCCGCATACACGTCCTGTTCGGTGTGCAACTCCTCCCCGGGCGAAAACGCCTGCCGCGCGTGAGTCGGCAAGATGCTCGTCACTAAAAGGGCATGTGACGAGCGGACCAGGCCAACTCCGCGGCGCAAGGAGTCGGAAACCGAGCGCTCTGCCAAATCCGCCAGCAATAGCAGGTAGGCGCGCCGCCGCAGCCGTACCCGAATTTCGCCAAACAGCGCTTCGTAATCCGCAGTCGTCGGCAAAGACTCAATATTTAACAGGCGCTCGCGGAATTGATGAAACTGGGATTGACCGCTTCCCGCGCGTAACCAGGACTTCGGCTCATCCGCGTAGGTGACCAGCCCAAACTCATCGCCGAGTTCAAGCGCGACGGTCGCGCCCACCAGCGCCGTCTCCACAGCGAGATCCAGCAACCGTCGCGGTGCGCGCCTTTGTGAGAAATCACTCTCGGTGGCTGTGGTTGGATCGAGCGCAAGCGCGGACGCCCGCGATTGGTCCACTACGAAATATACTTCCTGTTTCTGCTCCCACTGAAAAAGCCGTGTGACCGGAGCGGCGCGACGCGCAGTCGACTTCCACGCGATCTCTGAGTAGTTATCGCCAGGCTGGTATTCCCGCAAGCGCTCGAAATCGCGCCCGTGCCCAGTCCACGGCGTCTGTTGAGAGGCTACAAGCAGGCGGTAAACCGGGCTCCGCAGAATCTCCCGTCGCCCGGATCGCAAATCCGCCTCGATTTGCAAAGGCTCCGGCAAATCAAACCATTGCCGCAAGCGCCAGATTCGGAGACGCGACCGTCGCTCGATTCCAACGCGCAGCCCAGGCCACAGCCCGCGCCGAAGCAAAGTGATCTCCGGCATCCATGGCCAGAGTTGGATATGCACGGTATTTGCCGGAGTTGATCCTCCTTCGGCCGAATTCGACTGCTCAAGCTTCAGCCGCTGAGGCTCTCTTTTCACTCGAATAGCGGCTTCGCTCTCTTGTGTTGCGGGCATGATTCCCACGCGGACTTCGTGGCACGGGCGTCGCCCCGAGCCAGTGAGTGCGAGCGGAACCTGGATGGTCTGCCCTTCGCGTCCCCGAAGGCCTTTTTCTGGGGGCAGCAGGACTGGTGCACCTTCTTGGCGGGTGAGCCACAGAGCGATCGCATCACAACACACCAGCAACATCACCGCCATTTCGATCAGTTCGAACCATAGCCATCCGTGCCTAGGCCAGGGCGCAATGCACGCCCCTAGGGCCAGGAATCCCATCACCCACGCGAGCGAGACCTCTGGACTGAACAGCGTTCCCGCTGGGCGAAGCGCGATCCGCCGCGCAAACTTGTTGCTTACAAGCGGGTCACAATGTGTCGGCGCGGCCGTAGCTTCGATCTCGGCAACGATAGCCGCGCCCCGCGCACCAACGCCTGCTTGCTTCCTATCTCCAGCCGTCATGATTTCGCCCACTCGATGACATCCTTGCCGCGCTTGATACGTATGCGGCTTACCGCGGCACTTCCACCGTCTCCAGCACCGCGTTGATTACCTCGCGAATCTCGACGCCTTCCATTTCGAAGTCTGGTCGCAACAGGATGCGATGTTCCAGCACGGGTGCAGCCAGCGTCTTTACGTCCTCAGGCAGCACGAAATCGCGCTCCTCGAGCGCCGCGAGCGCCCGCGATGCCGATATTAACGCGAGCGTCGCCCGCGGCCCAGCACCAAGCCAAACTGCCGCGTGCTGTCGTGTTTGCCGAACCAGATTCACGATGTAGCTGCTTACCGCCTCGCTGACGCGCACACGCTCCGTCGCTGCCCGCAAGTGCTCGAGTTCGTCCGGTTGCAATACGGGTGCGCGTAGTTCTTCCGCCAACCGGCGCTCCGGCGCTTCACCTTCCGCTACCAACCGCGCCAGTTCGTTCTCTTCTTCCGCCACCGGATAGCCCATGCGGATTTTTACGAGAAAGCGGTCCTTCTGGGCCTCCGGAAGTGGATACGTTCCCTGATGCTCGATCGGGTTTTGCGTTGCGAAGACAACGAAGACCGGCGGCAGCACGCAAGTTGCGTGATCAATTGTCACCTGTCGCTCTTGCATGGCTTCCAGCAGGGCCGATTGTGTTTTGGCGGGGGCACGGTTGATTTCGTCTGCCAGAAGGAAATTCGTGAAAATCGGCCCGCGCACCAGCCGGAATTCTTGCGTCTTCAGGTCGAAAATGCTCGTGCCGGTGATATCGGCTGGCATCAAGTCCGGTGTGAATTGAATCCGCTGAAATTCGCCAGCGACCGCCCGCGCCAGCGCCTTCACCAGCAGCGTCTTCCCCACGCCGGGAACGCCTTCGATGAGCGCGTGTCCGCCAGCGAGCAGGGTTACGAGCGCGAGATCGATGGCTTGGTTTTGGCCGACAATCACGCGGCTCAGCGCTTCTCGAACGCGGCGCACGCCGCTCGTGATCATCGCGAACGCTGCCGGCGATGCCGTTTCTGCGGGTACAGACTCTGCCTGCGCGTCCGAACCCATTAAAGGTTTCTCGTTCATGCGAACCATGCCTCCTCGGAACCCTTCTTCGGTGAAGATGTGGCACTGTCAGGCGCATCAGGGTTGGCGCGAGCCAGACCTTTGGCGGATGCGCGTCGCTCCGCAACCAACTGGCTTAACTGCCTGTAGCCCGCTAGAGGAGGCTGCGCCAGCGCCGCGCGCAGCCGCGGGCCGCTCTGTGGATCTGCAGAAATAGCCTGCGCATCCTGCGGCGAGCGGCGGCGGAACTCTTCCCAGCACTCCCCCACTACCTGTTCCGTTGCAATGCTGCGCTGGAGCAGGCGCCGTGCGGCCACTCCGGCGCCTTCGCTATGACGCATGATATGTGCGTCCCGATCGCGGGTCGGGCGTCGCACTAAATCACCGCTCATGCTCCAAAGCAGGGCCAGCAAAGTCGCCCAGAAAAGTAGCAGCGCGGCCTGCAGCCGGTATCTTTGCACCAGCCAGAGTACCCCCTCACCCTGGTGCAGTCCATGCAACGTTTCATCCACCCAAACCACCGGCCGCCCCCCCACGAGAAATTCCAGCAGCGCCGGATTTGGATGCGTCTTGATGGCTTCGTTCAACAAGAACGATTGTTGGCTTGCGGCGATAAGTTGGCCATTTCCAACTTTCCGCATTGCCATGTAGACATGCACAGATGAGTCAGGCTCTGCTTTGGCGTCCACGGGCCCCGAATAAAGGACGGTCCATACCGCGTCTGTCTTGAGCCACGGGGCATCGTCGGCGAGAAACATCTTCTCGCTGCCCGCCGGCATCGCGCCGGGATCGGGAGAGATCCAAGTTGGTCCGGACTCATGTGGAGTTTGGTTCCACTTGTTTTCGACTTCCCAACCTTGAGTCTCGGACTTTAGTTTCCAAGCGGGAGCGACCAGCACGACGCGCCCACCGCGCGCAAGAAAATCTTCCACTCGTGTGCCAAACTTCTCCCCGCTCGGAAGATTTCCCCTTTCCATTCTCCAATCAAAGGAGTGGCCGCCGATAAAGAATGCTGTTGTGCTCAACGCGTTCTCATCGGACAGGGACTCTTCATCCTGGCTGCGCTTCACTTGATACCCAGCGCGCCCATAGGAATCGAATAACAGGCTGGTGCCGTAGGGGTCCTCGCGTAAGCTGGATCCCATATCGCTCGTATTCGACTGGTTCTGACGCGCCATGAGCAGCAGAATCGCGAATACAGCCGCGAAAATCCCAGCGGCCAGCAGCGGACCTCGCCAATTGAGCACTATGCCTTCGCCCGACCTGTTGTCAAACATGGTTGAGGAACTCCCGCTGATTTTGGTGATACGTGTTGACCGCCTCTGGGGTCACCGCATGAGACCCGTACCAAACGCGATCGAACTGCCGCAGGCTGCCGCGTAGTTTCTCAGGGATTTCCGTCCGCGCCTCGATCGCCGCCTGCGGACGCCGGCGCCACCGGCGCGTAAACTCATTGAGATATTCGCGATTCGTGCGATCGCGGCGAATCGTCAGCCATTCGCGCTGCGCCAATCCCGCAAGCAAACCGAAGTACGCCGCGCGAAGCGCGAAGCGCAGTTCGCCTTCCCCTTCCAGCCGGCTTGCCAGCGCGAACCATTCATCCTCGGAGCGCTCACTCGCGGCCGCACTGTCGTTCAGATCGGGCATCGGCGCGACTGCCAGCGGGATGGAAAGCGATTCCGTCTCCCTTCGTTGTCGCAACCAAAAGAGCACCCCTGCCGCCGCGAGAGTCAAAATCGCGACTAGCGTTAGCCACAATCGAAGGTCCTTGAGTTGCCAGTTGCCGCGCTTTTCGTTTCCGAGCGACAGGCTCAACCCGCGGGGCCACAGTTTGCGAAGAAAATTCCACAACGTATTCCAAACGTGCTCGATACTGTGCCCGATCTCGACCAGATAAATCGCGCGCTGCGACTCTTGATCCAGGGCTTGGCGCAATCTTTGAATCCGCGCCTCGCGAGCAGAATTGCCTGGCGTCTCCGTTGTGCTTCGAGCTGACGGGACCTGCTCTGCGCGCGCGGTCGCCGTCAGGGAAACACCAGCCAGAATCGTAGCCAGCACGAACAACGCACCGGTCACCACTCTGCCGCCAGTCGCGTTGGATGCAATCATCTGCGCCTTCTTTTGCTGTTCGCGGGGCAGGCTCGCAAGTAACCCACGCAGGTCGTCTCCTTCGCGCCTCGACCGCAAATGCTGATAAACCACAGCGAACGTACATTTAACGATGGGATCAAGCGCCAACCATGCGCCCGCGAATAACGAAAGCCAGAACGCGGAACCTTGGACTAGGGCGTAGATTCCCATTTGTGTAGATAGAAGGGTATTCACTCCAAAAATCGAGTGCAGAAGCTGCGGGAGTACTATCGCCAGGATCAGACCATTCAGCCACACGGCGATCCAGAGAGGAAAGAGCATCAGGAAGAGGACCAAGCCACCGCCGAACCATTGACTCGCCAGTGCCAGGCAACCGGTAAACGAATGCCTCTCGGCGACATCCTCTTGCGACTCAAGGCTGGCGAATTGGCACGCGCTGTAGAACCACGACGCCCCGGCGACGCTTGGCAGTGTGGTCAACGCGCCGGCACTCAGCATGATCTTCCACGCAAGCAGACGTCCCACAGCCGCCGCTTGCGCGGCTGCGCCCGCAGGTTTCGATGTCGGCGTGCTAAACGCCCGCTCGCGAACGTGTTGCATGTAGCTGCCGACCATCCACACGCGCAAAAGGTACCCACCGGCGAGCAGCGCCGCCTCCATCAATAGCGCTCCATCTGATATCCGAATCTGCCCGTTGACCACCCACATCGGAATGAAA
>WNEZ01005294.1_pt1 | contig 14191 bp, 17 predicted proteins | sample 5400521 | NCBI WGS metagenome assembly WNEZ01 (sample SAMN13153339, study PRJNA577476) | soil metagenome | isolation source: 120 cm saprolite under Douglas fir tree site 2 hole 1 replicate 1 | place: USA:California | collected 2015-04-18
TCGATCCGCTCCAGCACGCCGTCAGGCAGCACGATCTCGTCGCGGGCGACATTCGGGAGGTGGTGGAATTTCACGAGCGACTGGACGCCGTACTGGCCGGGAGCGAGAGAGATCGCCTTGCCGCGGTAGACGTTGAGCTCTTTCGCCGCCGCGGTCAGATCGCGCAGCAACGCGAGCGCGGCCTCACGCCGAGAGCACGCGACCTCGAGGCGAAGCCGCAGTCCGCGGCCCATCTCGAGTGTCGGCGGCCCGACGACGAAGACGGTCAGTCGATCCTCGCCTGACGTAACGAAGAAAAGCCCGTACTGGACGCAGGCGAGCGTGCGATCGCCCTCGAGACGGAAGTTCACGTAGTCGACCGGACCCTCGGAGATCCGACCATATGGGTTGTTCGTCGCGAGAAGATCGGAGAATGCGATCTGCTGCCAGCGCTTGTTCGGAGCGGAGAAGCCGACGAGATCCGCCGTCCGGCCGTTCGAGTACAGGACCTTCTCGAGGGCGACCTGCACGTTCGGATGCTCGTAGTTGTCGAAGTCCTCGCTCACGATCGGGATGCGGCCGGGCTCGCCACCCAGATGCGCGCGTAGCCGCTCGAGCAGCGGACTCGTCTCCTTCGCGGCCTCGGCGTTCATCGCGTCGATGAATCGCTTGAACGACGACGCGAACTCCTGGGTCGACTTTCCGTCCGGTTCCTTCATGCGAGCAAGGGTACGCCGCTAGTGCTTGAAGTGGCGCCTGCCGGTGAACAGCATCGCCATGCGGTGCTTGTTCGCCGTCTCGATCATCATCGCGTCGCGCAGCGAGCCGCCGGGCTGGATGATCGCGGTGACACCCGCGCGCGCGGCGACCTCGATGCCATCCGGGAACGGGAAGTACGCGTCGGATGCCATGACCGCGAGGCGTGCGTTCTCGCCGGCTTTGCGAACGGCGACCTCGACGGCGACCACGCGCGAGAGTTGACCGGGCCCGACGCCGACGCTCGCGAGACCCTTCACGAGCACGATCGCGTTCGACGTGACATGCCGCACGCAGCGCCATGCGAACAGCAGGTCGGTGAGCTCTTCGAGCGTCGGCGTTCGCTCGGTGACGACCTTGAAGTTGCCCTCCTCGCTGACGGACTCGTCCGGCGTCTGCACCAGGAGACCGCCGGCCACCTTCTTCAGATCGAACGCGTGATCCTCGGAACGACGGAGCCGACGCCCGTCGACGAGCGCGCTCGGCACCGCGAGGATCTCGAGGTTCCTGCGCTGGCGGAGGAGCGGTAGGGCGTCGTCGTCGAAGCCCGGCGCGATGATCGCCTCGTAGAAGGTGTCCTGCATCGCCTCCGCCAGTTCGCGCGTCACCTGGCGATTCGCGCCGACGATGCCGCCGAAGGCCGAGACAGAGTCGGCCATGAACGCGCGCTGGTACGCCTTCATGATCTCGCTCTCCGACGCGATGCCCGATGGGTTCTGGTGCTTCACGATCGCGACGGTCGGCTGCGCGAAATCGGACACGATGCGCCAGGCCGCGTTGATGTCGAGCACGTTGTTGAAGCTCGCCGCGCGTCCGTGGATCTGCTCCATCGAGACCATCGCGCCGCTCTCTTCGCCGCGGAGCGCGTAGAACGCGGCCTGCTGATGCGGGTTCTCGCCGTATCGGAGGTCGCGCACCTTGCGGAGCGACAGCGTCATCTCTTCGGGAAATTGGATGCCGGCTTCGCTCACGAAACGCGACGCGATCGTCGCGTCGTAGGCTGCGGTATGCGAGAACGCCTCGGCGGCGAGGAGCCGCCGTGTTTCGAGCGAAACGTTGCCACGGCCCTTGAGCTCGTCGAGCACGGCGCCGTAGCGGTCCGGTCGCGCGATGACCACGACGTCCTGGTAGTTCTTCGCAGCGGCCCGGAGCAGCGTGGCGCCCCCGATGTCGATCTGCTCCTGCAGCTCGAGCCCGCGCTTGCCGGCGGCGGCGGCCTTCGCGTACGGGTACAGGTTCACCGCGACAAGGTCGATCGGCTCGATGCCCTCGCGCGCGAGCTCGGCGCGCTGCGTCTCGTCGTCACGCCGAGCTAGGAGCGCGGCGTGGATCCGCGGATGCAGCGTCTTGACGCGTCCGCCGAGCAGCACCGGCGAGCCGGTCTGCTCTTCGACGCCCTTCGCGTCGACGCCCTCCATCGCGAGGGCGGCGCGCGTTCCATCGGTCGCGATCAGGTCCCAGCCGAGCTCGCGCAGACCGCGCGCGAACGCGACGAGACCGGTCGTATCAGAAGCTGAGAGGAGTGCTCGCACGGTGTCTCCCTGTCAATCGCGCTGGCGGTCGCTAGCATAGCCGGACCGTGCCGTTCGACCTCGGTCACTTTGTTGACCGTTTTTTCCAGTCTTTCAACACCGAGTCGCGCTTCTATTGGCCCGCCATTTACGCGGTCGCGATGTCGCTCGTCGCGAACGTCGTCTGGTACAACTGGCGGCGCCGCGGACCGATCGCACCGGCCGAGAACACCTTGAAATCGTGGGTGTTCTGGACCAACGTCGTGTTCCTCATCGTCGTCATGGTCTGGATCATCGCGAAGCTGCCGTTCTTCATCATCGGGATCACCATCGCGGTCAACATCGGCATCATCGCCTTCATCTATCTCTCTGTGCTACCGCCGCAGGAGGTCGCGTGGGAACAGGAGCGCCGGCGGCAGCGCTACTTTCCGCAAGGGGAGCGCCGCAAGAAGAAGCGCCGCCGCTAGCTCGGCCCCTCTTCGCAGGCGGGACATGCCCGTCATTCCGGCGCCGCGCACGAGATGGAGAAGTCCGCATAGCGCGGAGCGCCCGACAGGTCAGCGCGCTCGACGCGTTCGACGCGTGCCATCCTCGGGCCGCGCGCGAGCCATCGCTCGAGGCTCGCGAGCGACTCCGCCGATCCCTCGGCGATGAGCTCGACCGCGTCGTCCTCCGTATTCCAGACGCAGCCGGTGAGTCCGTGAGCCGTCGCCTCGCGCACGACTGCCGCTCGGAAGTTCACGCCCTGAACCACACCGCGCACGACAAAACGGGCGCGCGTCATCCGCGTCGCTTGCGCCTCGCGAGCATCGCGTCGAGTTCGGCGGTGTTCGCGAGCGCTCTGCCCGGCGCCCATCCCCGGCGGGCGGTCGCGACCGCGAACTCCATCCAGTCGATCTCCTCTACCGCGTGCGCGTCGGAGTTCGCGACGAGCGTGACGCCCTTGTCCACCGCCTTGCGGACCCAGATGTCGGGCAGGTCGAGCCGCTCGGGACCGCCGTTAATCTCGATCCACGTGCCCGTCTGGGCGGCGGTGTCGATGAGGGCCTGCAGGTCGAGCGCGTGAGGATCGCGTCGCTCCAAGAGGCGCCCGGTCGGGTGTGAGATCTGCGTGACGAGCGGGTGGCGCATCGCGGTGAGCACGCGCTCGGTCATGACCTCCTTCGTCTGGCCGAACGCGGAGTGCACCGACGCGCTCACGACGTCGAAGCGCGCCAGCATCTCGTCGGGGTAATCGAGCGTTCCATTCGCGCGGATGTCGACCTCGGTGCCGACCAGGATACGGAACGGGGCCAGCTCTACGTTGAGCCGCCGCGCCTCCTCGATCCGAGCGGTGATGCGGTCGGGACCGAGACCATTCACCAGCCCCAGACCGGGCGAGTGGTCGGTGACCGCGTAGTACGCATAGCCCTTGTCGCGCGCGCGGCGCGCCATGGCCGCCAGCGTGTCGTGGCCGTCCGTCCAGTTCGTGTGGGTGTGGAGATCGCCGCGCATCTCGCCAACCGTGACGAGCGTCGGCAGCGCGTGCGCCACCGCGGCGTCGATCTCGCCGTGATCCTCGCGCAGCTCAGGCGGGATCCAGTCCATCCCGAGCGCGGCGTAGATCTCTTCCTCGGTCCGCGACGCGATCTCCTGCCCGCGCGCTTCCGCGCCAATGCGATAGAGGCCGTACTCATTCAACAGGAGCTTCTTCTTGAGCGCGTACCCGCGCAGCCGGACGTTGTGCTCCTTCGACCCAGTGAAATACAGCAGCGCCGCGCCCCAGGAGTCCGGCGGCACGACGCGGAGATCGATCTGCAGCCCGCGCGCGACGATCACCGACGTCTTCGTCTCACCCTGCGCCAGCACGCGCTCGACCGACGGCGCTCGCACGAGCGCGTCCATGACCGGCCCGGACGCGACCGCGGCGACGAGCAGATCGACGTCGCCGATCGTCTCGCGATAGCGCCGCAGGCTTCCCGCGATCTCGATGGCCTCGATCCCGGTCTCCTGATGCAGCCAGTCCACCATCGCTGTCGCGGCGGCGCGCGCGTGATGAACGAGGTTCCGGCCGGTGCGCTGCTTCAGCGAGGTGATCGACTTGAGGATGTTCTCCTCGGTCTTCGCCTGGATCTTCGGCAGCTCGCGCAGGCGATGCGCCTTCGCCGCCTCCTCGAGCTCGTCGACGGTCGTGATCTTCAGGTTGTCGTAGATGATCCGGGCGGTCGCGGGCCCGACGCCCGGCACGCGCAGGAGCGTGATGAGACCGGACGGCACCGCCGCTTTCAGCTCCTCGTGCCGAAGCGATGTCCCGGTGCTCACGAGCTGGACGATCGCGTCCTTCACCGACGGGCCGACCTTCGGGATCTCGCCGAGTCGATCCTGCTCGACGAGCGTGGCGATCGGCTCGCGCAGATCGCGGATCGCGCGCGCCACCGCGCGATACGTGACGGCGCGGAACACGTTCTCGCCCTTCAGCTCGAGGAGATCGCCGATCTCATCGAGGACCGCGGCGACGCCTTCGTTGTCATGCGTGATGGCATCGCGGGGCACGGGACGAATCTTAGCGAGGGCGCGAGTGAGTCGCGCTAGGTGCGGTTGGTCACCGGTGTGCGGGCGAGCTCGAGATAACGGAAGGCCTGATCCGTCTCGCCGCGCGCGCGGAGCTTCATCGCGTACTCGGCCGCGAACGTCGAGAGGTTCGGGTGGTCACCAACCTCGACCAGCAGCTCGACGGCCTTGCGGTACGCGCGGTCGCTCGCGGTGAATGACTTGAGTGCGTCCTGTGCGGCGCCGATGACGCGCAGCGCGTCAGCGCGCTGCACCGGCTGATCGGTGAGGATCTTCTCCGCATGCCGCGCGATGTTCAGAGCCTGCTCGGCGTCGCCGTTCACCAGCGCGATGCGTGCGAGCACGAGCTGCGCGACCGCGACCATGCCCTCGTCGTGCGCCATGCGCGCCGCGGCGTACCCACGCTCGGCCAGCTCACGCGCCTCGTCGTTCTTGCCCATCTCGAAGTGGATCGTAGACAGCGAGTGCAGCACCTGGAGCTGGAACGTCGTGTCCTCGACGCGTGTGAAGAGTTCGAGCGCGCGGCGATAGTTCCCGATCGCGCCATCGAGCTCGCCCGCGTCGTACAGCGAGACCGCGACGCCCATGTAGCCCTGCGCCGCGAGACGAAGCTCATCGATGCCGCTCGCGAGATCGAGTGCCGACCCGTAGGTCTGCATCGCCTTCGCGGTGCGGTTGAGACGCCGATACGCGGTCCCGAGCGCGACGAGGATGCGCGCCCGGAGACGCGGGTCGCTGACCTCGTGACGCTCCATCGCGTCGCGCGCGGACTCGAGCGCCTCGGCCGCGGCCACGTACTGGCCGATCTGTCCGTAGGCGATGCCACGTAGGTGCAGGAGGTGCGCGACTTCGCCGGCCTCGGTCGCCGCGTCGATGAGCGACAACGCTTCACCGATGCGGTCGAACGCGACCTCACGATTACCGGTGTTCATCTCCGCTTGCGCCAGGAAGCGCAGCAAGGTCGCGCGCTCGCGCTTTTCAGGCTTTGACGTGAGCGCCGCGGTCACCTCATCGCGCACCACGGTCCAGTCGCGCCGCTCAGCGGCGGCCTCCGCGGCCAAACGGTGGAAAACAAGGCGTTTCGAGGCGGCCAGAGGCTCATCACCGAGGAAGTAATCGAGACTCTTGCCGAGCCGCGCCGCGAGGATCTGGAGCGAACGAACGGATGGTCGGACGAGACCGGATTCGACCTGACTGATGAAGCCCTTGGTCAGCTCCTCACCGGCCAATTGAGCCTGGCTCATGCCACGCTCGCGTCGCGCTTCGCGCACGCGGGCTCCGAGGCCGTTCGAGCTGTTCGGTTTCACCAGTGCGTCGGTCGTTGTCACATCGCTCCAATGTCACTGAACTGACAGACAGGCGGCGGGTTTCATCTTGCGCCGCCGTGTTCAGCGTTCGTAGACTCGCCCGAGGATAGCCAACCCCTCTCAGCGGACACAATCCGCCGAACGGGGGAGGGAACGAGGGGAGACTGAGGTGACACCACTTCGCTCGCTGCTGATCCGCGTGATCGTGCTGGCCCTGATGGTCTTCGCGCTCACCGCGAACGTGGCTAACGCGGACGACGGCGGGATCATCCCCGGGGCCGTGCCGTACGACCCGGGTCTGCCCGGCGACCAGCCTCCCCCGCCCGACCCGCTGCCCGAACCGCCAACTTTGCCGTTGCCGTAATTACGCTGAGGGCGGGCGCGCGGTCCCTTCTCCATACTGGCCGCGTGCCCGCCACATCCACCGATCGCCGCCAACGCATCGAGATCGACGGCAAGCCATTCCTGTTCCAGCACGGCTACCGCTTCGGGAAGGTCACCTACGTCACCCGGCTGCCGCTCGAAAAGAGCATGACGGTGTTCGCGCCCGGGCATCTCACCGCGAGCGAGGTCGAGTCCGTCGTTCGCGGCGACAACCCCTGGATGCTGGACTAACAGGGCCGACCGGCGGTGCGCGCGGTCGTCCAGCGGGTGCGTTCCGCCGCCGTGCACGTCGCGGATGAGACCATCGCGACCATCGGCCCGGGCCTCGCGGTACTGCTCGGCGTCGCGGCCGACGATCGACCCGAGGACGGCGAGCGCGTCGCTGCGAAGATCCTCGCGCTGCGCATCTTCGATGACGGCCGCGGCCGCCTCGATCGCACGCTGAAGGACGCCGGCGGAAGCGTCCTCGTCATCCCGCAGTTCACGCTCTACGGGGACGTGCGGCACGGGCGACGGCCGGACTTCACCGCAGCCGCGCCGCCCGAGCTGGGCCGCCGGCTCTTCGATGCGTTCTGCGGCGTGCTCCGCGGCGCGGACGCCGCAGTCAAGTGGGGCCGCTTCGGCGCCGACATGCGCGTCGTCCTCGAGGCCGACGGCCCGGTGACGCTGGTGCTCTCCACCGACGGCTGGGCGCAGGCCGACCTCGGGCGTCCCGGCTAGTGGATCACGCGGACCACGTCCGCCTTCTGCGCAACGGCGTGACACGCGGCGGCACGTGGGCCGACCTCGGCGCCGGGACCGGCGCCTTCACGCTCGCGCTCGCCGAGCTCGTCGGGCCGGGCGGCGAGATCATCGCGGTCGATCGCGACCGCGGAGCGCTGCGCGAGCTCGAGCGCGCGGTCCGGCCCGGCGGCGCGACGGTGCGCACGCTGGGGGCGGACTTCACGAAGGAGCTCGACCTCGAACCGCTCGACGGCGTCGTGATGGCGAACTCGCTGCACTTCGTGCGCAACAAGGCGCCCGTGCTCAGGCTCGTGCACGATCTGCTCAAGCCCGCTGGTCGACTGCTGCTCGTGGAGTACGACGCTGACAGCGGGAACACCTGGGTCCCCCATCCGATGTCGTTCGACACCTGGCGCGTTCTCGCCGACACGAACGGCTTCAGTGGCACGCGCCAGCTGGCGACGGTGCCCAGCAGATTCCTGCGCAGGATCTATTCGGCGGAGAGTGTCAGGGCGTAAGCACCTGACGGAAGACGCGCTCGGTCTCCGCCGACGGCGACGCCGAGGCCGCCGCGAGGGCGGCGCGGCACTCAGCCATCACGCTGACCGCCTGCGCGCGATTCCCGCCCGCGGCGAGGGCACGCATGAGGAGGCGGTATCCCGATTCGCGAAGCGCGTCACCGGCGATGAGGCGCCGCGCGACGCGCTCTGCCTCGTCCGGGCGCGCTTGGTCGATCTCGGCCTCGCCGATCGCCTCCAGCGCCTGCAGCTCGATGTCGCGGAGCGTCCTTCGTTCCGCTTCGATCCATGCGCCTTCCTCGCCGGGAAGGAATCCGCGTGCGGCGATCTCGTTCGCGATGACCGCCTCCGCCCACGCCCCGCGGATATCGCCCTGCCGGCGGACGGCACGAACGTGATTGATCGCCGTCCAAGCGCGCTCGCGGTCGACCACGACGTCCTCGGGGAGCACGAGCACATACGTGCCGGTCGAAGCGCGGACCGCGGCGTGGCCGACGTCCCCATGTGACAGGACGGAGCGCAGCCGGCTGACGAGCGCGTTCAAGCTCGCGTCGGCGGCGTCGGGTGAAGCCTCTTGCCACAGCGCCTCCGCCAGCTCGCCGCGGCCGACAGGTCGGCGTCGGTTCAACACCAGATAGGCCCACAGACGGCGGCCCAGCCGACCGGGAAAGGCCGCCTCGCTCACGCTCGACCGCTCGAATTCGATGCGCAGGGACCCGCAGATGAATACCCGCACGCGACAAGGAAACCACAAGGTCGTCGCTCGACGATGGGATCGATCACAACACGCGGGAGGACCCCATGAAGTACACCGTCACAATCCGCGGACGGCTACGCGACAAGCCGGCGGCGGCGAAGAAGTACCACGACGACGTGACCGGCGCGACGAAGGACGCCGCGAAGCAGGCAGGCGACCTCACCCATGCCGTCTACCTCGACCCGAAGGACCCGCAGGCATTCTTCGGCATCGACACCTGGTCGAGCCTCGAGGGCATCCAAGGGTTCGCGGGATCGCCGCAGATACGCGAGTTCTTCGGCAAGCTCTTCGACGGCCAGCCCGAGGTGCAGGTGTGGGTGGATTCGGACTGGAATCAGTGGTAGAGATGGCCTGGTGACCGAGCTCAAGAGCCTGCGCTGTCCCTGCGGCTTCGAGGTCCGCAGCCGCGACGAGGACGAGATCGTGCGGATGGCCCAGCTACACGCGAAGTCCAGCCACGGTCAGGAGATCACGACCGAGCAGGCGAAGGCTCTGATCCAGGCCATCGCCTGACGGGAGCCTGCCACGGCCGGGTCGTCACGGCGTGAACTGCACCTCGACTTCGATGATCGCGTTCGTACGCGGATCGATGTGCACGCGGAACTTCTCCGTCGCGGTGGCCCCTCTCGGGAGATAGTCGCAGTTCACCTGCACCGTCCAGACGCGCGTGACCTCGCACGGCGCGTCGTACTTGTCGAAGAACAGCTGCCCCTGTGGCGTGCCCTTCGCGATCGCGACGTACTCCGAATCGCTGAGCGCGCCTTCGGGTGGCCGCAGGTAGAGGAACGCGATCGCGAAGATCACGACGAGGCCCGCGAAGATCGCGAGCTGCGCGCGGACGCTGATGCGTCTGGTCAGGGCTGCGTCCCGCGGGCGAGATCGAGCGCGGTCGCGAGCGTGAGCTTCGCCGCCTTGAGCCAGAGCCGCTTGTTGGTGATCTTGTCGGGCGTGTCGTTCACCGTGTGGAAGGTGTAGTTGCCGGGAAAGGTCGCATCGTTCTCACCGTACCGCTGCACCAGCGCGACCGATGGGATGCCGCCGACGAGACCGAATGGCGCGGCGTCGAGGATGAACGCGTCGGTCGTCGCGAGCTGCTCGACGAGCGGCGACACGCCGATCGCGTAGCGCTGATTCGCCGCCTTCACGCGGTCGCGGAGCGACGCCGACTTCGTGGTGTAGTACACGAGGTCGAGCCGGTCGGCCAGCGGATTGAACCCGACCATGTCGATGTTGATCACCCAGCTGTACGGATTGGGTGGCGGGATCGATTGCAGATACGCGAGGCTGCCCTTGAAGAAGTACTCCTCGCCGTCGAAGAACGCGAGCACGATCGGCATGCGCAGCGACGCGCGATCGGCGGCCAGCACCCGCGCGAACTCGAGCAGCGCGGCGGTGCCGGTCGCGTTGTCGTCGGCCCCGGGAGCCACGTCGCTGGCCGGGCGCCAGCCTGGAGTGCGATTCGCGGTCGAGTCGTAGTGCGCGCAGATCATCCCCACCCCATTGATGAGGCCCTCGGCTCCCGCGCCGGGGACCGGATTGATCGAGGCGAGGATGTTGTCGAGGCGGACGCCGCTGTACGCGGTGGGGATGTCCTGGACGACCACGCCCGGGATCGCCGAGAGCTGCTCCATCAGATAGGCGATGGCTTTCGCATGCCCCGGATGCAGCGGATGGCGTGACTGGAACGACGCGAGCGCGCGCATGTGGTCGTCGAGCTTCGCGGGATCGATCTGCGCGAGGACATCGGCGATCGGCCTCGCTGTGGGACCGGGTGTGGTCGTCGGGCGGGCCGTTGCGGTCGAGGCGATGGACGCGCTCGGCGTCGCTGCCGTCGCACCAGGTGACGATGAAGACGCGAACACGCGTCCGGGGACCGCGTCGCACGCGACGATCACGATCAGCAGCAGCGCGGCGAGGGCCCTCATCGTCCTAGGCTAAACGGGGCCTCGCCGCGAACCGTGCTAGTTCATCTTCCCCGCGCCGACCGGCTTCTTTTCGCGCTCCTCGGCGATCTTTGCGGCGTACTGCTCCGACCAGAACACGATCTCGCCGTTCTGCGCATCGACGACGACGGTGTCCCCCTCGTGGAACTCGCCGGACAGCATCTTCTGCGCGAGCGGATCGAGGATGCGTTTCTGGATCGTGCGCTTCAGCGGTCGCGCGCCGTACGCGGCGTCGAAGCCTTCCTTCGCGATGAGCGCCTTGGCGTTCGCCGTCAGCTCGATCGTGATCTTCCGCTCGGCGAGGCGCTTCGCGAGAATCGCCGTCTCCTTGTCGACGATCTCCATCAGTTGTTCCGTCACGAGGTTCTTGAAGATGACGATCTCGTCGACGCGGTTGAGGAACTCGGGCCGGAACTGGCCGCGCAGGGCATCCATGACGCGCTTGCGCATGAGGTCCGGCTGCTCCGCGAGCTCGGTGATGAAGGTCGATCCGACGTTGCTGGTCATGATGATCACGACGTTCTTGAAGCTGACCGTCCGACCGTGTCCGTCGGTGAGACGGCCGTCGTCCAGGACCTGCAGCAGGACGTTGAACACGTCGGGGTGCGCCTTCTCGATCTCGTCGAGCAGGAGCACCGCGTAGGGCCGGCGGCGCACCGCTTCGGTGAGCTGGCCACCCTCGTCGTAGCCGATGTAGCCCGGGGGCGCGCCAATGAGTCGGGCGACGGTGTGCTTCTCCATGTACTCGCTCATGTCGATGCGGACCATCGCCTTCTCGTCGTCGAAAAGGAATTCCGCGAGCGCCTTCGCGAGCAGCGTCTTGCCGACGCCAGTGGGACCGAGGAACAGGAACGGCCTTCGAGGAGCTTCGTGACCGGGATGCCGGTCCACTTGGCGACGACCTCGGCAATGTCCTCGGGCGTGACCTCTTCGGTGAGCAGCTTCTCACCGCGTTGCAGCGCGGCGAGCTTCTCCTCCGCCTCACGGACCTCGCGCTCGAGCGCCGCCAGCGTGCCGTACTTCAGCTCCGCGGCCTTGCCGTAGTCGGCGGCGCGCTCGGCCTTCTCGATCTCCATGCGGATGTTCTCGAGCTGGGACTTCTTCTCGCGGATCTGCTGGATCGCAGCCTTCTCCTGCTGCCACCGCGAGCGGAGGCCCTCGGACGATTCCTTCAGGTTCGCGAGCTCCTTCTCGAGACGCACCAGACGTTCCTTGCTGGCGTCGTCGGTCTCCTTGCGAAGCGCCTCGCGCTCGATCTCGAGCTGGCGGATGCGCCGCTCGACCTCGTCGAGCTCGGCGGGCATCGAGTCGATCTCCATGCGGAGCTTGGAAGCCGCCTCGTCCACCAGATCGATCGCTTTGTCCGGGAGGTACCGGTCGGAGATGTAGCGCGCCGACAGCGTCGCGGCCGCCACGAGCGCGGAGTCCTGGATGCGGACGCCGTGATGCACCTCGTAACGCTCGCGCAGGCCGCGCAGGATCGAGATGGTGTCCTCGATCGACGGCTCGCCGACGTACACGGGCTGGAAGCGCCGTTCGAGCGCCGCGTCCTTCTCGATGTGCTTGCGGTACTCGTCGAGCGTCGTCGCGCCGATCGTGTGCAGCTCGCCGCGCGCGAGCATCGGCTTCAGCATGTTCGCGGCGTCCACCGCGCCCTCGGCCGCGCCGGCACCGACCACGGTGTGGAGCTCGTCGATGAACAGGATGATCTGTCCCTCGCTCGCGGCGATCTCTTTGAGGACGGCCTTGAGCCGCTCCTCGAACTCGCCGCGGTACTTCGCGCCGGCGAGGAGCGAGCCGATGTTCAGCTCGAAGATGCGCTTGTCCTTGAGACCCTCGGGCACGTCGCCGCGCACGATGCGCTGCGCCAGGCCCTCGACGATCGCGGTCTTGCCGACGCCGGGCTCGCCGATGAGGACCGGGTTGTTCTTCGTGCGGCGCGAGAGGACCTGGATCACGCGGCGGATCTCCTCGTCGCGGCCGATGACCGGATCGATCTTGCCCTTGCGGGCGAGCTCGGTGAGGTCGCGCCCGTACTTCTCGAGCGACTGGTACTTGCCCTCCGGGTTCGCGTCGGTGACGCGCTGGTTGCCGCGCACGTCCTTGAGGGCGCTCAGCACGCGCTCGTGCGTGACGCCCAGGCGCTTCAGCGCCTGACCGGTGTATCCGTTGTCGGCGGTCATCGCGAGCAACAGGTGCTCGGTGGAGACGTACTCGTCGCCGAGCGCCTCCGCTTCCTTCTGCGCCTGCTGCAGGACGCGGCCGAGCCGCGCGGATGCGCCGATCTGCACATTGCCGGACACCTTCGGTTGGCGCTCGAGCTCGGTGCCGAGCGCGCTGCTCAGCTGCGTCGGCTGCACGCCGAGCGCGGTGAAGACGCTTGGCACGACGCCGCCCTGCTGCTCGAGCAGCGCCGCGGCGAGATGCTCGACGTCGATCTGGCTGTGTCCGTTCTCCCGCGCGCGCTGCTGCGCGCTGATGATGGCTTCCTGTGATTTCTCGGTGAGCTTGTTCGGATCGATCATTTCGAATTCACCTACCTTGGGCTGTGTTCGTCGCTCTGTCGGTTCGTATTCACACCGCGGGCCGCATTAGCATCCGCCGCTTCGCATGAGTGGCCGTCACGCTACAGAAGGCTTTTGCGAGGATCCTCACCGGCGCGCGATGCCGCAAGCTCTTCGACGAGCTCGCGTTCCTTCTCGGTCAGCTTCGTTGGGAGCACGACCTTCACGGTCACGTAGAGATCGCCGTGTCCGCCGCCGGAACGAGGCATTCCCTGTCCGGCGAGCCGGATGGTGCGTCCGTTCTGTGTCTCCGGCGGAATCCGCAGCGACACGCGCCCCTTGAGGGTCGGCACCGTGACCTCCGCGCCGAGCAGCGCCTCGTGCAGCGCAACTGGAAGCACCAGGCTCAGGTCCTCACCGTTCCGCTCGAACAGCGGATGCGGCCGCACATGCACGCGCAGGAACAGATGGCCGGCCGGTCCACCGCGGCCGCCCGGCGCTCCCTGACCTGCGAGCCGGATGCGCTGGCCGTCGCGCACGCCGGCCGGGATCTTCACGCTGAGACGGCGCGTCGTCCCATCGGGCATGCGCATCTCGACCGTTCGCTCGGTGCCCTTGTACGCCTCGGCTAGCGTGATCTCGACTTCGCTCTCGACGTCCGCGCCCGCGACCGAGCGTCCGCGGCGCGTGCTCGGGCGCCCGAACAGCGGCCCGGTGTCGAAGTCCGCTGCCCCCTCACCGAACAGCGTGCGGAAGAAGTCCGAGAACCCACCCGCCTCGCCGTTGAACGGATCCTGGCCAGGCTGACCGGTGTAGACCCACTGGAATCCGCCCGGCTGCTGGCCGCCCTGTTGGAACCGCTCCCACTCCGGGCCCACGGCGTCGTAGCGCTTGCGCTTCTCGGCGTCGGAGAGGACCTCGTTGGCCTCGTTGATCTCCTTGAAGCGCTTCTCCGCCTCGGGCTTCTTGTTGACGTCCGGGTGGTGCTGGCGCGCAAGCTTCCGGTATGCCTTCTTGATCTCCTCGGCGCTCGCATTCTTCGAGACGCCGAGCGTCTTGTAGTAGTCCTTGTACTCGACCGGCATACCGGTTCTCCGCTAGTGCGCCGGCGGTGGGACGACCGCGGCGTGCGCGGCCGCCTCGAGCTGCGCCGGCGTCACGGTTGGCTGCCCCGGCTGAAGCGCGATCTTCAGGACCTGGTCGACGTTGTCCACCGTCTTGATCTCGACCGTGTCGAGAACTTCCTTCGGGATGTCGAT
>WNEZ01003992.1_pt1 | contig 14190 bp, 16 predicted proteins | sample 5400521 | NCBI WGS metagenome assembly WNEZ01 (sample SAMN13153339, study PRJNA577476) | soil metagenome | isolation source: 120 cm saprolite under Douglas fir tree site 2 hole 1 replicate 1 | place: USA:California | collected 2015-04-18
GTCGCCGCAGCGCCAGCGCGGGTTCATTCATCTGTGCCCACACCTCGCGAGATTCGTCGCTGACACGGAGTACTTACGATGTTGCTACCAGAGTTTAAGAAGCTTCGAAAAAAGCCAGACCACGCAGTCGGCCTTCCAGACCTGCTGAACTATGCCGCGTTCGTCGCGCCCAGCACCATTCTCATGAAAGACGGAGCGCTGCTCGCCGGATTCGCGTACGCCGGTCCCAATTTGAATTCATCTAGTCCGGAAGAACTCGCGTCGCTAACCCAGCACGTGAATTCGGCGCTGGCCCGCTTTGGTGACGGCTGGATGCTGAATGTTGATCTGATCCGCCACGAGAGCGCCAGCTATCCCGAGGACTGTGAATTCCCCGATCCGACGACCAGGCTGATCGACCGCGAACGCCAGATCCATTACACGGCCGAGCGCCGCCACTTCGAGACCCGCTTCGCATTAACCACCACCTTCAGGCCGCCCCCCTGACCTGCATCGAAGAGCCGCGCGTCTGTTCTTCTCGGACAACGCCGCAGCGACGGATTGGAGCCGCATTCTCGACTCTTTTCAGCAGACCGTTGCCGAGTTCCAGGATGCCCTCAGTGCAAGCTTGCGCGTCGTCCGCATGGATGACCCGACCCTGCTGACTCACCTGAATGCCTGCATCACCGGCCGGCTTGAACACCGCCGTCCACCGAAATTCGCCAACTATCTGGACGCCCTCCTTGGAAACCAGCGGTTCGTAAGTGGCTTCAAACCCGCCGTTGGCGGCCGGCATATTCGAGTCGTCGCACCCGCGGGCTTTCCGCTTGAATCGCACGCCGAAGTCACGGAGTTTCTCAACGAGCTGGCGATTCCGTATCGATGGTCAACGCGCGCCATCTTCCTCGATCCGCGAACTGCCGTGCGCGAACTTTCCGTCTGGCGTCGGAATTGGTTTCAGAAGCGGCTCGGCTTCACAGGGATTCTGAAGGAGACCTTCGGTTCCGGCACTACGGCAGCTTTCCAGAACCAACACGCCCTACAGATGGCGGCCGACGCCGACAATGCCGTCGCCGAAGCGCAAGACGCGCTCGTTCGATATTGCTTCTACACCACCGCGGTCGTTGTGACCGAAGACGATCCACTAACTGCGGATGCGAATGCCCAGGAGGTTCTCAAACAATTTCAGCATCACGGCTTCGACGCCCGCATCGAACTCATCAACGCCAACGAGGCATTTCTCGGCTCGCTTCCCGGACACGGTCACTACAATGTCCGCAGGCCGTTGCTGCACTCGCGAAATCTTGCCGACCTTCTGCCGCTCACCAGCGCATGGCCAGGCGAAGAGCGCAACCCGTGTCCGTTTTATCAGCAAGGAAGCCCGTCACTTTGCTATGCGGCGACGACCGGCGCAACCCCGTTTCGCTTGAACCTCCATGTGGGCGACGTCGGTCACACGCTGGTGTTCGGGCCAACAGGTTCAGGCAAGAGCACACTGCTCGCGCTTCTGATGGCACAGTTCTTTCGCTATCCGAATGCGCAAGTGTTCGCTTTCGACAAGGGCTACTCCGCGTACGTGCTCACAAGCGCCGCCGGCGGAAATCATTACGATCTCGGCCTCGACGACATTTCGTTTTGTCCCTTCTCGCTCATCGACCGCGACACCGAGCGCTTGTGGGCGCACGATTGGCTGGAACTCCTACTGCGGCTCCAGAACGTGGCTTTGCTTCCGGAGTATCGAAAGGCGGTCTGGCGCGCCCTCGAGCTCCTCGCGAGCAGTCCATCGTCGGCCCGAACCATCACGGACTTGATCAACACCGTCCAGGAGCATGCCCTTCGCGATGCTTTAGGCCGCTACTCGGTGACCGGGCCGCTCGGAAGATTCCTCGATGCCGACCAAGACGGACTCGATGACGGTCGATTTCAGACCTTCGAGATCGAGACACTCATGTCGTTGGGCGAACAAGTGCTTCTGCCTGTGCTCTCCTATCTGTTTCATGCGATCGATCGGCGGCTCGATGGTAGGCCGACGCTCATCGTGCTCGATGAAGCGTGGGTGATGCTCGCCAACGGCGCCTTCGGGGCCAAAATCGAAGAATGGCTGCGCACTCTTCGGAAGAAGAACGCGGCTGTCGTTCTTGCCACACAGAGCCTTACCGAAGTCGCTAACTCGCCAGTTCGAGACTTGATTCTTGAATCATGTCCGACGAAGATTCTTCTTCCCAATCCTGAAGCCCTCAATCCGGCGACTGGGGAGCTCTATAGAAAGCTTGGGCTGAGCAATCGGCAGATCGAGATCGTCGCGAGCGCGGTTCCCAAGCGGCACTACTATTATCTGTCACCCATGGGCCGACGCCTCTTCGACCTCTCTGTCGAGCCCGTCGCTATAGCATTCACCGGAGCCGGATCGAAGGAAGAGACCCTGACCGCCAAGCGGATGCTCCAACAGCACGGGCGGCATTGGCCGGAACACTGGCTCCGGAATCGCGGCCTAGACGACTGGTCCGATTACTGGCGCCAGCTCGCCGCTGACGATCTGAACACCGAACAACCCCATCGGCCGCAAATTTTATCGGAGGCAAACACATGCAACGGCTATACATCTACTTAGCGGCGGTCGTTCTCTGCCTGACCCTGCCCGCACGAGCCCGCGCACAGTTCGGCGGCTCGCAGATTGTCTTCGACCCGAATATGTTCGCGCGCCAGCTCCAGCAGCTCCAGCAGCTTCAGCAGGAAACCGCTGCCGTCACGAACCTCGCTCAGCAACTACAGTACGCGATCAAGAACACGACCGGCGGCGGCGCAGGTGTCTGGCAGTCCAACCAGAATCTGCTTACGAACCTCGGCGATCTCATTAATCAGCAGGAAGGACTCTCGTATACGTTTCAGGGCCTCACGCAGCAGTTCCAGCAGCTCTATCCGGGCTACAACGCCACGTCGACCGCGGGAGTCCAGAGCCGCAAGTCACCGTCCAGACCACGCTCGATACCCTCAATGGCGCGTTGGCCTCCGCCCAAGCGCAAGCCCAGAACTTCCAAGTTGAGCAGGCCACCCTCCAAAACCTTGAGCTGAAGAACCGGACGGCGATGGGTAATCTGCAGGCGGTTCAGGTTAGCAACGAAATCGCGCTCGCGCAGGTACAACAGGTTCAGTTGCTTCGCCAGCTCGTAATGGCCGAGATGAATTCGCAAAACGTCGCCGCCACGAACCAAGTCAACGAGCAGGTGCAAAACAATTTGGCTGCTCAGGCAGAACTCTCTGCTCCCGCTCCTTCCAGCTTTCCAGATATTCTCAGCGGCCAAACTGCAGGGCCGCCGACGCGACCATAAGGTGAAAGTATGAAAAGAGCCCTTTTTCGGCTTGTCCTGCTAGCTCTGTCCGCTGCTCTCCTCAACGCAGCTTGCCAGACGCGATCTGAAAATCAACAGAAGGCCTCCGAACCCACAGCGACCCCAGCCTTTCCGGACATTCTGTCGGGCACGCCGGCGCCGCCTCCGCGGCAGCCCTGACGAGGAGTTCTCTATGGACTTCAACGCAGTAGCAGATCAATTCACCGCCACCGCAGCGCGGTATGCTGGTGCAATCCAGCCATATGCCCTGAACCTCTTTCTTGCACTTTTCTTTATCGATGTTTTGGTAACCGCCATTCAGTACATGGTTGATCAGGGTGATGCTCCTCATTACGTAGGGCGTCTACTCCGTCACATTCTGAGCGGCGGCTTCATATACCTGATGATCGTGAACGCTTTTCCGTGGATGAGCATGATACTTCAAAGCTTCAGCCGGATCGGTGCAGCCACTACCGGCCTCCCTAATCTGAATCCTGACACCGTCTTGAAGCTCGGCGGCACGATGGCGGAGACAATCTTCGACACACCTGCCAGCGTTGGACTCATGCAGAATCTGGAACTCGCGATCGTTCAAAGCGTTGCGGCATTTTTCATCCTCCTATCCTTCGTGATCGCTGCGGCCATGCTTTTACTGACCGTGATCGAATCCTACCTCGTGGTGGCGGGCGCCACGCTCCTGCTGGGATTTGGCGGTTCGCGTTGGACCGCCCCGATCGCGGAAGGTTACTTCGGTTACGTTATCCGAGTCGGTACCCGACTGCTGTTCTTCTATCTGGTGCTTAGAATAGGTGTTCAAATCGCAAGCCAATGGCAGGCGATGCTTACGGCCATCTGCAGCCCGGTAGCAACGGCGTTGCCCTGGTACTCAACCTACGGCGTTCCTCCGAGCAAGATCATGACGACTGTGTGTTCGAACGCGATTCCGGTTCGAACGATGCTTGATCTCACAGCTCTGTCGATCGTGTTTTTGATCGTTACTATCGCAGTCCCCTACACCGCAGCCGGAATCGCCGGTGGTACTGTCGGTCTCGCGCTTAACCACGCTTTTGAGCCCGCTTATATAGCGCAGACCGTCGTGCGGCCGATCACAAGCGCGCTTCAGACCGGGTTTAGCAAGGTGGCGCAGATCCGCAACGGTAGCGCCGGCAATAACGGCGAAGCGACTGGATTGGGTAAGGCATTGGATTTCGGCGGACAGACGCAGCAACTCGGCAATCTCGGTCCAAACAGTGAACAGCGAGTGCCGGCACCGAAAGATGTTCGCGGCACATCCGTCATGCCAGCGCGCGCTCCGAACACTGCCTCGATCAATCCAGGCAAAACGCGTGATGAAAGAGGCAACGTCACGACAACGATGGGCAAAGCGACCAACAAGATCTGAGCAGAACGTTTCCACCCAAACGGCGAGAGAATTGGTGTGGATTGATGATTCGACTGTCGCCGACCAAACAGGGAGCCTGCTAATGTGGTAGACGTCTGCTGTCGTCTAAGCATTTGGTAACGCTCTAGAGGCTTCGGTCCGTGATGAACGAACGTCAACAAACGAGCTGCGTGCGATCACTCTGCATACTCGCCAATGTAGTATTCCCCTGATCGAGGAATCCGAGTACGAGGCCGACGTTTTGGGAACCGACACGCTATTTACGGTGAACTCGGGGCATTATCTCGTTACCGCCGCACATGTCCTTGAAGAGTTGATCGCGAAGAACCAGTTGGAAAGGATTGGAGTTATAATAGGTTGGGAGAATCATCCGCGTCGGTTTCCAACCTGGGCAAATGTTATATTGAATTAAAAACAGCAGACGACTTTCAGGCCAAAGATGTGGCTGTAGATTCGAACGCGGGACGCCTGTAGTTGTTCGTTATTATAGACGTTTATAGGCGTTGCCTTTTCAGCGCGAGCGTTGAAATCATGGGGTCGAATCGATGGCGAGCGGACAAAGGATCGCGATAGTCGGAGCGACGGGCGCAGTGGGTCAGACCACGCTCAAGCTTCTTCACGAGCGGAATTTCCCAGTGCGCGAGCTGCGCGTGCTGGCCTCTGAGCGGTCTGTGGGCAAGAGGGTCAGGTTCGGCGACGACGAGCTTCGCTTGGAAAAGCTCTCGGCCGATTCGTTCAAGGGAATCGACTTGGCATTTTTCTCCGCAGGAAGTACGCAATCGCTGGAGTTCGCACCGATCGCCGTCAAGACCGGGGTAATCGTGATCGACAAGTCGAGCGCGTTCCGGATGGATCCGGCCGTACCGCTCGTGGTGCCGGAGATCAACGGTAATCGTATTAAAGACCATCGCGGCATAATTGCCTGTCCCAACTGCACTACTATCGTCACGGTGATGCCTCTGAAGCCGCTTCACGACCTGGGGCGGCTGAAACGAGTCGTTGCCACCAGCTTCCAGGCGGTATCGGGCGCGGGCGTCAATGGGCTGGCTGAGCTACATGACCAAACTCTCGCTTGGGCGCGCAGCGAAAAACTTACATCGAAGTTTTTTCATCATCAGATTGCATTCAACCTCATTCCGGCTGGCGACTTTATCGATGGCGCATACACGAGCTACGAGATGAAGCTCGTCAAAGAGACCCGCAAGATTCTCGATCTGCCCGATCTTGCCGTCTCGCCTACGACGGTGCGCGTGCCGGTCTTCACCGCCCATTCGATCGCCGTCAACGCTGAGACCGAATCACCCATTAGCGCCCTACGCGCCCGCCAAGCTTTCGACTCGTTCCCCGGTCTCAGGGTGCTCGATGACCCAGCGCATAACCGCTATCCAATACCTATTGAGGTCGAGGGACAGGACGACTGCTTTGTCGGGCGAATCCGTGAGGACTTGGACCACGCGAACACGCTGAATTTCTGAGTGGTCGGCGATCAATTGCGCAAAGGCGCCGCCCTTAACGGTATCCAGATCGCGGAGGCCCTGATCGGCGAGCGGTCTCAACCGGTAGCGGTAGTCGCCTAATGGATCTCTCCCGTTGGGTTGACGACGTCAGGCCGAGTCCGGATCTTGTTCGCATCAGAATTGTTCTTCTTCGAGCTTTTCGGCTCAGCCTTCACGCTCTCTGAGGCCAGGGCCAAAAGCCTTATAGGCGGCTTCAGCCGAGGACTCGAGGCTATTCATGGTGGCTGCACAAACTGTCATCGAGCACTGCCCTGTCGCACCACGCTGGCGGGTTTCAGGTTGCGCGGTCACCATTGCCTCGCGACCGGCAGGGTCGTAGCGCTCCGAAAGCGAGAACGAGCTATTCGGGGGAACGCTCGTTTGGAGTTACCGCCCGAAGCACCAAGTCAAGGAATTACCTCGCCTAATGAAGCGCAATGAACGCTAGGAACTGGCTGGGAGGACTCGTAGTCGGTGCTGACTGCGTGTTGACTACGAATTGGGCTGTGAAGGTCATACGCAAACGCTTTCGCATTGAAACCTTCAGGACGAGTGACCCATTCGATGCGGCGATCATCCGATTCGAACAACCGGAGCTCATTGCGGCGCTGCAGAAAGGCTGGCGATTCCTGTCGCCCAAGGACCTTTCACCCATTCGAGCGGACATGTCCAATTGCTTCGTAGCAGGATACCCACGCGCAACTACGCAGAAATCGGGTTGGGAGTTGTTGGCAAAGTTTCTTTGCTTCGTCACTTCTCTTCTTGGCGAGGTCCCGGAAGAAGCGGATGACGTGCGCGAGGGGCTGGATATTTTCCTGCGACACCGGGAGACTGGAGAGGAATTGGATCGCGGCATCAGCGAAGTTCCGAATCTTAAAGGCGTAAGCGGTGCTTCGATCTGGGGGATGATACCAGCTGCGGGAGATTTCATTTGGAGCGCCGAATCTCGACTACGGGTGATTGGAGTCCAGACGAATTGCCGTTCGGGCTCATACATCCGCGGTAAGAATTGGGAGCTCGTTGCCCGCATTTTCAGACGCTTCGATGAGCGGAGCTTCGAGGAGATCGAAGCGGTTTTGAACGAACGATAGGGAATGTCCTCGAGATGAAGGCTGCGCACGAGGCAGCGTAACCTATCCAACCACGCTCGTACCTTGCTGCGGCGACCTTGTAGGCATGCCGCTCGAAGAACGAAACCATGGGTTCCCGTGGCGGCTTGGGTCGTCGCTCAAACTGTGTTGGTCCGGAGAGTCAAATCTTCTCGAGAAGCGGCAGCGCAAAATCGTCGAACCATTGCCGGTCGTAATCGGCGATGGAGCCACTAGCCATTCCGACAATATCCACAAAGCACATGGAAGCCTCGTGGAGGAATTGCCGCGAACCGTCCCTGCCCGCCTTGTCGAAAGCCGCGCGCAACTCATTCCAGTCGGCTGTATCGCGGTCCAGCGGCAACACGAGGAACAAAGAGCCGGGAGTATTGTGAGTAAAGAGAGAGCCTAGCCTGAAGACGAAATAGTCGCTCTCCCCCCGCTGCCCTCCTGTGTTCGTCGCGAGACGTTGAGCCAGCGTCTCGACGCTGACACCAGACCACGACTCCTGCCACTTCCTTTTTGGATTGCGAAATTCGGCGAAATCGCGGTCGGGCGTGGAAGCAATAGCTGCAAGCTTTTGCTCGCACTCGTTGATAGCCTCCGCCGAAGGCTGCGCTTGTAATCGTTCATCGCGAAGCTGGTCTTCGAGGCGCTTTTGTTCCAGACGCATTAACTGAAATTTTCCGAACCGAACGAATTTCGTCGCGGCCTGCTCGGGGTCGCTGGAGCAGTTGATTTCCGAAAGGTTCATGTTTAGCTCGTACAATGAGCGGGCCAAGACAAGGGCGTCCTCCCACCGACCCGCCCGTAGCAACAGAATAATTGAGAGATATTGCTTAACTGCTCGGTAGAAGACGCGAAACTTGACGAAATTCAGAACCGGCAGATCGGACGACACCGGCGCCTCTTCGCACCAGACCAGCGGCTTTTGGATGAGAGCATCCGCAAGCTGCAACGCCTCGTCATCGCTTGAAGCGAGTTTCCGCCATACGAAGTATTCACCGATACCGATCTGCCGCATTCTCAAGGTGCCTGCTGATTCGGTCGACGCTATCGGCAACAAGGATGAGAAGGCGCAGATAGTCAGCGCGATGCCAGTTTTTGCTGGGGAGGCCGAGCTTCACTGCTGCAGCGGCTGCCTTCGTCATGTTGGGTGGGTGAGCCAACCCGCCATAGGTTCGCAGATCGTACAAAAAGGCAAACGGCGCAAATTCATCCCGCATGCGTCGATATAGCGTTTCGAGCTCCGCTTGCAAGTCGAGTTCGCCCGCTTTTGATTTGCTCTCTGCCTCCATTACCAGCATCGGGATTGCCGTTATGTCGGGCTGGAAGTCCTCGATCAATGCGGCTATCAGAGTTACTCGTTGCAGCAGGTTCCGCGAGCCGAGGGGACGAGGCGGTGTCTCGTCGTTCATGGGTAGCTTCTCGCCTATTGCTGCGAGAAGCCTGCGCAGCGGTACCGGTTCCAACGCGTCAAGGGCCAACGTAGAAGCGAGTGTTGCTCTCTTCAGGAACTCGTCGTCGCCGGCCGCCGCGGGATAGACCCATTTGAGCTGGCGGCCAGCCAAGCTGTCGAGTGAGCCACGCCAAAGCGCGCCAGGAATCGGCACTCCAACTGAAGCGGTCATAGCGGCGAAGTCGATATTCAGCTCACTTAATGCCTCAACCACTGAATTGACCGCGGCAGCTATAGTTTGTTCTGTTCTCAGCGCCGCTGCGGTCTCCGGGCTTGGCGGTTCAACGGCATACTGCTGCCAATGTGGCCATTCTTCGAATGGGACGCCTTCTGCAAAGTCGCCGATGGCGGTGGCCAGCAACTCGTTCCCCAGCCGGCCCGTACTGCGCACTAGCCCCCAATAGTGATGACAAGAGACCGATCCATTATCCTCCACGTTGAAGCCGGAGGCTCCTTCGTATTTGGTCAGCACCTCCTGCCGGAACCAGACTCGATCCATGAAATCGCAAACCCCGCCTTCGAAGTCTCGCCTATCGCTGCGCCCCAGGTGCTTCCAACGCGCAGGCGCGACGGGGCCGAGCAGGGTCGGCAGTGTAAAGGTGTAGGGATCGAAGGACGGCTGGTCAGTCCATGGATCACCAAGGTCGATTGCCGGCGGTCTTATCGCAAACCACAAGTGCAGCCTGCGCTGTAAAAAAGGATCGGCACCCAAAATGTCCTTTCGAAGTCCCCAGTTTTGGACGATAGCCTTCGCAGCTTGCTCTGAGGATCCCAATGTTACATCTTCCTCTTTCCCTACGAACATTCCGATCGTGTTTGGCGAGGGGTCAAAGAGGTGGAGATGGCGATAGTGACCGTCGACCAATGACATCTGGCGAGCCTGGAGGTACTTGAGGAGGTAGTCGACTCGGATTTCAACGGTTTCTAGGTTGACATGATCAATCTTACGCCGCACCAGAGCATCGACTCCCCGCCGTGGGTCCCACCAGATGCCATGTCCAGGTGCTTTTTCCTCCAGTTCAAAGAACAGCCATAGGTCGGGATTGATGAAGAGTTGGACCTCCGATGTGTCGGAGTGAACAAATACCAGCGGCTCAGCAGTTACCGAAGTGAACGGAAACTCGAACCGATGGAATGGGGCATAACTGTACTGCTTCTCATCACCCAATTGGCGGACTGAGCCACCCGGCTCCCCAAGGTGGCCAATTACATTGCCAACAGACCCCAGGCTGTCGAATATTTCGGCGAAGCCCGGGAAACCACGTCCTCCACACCTCGTTCGTCGCGGCGCGGAGTGATCGTCCTGGCCCCGAGCCTGAACCATAGGCCAGCTAAGCGCTCAATGAAGAGATCGCCAGAGAAGTCCAACTCGGGAATGTTAAAGAGGTGCCTTGGGGCATCGTCGCGGTTGATGACTGTGGTCATGACAGAACCTTTTGGCTCACTCAAATCTGTGGATTTGAACCATCCGGCACACTGTCCGAGGACATGGACTTTCCCTCGAATAGCCCCCCTTAAGGCTGTCCGTACATTCCCAAATTCTAACGAGTGCGCCCACCGCTAAATTAAAACCAAGCGTCTCACGGGGAAGGCCGTATGGGAGACCCGAAGCTCTAAGTCCTCCAATCGCGCCATTTCCGCTGGCGACTAATCCATCCCAGATCGAAGTGCTCGCCCTTCGATGCGGCACGCATCGGTGCAGTCAGGAATTCCCCTAGCGCATGGACTATTTCCGGGAGCGAGGGCGAAGCTTCATTCTCCGAATGAACCCTGCCCACTGCGCTCGTTTCTCTGGATTCCCAGAAAACTCCGCCGTCAACGCCACAGGTTCGCCGTCGGGCAAGAGCGTGCCTCTTCGCTTGAAAGTCTTGTCAATCGCTTCGCACAGTCTGGGACCGTCGAAATCAAAGGAACGCGATAGAAGCCAGATATCGAAGAAGTCCTTCATCCGGCTGTTCAGTTCACCAAGCTTAGCCATCGCCTCGAACTTTTCTGCGACGGCCGTTTCCTTGCTATAGGCCAGGAGCCGCGGAGCCGGCAGATCGAGGATTGTCGGGTATCTCGTCAGCACCGCCGCCGGCACCACGATATCGCCGAAACCGACATCGATCTGCATCTGAATGCGAGCGGTATCCAAGGTTGCACGGAACCGGACGCGAACCCCCTCGTACTCAGCAGCCTCCGCTATGCGCTCACCTTGTACGGTCGCAGCATCGAAGACCAGCCCGTCGTCCGGCTCGACGCGCCCTACACAAATTTGCCTTACGATGGCCGCCATTGCCCCGATGTCATTGCCGGTCGTTCCGAGAAGTTCGATTCCATCGTCGGACGAAGCAAAGGCGCGTTCCAAGCCGTCAGCATCAACGCTCCCTTGAGAACGAACTTATCCGCGTACTCTGACTTGGAGAGCCGGTACAGGAACCGTTCCATCGCAAAATACTGGAGCAGTTCGTTGAAAGGACGTCCGGTTTCCCGCGCTTTGTTGAGGAGCCGCTGCCGGACCGACGCCCCGATGTTCTTTGTGCCCGGCTTTGTCATAGAAGGGCTTGCAGGTAAGGGCGCATCACTTTTTCCACGCGGCAGATGCGCGCGAATTTCATGAGATCATCAACGTTGGGTCGTCTCCGGCTTCGATAGAGCCGTAGGGCTTCGAGGACCGTATCTAGCCCGAGCTTATTTCGATACTTGAAGCAGTCGGCCAGCGTCTTTTCCGGACTGTAGACGCGAAGCCCAATGCTATCTACCTTGTGCGTTTCGATGCCTTCCGTGAACGAGCGGCCTGTAAACCAGAACACGCGCAGCGGAGGATGCTTGAGTCGCGGAGGCTCGGTACCGCGCGGCAGCGTAACGTGGACCTCATGCGGAATCTGGGTGGTGATCTCGTGGTAAGCGAGAGCAGAGATGAGGCATATCACTCCGGTGGGGACCTTAAGCGCGACGGTCACGAGGTCGGGACTGCTGAGCGCGGGAAGGTCTGCCAGACGGTAGAGGCCGCGGCTCAGTTGTTCAACTACGCCATGGTCGCGCATGTCGTACAGGATGCGAGGATGGATTCCAGCACGCAGCGCGGCACTGGTTCGCAGCAGCCCGCCACCTCGGCTAAAGGCTCTTTTTTCCTTTTCGAACGCCATCGGTAATATTACCAGCAACATTCAATATATGCTGGTATTTTAATCCGAGCAAGCTTGATGTTAGGACAGATTCTCATCGGGTACCACGTTTGGGTGCCTGACGGGCAGTACGCGCCTGAAAACACAAAGTTGCGTTGTCACGCGCCAATGGACTACGTTGGCCTCAAAAGCTCGGCTGCCGGTATGGATGCGCCTACGCTGCGGGGGTAACGACTATCGATGTTTTCGATCTGGATCGCGCATTGGTTCAGGATTACGAACGCTTTGCGCGGTCATTCACCCAAAGACGCGCGGCTGACATTCGGGCCCAGGTTGAGGCCATTTACGCTAGTAGACGCTTTTGGCCAGAACCTCTAGTCAGTATTAATCCAAACTTCGAGCGCGACATTGCAATCGACAAGCTGGTCGCGGACGGCTCTTTGCATCCGAGTACAGGCCAAGTATTTCGGATAGCTGACCAACCGATCGGTCTTTATCGCCACCAGTCGCAGGCCCTTGCGAAGGCATCCGCGCGGCAGAGTTTTGTTGTCACGACTGGAACTGTGTCAACGCCGGAGCAAAAGTACATCAGTGGGCCGGAATGAAAATGCATCAGTTTCAGGGGCTGTGGGAATCGTGGTTTGACTTCTGGCAGGGGGAGCGCGAGGGGGATTTCCCCCTCGCTATTGCAGCGAATATCTAATGTCGTCGCGCAGCGAGCGGAGCAGTCTTATCGAGGATGTGGACGTGGTGGGTAAGGCGATCGAGCAGTGCGCCAGTTAGGCGCTCGGAGGCGAACACACTGGTCCACTCATCGAAGGGTAAATTGCTGGTGACGATGATCGAGCCGCGTTCGTAGCGCTGGCTGAAGATCTCGAACAGCAACTCGGCGCCGGTTGGCGAGAGCGGGACATCGCGAGACCCTTCTGGCATGCGGCCAGACCTATTGAAGACTGCATAAAATAGTGACAAGAGTTCTGGATTCTATTAATGTGTAGGGCATGGGTAATCCAGCGGGTGTGCGGCGGGACTTCGCTGCCCTGGAACGGCGGCGGATGGAGGCGGCGCGATTACTGCGCGAAGGACACAGCCAGTCCGAGGTCGCCCGAGAGTTGGGCGTGCACCGGCAGTCGGTCAGCCGTTTGGGCGGGGGAGCTTGAACAATCCGGAGTGCGCGGGCTGCGCCAGGCCAAGCGCACCGGTCGGCCACCCAAGCTCAGCCCGGTCCAGTTGCGCGACCTCGAGCGCGCGCTCCAGCGCGGGCCCGAGGCGTTCGGGTTCGCCACCGGGCTATGGACCGCGAGCCGGGTGCGCGATCTCATCGAGTATCGGACCGGGGTGCGATACCACGAGGACCACGTCTGGCGCATTCTGCGCAGGCTCATCTGGACCTGCCAGCGTCCGAGCGGACGAGCGCTGGAACGCGACGAGCAGGCGATCCGCCAGTGGAAGAAGGTCACGTGGCCGCGGATTAAAAAAAAGCCCTCTGTCAGAGGCGCACGATCGTCTTCGTCGACGAAAGCGGAGTGAGCGAACGACCGCATCGGGTGCGAACCTGGGCGCCGCGCGGGCAGACCCCGGTACTGCAACATCATTTCAACTGGAAGATGCTGTCGGCGGCGGCCGGGATCACCTAGTGGAACTTCTACTTCCGGCGCCATCCATGCCACCGAGGTGATCGACTTCCTCGGCCATTTGCTGCGCCACCTGCCGGGCAAGCTGCTGGTGGTCTGGGACGGGCTGCCGCAGCACCGGGCGCGGCTGGTCACGGAATTTATCCGCGCGCAGCGGGGCCGGCTGGCGGTCGAGCGCTTGCCAGCCTACGCCCCGGAACTCAATCCGGTCGAATATATCTGGGGTTATTGGAAACATCACGAACTGCCCAACTTCTGCCCGCGCGATTTCGGCCAGCTCAGCTATCAGGCGCGCCCGCACTGCGCCGCATGCGCCGGCGCCCAACCCTGGTGCGCTCGTTCTGGCGACAAGCAAAGCAAATCTGTCACTATGATATGCAGGATTCAATAGTCCGAGGGCTATGTGAGTCTTGCCGGTGCCACTGTTGCCGACCGGGATGATGTTCTCGCGGCGGGCGACGTACTCCGAGCGGGCCAGTTCTAACACTAGGCTCTTATTGAGCGAGGGGAGGGCTGCGAACTCGAAGCTGTCGAGACTCTTGACCGCCGGGAACCTGGCTTCCTTGATCCGCCGCTCGACGGTCCTGCGTTCCCGTTCGATCATCTCCAGCTCGGCCAGGCGCAGCAGGTAGCGAGGATAGTCGACCCCTTCGGCGGCGCACTGGCGGGCCAGCTTGTCGTACTCACGCAGGA
>WNEZ01003164.1_pt1 | contig 14188 bp, 7 predicted proteins | sample 5400521 | NCBI WGS metagenome assembly WNEZ01 (sample SAMN13153339, study PRJNA577476) | soil metagenome | isolation source: 120 cm saprolite under Douglas fir tree site 2 hole 1 replicate 1 | place: USA:California | collected 2015-04-18
ACGAGCAATTGTCGACCCGAAAGTCCGGGGCATTTTCGAGCAACACGCCCACCTCCCTGCCGGTGGAAAGCTCGCCCAGATCGGGATCGAGATTGGAAACTCCCTCGAAACGGATACCCGTCACCCGGACGTTCGCGTTCCCGGTGGATTGAACCATTGCGGTATTCGTGCCGTCGAGGAGCCGATAGAGAACCGTCTGATCCCCACCTGCCCCTTGCAGCGTCACCCCGTCGTTGCGGACCCTCAGCGTTCCGTCGATCTGGTAGCGCCCGGGTGGCAGGATCACCGTGCCCGGACCGCCCAACCGGTTGAGCGCGGTCTGGATCGCCGCCTGCGTTTGTTCGGTGACGGTGATCTGCGTCTGCGCAATGGCCACGCTGGCCAAGAGAAGACTGGCTGGCACCGCAAGACACCACACCCTCGACAGCAAGCTATTCTTCGTCATGGTATTGCTCCTTGTTTGGATTGTTGGATTCGTTTTTCTCCCGCAATACTCAGATCGAGAAAGACGGCAAAAACCCGACATCGAGCTTGCGAGTCTCGGTCAACTCCTTCGTGCTTCTTATCTAGAAGCGCCAAAGGGACTGAAAACAGCTCATCCGATTTTGCGAGGCTTGGGGCAACAGGCTATTTGGGAGCGCCCTTCTCGGGCTCGCGTTCCCTATTTCTGCGCAAGCGCCTTCTGGAACTCGGCGAGATCGCGTTCGAGCTGTCCGCGCAAGCCGACCGCAGGACCCGCCTTTGCCGACGGGGGCAACGTGGCCAGAGCCTTTTCGGTCAGTTCGACCGCCTTCACCGGGTCTCCGGAGCGGAAATAAGCCCAGGAGAGCGTGCTCAGGTACATCGCGTTCGGGCGCTCAGAGCCCTCGACCGCGCGGGTGGCATACCGCATTGCCTGGGCAGAATCCCGCAGCTCGGGCACATCGCAGGCGGACAGCCAGTAAGCATAGTTGTTGAAATCCTCCGTCGAGGCCTCCGGTCGCTCCGCTTGCGCTTTCAACATCGCCAGCCCGGCTCTCGCGGACTCTCTGGCCTCCGACGTCTGTCCCGCACGGAGCATCACACCTACCCGGCGAAGGAGCATGTACGTGAGATCGGTGCGAAGCCGCGCGTTGTTGGGATCGGCTGCCAAAAGGCCATTCATCAACTTGACTGCGGCCTCGTGACTCGCGGCCGCTTCGCTCGCCTTCCCCTGGACCCCCAGCGTGTTGCCGATCTGGGCATACGTCATTGCCAAGCTTCGCTGCGCGCCACTGTTGCTCGGATCGCGCGCGAGAAGCGTTTCGAACTGAGCCACCGCCCCCCGAAACTTTTCCTGCGCTCCCTCGATCTTCCCGCTCAGACGCAGGGCGTTGCCCAGCTGCGTCATGTTGTTGGCGATCTTGCCACGAAGGGTCAGATCGCCGGGGTTGCGCTCCAGCAGCGGCTCGACCAAGGCGCTGTATCGGTTGCAGGCCGCCATCGCGCCCGCCGTGTCACCCGCGGGCATCAGCGCGCTGCACAATCGACTGCTCACCTCCGCGAGCTCCTTTTGGACCTCGATGCTGCTTCCGTCCTTCGATAGCAGCTCTTCGGTCATCGCCGCGGATTGGCGGTAGTCCTTGACGGAATCGGCGACTTTTCCCTCGGCGATCGCGCCGTCGCCCAGTCTCCGCATGCTGCTCGCCCAACCGAGCCGCGACCGCGGATCTGCCGGATGCTTCTGGTAGAGGGCCTGTCGAATCTGATGCGCCTTCCCGTAGCTCGCTACTGCTCCCTTGGCGTCGCCCAGGTTCATCGAGAATGGGTTGCCTTGAAGATCGCCAACCCGTTCGTAGGCGATCGCCAGCTCCTCCTGAAGCGCGTCGTCCCCTTCGGCTTCCCCCGCCAGGCGATCGAGGTATTGCAGCGCCTTCGAGACCACGAGCTTACGAGCCGGAGTCGCCCCCGGAAGGTTCGCGATCGCATCGTGAAACTCGAAAAGAAAGGAGCTCGCCAGTCCGCGCACGTCGTTGAAACGCTGGTCCGCCTTCGCGCGCTGCCGCTGGGCGATCCGCGCTTGCCAGCCGGTCGCAATGATTCCTCCGATGAGCGACAAGCCGATCAGAGAAATGGCAGCGACTCCGGCGGTGTGCCGCTTCACGAATTTTCCGGCGCGGTAGCCAATCGTGTCTCCGCGCGCCAGGACGGGCAAGCCCTCCAGGTGGCGCCGGATGTCTTCCGAAAGTTGATCGGCGGAGCCGTACCGCCGCTCGGGCTCCTTGCGGATCGCTTTCATCACGATCGTGTCGAGGTCTCCCGTCAGCCGGCGCCAATCCACGCGAGACCAGGTCGTGCTCGCAACGCCAGCGGGTGATCGATCCGCTTCGTCTGGAGAAGGCTCGGTATGCTCTTGAACGCTGGTGCTCGGCCTTGGCGGTTCGTCTTGGCAAATGATTCGCACCGCTTCGTAGTCTGGCCGGTTGCTGACCGTATAGGGTCGGCCCCCGGTGAGAAGCTCGTAGAGGACGATTCCCAGAGAGTAGACGTCCGTGGCGGTGGTGATCGTGCGGCCAAGGACCTGCTCCGGACTCGCATAGTCAGGCGTCATCAAGCGAATACCAGCTCGGGTATGGGGCAGCGTTTCGCCTGCGTCCGATACCAGAAGCTTGGCCACACCGAAATCAAATAGCTGCGGCACGCCGTCGCGTGTGACGAGGATGTTGTTGGGTTTGATGTCTCGATGAATGATCAAATTCTGATGCGCGAATTGAACCGCAGCGCAAAGGGTTCGAAACAGCCTCAGGCGATCCGGGATGGAGAGTGCGTGTGCTTGGCAGTACCGATCGATGCGTTCGCCTTCGATGTAATCCATCACCAGATAGAGCAGCCCCTCTTCGGTGGTGCCCCCGTCGAGGAGCCGGACGATGTTCGGGTGTTGTAAGTTTGCCAGGATCTGCCGCTCCTGCCGGAAGCGCTCGATCATCTCGGTGCTGTCGAAGCTCGCGCGCGCCACCTTGATCGCGACCCGCTTTCGATACACGTCGTCGGCTCGCGTCGCGAGAAACACCTTCCCCATCCCGCCACTGCCGATCTCGTCGATGATCTCGTAGACGCCAATGCGGCGGCCGATCCATCGCTTCGCCTCTTCGTCGGCGGCAACTTGCGCCGGTGGCGTCTCGAGGAAGGAGCTCGCCCGATCATGGGCAGTCAGGAGGGCTTCTACTTCTCGCCGCAGCTCTGGATCTGGACAGCGATGCGCCAGAAAGGCGTTGCGATCGGGCTGCTCAAGACAGGCGTCGAACAACTCGCGAATAATCCGGTGCCTCTCTTCGCTCATCTGGCACCCCCCGACGGAACTGGAAGCCCTCGCCGGTGCAGGTTGAACGAGAGCGCTCGCCGCCCCTCACCGCGCTTCCACGCCGCCTCGGAATCGAGCATGCTCGCCTCATGGCCGATACGCAACGTGCGATGGATTTGCTCGCGCAGGTGCGTCGCGGGAGCCGTCGGGCAGCCGACGAGCTGATCGCGCTGGTGTACCCGGACCTGCGCCAGCTTGCCGCTCACTTCATGCGCCCCGAGCGGCCAGGCCACACGCTCCAGACGACCGCGCTCATTCACGAGGCCTATCTGCGGCTGCTCGGCTCGAGCTCCATCGAATGGCAAGACCGCGCCCATTTTCTTGCCCTGATGGCCGAACAAATGCGGCGCATCCTGGTGGACCATGCGCGAAAGCGCGGCGCGCGGAAGCGCTCCGGCGGAATGCGTCTGGACCTGGGGCACGTGGAGGGGATTGCCCCGAGGCGGGATGAGGATCTGCTGGCGGTGGATCAAGCGCTGACGCAGCTCGCCGAAGTCGATGCCCGGGCGAGCCGCGTGGTGGAGCTCAAATTTTTTGGCGGGCTGGAGGATCGAGAGACCGCGGAAGTGCTGGGCGTCTCGATTCCGACGGTCCAGCGCGATTGGACTTTCGCCAAGGCCTGGCTGCTCAAAAGTCTCGCGCCGGCCGGCGAACCCAGCTGACGCTCGTTCGCTGCGATCCGCCCGGTGCGCGGCTCACAACCCCGTGGAGCACTGGTTAGCTCCTCGGCTTTCACGAGCCGATGAGCAGTTTTCCGCGCCCTTTGCTGAAAGCAGTCCGCGAAAAGCAGCGGTCGAGCGGCCAGAAGTTCTAATGCGCAACGTCGGATGGTAAGCCAATCCAGACGCGCGAGCTGAAGGGGCGCGCGGTCAACCTCCGTCTGGTACGTCCGGCTAGGTCTTCGGCTTTGGTTGCTGCGCTTTTTGGTGTTGCTGCTCTTCGGTCCAGGGAGGCGTAATCCCATTCATGCGGGCATAGGCGATTGACTGCCCCATGTGCTCGTGCTGGTGGGTAGCCAGGAAGAAGGCTATTTCACGATAGGTGGCCTGCCGACCACCGAACCACTCCGCCGTCTTTTCCATGTCCGCATCGCTGAGCTTCGCCACCGCCTGCTTGGCGTGCACAAATGATCGCTGCAGCATGTCGATCACCTTGGTTTTGTCGGTGATCGATTTGTCAAACCCCTGGGGGTTGAAATCGGCCGGCGGCTCAGTGCCCAGTCGGCGCGGAATAGCGAAATTCCCACCGGCGACGTGCAGGAACACCTCGCTCACCGAGCGCGCGTCCTTGGATGGACGCCAGTTGTACTTTTCGGCCGGAATGGCTTGGGCGAGTTTGGTGAGCTTGGTTCCCGCGTCCTCCATCAGGCGCGTAACTTCCGCTCGCACTCCCGTAGTTGGGGCGGAGCCGGCCGCGGCAGGTGCCTGCGCTGCGCCTCCAGATGGTTGCCCGAAGGCCAGCCGCGAGACCGAGACGAGGATAAGACACAGATTGAACGAGACGCCGCTGCCTGCTCTCATGGTTTCCCTCCTGAGGGACGATTTCCGCCGCCGACTTCGCGCACCCTAGCCAAAGCTCAATCGCCAGGCAACGACCTCATGAAATCGTAGCGGAAGCTTGCGACAGTCGTTGCCGCGACGGCCGTGACCGGCCCTGCCTTGAAGTCGCACCCGGAACCGGATACGGAGAAATTGAGGGGGGCTGGTGATGCTGAATCCTTTCCCAAAGCAGCGAGGTCTGGCGAGTTTACTTGGCTTAACCATCGTTCTGATGGCCGCGCCTGGCACCAACGGATCGATCTCGTCAGCACCTTTGACGAACAACGGCCTCGATCCGATTCCGGTCTCCCTCGAGAGCTATTTCGACAACGATGGCATCGACTCGGTCGGCATCAGGGACGGCAACTTCGATGGCTCGGGCTATGTGTATCCGGCAGAAGAGCTCCCGGCCGCTGGTCCGATCACGGTGGATGGCATTTTGTTCGAGTTCCCATCGTCCGCACCCGGCGACAGGAACAACGTGGTCGCGCTCGGCCAGGACATCGCGCTGCCCAAGGGGCACTATCACGGCGCCTACGTGCTGCTGGCCGCAAGCTATGGCGCGAATTCCGGCATTGCCACCGTGCATTATGCCGATGGCAGTGCAGTCCAGGCGCCGTTCTCCGCAGCCGACTGGTACGGAGGAGGCGGGCCAGTCCATGCGCCGTACCGGTATGGACCCGGCGGCACGGACCCGCATCCGGTCTCGATCTGGCTCGGGCAGATTTGGTTCGACCCGACGAAAGAGCCGGTCAGCTTGACCTTGCCGATCACCAATCCTCCGCTGCCGAACAGATCGAGCCTGCACATGTTCGCCCTGTCGATGCAGCCGATTGCCAGCGGCAAGGTCATCGTGCTGCGGGGGGCCAAGTCGACGTCGAAGTTGTTTCCTAATGCCGACGGCGCGCAGGCGGTCGAAGCGACGATCACCAACCTCGGAGACGCCTGGATCACCCCCGAGGATGGCGTGACGGTCTGGGTCAACACGCTCGGTGCCGATACCGTGGCGCCGGCCAATATCTCGCGGCTCGCTCCGGGCGAGGAGATCCGCGTGCGCATCGGCATCCGCAAGCATCGCGACGTGCCCGACGGTACCGTGGAGACCGCCGAGGTCATCGCCGCTGGCGGGGGTGACCTGGCGGGACGGCAAGAGGCCCAGTTGACGCTCGGCGTCCCCGACTACCGCCCGAGCGACGCATCGCTCGGCACCCACGAGTCTCCCTACTGGTTCGACGACGCGAAGTTCGGCATCTTTATCCACTGGGGCGTGTACTCGGTTCCCGCCTGGTCGCCGCCTGCCACGCAGTACGCCGAGTGGTACTGGAACCACATGCAGAGCCCCAGCAATCCGGTGTATCGCTATCACGCCGAGATGTTCGGCGAGAGTTTTGCGTACGACGACTTCATTCCCCAATTCCAGGCCGAGAAGTTCGATCCCAGGAGCTGGGTCGATCTCATCGCGGATGCCGGCGCGAAATACTTCGTCCTGACCTCCAAGCATCACGAAGGTTTCGCATTGTTCGATTCCAAGGTCTCCGGCCGCAACTCGGTCGCGCTCGGTCCGCACCAGGATCTGGTGCGAAGCCTTTTCGACGCGTCCCGGCAATACCAACCGGACCTCCGCCCGGGTCTGTATTATTCGATGCCCGAGTGGTTCAACCCAGACAGCCCGTGGATGGGCCACCCTCCCCGAAACCCATACACCTTCGAGCCCGAGCCCTACACGGGGTACCAGTCCGGCCGCGACTATGTCCATGACGTGCAGGCTCCGCAGATGCTGGAGCTGATACGCAAATACGATCCGGACATCATCTGGTGCGACATCGGTCGTGAAAACGACAGCCGCAATGTCGAAGCCGAGTACTTCAATCAGGCGAAAAATCGGAAGGTCCCCAAGGACGTGACCGTTGATAACCGGTGCGGCATTCCCACCTACGACTTCACCACGCCCGAATACACGACCTACCGGGATACCGTGGTGAGGAAATGGGAAGCTAGCCGCGGTCTCGACCCGAGGTCCTACGGCTACAACCGGGCCACGCCGGACTCTTTGTACATGACCGCCGATGCAGTCGTGCAGACGCTCGTCGACATCACCAGCAAGAATGGGAATTTCCTGCTCGACATCGGGCCGCGCGCGGACGGCACCATCCCGGAAATCATGCAGCTGCGCCTGCGTGAGGCCGGGGACTGGCTGGCGATCAATGGCGAATCGATCTACGGCACGACCTACTGGGCCCGCATGGCCGAGCAGGGCCGGCTGCGCTTCACCGTCAAGCCGAACGAGGCGTTCTACATCACCTCATTCGACCGGCCCGGCCGGCAGCTGACCGTGGACGCACCGGTTCCAATCAGGGCCGGCGACGAAGTGGAGATGCTTGGCTATGACGGTGGCCCGCTGACCTGGACCCGGGAAGACGGCAGGCTCGTGATCGATGTTCCCGAGGCTGCCGCCGAAGCCGGCAGCCACGCCTGGGTTTTCAAGATTACGGGAGAACCTCTGGCCACCAGGTGATCGTACATGCGTCATCTCCGGTGGACGAGATGGCAGTGCCATCGATTCCCACGGTGACGTTCGGCAGCGGGAAGGTGACGTCGCCGCAGTGATTGCACGAGGCTGAGTACAAAGGAATGGTTCGCCGATCAGGCTCCGGCCATTTCGGAATCAAAGCGTAGGCGCGGCCCCCGCGTACGATTTCGATGTCGTAGTTCGAGTAGGGAGCCAGCCAATCCGGCGCCGGCAGGGATTCAGCCTTGCCGCTGGGAGCCATCACGGCCCAATGATCATCCAATTCGTAAACCAGGCCTCCGCCGATGAGAGGGCCCACCCTTGAAACGCGGCTCTCGGGTGCTAGCGTCAGGAGTAAGAACTCGTCGCTCACCGGGTTGATGTTCAGGTCCACCCAGCGAGCGAAAAAGTTCTCGCCGTCAGGGGAGTGGGTCAACAAGTTCAACCCGTTCAAATCCACTGCAGCTCCTGCTCTCGAGCCGCGTCCGCCAATTGTCCCACCACCCACCATTTGCCCAGAGGAATCGAACCGAAGCAGACTCACCGAGGAATAGAAGTCTGAGCAGTCGACGTACGCTTGCGACCCTCCGGTCCAAACCCTCATCAGACCCTCACCGCACTCTTCGCTACCGCCAGCACTGACTCTCGACCTGACCCAGCCATCTGGATTCCAATGATACAAACGCCATACGCCCTGGGACGGTAGCGCCCGCAGCTCCAGCCTGAGGCCCTGGAAACCGCTCGGTTGAGGCATCACCGCGGAGTCCGCCCAGAAGGAACCGAGCTCAACGCCATCTCGGCCATAGACGTGCCACACCGGGGAGCCTCCTGACATCGGGTATGCCACTGCGGCGACGTTTCCGAGTTGGTCCACGGTGACGTAGCCGCAATAGTGCCCAGGGGGCCCCGGCACCACGACAGTACGACTCTCCGGGAGCTCGCCCGGCATAATCCCATCGCAATCGTCCCCTCCGGCAGCCTGCCGTTGCTTCGCGAGCTGCTCGCGCGATGACCCGCCACACCCAACGCCGAGAAGAACGGCTGCCACTACCCACCCTCGCCCAGACATCTTCCACCTCGCACTGCCAGTCGGCCCGGTACAACAGTGGGACTTCGCCGCGGCAACCTCAACGGGAGCTCTGGCGCCGCTGCCTGGAACCAAACAATTGGGGAGACACAGGAGGAAGCCAGCTAGGCGCCTCGTTCCCCGGCCTCGTTCTCCGTGTCCGTTGTCACGCGCGTCTCACCATCGACTTTCTCGAGGCGGATGTGCTTTGCGCCACCCATCTTCTGGATGAGGCTGGCCAGCACGTCTGAGTGTGTGGTGACGAGGAGCTGTGTGCGTTCAGCGGCGTTCGCAAGCAGCTGAGCGACGGGCTCGAGCAGGTCTGGGTGAAGACTGGTCTCGGGTTCATTCAGGGCGAGCAGGGCAGGAGGGCGCGGACTCAGCGCAACCGCGAGCAAGCAAAGGTACCGGAGCGTCCCATCGGAAAGCTCCCTCGCATCGAGGGGACGCGTGATTCCAGGAATCTGCATGAACAGGCTGAACCTGCCCTGGGGCGCCTCCACGTGAATGGACGAACCCGGAAATGCGAGATCCACGCCGCGCTGTAGGGCGCGCGCGTCTCCGATGTCGATGATCGTCTGCAGCGCAGCGGCAAGGTCGCGGCCGTCGTGGCTCAACACCGGAGTTCGAATTCCGATCTGTGGTTGCCGCACTGGCGCGTCCAGATCCGTCCTGAACTGATGATAGAAACGCCAACTCTGAAATTCCGACCTGAATTGTGACAGCACGGGGAAGCGGTGAGGTTCCTGAAGCTGCGCGAGGACCGATTCCGCCGGCCACAGGCTGGCTGGAAACGTAACTCGATCGCCGTTTGCGTCACGGAGGAACGCGGAGCGATCCTTGCGCTCGAGCAGCACCAGCCGCCGGCGCTTCTCGATCGCCCAGACGTGCTCCTCCTTCACCTCGGGATCGAGCGCAAAATGTCCGCTCTCTCCCGGAACACGGGGCACGAGCCCGCAGCTGATCTCGTAGCCGAGGTCTTCCAAATCGATGCCGATGGACATGCGCAACGGACTTCGACTTCTCCGTCCCGCCCAGAGGACGGAAGGCATTCCACCTTCATCGGCCAGAGTTCGCGCGAAGCTGCCATTGGCGGCGGCGGCGACGAGGAGCATCGACCGATACAGATTCGTCTTGCCGCAGCCGTTGGGGCCGACGATGACGGTGAGCCGCCCCAGCTCGAGATGGAGATCTCGGATCGAGCGGTATCCCGCAACGCTGAGCTGCCCCACGGCCATGGGCAGTCACCCTACCAGCAAAGCTTGCGACGCCGGAGGATGCAGCACCCGCCCCTGCTACGGCGCGCCGCCGGTTCTCGTCTAGTTCGAGCGCTGGGGCCTCAAACTAGCCGGTTGACCGGTCGCTCACGACGAGACTGAATTCCGGGTTTCCTCGCGGTCGAGAGGTCGCCGTGACCGTCGATGTCGCGATTGTTTCGGGAATGGTTGAAATGCTGACCGGCGAGAGCAGCCTTGCATGGCCACCGCCCGAGGGCGGGAATTCTTTGAGGCCAGGAGCAAGCCTACGGACCGGAAAACGGTCCAACCACAAAACGCTGGAGATTTGGTAACTGCCCCCGTGCGGCTTGATATTCGAAACGGGCAGCGCCGCCCGGTTGGGCTCGGGAAGGCCGTAGCTCGTTATTCCAAGGGGGCGCCGGCGGGATTTCAATTTCAAAGCCTGGATCAGGTCCGCGGAATCTATTTCCCTGATCGTGCAGGAACGTGAAAACAACTCAACGAAGAATTCTACAAAGCGCGTGAATGTCGACTCAGGACGTCTGGGGCACATGACGAGTCCCTCCATCGCTACTTGATACAACAATTCCGTACATGGTGAAACACCACCTCCAGATGTGTGACTGATGCTTAAATGACCCACCGAGCCGAGCTGAATACATCCAGGAGTTTGGAGAGACGTGGGTTGTTTTTCACCCGTTTAGAATGCAACAGTGGGCTAATGAATGACATGAAAGTGCTCGGATGTTCGATCGCGATACTCTTGGTCGCCTCGCCAGCCGCGGTTGCACAAGGCAGACCGACCCCGTGGTATGAGCGCGGCCCTTTTCTTCACTTCGCCTTCAGCGCGGAGCTCGCCACCAACGGTTACACGCTCGGGGCGGCGTTCTCGGATGACAAGCGGGTGCGACTCGCCTCCGGCGCTGCTCTGGCTTTGGCCGCCGGGTTCGCCAAGGAGCTCTATGACCTCTCGGCGAATGGCGACTTCTCGTGGAGCGATATCGGCTGGGGGGTGCTCGGCACCGCGACGGGTCTGCTCATTTCCTGGCTGGTGGATCGACTTCTCTTCGGGCCTTCCCACCGCACTTTGGCGGACCGCCTCGGGCTTTCAGTCGGCAGCTCTCTGCCTCATGGATTGCGGGCGGGCACGCGCGACTCGTACGGCGCGGGAAGGTAGTTGGGATCGAATCGGCAGAGGTCTCCGTAGATCGCCTGGAACGCCGCGCACGACGCCACAATCCCGTCCTGCGTGGGCCGGATCCCGGTTTCAACCCAGTCGAGCGTGGCGTGGAATACCGCCTCGAATTCCGAGGTCGTGAAGCCGCAGTGCCCCCCGGCCGTTGTATAGGTCTGAAACAGCTAATCCAGCGTGCCGGCCCGCTCAAACCAGGCCGGCGGCTCCGACCGGCCCGGGCGACCCAAGGCTCGGCCCGCCGTGGTTGTAGAAGCGGTGCCTCTAAAAGAGCAACCTCGCTCCTAGCTGAATCCGCCAGCGCGACTGTGTCGGGGAATACACCGTCTGCTTCACCGCCGCGGGCGCGGTGAAGGAGTAGATCGGGCGGTTGTTGGCAGCATCGTAGCCCACCGCTTGCAAGAATGTCGCTCCGTGGGTTTCGAACTGCGCCTCCTGATCAAAATGGCCCCACTTGCTGTTCAGGAGGTTCAGGAAGTTGAAGAAGTCCGCCTGCACCTCGAAGCGTTGGCCCGGGAAGCTGCCGAATTCCGGCGATGTCCAGGCGAGCCGCATGTCGAGGAAATTCTGCCACGGATTGCGGCAGGCGCCCCGCTTCACGAACCCGCCCCGAGCTTCCCGCAGACAGTCTTGGCTGTTGATGAATTGTTGCAGAGCGTCATACTGCGTCGGATCCCGCAGGGTAATCTGGCTTGGGTTCGCCGGCACAAACACCACGTCGTTTCCGTTGATGCCATCCCCGTTCACGTCGCCATTGACGACCCAGGTATATGGCAGGCCTGACTGGCCGACGTAGGTGAGACCCACGCCAAACCCGAAGGGCAGCCTCGCCACGCCCGCAACGCTGATCTTGTGAGGGCGGTCAAAATTGGATGGTCGCACGTTCCGGTTCCCCAGGTCGCCGTCGACCGGTGAGAACTGGAAATTCGACAACGCCTGAGAGCTGGTGAGCGATATCCGGTCCTCGGATCTCGAGTACGTGTAGGCGACGCTGACGTCGAGGCGTCGGAGGAACTGCTTTTGCAGCTGGATCGTCCCGCTGTAAACGTGCCCGCCGTTCTTGTTGTACACCCTCACCGCCTGGGTGAGGTTGACCGGATCGACCCGGGTGGGATCCACAGCGAAGCTTGTCGCTGTCGACCTGTTGAACGTGCCGTAGAGGGCACGCCCCTCGCCACTATCTGAATCAGCGCGACGCAGGTTTTCATCCGTGGTGTACCAACCATTGACGTCTCGGGTGTAAAGGAAGTCGACGGTCCCAATCAGACCCCAGGGGAGCCGCCGGTCAACGCCAACAGCCACTTTTAGATTTTGCGGATACTTCGTGCCCGGATCGAAATAGTCGATCTCGCCCTGGTTGACGGGCGGCGTTGGCGACGTGCCTCCGGCGCAGGTCGATGGCTGGGCGTTGGGGTCGATCGTAAATGCCGGAACACCCGTCGCTCCGAAGCAGGTCAGCTCGATCTGCGAAAGGCCGTTGATCGAGTACGCGTTGGATACCCAAACGTACGGCGGCCGGCCGGTGAAGACACCCGCGCCACCACGGACGATGGTGTTGGCCTGGCCATCCACATCCCAGTTGAACCCGAGCCGCGGCGACCACAGGATGTTGCCGGTCGGAACTTTGCTGGTATCGATCGGGAACGCGGCGTTGTTCACCAACGCCGGATTCTGGTTCGCCTTCGACAGGAACGGCACGTCGATTCGCACCCCCGGCGTAAGTCTCAGATTCCTGAACGGCGACCACTCGTCTTGCACGTAGAACCCCAGCTGCGCGACCTTGAAAGTAGCGGTACCGGGTTCCTGCAACGGGCTCACTGCCAACCGTCGCTGGAAGGCGCTCGCCGTGCCGGCGTCGAACGCGTCCAGGCTGTCGAAGGCCCACACGCCCGTCGAAGCCTGGAAGAATACGTTCCGGATCTTCAAGAACTCGTTGCTCGTCCCGAGGGTGAGTCGGTGTTTGTCGAGCGCGATCGTGAGATTGTCCTGAGCCTGGTAGATGTCCTGGTCCAGGATGTTGGCTTGCGAGAAGCGCTCCGCCCCCGCAGCAAGCCACGAGTCGTTATTGCCAAGCCGTCCGACCTTCACCAGGATGAGGGGAATGTTCAAGGGGACCTGGCGCGCATCGCGGACGATCGAGAAGCCCCCTAAAAGCTCGTTGGAAAACCTGCCCCCGTCCCAGTTCGTGACCAGCTTCACGCGACCGGTGTTCGTCGTGTTGGCCTGCGAGTAGCCGGCGTTCGACAGCTCGTATCCATCGCGCAAGCGACCCGGCACGGTCGGCGAGGTCGGCTGTCGGATGAGCACGTCCTGGTACGCGTTCACGTAATTGTAGGACACCTCGAGCTCGCTGTTCGGGATCACGCTGGTGCTTATTTTGACGAACACATTCCGGTCGGGGTTCAAGAGGTTCGTCGCCAGCGCGGTTCCTGGATTTTTCACGCCGTATCGGTTGGTGAGAATGTCTGTGAATCGCTGAGCGGCGGAATTGTCGAAACCCGCCCTGGCCGTGTCGTCCACCGGGTTCACGCCGCCGATCTGGAACATGTTGCCGAAGGCGGATCTCTTTTCCTGAAAGTCAGCAGCGATGAAGAAATGCAGCTTGTCCGGAACGATCGGGCCGCTCCCGGTCACGCCATACTGCAAGGTGTAGTAGTCGAGGAACGTCGGATCTTTCTTGAAGCCCGCGAGATTTTTGTTCTGGTAGTAGGTGAACATCGAGCCATGGAACTCGTTCATGCCGCTCTTGGTGATCGCGTTCACCAGGCCACCCGCGAAGCTGCCCTGGCGCACGTCAAACGGCGCAATCTGCACCACGAACTCCTGGATGGCCTCGAGGGAAAGGGGTTTGGCGTTGGCTTGGCCACCCGGCGTGCCCGACGAGGCCAGACCGAAAAGGTCGTTGTTCGCGCCGCCGTCGATTTGGATGTTGTTATAGCGGTTGTTCTGTCCGGCAAACGAAACGCCGTTCGACTCGCGCGTGACCATCGGCGAAGTGGCGATGAGGTCGGTGAAGTTGCGGCCTTGGAGCGGCAGCTCGGTAATCGTCGAGCTTTTCAGCGTGAGAGAGGCGCCGGTGCGGCCCTGGTCGTTGAGCTGCGTCTTGCGTTGCCCCACGACCGTGATCTCCTCCACAAAGGGTCGCAGCACCAGGTCGTATGAGAGCCGCTGGCCCAGCGACAGCTGGACGTCGGGCTCGCTGATCGGCGGGTAGCCCGCGGCCTGGGCGGAAAGGATGTAGGGTCCGCCGGGAGGAAGGTTGTCGAGGAAATACTGGCCCGAGGCGTCGGTGATGGCGGTGGTGGCGTACCCGGTCCCTTGATTCC
>WNEZ01004119.1_pt1 | contig 14188 bp, 8 predicted proteins | sample 5400521 | NCBI WGS metagenome assembly WNEZ01 (sample SAMN13153339, study PRJNA577476) | soil metagenome | isolation source: 120 cm saprolite under Douglas fir tree site 2 hole 1 replicate 1 | place: USA:California | collected 2015-04-18
TGTCTGGCATCCTCGAGTTCCACGTTCGGCCGGGTAAGATCGAGGACACCGCCGTAGGCGTAATCCAATGTGGCGGTGAGATCAGCAGAAAATTTGCGCTGCAGCACAACCCGCAGACCCTGGGTTCGCAAATTATTGCCCGCATAGCTGAAGGTTCCGGAATAAACGTCGGGCAGGAGGAACCCGCCGGCGGCGCTCACATCGCCAGTACCGGTGAGAGCGGTGTTCCCGACGCGGTCAGAGAATGCCGCCAACTGCAGATTGTTCTTGCCAATTCGCCGCGAAAGGCTGATCTCCTGATTGTGGGCACGCTCTATCTTGGGGTTGTAATCCTGCACGCTCACTCGCGGATTGGATTCACTCAAATCTGCCGGAGATGAATCGAAACCTTTTTCCCTGCGACTGTCCGGCAGAGAGGTGGCATAGGAATATTCCAAAACGGTGTTGGGCGAAAGATGCAGATCGGCCGAGCCATAAGGCCGGAATGCGGTCACCCGTCCGAGGAATTGGATGGTCTGCAATTCGCTGCCGAACTTCAGTTCCAGCACATCGCCGACGGAAAAGTCATCGCCCACGGCCAGCGCCAGCGCCTGCAGCGCAGCATTATGCAGATTGGGATCTGAAGGCGCGAAACGCCGCACAGTCAGTGCCACTGACGGCTCCGAGCCATCCGCACGCTGGTGCGAGTAAATAGTGCGAAGGACGGCGGCGGGAAGGCCTTCTCCGTAGCCGACGTTACCGCTCACGCCGACGTGTCCGGCAGAGAAAATCGAACGCTCCACAGAAAATCCCGTGCTCAGGTCGGAGCCGCTGCCGTAACCGCCAGCCGCTGAGCCGGCCAGGAAGGAAAGGCTGCCCGTGGTTTCGTGATTTTCTTTTTCCGCAGGGCCATCGAACACACGCAGAATCGGACGGTTGGCTACGGAGCGCAGCGTCCACTTCCAGTCTTCGTCATCGGTGCCGCCACGAAGAGGTCCAACTTGAATGGCTCCCAGAAGCGTGTTCAGCGTGACGTTCACATTGAGGCTCGCTCCAGGACGCAGACCAATGCGCTCACGGAGAGCTGGAAGGAAAGAAGGAGCGGAAACTTTAATGCTGTACACACCCGGCAACAACCCGCTTGCCGAAAAGAATCCGGCTTCGTCAGTGAAGACAGTCAGGCTGTGAGCAGCGGCACCGATCACTTCCACGATCGCGCCCATTTGCGGCACACCCGTGGCGTTGCGTACGTGTCCCGATATCGCACCGGGCTGTTGCGCTGCCCAGACCGGAAGGGTCAGGCCGAACAGCACCGCCCAAGTTCCGAACCTGCGAAGGATCACTCCACCACCCCTGGGATCAAGCAGTCGGCTACTCCACGGCGAACGTGGCAGAAGGGTCAGCCGTTTGCTTGGAGATGTTGTCGTTCACTTTGATTTCGATCTTATACACGCCGGGCTGCAGGTTAGCTGCGGCAATCGTTTTTTGCAGCGTCACTTGCTCCCCCACATTACTCATCTGATCAGTGGATTCCATTTTCTGGACCACCGACTTTTTGGTTGCAACGTTAGTGATCTGATACTCGAAGGTGGCCGAAGGTTTGTGCGTCTTCTCGTCCACGCCCAGATTATAGACCTGCATCCAGAAATTCAGTTTCTGATCTTTATCTTTCTTGAAGGTCGCGGGCTTGCCATTCGAAGGGGCCACGCGAGGCCGGACTTTGGTGGTTCCGATGACGAAGCTGCCCGTACCCACATTCTTTGAGGGCACTGACTCCATCTGGTCGGCCACGATCAACGTGGAAGTGGCCAGCTTGTCATCGGAGAAATCCGGCACCACAACACCTCTGCCGGCAGGTACGTCCACCAGCACTGTGTCCTCAAAAGTCTGTACCACGCGGCCCGTCAACGTCGTGACCCGGCCAAAGATATTCACGGTCCCCCGCTGCACGCCGTCCTTATTCACAAAAGTGATATCGCGATTCTTCATCTGTACCGTGACTGGAACCAGTACGGTGTCGCCCGTCACTTTGACAAAATCGGCCCGCACGTCGAAGGGCATCAGATTCACGATCATTTTCGTGTTGACGATTTCTTCCAGGTCTTTGAACTTCACCGGAGGCGGTGCTTGCAGCTTGGCGAACTGCTCCAACCTATCGAACTGCTTAGTAGACTGGCTCGCGCTCATTGGGCCAGTTCCCAATCTCTCCATGCCTCCGCCGGTAAATCGGCTGGCCTTGTTGGCCATTCCCATCTGCTCCCACATAGTCAAACCGGCGTTGGGCGTGTAGAGGAGAGCATCCTTCTCGGAGCGATCCATGGTCATGTGGTAATCGCCACACATGCAGGTGTCGACAAATTCGATGATGACTTCCTGTCCGATGCCCTCCAAATAGCGATAACGCCATTGTTCAAACGGAAATGTGGAGGTCTCGCCGCCGCCTTCTTCCATAGGTCGCTGATAAGTTCCACCGGATGGGTGAGACTCCACCTCATCGGCCTTGCCATACATAATGTAAATGCGGCCGCGATCAGTCTTCCATCCCGGAATGCCGGCGGCGAAGTGCTCGTTGGCGTAGGCGATGCGCTGATAGTGCTCTTCTTTGTATTCGTTCTCTTCGGTGTCGGGAGTGGGATCGCGGCGCTGCCAGAAGGCCTCGATGAACTGGTCGCGCTCTTCGTCGTTGCTGAGCTGTTTGAAAGCCGCTCTCTCTTCGTCGGAAATGATCCAGACCACGTCCTCATCCAGCCACTTCTTATATTGCTTGGTAAGCTCGGTCTTCAGCGCTTTCTTTTGCTGTTTCTTTTGCTTTTCATTGGGTGCGCGCTTGAGAGGATCGACTTCATCGTCTGCCGGGGCTTGGGTCGGGCGAGCGGAGCCGCTCGCGGGGCTATCACCGGGCTTGTCATTCTGGGCGACGGCCGCCCCCCCCAGACAAGTCGAGGCGGCTAAAAAAGCAAGAAAAAGTATGTTGCGCGAACCTACCCGGACCATGAGAGGGACTCCTGCCAGACAACCTTTGTCTCCTTATTTTAGGCTCTTTCGCTGTGTGAAAGCAAGGTTAAGTCACGACCAGAGAACCGATTAAGCAATCCGAACTGCGTGGTTAGAAGCGCCTGCGCTGCGGCCGAGTTGCCCGACCATTTCGGGGGCAAGATATAATGATTGGCCGGGGCGGGTTGCGTCGGTCCAAGTTACGGCAAGTCTCAGTTACGACAAGTCCCGGCTACGGCAGTCTCGGCCGCTTCACCGTTGTCGATGGGAACTTTCCGGTCGACATCAGCGTACCAGAAGATGTGTTCGTGAATCACGAAGCCGGCAAGCGCGGGTTAGCGGTAAGCCTGGTAGTGCCAAGCGGATCTGGCCTCGATTTGGGTCCCAACCCTTTTCAAACCAGAGCCCAAACCCCGGATTGTGACGACAAACATGAAACTGTGGAAGAAAATTGCTATCGGCGCCGGCGTGGCCCTGCTATTGGGGATCATCGTCGGTTTTACCGTGCATCAGAGCGGCAAGAACGTCGTCACCGTGCAAAGCGGCAAGGTGCAGCGGCAGGATTTAGCGTCTGTAGTCAGTGCCTCGGGCGAGATCAGGCCCAAGACCTACGTCAATATTGGCGCTAATGCTTTTGGCAAGATCACCCGCCTGTACGTCAAGGAGGGCGATCACGTGAAGAAGGGTCAATTGCTGGCTCAGCTAGAAAACGTGCAATCCTCGGCCGACGTGAGTGCCACCGAGGCTTCCGCGCAGGCGGCCCAGACTGACGCTGTGGCTGCTGATGCCGGCCTGAGAACTGCGGAAGCCGACTTGCTTCGCGCCAAAGCGGACTACGACCGCAGCAAGCTTGATTGGGAGCGCGCTCAAGGCCTGTTTAAAGATGGGCTCATTGCCAAGTCCGATTTTGACAGTCGCAAAAACGCTTGGGCGACGGCTGACGCCGGACTGGCTCAGGCCCAAGCCCGCGTCGCTCAGGCAAAAGCGCAGAAAGATTCCTCCGACCAGCACATCTCTCAGGCCCGCGCCAATCTTACCCGGGTCACGGACGTGCTGCAGAAGACCACCTACCGCGCCCCTTTCGACGGAGTCATTACTAACCTGCCGGTTCGGGAGGGCGAGACGGTCGTCATTGGCATCCAGAATTCTCCCGGCAGCACGCTAATGGCGCTGGCCAATATGTCGATCATTACTGCTGAAGTGAAGGTGGACGAGACCGACATCGTGAACCTGCGCTTGGGCCAGCCGGCCGACATCACCATAGACGCCATTCCCAGGAAAGTGTTCCATGGCGTTGTATCGGAGATTGGTGATAACGCCATTGTCCGCTCCACGGGAGTGGCTACTTCTCAGCAGACAACTGCCAGCGAAGAAGCAAAGGATTTCAAGGTGGTGGTGACCGTCGAGGATCCGCCTTCTGATTTGCGTCCGGGGCTCTCGACTACTGCGAAAATTACCACCGCGACGCGGAGCAATGCGCTCGCCATTCCGATTCAGGCGTTGACCGTCCGAACCCGGGTGCAGCTGGAGAAGCAGGATACGTCCGCTGGATCGGTGCATGCGGCGGCACCAGCTCCGAAGGAAACAGCATCCAAGGAGCAGAAAGATGCCGGAATTCAGGGTGTGTTCGTCCTCCGCAATCACAAGGCTGAGTTCGTACCCGTGCAGACCGGAGTGACCGGTACCACCGAGGTCGAAGTGCTGGATGGCCTAAAGGACGGCGACGAAGTGGTTACCGGTAGTTACAAAGTTTTGCGCACGCTTCGTCCTGGAGCCAGCGTGAAGGTAGACAACTCGGCCCCGAAGAAGGAAGACGAAACAACATAACTTTTGCCGACCGGGTTCGTCCAACAGTGAGTACTCAGATTGACTACGGACCAGGGCTCACGGACGAAGTCAGGATTGAAACCGAAAGATCGGAGAGGTCAGTGGCCCAACCCGACCAGGAGAAGAATATGGCAACCGCGGAAATCATTAGCATGGCAAATACCGCCGCCTCGGCGCCGCCGGAAACCTGCATGATCGCGGCCGAAGACTTGTGGAAGACCTACGATATGGGCTCCGAGCAGCAGGTCCATGCGTTGCGCGGCGTAAACCTCCGCATCGAGCGCGGCGAGTATGTTGCCATCATGGGCCCTTCGGGATCGGGCAAGTCCACTTTGATGAATCTTATCGGCTGCCTCGACACGCCCACCAAAGGTCAATATTGGCTGAACAGCCAACTGGTCAGCGAACTGGACGACGATGAACTTGCCCGCATCCGCAACAAAGAGATCGGCTTCGTCTTTCAGACCTTCAATCTTCTGGCTCGCGCTACTGCACTACACAACGTGGAGTTACCTCTGATTTACGCGGGCATTCCCACGGAGCAACGGATCGAACGAGCCAAAGGCGCCCTTGCGGCTGTGGGCATGGAGTCGCGTATGACCCACAAGCCTAATGAGCTATCGGGCGGCCAGCGGCAGCGCGTCGCCATTGCACGCGCTTTGGTCAATAACCCTTCCATCATCCTGGCTGACGAGCCCGCCGGAAATCTCGACTCCCAGACGGGCAACGAAATCATGGCTCTGTTCGACCGCCTGCAATCGGAAGGCAATACAATCGTCCTGGTAACGCACGAGAACGATATCGCGGGATATGCTCACCGTATTGTTCACATCAAGGATGGAGTCATTGCCAGCGATGAGAGCAAAGGCCCGCGGCGTTAAGTTTGTATTGGGATGAGGGCAGCGTCCAAGCGGAATGCAGGTGCTCGTTCTTACAGCGCAGCGCTCCCGTCAAAACTAGCCGTCCTTAATCTTAGAAATCATTATCGTGTGGACACGGATTGCGGTTTGTTCCCAGGCCGGCACAACTAGAAAAGGGCCTCGTTTTTGAGAGGCCCTTTTTGAGATCTAATTGTTGTTCTTCGCTTGTTGTTTCTGGGCTATTGAGTGTCGCTGATTTTCATTACCGTCGCCGCCGCGGGCTGGCTCGGTCCGGCAACGAAAAACTTGTGGTCATACAAGTTACGGTACATGTGACCTGCAATCTCCGCTGCCTTCGGGCCAAAAGTCGCTCGCCCTCCCTGAAGGAACACTACCACCACAACGCGTCCAATGCTCGTATTCGCGTAAGAGGCGAACCAGCCAAAGCGCGTTCCAGCCCGCGAGCAAGTTCCAGTCTTGCCCAGAATCTCTTCTTCGCTAAAGTTGAGGCGCACACTGCGCGCGGTGCCGTACTCGACTGCGCCCATCATGCCGTCAGAAATTTCTGGCACCAGGGGGGCAATATCCAACTGCCGCTTCACCCGCGGCTCAAAATTTGCCACTTCGGCGGCGGTGGTTGGATGCTGCAGGTAGTACAACGTGCCGCCGTTGGCGATCGCCGCTACCATCGCTCCCAATTGCAGGGGTGTCATTGAAATGCCCTCACCGAACGAACACATCTTGCCGACGCCTCCGAGCTTTGCCGGAATCACTTCCTGGGGATACGTTCCCGCTTGTTCGCCAGCGATGTCATATCCGGCCAACTCGCCAAGTCCGTATTGGTGGGCATAGGAAGCCACCTTCTCAAAACCCAGGCGGCGCCCAAGGGCTTCGAAGTAGGCGTTGTTGGAGCGCGCCAGCGCCATAGTCAGATTCATTCGGCTGCGGCGTCCCAGTGCGACTTCGGTGTCTTTCGAGATCAGACCTTCGCTGAGCGCTGCCAGGGCGACGGAAAGTTTTATGGTCGAGCAGGGTTGCGCGCCGCTCGAAAGAGCCAGTCTCTGATTCACCATGGCCAGTATCCGGCCGCTGGTGGGCTGAATCGCCACCACCGTGCCGTTCATGTTGCCCAGAGCATCGATGGCCGCCTGCCGCACTATTGGATCTTCCCCGGCGGTCATGTCGGCTTCGACTATGTCGTTGGCGAAAGAACTGGTGAAGAAGCGCTCGTGATAGCGATGTCGGCGCGTGTGCACCGAAGTCCGCGTAACGCGGGTCCGCGCCAAACGGCGTATGTGCCGACGGGTGCTTTGGCTCTCTCTGATCTTCTGGGATTTTGCTTTCTTGGTATTCAGCGTGTGTGGATTGACGTGGGCCGCCCACATCAGTTGGGCAAAGAACAACCACGTCGCGAAGGACACTAGCAGGCGAAGGCAGCGCATTCCCTTAGGCATTGGTGGTTCTTTTCCCTATTCCCCGGAAATCATGATCGTTTTGATGCACGAACCATGCCAGTGGCGGGCGCCACAGCGGAATTCGCTCAACTTCGCGATGGTACGAGAGTTAGCCCATTCGTGGCAAATGATAAAGTTTGTTTTCCATAAAATATCGATTTCGACCTAAAACCGTTCTGAACCAATCAGATACAGAGCAATTACCACAGTTCCCACACCTTAGGTAACCCCGTACTGGTTACTGGGAAGATGCTGCCCATGGGAAAAGCGTTACATTCTCCCAGTCGGCGCACAGGCGCCGCCATGCAGCGGGCTTTCCTTTCTGGACCAAACCGTTGCACTTCTGTTACATAACCTCACTCCTTTTGCGCAGGAAAGCAGGTACATCAAGATTGTCCTGCTCGAAGTTTGCGGCCAAAGCGCCCCGCATGGTGTCGAGCGAAATCACTTCCGGAGAGGGATGTGCTACCGCCACAGACGCAGACTCCATAATCATCGGAGACTCCTTCTCAGGCGTTGATTCTGGTTCTCTCCGATCTATGGCATCGGGCAAATCCATGGCATCGTCATGCGATGCCGCAAATGAGTTGCGCATTTCCTGCTGACGCTGGCGGCCACTGCTGGCATCGCGAAAGCCGGTGGCGATCACCGTGATCTTAACCGAGTCTTTCATCTTCTCGTCCATCACCGCGCCGAAAATGATATTGGCATCTTCATGGGCCGCGCTCTGAATGATCGAGCACGCCTGCTGCACCTCGGCCAGCTTCAGTGAAGCTGACCCAGTGATGTTGATGAGGATGCCGCGCGCGCCGTCAATGGCACCCGCCTCCAATAGAGGAGAAGCCACTGCGCGTTGCGCCGCCTCCGTCGCCCGGCGCTGCCCGCTGGCCGTTGCCGTGCCCATCACGGCATAACCCATGCGCGCCATGATGGTTTTCACATCAGCGAAATCACGGTTGATGATCCCGGGGATCGTGATGATGTCCGAGATTCCTTGCACACCTTGCCGCAAGATATCGTCGGCAATACGGAACGATTCGAAGAATCCGGCATTCTCCGCCACCGCCAATAGCTTCTCGTTAGGAATCACGATAGTAGTGTCGACTGATTCCATCAGCTCGCTGATACCGCGCTCAGCTTGCGCCATTCGGCGTTTGCCTTCGAACGCAAAGGGCTTGGTCACGACGGCGACAGTAAGCGCTCCCATTTCGCACGCCAGCGACGCGATGATGGGAGCCGAGCCCGTGCCAGTGCCACCACCCAGGCCGGTAGTCACGAAAACCATGTCAGCGCCTTCCAGCGCTTCGATGATTTTGTCCGAGTCTTCTAATGCGGCTTTGCGGCCGACCTCAGGATTGGCGCCCGCACCCAGACCATTGGTCAGCTTCACTCCAAGCTGTAGCTTGACCGGTGCCCGCGACATGCGCAGCGCCTGCAAATCGGTATTGGCTACGATGAACTCGATGCCTTCGACTCCGGCATCGATCATTCGGTTCACCGCGTTGCCACCGCCGCCACCCACGCCGATGACCTTAATCTTGGCATCGTTGCGAGGCTCTTCGTTAAAGCTGATGCGAATTTTCGAATCGTTTTTCATTTTGTCCACCGTGTGTGAGTTGTCTGTTCTCGTTCGTGCCGTAACTAAGTAAGTGGTCAGTGGCCAGTAAATCTGACCTGTGTTGTGGTCTGGGGTTACTGACCACTGATCACTGACCACTAATCACTGATCACTGCTTTAGGCTCCTTTGCCCACCAGTAGCGCCTTTAGCCGCGATCCCCAGCGATCTTCCTGGAGACCCCGCGCCATCCGCGCCCGCTGCCCGTAGTGCACCATGCCCAGAACCGTGGCGAACTCCGGCTCCGCCAAAGTAGCCGGCATTTTGGCCAGCGGCATAGGCCAGGACAGGCGCACTGGTCGCCGCAGCACTGATTCCGCCACATCGAAAATTCCTGGCAGTCGAGACGCGCCTCCGGTCAGCACTATTCCCGCGAGGCAAACGTCGAACATGCCGCCATGGCGAAGAGACTCCCGCAACATCTCGAATAACTCTCGAGCCCGTGGCTCTAGAATCTCGGCCACTAAGCGCTGCGGCAGCAGCCGCGAAGGCCGGTCGCCAACCGATGGCACCTCGACCTCATTCCCCTCAGGGATGAGTGTCACGATGGCGTTGCCGTAAGCCTTCTTGATCTTCTCCGCTTCCGCCAACGGCGTGCACATCCCTACCGACAAGTCGCTGGTAAAGTGATCGCCGCCTACCGGAATTACTCCGGTATATGTAACCGCACCCTGATGAAAAACAATCAGCTCGGTCGAACCCGCGCCGATGTCGGCCAGGCACACGCCCATTTCGCGTTCATCCGCACGCAACACGGAATCGGCAGCGGCAAGCGGCTCAAACACCGTGTCATCTATATGGACTCCGGCCTTGTTCACCGCTGTGATCACGTTTTGCGTGGCGCTCGTCGCAGCAGTCACCATGTGTACCCGCACCTCGAGCCGCGCCGCCATCATTCCCAAGGGATCGTGTACGCCCGCCTGATCGTCGAGGATGAATTCCTGCGGCAACAAATGCAGGATTTCGCGGTCGGCGGGCAGAGGAATCGTGCGCGTCTTATCCACCGCCAGCTTGATCTCATCGCGTCCAATCTCACGCGGCCTCGTGCCCAGACTGATGCCACCGTGGCTGTTGACTCCGCGAACATGAGCACCACCGATGCCGACGATTGCGTTCTCTACGGGTGCACCCGCGATATCTTCCGCGGCTTCCACGGCTTTCTGAATCGCAGCCACTGCCTTGTCGAGCTCAACGATCACACCCTTGCGCGATCCGCGCGACTCTGCCACGCCGTGCCCGCGATAACGCAAGCCGATGTCGGTAACCTCCGCCATGAGCGCGCACGTCTTGGCGCTGCCCACATCAATCGCCGTTAAAAAGGTCCCTTGCTGATTCCCCATGCTTTACTGATTCCCTTGGTGCTTAATTCATGAAGCGCGTTGTTAAGCTTGATGGAATCCGTTTTTATGCCGCTTTTGCCTCAACCTTATTCGCCCGGCCCCGCACTGCCCCGCCCCTTTGCAATCGCCGGACTCGGCTTCTGTGCCACTCCAGCCGCTGGCTTCGCCAGACTCGGCGCGGCCACCACTTTTGCTACTGGCTTGTTCGCCACCGCGGCCCTGGACTTCGCGGTTCTACGATGTGCCTTCCTCGGCTTGGCCCTCACCCATATCTTTTTCACGGCCTTGTTGGCCGCGGACGTAGCCTCCCATTTCTTTTCAGGCAGCTCAAACGCCGGCTTGGGTACAACCCGGTCATGGGGACCGAATTTGCTGATCAGCGCCGCCGGCTTCACTCCCGCGGCTATGGCCGTCTTGGCCGCCGCAGGGCTCAACGCCGCTCGCTTGGCCGTGCCCTCCAAATCCGGATTCACGATGATCTGGTTCTCATACCGCAAATCCACCGACTCAAGCTTGTCGAACTGCTGCCGCCACTCCCGCGCATGGGAAACGTAAATCTTGTAGCGTTTCAGATATTCCGAGGCTCCCAGATGCACCAGCACTTCGCCCGACGGATCATTCACTCGCACTTTCACATCTTCCAGATCCGACAAGTCCACTTCGCTCAAGTCCTGCGAGTAGTGCGCGCCCCCTGAATCCAACTCTCGCGCCAGCTCGTTGTAGACCTTCATGCGCGGCGCTCGCGTGGAAAGCGGCTCGCCGGCATTCATTCCGAGAATCACAGGAAACGAATACTTCTTTGTCGACGTCAGTTCCATCAGCGCGCCGCTGGCATCGATCAGCGAAATTCGCGGCCCCACACGGGCAAACGCCACCGCAGTGCGCTCGTGAATTTCCACTTTCAGGCGGTTGGGCACGAAGCGCATCACGCTGGCCGATTCCACCCATGGAATCTGCTCTAATTGCGCCTTCTGCTGCCCCAGGGGGATGAAAAAAACGTTGCGCCCCATGTCGGCGCCCATCACCTCCATGATCTGGCCCTTAGTGACGTTTTGCGTGCCCGTAATTTCAATGTTGTCGCTGGAGTCTACTCGGAAGCGCCAGGAACGTTCGCCATAGCGGTAAAAGGCGCTTGCGGCCACGGTGGCGAAACACACCACTGCAGCGGCCAGTGAGATCCAGATCAGCCGATTTGCGGTTTTCTTGGGAAGCGAGCTACGGCGGGCGGAGACGCGCTTTTGTCCGCGCAGGAAGGGGGATTCCTCATCCACATCCAGGTCCACGAGACGCGCGTCGTCGAGCTCCTGGCGCGCGTATGGAGCGCTGGGTGGATACAACTCCTCCTGCGAGATGGTGGGGCTCGCTTTCCGCGCCATCAGTTCAGGTCAGTTGTCGTCAGTGAATCGCCGAGTGTCCTCACTATAACGGCTTTTCGCGAATTGAGGTAGAAAAAATCTTGTTGTTTCTGGCACCGCAGGACGGGCATGGGATCAAGAGTTCTGCACCTAAAGAGAAGTCAATCGATGTCCGGCTAAATACCCGCGAAGCGCGTAAGAATCAAGCCCACAGCGTAACTCTTGGTTGAAGAGTACGAGCTGAAATCAGCTGCTTTGTGAGGAAAAAAATTAGTTACAAGTAAGATTCCGCCGCGAATCGGGGATGCGTCATCCCAAAAAAATCGGGCACGGCAGCCGTGCCCGTTGCGCTTCACTTAGGGAGAGAGAGAGAAAATTAGATCGGTCCTGCGGATGATGTCTCGACACGGACTGTCGGAGCTGGAACTGGCACGAACGTCCGCGGAATATTCACCCGCACCCGTGGACATAACACCGGAAGCTTGATTCGCTTCGGGCCGAAGGCCGCACCAAACTCCGGACCAAACGAAGCCGACGCGAAGTCCCAGCGCGCAACCTGCGCTTCCATCCGCGCCCGACCAGCCTCAAACTGCGCGCGATTGGCTTCCAACCGGGCTAAGCCAGCCTCTTGCTGCGCGGTCATCGCGTCGAAATGGGTGAAGCCGGTCTGGGTCCGCGCCATTTTTGTCCGGAACCGCGCCATCTCGGTCGCGACCCGGCAAAGCACCGTCTGCTCTCGGGCAGAGGCCAGAAATCGCTCCGAATTTCCCGACGCCAGGGCCACAACAGCTGCCGACCGATTGACGAGTCGGTGCGCCCACTCCGCCCCGCCATCGTGATACACGCCATTCAGCCCCAGTGCCAACACGCCCGCCGCCAGCCAATACCATCCTTGTTTCATCGCCATTGTCTCCATCTGAAACTTTGGACGAGGACCGTCCAAATCCGTTAGCAATGGAAGATACGGATACCGGTGGGGCGAAGTTCCGCCTTCTTCGGCCCGCGCAAGCTATAATGCGGAACTCCCATGAAACTGACCATCCGTCCTTATGCCCTGATCTTACTTGCGCCCCTGTTTGGCGCTCTGTCGTTCGTTCGACCCTCGGCCGCTCAGGCCCCCACGCATTACCCAGACTTCCCGAGCGAAACCCCGGCCAACTTCCAGCCCGTCACCGACAGCTTCGAGTACCTTAAGCGCGACGTGATGATCCCCATGCGCGACGGCGTGAAACTGCACACCGATATCATAGTCCCGAAGAGAGCCAAGAGCGCGCCCATCCTGCTGACGCGCACGCCGTACAACGCCACAGCTCTGACCAGCCACGCTGAAGGCCCCCACCTCGGTCCAATTTTGAACGGCTACGACAATGCCACCGAGGTAATCGTCGACGGTGGCTACATTCGCGCCGTGCAGGATGTGCGGGGCAAGTATGGTTCTGAAGGCGATTACGTGATGACTCGTCCGCTGCACGGACCGCTGAATCCAACCCCGGTCGATCACGCCACCGACACATACGACACGATCGACTGGCTAGTGAAGAACGTCCCGGAAAGCAATGGCAAAGTCGGAATCCTGGGCATCTCCTACGACGGCTTCACCACCTTAATGGCGCTGGTCAATCCGCATCCCGCGCTCAAAGTCGCTGTGCCCATGAACCCCATGGTCGACGGATGGATGGGCGATGACTGGTTCCACAACGGCGCCTTCCGGCAGCAGAATATGCCGTACATCTACGAACAGGTGGGGACGCAGGCGAACGAGGCCAAATGGTGGACAAATCACTTCGACGACTACGACGTGTACATGGAGGCGGGATCGGCGGGCGAGCTCGGCCGCCGGCGCGGGATGGAGCAGATCGGTTTTTGGCGGAAACTTATGGAGCATCCCAGCTACGATTCCTTTTGGCAGGACCAGGCGATGGATCGCATTCTGGCCGCGCAACCGCTGAAGGTGCCGACGATGCTGGTTGACAGCCTATGGGACCAGGAAGATATCTACGGCGCGCCCGCATTATACAAGGCGCTCAAAGCAAAAGAAACGGCCAACGACAAAGTATTTCTGGTCCTGGGACCGTGGCATCACGGTCAGGAAATTGGCGACGGCAGCACGCTCGGAGCTTTGAAATTCAATAGCGATACCGGGCTATACTTCCGCACTCAAATCTTGCGGCCATTCCTGGACCACTACCTCAAAGACGGCGCGCCCGTCGATAATGTCGCGCCAGTAATTGCGTTTGAAACCGGAACAAACGCTTGGCGGCGTCTCCCCGCCTGGCCTGCCGGCTGCACGAGTGGCTGCACGATCAAGTCGACTCCGCTCTACCTGGAGGCGGCTCTAAAGCTGAGCTTTACCGCACCGAAAGCCGGGGATGCGGCCTTCGACGAATATGTTTCCGATCCCGCCAAGCCCGTCCCCTTCCGCCGACGTCCTAGTCAGCCCGTGGGCTACGACAAGGGCCTGACCTGGCCGCAGTGGCTGGTGGATGACCAACGCGAAGCGTCTGGCCGTCCGGATGTCGTCGCATTCGTTTCCGATGTCTTGACCATGCCGATAAAAATTAGCGGGCAGCCGGTCGCCAATCTCGTCGCCTCGACAAGCGGCACCGACTCAGACTGGGTAGTAAAAGTGATTGACGTCTATCCCGATGAGGTCGCCGGTCAGCCCAGCATGGGAGGCTATCAACTGATGATCTCAGCGGACATCTTCCGCGGTCGCTATCGAGAGAGCTTTGAAACAGCCAAGCCCATCGCCCCCGACAGGCC
>WNEZ01010055.1_pt1 | contig 14188 bp, 10 predicted proteins | sample 5400521 | NCBI WGS metagenome assembly WNEZ01 (sample SAMN13153339, study PRJNA577476) | soil metagenome | isolation source: 120 cm saprolite under Douglas fir tree site 2 hole 1 replicate 1 | place: USA:California | collected 2015-04-18
CGCTGGACGTGCTGATCGAGGAAGGGTACCGCTACGACTCGAGCCTGTTTCCGGTGCGCCGCCCCGGCTACGGCTACGCCAACGGCCGCCGCGATCCGCACTGGCTGCGCCGACCCACCGGACGGCTCGCCGAAGTGCCACCGGCCACGCTGCGACGCTGGGGCGCGCAGGTGCCCGCCGGCGGCGGCGCCTACTTCCGGTTGCTGCCGTACCGGGTGGTGCGTACGGCGTTGCGGGACTGCGAGCGGCGCGGCGTGCCCGGCACGTTCTACATCCATCCGTGGGAGCTCGATCCCGAGCAGCCGCGACTCGACGTCCCCTGGCGCACGCGGGTGCGGCACTACGGCGGCCTGGGTCGGACGCTCCCGCGGCTCGAGCGCCTGCTCGCCGAGTTTCGGTTCACGGCCGTCGCCGATACCGTGGCACGCCTATGATCGCGATCGCGCCGCTCGACGGCACTGTATCCGCGTGGGACGCGTTCGTCGCGTCCGCTCCCGACAGCACGTTCTGCCACCTCTCGGGGTGGCGCGACATCATGACCGACGTGCTGGGGCACGAGTGCCTGTACGCCGTCGCGTGCGACGATGCGGGCGAATGGCGCGGGGTCTTGCCGCTGGTGCGAGTACGAAGCCACTTGTTCGGGGACTATCTCCTGTCGCTCCCGTTCCTGAACGCCGGTGGACCCGTGGGCGAGCCGGAGGCCATCGCGACGCTGATCGAGCATGCCGTTGGTATGGCCCGCCGGATGAAGGTGGATCTGATGGAGCTGCGCACCCGCCATCACATTGACTCCGCATTGCCCGTGTCGCACCGGAAAACCACCGTGCGCCTCGACCTCCCGGCCTCGGCCGACGCGCTGTTTCAGTCGTTTCCGGCCAAGCTTCGGAGCCAGGTTCGGCGCGCGCAAAAGGAGGGGCTGCAGGTCCGGTTCGGCCCGGACCAGCTCGATGCGTTTTACGAGGTGTTCACGCGCGACCAGCGGCGACTCGGCACCCCGGCCCTGTCGCACGCGTTTTTCGACCGGGTCCGGACGACGTTCGGCGACCGCGTGGTGTTCGGTGTCGTGTATCGGGGGGCGCAGCCGATCGCCGCAGGCCACGGCTGGGTGTGGCGGGACGAGTACGAAATGAAGGCTGCCGGTTCGCTGCGCGAGTACAGCCGCATCGCTCCGAGCATGCTGCTGTATTGGGCGTTCCTCGAGCATATGATCGGCCGCGGCGTGCGGGTCTTCGACTTCGGCCGCTGCACGCCGAACAACGGGAACCATCGATTCAAACTGCAGTGGGGTGGTGCGGACGTTCCGTTGCCGTGGCTGCACTGGTCGCCGCGGAACGTCGCGACGACTCCGTCCCCCGACCGGCCGGCGCTCCAAGTCGCCTCCGCGGTGTGGCGTCACCTGCCGCTCGCCGTGACGAACCGCATCGGCCCGCTCCTCGCGCGACAGCTGCCATGACCGTGCTCCCTGTACCGCAGACACGGACGGCGCCGCGCGGAGCAGCCCGCGGGTGGCCCTGGCACCAGCTACCAGTGCACTCGCCCGTGGCGCTCGGGGCGGCGTGGCGCAGCGCGCGCCTTGGCCTCCGCGCTCGCAAGGATTCGCGGCCTCGGGTGCGGGCGCTCGTGCGGGTCCTCTACCAGGCGGACGATGCCGTCCTGCTCGGGAGTGGCACGCAGGCGTTGACGCTGGCGCTGCGCGCGGCGGCGACGGCGCTGGGCGGCGGGGGGGGACCGCTAGTCGTCGCCCTCCCGGCCTATGCCTGCTACGACGTCGCGACAGCGGCTGTCGCGGCGAACGCGCGCATCGCCCTCTACGACGTGAACCCGACCACACTGGGGCCAGACTTGGCCTCGCTGAGGGCGACGCTGGCGGAAGGGGCACGGATCGTCGTGGTCGCGCCGCTGTACGGCATGCCGGTGGACTGGGACGCGATCGAGCGTTGCGTCGAACGGTTCGGCGCGCTGGCCATCGAAGACGCCGCGCAGGGGCACGGTGCGTTCTGGCGCGGCCGTCCGCTCGGCAGTCTCGGCCGCCTGAGCGTGCTGAGCTTCAGTCGTGGGAAGGGATGGACCGCAGGGCGGGGTGGAGCCCTACTCGCGCGCGGTGACGTGCCGGTGGTGGACGGCACGCCGCCCGAGTGTGGCAGCATGGGCGAGGTGGCCGTCGCGCTGACGGCGCTCGCCCAGTCGGCGCTCGGACGGCCCGGGACGTACGGCCTCCCTGCAGCCATTCCGTGGCTCCATCTCGGCGAGACCCGCTACCGCGAGCCCGAGGAGCCCCGCGCGATCAGCCGGACGGCCGCGGCGCTGCTCGAGCGGACGCTCCCCCTCGCGACGCGTGAGGCCGAGACGCGTCGCGCCAACGCCACCGCGTTGCTCGGCCGCCTGCGCTCGCACTCCGATGCCTGCACGATCCTGCCCCCGCCCGGCGGGACACCCGGGTACCTGCGCTTGCCCCTCCGGCTCCCGCGTGGGCTCGACGCGCTGGCCGATCGGAGTCTGGCGCGTCGCGTCGGTGTGGCGGCGGGGTACCCCAGCACGCTCGCCGCGCTGCCGCAGGTGCGCCAGCGGTTGGTGCGGATGGGACGCTGGCCAGGCGCGGAGGAGCTGGTGCGGGAGTTGGTAACGCTCCCAACCCACTCCCTGGTCAGTGAGACGAATCGGGAGGCGCTGGTGGGGCTTCTGGAGCGCGAGGTATAGGGTCGAATCGCGGGGGCGGTACCGGATTGGCCGCCGCACGCGAGCTCCTGCGGCCCGGTCGGGGCGGCGCGGCGGCAGCAAATCGTACGATGGCGAACTGACAGGTCTTGTGTTTGTGGACCTTGAAGCTGGCCCCGGCTTCCCGGCGCCATCGCTGCATGGCGTCGATTTGCTTCGGACGACCGGCATTGTCGAGGATGAGCACCGCGTCATGCGGTACGCGATCTCGCAGCATCGGTACGACTCCGTACCGCCCGCCACGCGTGGTCTCAGGCGGACCATCACATACGACGAGCCGGAAGGCGTCGGGCATCCGCGACAGCGGTGCGTCGTACCAGTCAAACGCGCCGAAGTCACGGAGTGGTGCGATACATACGTGGAGGGTGCCGGCGCGCGCGGGTCCGAGGGCCCGGATCACGCGCGCCGCCCACTGTGGCTCGTGCTCGAGCACCCACACCGCCACGCCGCGCCGCGCGGCCAAGGCGGCCAGCAACACCGTTGTGGCACCGCTGCCGCATTCCAGGATGGGCCCAGGCGTAGTCGCGGCATGATGGGCCAGCTCTTCCAGCACCTCGAGTTCGGCGGCCCAGCCGTCATTCGCCCACGCACGCAGCAAGCGGTCCAACGCTGCGCGCGATGGCGCCTGCCTCAGCGGCAGTGACTCCAGCTCGCGCAGGGCGCCTCGAACCTGACGGAGCCACACCGCGTCTCGCAGTGCCCGTCGAATCGACGCGGGCACCAGGTGGTGTAGCGCGAAATGTCTCATAAAGAGGCTCCTCTTCGTGCGCCGTTGGTCAGTAGGCGCTGATACACCTCGGCGTAGCGTTGGACCATCCGGCCGATCCCGTATTCTGAGGCGGCCCGCGCCTGCGCAGTCTGGCCAAGAGCGCGGGCTTCGAACGGATTGGTCAACAGACCGCGGATGGCCCCGGCGAGAGCCGCCGCATCCCCGGGAGGAACAAGCCTTCCGGCAACGCCGCTGGCGAGGGCTGCGGGAACATCCCCGACAGCGCTGGCGACGATCGGACGGGACGCGAACATCGCCTCGAGCAGTGCCACTGGCAGGCCCTCGGACAGGGACGGGAGCGCGAACACGTCCGCGGCAGCTAAGACATTGGCGATGTCCTGTCGCAGCCCGAGGAAGTGCACGCGGCCTTCCACGTTCAGGTCTCGCGCTTGGCTCTGAAGCACTTGGGCCAAGTCGCCGCGGCCGGCGATTGCGAGCTGGAGCCGCGGGTGGGTCGGCGCGAGTCGGCCCAGCGCCTCCAGGAGATAGGTGTGCCCCTTCACTGGATAGAGGTTTCCCACGGCGACGATCAGCGGGCTGTCGTCCGTGAGCCCGAGTTCGGCGCGTAACGTGGACCGCGCTGCGGGCGTGAAGCGAGCACCATTCGGAATGGTCACGATCCGCGCCCGTCGAATCCAGAGGTCTCGGCTCAAGTGGGTCGCGAGCGGCTCTGACACGGCTACCAGACTGCGGGAGAGTGCCACCGCCGCCCGCAGCGCCAGACGGCGTCGTATCCGGGCCGCGTAGTACCGTCCGCCGTGCATGGTAATGACATGGGGCATACGGGCCCGGCGGGCGGCCCACGCGCCGCAAAAGGCCATGGTGAAGTCGTGGCTGTGAACGAGGGACACGCAGTGCCGGCGCAGCGTGACCGCGAGCTCACGTACGAGCCACGGCGAAGCAGGATGCTCGAGCGGAAGATGCTCGACAGCCACACCCGCCGCCCGAAGCTCTCCCCCTAACCACCCTTCGCCGCCGGTCGGTAGGATCGCGACGGCGGGGCATCCGCCTCGCTGTAGCTCGCCCGCAAGCTGAGCGACCACGCGTTCGGCCCCACCGGGTCCGTCCGATTCGATCAGGTGCGCGATGCGCGCGCCACGGATCGGGAGCAACGCGTCGGGGCTCATGTCACTCGCGCCCGCGGCGCGGGTGGAGCCCGGCGATCCAGGCCTCAAACGCGCGCAGCGTGATGCCGGAGGGAATGTTGACGCGTCGGAGCGCCCAGGGGTCCGCCCCGGCGGTGACGAGACCGTAGTCCAGGGTCACGGCCCCGCGGTACCCTGCGGCGTGCACCGCGTCGCGGACGCGGACGTCCCAAACGCCGTACGGATATGCGAAGAACGTCGGCGTGATGCCGAGCCGCGCACCGATCGTTGCGCGGCTCCCAACGATCTCGCGCTCGAGCTCTGCGTTGTCGAGTCGGCTGAGCGTGCGGTGCGTGGCGGAGTGCACGCCGATGTCGAGCCCGGCGGAGGCGGCGGTCGTGATCGCGTCCCACCCGGCAGGCCGATGTGAGTCGGGCACTCGACCCGGCATCATCGGGGACAGCGCGAGCGCGGAGGCGATCCGGGACGCGTCCCCCGCGAGGTCGCCGAGCCAGCGCTCCCGTGGAGCCGGCCCCGTGCGATGGGTGATGTCGGGATGATCCCACCAAAACGGCGCCCGCTGTTCGGGCGCCTCAGCGACGACAAAGACCGTAGCGGGTACGCCGAGATCGCGCAGCAGCGGCCAGGCATGCACGAAGACACCCGCATACGCGTCGTCGAACGTGACGGTCGCGACACCGCTGAGCGGGCGGCCCGCCCTGACCCGCGCGATGAATTCCGCCAGTGAGACGACCGCGTACCGGCGAGCGAGCCAGTTGATCTGCTCCGCGAAGCGCTCAAGGGCGAGGTGGATGGCACGATCTCCGGCCGCGCCGGCGTTGCGTTGAGGCAGCACGTTGTGGTAGCACAGCACGACGCCCGCCTCGCGCAGGCGTCGCATGACGGCGGGAATGGCGAAGGCCCGCAAGCCGGCGTAGTACACGGATCGGAGCACAGCGGGCTGTGGCCTCACCCCGACACCAGCGGCGGGGTTGCGTGCGGCGACACGTTCGAGGCACAGGTGTTGCACCGTGGATGGCCGTGAGCCAACCGCTGGCCGTGACTCGGGTGGAGCGGGAGCCCCACCGCGATTTGGATCTCCTGGTCCTCGACACAGTGAAGATCCAGGCCTGGGAGCACCTGCTGTTCGTCGGCTGCGGAGACGGCTGGATTGCCGAGGAGGCGTGACGGCGCGCGCTGCGGGCCTATGCGTATGGCGTGGACAGGTCGCCAACGCTCGTGGCCCGGGCCGCCGAGCTGCGCGGCGTTCCGGGAAAGCTCGAATTCGGCACCTGGGACGGTGTGCGGCTCCCCTGCGCAGACGAGTCGTTTCATCGGGTGGCCATCTCTACCTGCTGGAAGTCGATCGGCGCTCGGTTAGCGTACCGGATCATGCGACTCTTGGTGCTCCGCGAACAGCACCTCTCCCTCGTAGCCATCGAGCTGGCGGCGGATGTCGCGTTCCGTAAAAGAGCTTTTCTTTAGCGGGCTAGGGGAGTCACGCCCCTGCCGACCGTGATAAGTCCTTATTCTGCGGCCGCTTCTCCTCATCCTTCTACGCGGGCGGTGGGCCTGTGTGTCGCGCACCCGCAACGCGAGAACGCGCGGTCGCGAGGCGACATGGCAACGGCGACGGGCGTGTGGCGCCCTTGCTACATGACACACTGGCCCTGACCGACGCCCGGCGGGCACGCCCGTTGCGTCGGATGGGCGGCGTCCCTCCGTTGGAAGGCGAGCCACATGCGGCAGGGCTTCCTGCGGTGGGCAGCCATCGGTATCGGGGTGGTCGTGGCCATGATGCTGGCCGAAGGCGTGTTGCAACTACTGCACCTCGCGCCCGCCGACGGCGTCGCCACGGTAACCGCAGGAGAGTTCCGATCAATACCCGGGATTCTCGCGCCCGACCAGGATCTCGTCGATGCTCGCAACTCGAGATTGCCGTATCACATGACCAGCGACAGCCTCGGCTATCGCGGCCACGGATTTCCGCGGCGGAAAGAAGCGGGCGAGTTTCGCATCCTGTTCACCGGCGACTCATTTCGTCTTCGTCGCGTATCCATCGCATCATGCGGTGCTGAAGGCAACAATGCGCGGCCAGATGGAGTGGGTCACCCGCACCGCGGCCGCGACCCCGATCCACGTGGTCAACCTGCCTACGCCATTGACGGCGCGCGGTCTCGGGGCGGAGGGGCTGTACCTCTTGCCCTACGACGGTCACCCCTCGCCGCGCGGTTACGCGATCGCGGCGGCGTACCTGGCGGAGCGGCTCGCAGCGTTGCCCCCGCTCGCCAACAGGTGCCTGTGAGTTTCCAGGCGGCCCCATGGTGCGTCTCGTGTCGTCGGCGTCGCGCCGTAGTCGCGGGACGGAACGCGAACCTTGCAGGGATGAAACACAGATGCGGCATGCATCGCCCCCGTGCAGCACCGCAACGGGACATCGTGTGACTGTGGCGCTTTTTCGACACTGGTTCCGCAAGGGGTGTACCCTCTAATGTTCGCACACATAATTCTTGTGGCACACGTGGCGGCGACCGTCTCGCCGTCGACGGCGCCCGGTACTCGAAAAGAGAGAGCGGCAACGCCCATCGCACTCATGTCCATTCGCATGGAGCGGCTCGCGCGCGTTCGCTTGCCGGTCGCGGTCGCCGCCGCCGCCGGTTGTCTCGCCTGCCGCGACACGTCGGTAGCATCGTCACCTCCGCTCGATCGCGTCGTGGCCATCGCCGTGATTCCGCCCGTCGTCTCGGTGGGACCCGGAGAGACGCAGGCGTTCACCGCCGGCGACGTGACGGCTGGCGGTGACACCGTGCCGGGCGCTGTCGTCGAGTGGCATGCCACGGGCGGGACGATCACGTCAGCGGGTGTCTACACGGCCGGGTCGGACCCGGGCACGTTCAGCGTCACCGCGACCCGCCTGGGCGGGGGTGTACTCCCTGGGCGCGCCGGGATCAGCGTGATTCATCGGGTTGTGGCCGTCATCCGCATACAGCCCGACACGGCGACCCTGCCCCTGCAGGGCTCATGGCAGCTCTTTGCGACAGCGTTCGATTCGGCCGGCCACCCTCTCTCCTCAGCCCGCATCACCTGGGCGAGCGACGCTCCCGCGGTCGGGGCCGTGGACTCGAACGGCGTCGTCACCGGCCTGACGGCCGGGACGGCGACCATCACCGCGGCGTCCCAGGGCCAGACCGCATCGGCGGTGATCTCCGTCGTGCCGCCGGGGAGCGGCCCGTGGCCGAACGAACCGCAGGCCTTTACCATCGTTTCCGATAACCCGTTCAATCTCCTGAACGCGCCCGGCTGGCAGCTGGTGGACAATACGCAGAACCTGGTCACGCTCGCGCTCGACCCCCACGCTCGTCTGTCCCCGCCCAGCGTGCTGCAGTATTCCTTCCCCGTCGGTTTCCCAGGCGGCATCGGTCCCGGCGCCGAAGCGCTGGAGCTGCAGGGGTTACGACAGGTGTTCGTCGGCATCTGGTGGAAGGTCAGCAACCCCTGGCAGGGGCACCCGAGCAACGTGAACAAGATCGAGTTTCTCTTCCCGCGAAGCGGCGGAGACATCTACCTCGCGATGTACGGCTCGCCGGGAGGGCCGTACGAGCTCCGAGTGCTGCCGCAGTTTCCCGGTCTGCCATCCGAGTGGCTGGTGCCGAACGTGACACGAATCCCGGTGACCCTGGGAGAGTGGCACCGCATCGAGTGGCTACTTGCGCCCAACACGACGACGAACCCGCCGAACGGCATCGTGCGGTGGTGGCTCGACGGCCAGTTGATCGCGGACTACGGGAACGTCCAGTTCCCGGATGCTCCGATGGCGGTCTACAAAGTCAGCGCCATCTGGGGTGGCGTGGGCTCCGCCAAGAGTGAGAACGACTTCTACTGGTACGATCACGTGCACATCAGCGGCCGATAGCGGTCAGTAGGCACGAGGCGCGTCGATCCCGCTCAGATGGCCACGTGATCTATATCACCCGTGGCCCGGCCTGCTGTTTTACGTAACTCCCCTAATTGCACAAGAATACAGCCCCCACGCGGCAGTCCGCGGTCTACGGCACCTCCCGTTGATCTACTTAGGTTGCACCACTTGCGCCCCTAACCCGCCCCTTGCTACTGTGGCCGCACGCGCGACGGGGACTTCGTGTCCAACACCGGTCGGGCGTTGCGGGAGAGACCCGCAGCAAGCCACGTAACGCTGCTCAGAGCAAAGCCGTCGAAAGACGGTGACGCAGAGCCACGGGACTAAGGCGGGCTAGTGCTCGCGAGGTCCGCCGGGCCGCCAGCGATTCGACGACGCGTCGACGCTGGCCTTTTTTTTTGCCAGCAGTGAACCCGTAGCGGGAGCGCAACACTATGCCGTTCACCTTCAAGCTTTCGCAGCGGTTGGCCCGAATGCGATGCACCGCGCTCGTTCTCACGGCCGCGGCGCTCGCGGCGTGTGAAATACCCGCCAAGCTCACTGATACGGGCACCCCGGTATCCCAGCTGGTCGTCTCTCCTCGAACTGTGACGCTGCGCACCAACCAAATGGTCTCCTTCGTGGCGGTCGCCTTGACGGCCACCGGGGACACGGTCCCTCTGTCCGTCTCGTGGAGCGTCACGAGCGGCAGCGTTATCGACACGAGCACCACCGGTGGTCGGCATTACGGTCACTACAAGGCGGGCACGGACACTGGAAAGGTGAAAGTAATCGCCCGCGGCAATCCGGGCGGTTCGACCGACACCGCCGTGGTGACCGTGACGCCTGTGCCGGTTTCTGCGGTGACGATCAACCCCGCGTCCCCGAGCGTGTTGGTGGGACAGACCGCGCAGCTTGTGGCGACGACCTTCGATTCCGCTGGGAACGTAGTGACCGGACGGACGGTGACGTGGACGAGTAACAACTCGAGTGTCGCGACCGTGAACGGGAGCGGGCTCGTCGGCGCCAGCGCAGCGGGCTCGGCCACCATCACCGCGATGAGTGAAGGCCAGAGCGGCACCGCCTCCATCTCGGTTTCGAACGTACCGGTCGGCTCGGTGACCGTGAGCCCGGCGACGGCGAGCCTGACCGTCGGGGGCACGCAGCAGCTCATCGCGACCCCGAAGGATGCGAACGGGAACGCACTCACCGGACGGGCCGTCACCTGGACGAGCAGCAATTCCGGGGTGGCGACCGTGAGCGGCAGCGGATTGGTCGGCGCCAGCTCCGCCGGCTCGACCGTGATTACGGCAACCAGTGAAGGACAGAGCGGGATGGCGACCGTGACGGTCGCTACCCCCGCGCCGGCGCCCGTGGCAACGGTGACGCTCAGTCCAGCGAGCGCGACTGTCGCGGTCGGGGCGAGTCAGCAGTTCACGGCGACCCTCCGGGACGGGAGCGGCAATGTTCTGACCGGCCGGGCGATCACCTGGACGAGCAGTAACTCCGGGGTGGCGACCGTGAGCGGGAGCGGATTGGTCGGCGCCAGCTCCGCCGGCTCGACCATGATTACGGCAACCAGTGAAGGACAGAGCGCGACGGCGACCGTGACGGTCACTGCCCCCCCGCCGGCGCCCGTCGCAACGGTGACGCTCAGTCCGGCGAGCGCGACTGTCGCAGTCGGCGGGAGTCAGCAGTTCATCGCGACGCTTCGGGACGCGAGCGGCAACGTGCTCGGCGGCCGTGCTATCAGCTGGACGTCGAGCGCGTTGAGCGTGGCGAACGTGTCCACGACCGGCCTCGTGACGGCGCTCCTGGCCGGGACCACGACGATCACGGCGACGAGCGAGGGGCAGAGCGGGTCGGCTGCGCTGACGGTGACTGTGCTGCCGCCTGGGAGCTGGCCGAACGAGCCGGCGGGCCTGGCAGTCCGGACGGACTACGCGTTCCCCGATGCCATCCCGGTGACGAACGCGGATGTGCCGATTCCGGGGGGGAGCGGCTGGAACTCGATCTACAACGGGGCAGGGAACGTCTCGCTCGTGCCCGGGGTCGGCGCCCCGATGTCGCCGAGCACGGTGCTGCAGTTGATGTATCCGGTGGGGTTCGTGGCCGGGTCGGGCCCGGGGACGGTGTACTACAACCTGCCGAGCGTGAACAAGCTGTACGTGGGGTTTTGGTGGAAGCCGAGTAATCCGTGGCAGGGCCACCCTTCCGGCGTGAACAAAATGACCTTTGTGTTCACCGGCAGTGGGTCGATGCCGCTGATCATGTATGGGCCGCCTGGGGGGCCCTACGAGTTGAAGTTCGAGCCGGAGTTTGGCAACACCTATTGGCTGGAGCCGGATGTGCACGTGCCGGTGACGCTCGGGGTCTGGCACCGGGTGGAGCTGTTCTTGGATGCCGGGGCCGGGACGGCCGACTGGTGGTTGGATGGCCAGCGTATTGGCCATGCGACGGGGGTGCCGTACGGGGGCCCGTTCGTGCTGTGGGAGTTTGCCTCGACGTGGGGCGGGATCGGGGGGACCAAGACGGAAACCGATTACTTCTGGTTCGACCACGCCCACCTCAGTAGCAACTGAGGCGGCCCATACGTAGCGGAATCACCCACGCCGGCCTCGTTTCGTATCGAGGCCGGCGTGTCGTGTTAGGACGACCGGTGGCGGTCAGACGGGCGTGTGCTGGTGCCGCTGGGTACGGATCCAGGGTTTGTTTCCGAGCATCCGGAGCGCCAACACGGCCGTCCCGATTCGCCACACGGTGTAGACCGGCAGAAAGGCGAACGCCATGAGCGCTCGTCGCGGTTGGGGCTGCATGGTCAGCGCCACGGCCGCATACGTCAAGGGCCGAAGCAGAGAGGCGATCAGGGCCACGATAGCGAGGACCGAGCCTGGCCCGCGCAGCAGGAGACACACGGCACCCAGCGCGCCCACCAATCCGAGGTGCAGCGCCGGGCCGGGTGCTGCGAGCTCCGCACAGGCGTCGAGCTTCTGGCGGACGCCGATGCGTTTGGTCGCGAGCAGGCGTGGCCCGATTCGGGTTAGCACCGTCAGCTTCCCCGCAGTCCACCGCTGCCGTTGACTCGAGCTCTGACGCAACGAGCGGGCTTCTTGCGCGTACAGGCGAGCAGCCGGCACGGACTGGATCGGGATCCCCTGTTCGCTCAGCAAGGCGTACATCTCCCAGTCTTCGCAAATGGAGAACGCGTGCCAGCCGTGTCGAACGAGGATATCGCTGCCGAACAGCATGCCGTTGCCGACGAGGGGCACATTGAGGCCGGCCCGCTGCTTCAATGGATAGGCCAGGCGGTGCATGGCGGTCGCGAGCACCGCCGCCATCCGCGTGAGGGGGCTTTCGTCGGGATTGCTCACGTCGAAGAAGGCCTGCATCGCTTTCGATCGCAGTGGCCCGGACGCCATCAGGTGGGTGGCGAAGTCGGGAGCGACGATCGTGTCGGCGTCGATAATCACGACGGCGTCCGTCGCCGCGATCGACAGGCGCTCGAGCGCCCAGGCGATCGCGTGCGGCTTGCCGGGTCGCGCACGATCGTCCCGCACGAGGCAGCGCGCTCCCGCCGCACGGGCGAGAGTCGCCGTGTGGTCGGTGCAGTTGTCCGCGATCACCACGACGTCCACCTGGCCGTGATGATCGCGCTGGTACAGCAGCGACCGGACGCACGCGTCGATGAGCAGCTCCTCGTCGTGCGCGGGGACGAGGAACAAGAGCCGAGCACCCTGGGCAGACAGGCTCCCGGTGGGCAGACGCCTGCCGAGCGCAATCCAGACAAAACTGATAACGTCGGACACCGTCGGTAACAGCAAGACGGCGGCGACGCCTGCGATGAGACCAGTTAGGAGCGCCATGGCATGGCCCGCGATACGGCCAGCCGCGGGATGGGTCGGGGTGGAGGACCCGTGACTTTCCGGAGCCCGGCGATCAGCCCGATGAGGACCATGAGCAGGTCGCGATAGGCGAGCGACAGAAAGAACGCACCGACCACGTAGCCCACGAGCGAGGCGGCCAGGGCCTCGGCAAGCTGCCCCGCCGGTGGGCCGCGCTCGTCGGACGCGAGCGATGGGTTGCTGCGGCCGATTGTGCTCAGAGCGCCGAAAGCGCTCCGTAGCAAGATGAGAAACAGCAAGAGGCCTGGGATCCCGAGCTCGGCACCCACCTGCACATAGCTGTTGTGCGCCACGGACCATTTCACGCCGCGTCCGCTCGGCGTCGAGCGGAGCAAGGGCGAGATGGTTCCTTCGGCAGTGGGAAAATTACCGGCGCCGACTCCGAATACGGGGTTCCGGAGCATGTATCCCATGCCTCGCTTCCACAGCTGGAGCCGTCCCTCCTGTCCGGTGACGTTATAGTCTTCCTTCGGTGAAAGGATGGTGCCCATTTTCTGCCAATACGTGTCTGTCGCCGTCGCGGCGAACACTAGCACGAGGAGCGCCGCTGCGAAGAGGCGCCAGCCCACACGGATGGCGCGGTAACGGACCAGAAGGAACCCACCGACGGCGAGGAGGGCGATGAAGCCACCGCGCGAGCCTGCCCATACGAACCCCACCGTGATCAAGACTCCCGCCGCGGCGCTGGCGAGGCGCCGCCACAGCGGCCGCGGACGGACCACAAAATAGACGGCCAGTGGCAGGCAGACGACGCCGAGCGTCGCGAACTCGTTGGCATCGTAGTAATACAGGCTGGCGAGTCGCCACTGATCTCCGCCGATGGAGAAGCGAGAGAGCACGACGGCGGAATAGACGCCAACAGAGATGAGATAGGCGAAGGTCAGACGCTCCAGGTCCAGCAGGCCCCGCACCGCGCTTGCCAGCACGACGTACATGAGCGCCGCCTTCCCGAACTCGTCGGTGAGCTCGGCAAGCGCTCCTCCCGGCCAGAGGGCGCCGGGGATGGAGAGCGCCATCCACACCAGCAGTCCCAGCACGCATCGCGTCGTGCGTTGTCGCAGCACGAGATCGAGTCGCCGCACCCGGGCATGCTGCGTCATGTACAACGCGACGGCGAGGCCGGCGGATAGGAGCGGGAGGTGCAGCGGCTCAAGGAACGAGAACAGCTGATGCACGCGCCCCACCGCAGTGAGCACGTACGCGGAGAGGCTGATCGTGAGTAAGTCCCAACGCCGGTCTGGTATGACAGCCGCGCCCCCAGCGACCGCCGCTGGCCGGCCCGGCATGCCGTCGGTCAGCCCCGCCAACGCGGGATTCACGGGTTCGGCTCGGGGCGCGTCGCGGGCTCCAGGCGCGCGGCGGCGCGCAGCACCTTGGCCGAGAGCCGAGGGTCATAACGCCGCGGTCGAAAGATGGACCACACGGCCATGCGGCCGGCAGGACGCATCGTGGCAAGACCGAGCGCGATTCGCAGAACGGTGAACAGCGCGGCGAAAAAGGAGATCGGGATCCAAGCGACGCGCCCGCGCCAGCCGGACCGACGCAACCGCGCGAGCAGCTGGCCCCGCGTCGAGATTCCCGGGTCGAGGAGGTTCAACACGACGGGCGCGGTGTCGAACTGCTGCGCGCACCACGCCACCGCCGCTGCGGCGGCGTCGACGTCACAACTGGCGAAGGGAAGACCGGGGCGTCCGAAACCGAGATGCCAGCGACCAAACAGGTGACGGCCGACCAAGCCCGGCAGCTCAGGATACTGAAAGTCGATTAGGGCCGCCGGCCGCACGATCCGCGTCTCGATCCCGTGCCGTGCCGCATCGGCCGT
>WNEZ01003306.1_pt1 | contig 14183 bp, 8 predicted proteins | sample 5400521 | NCBI WGS metagenome assembly WNEZ01 (sample SAMN13153339, study PRJNA577476) | soil metagenome | isolation source: 120 cm saprolite under Douglas fir tree site 2 hole 1 replicate 1 | place: USA:California | collected 2015-04-18
TGCGCGATGGCACCGGTTTGCACCGCTTCCATGATCCGATCGACGAGCGGATCTACATGCATACGAGCTTTGAGAGCAATGACGCGCATCGCGTGTTCGCATGCTTCGACCAGCCAGACCTCAAGGGCACGTTTACATTCGATGTCCAGGCGCCCGCGGATTGGACCATCGTCTCGAACACGCCGGGCGTCAACAGCGCAGGCGTTTGGCATTTTCCCACCACCAAGGTCATCTCGACCTATCTCTCCGCGCTGGTCGCCGGCCACTACAACGCCCTCCACCAACAGCACCGAGACATCGCGATGGGCCTCTACTGCCGCCAGTCGATGGCCCGCTACCTGGATCCGGACGAAATCTTCGAGATCACCCGCTCGGGCCTCAATTACTTCGACGCGCGCTACGGCATTCCTTACATGTTCGGCAAGTACGACCAGCTGTTCGTGCCCGAGTTCTCCGCGGGTGCGATGGAGAACCCGGGATGCGTGACCTTCAACGAGAGATATCTCTTCCGTTCACGAGTCGACCTGTGGCTCAACGAGAGCTTCGCGACATATATGGGGAGCCTCGCCAGCGCGGAGGCGACGCGCTTCAAGAAGGCGTGGACTCATTTCGCCGCGGAGACCGAGGTTGCCGCGAGGATCCACGACGAGCTGCCGACCACCCATCCCATCGTGGCCGACATACCCGATGTCGACGCCGTACACCTCAACTTCGACGCGATCACCTACAACAAAGGAGGAGCGGTCCTCAAGCAGCTCGCTGCGCTGTTGGGCGAAGAGACCTTCTTCAAAGGCGTGCACGCTTACCTCGAGCGCCACGCGTACGGGAATGCGGCCCTCGCCGATTTTCTCGCAGCGCAGGAGGACGCATCCGGCCGCGACCTGAAAGCCTGGGCTCGCGTATGGCTGGAGGAGGCCGGATTGAACACGCTGACGGCGGAGCTGGAGGTCGAGGACGGCCGCATCGCATCGGCCGCGGTGGTGCAGACCGCCCCGGCGGACCATCCGGTTCTGCGACCGCACCACCTGCGGGTCGGAGTCTTCGACATGTCTCCCTCTCCCCCACGGGGAGAGGGTCGGGGAGAGGGGCGTGAGCTTGTAAACGGAGCCACTCTCAAGCGACGTCGTGCGGTTGAGCTCGATGTCGATGGAGCTCGAACGCCGATTCCGCAGCTCGCTGGGGAACGGGTCCCTGACCTCGTTCTGGTCAACGACGGCGACCTCGATTACGCGAAGGTCAAGCTGGACCAGCGTTCGCTCGAAACCTTGAAACGAAGCCGCATGGCGCTGGACGACGATCTGGCCAGGGCGCTGCTCTGGGGCGACCTCTGGGACATGGTTCGCAACGCCGAGCTGCGCCCGAGCGAGTACGTCGACATATCGGTGCGGTCGATCGACGTCGAAACCGATCCTCCCGTGTTCCAGTCGCTGATGTTTCGGCTCTTTGCGGCTTTCGAAAAGTACGCGGCCCCGGCGAATCGCAGCGCCTTGCGTGAGGCACTCGCGCGCTTGGCGTTTGAGCGGCTGCAGCGCATCACTCCTGGCAGCGACCTGCAGGTCCACTGGACGCTAACCTTCATCGATGCCGCTCGGCAGCCCTCCGACGTGGCATGGGTCGCGGGCCTCCTCGACGGCGCCACCCGGCCCGAGGGCCTGGTAGTGGACTTCGCCATCCGCTGGTCCGCCGCGTTTGCGCTCGCCACCATCGGGGTCGCGGGGCCGGAGGTGATCGCCGACGAGCTCGAGCGAGACCCCACCGACATCGGGCGGCGCGAGGCCGCGGCTGCCAACGCGGCGCGCCCGGTGAAGGAAGCCAAAGCCCAGGCATGGGAGGCCGTCACGTCGGACGACCGCTTGCCTCTCGCGACAAAGAAAGCGATCGCGGTGGGCTTTCACCGTCCCGATCAGGAGTCGCTATTGGCGGGCTACGTGCAGCCCTATTTCGGAACCTTGCTGCCGTTCTGGGAGTCGCACGACATCGACGAAGCGCTGATGTTCGTGAGGTCGATGTACCCGGTCACGATCGTGACGCCCGAGGTGGTGGCCATGGTGGACCAGTACATCCAGCGCGACATACCCGGCCCCATGCGTCGCGCGCTGCTCGAGTCGCAAGACCTCACCAAGCGGGCGCTGCGGACACGCGCCCTCGATGCTCAGGTGCCCTGATTCACCTCCCCACCCCGTGGGGAGGTCGGGCCGCTTGCGGCCCGGGTGGGGCGACTCAGGACCGAAGGGCGTACCGAAGGAACAGGTAGTCGTCGTGGCGCCGGGCGCTGAGCAGATGGCTCCAGACCGGCACCGACGGCAGGAGCTCCACCCCCTCGACCATCCCCAGCCGGCGCTCCTTGCCGCGACCGGCGACTACCGGCGAGATCGTCAGAAACAACTCGTCGAGCAGCCCGGACTTGATCAGCTCGCCCATGAGGTGCGGGCCGCCCTCGGTGAGCAGGACGTCGAACCCCATATTTCTCAGCTCGCGGAAGGCGTGTTTGACGTTCACCGCCTTGCCCTTGCCCAGACCGATCACCTCGCATGACCGCGGGAGCCGGCGCCCGATCCGTTTGGCGACGGCTTCGGTGGTGATGATGATCGCGCCCTTTTTCAAGGCCGGATGCTCGCGGTTGAGCCGGCCACTAGCGGTCAGGACCACAAGCCGCGGTTCGGGGCTGCGATCAAGGGCGGTTCTCAACGCCGCAAATTCGACGGCGAGGTCGGGAAATACGTGCGCGGGCGTCCAGAGATGCCCCGGTGTTGCCCGCAACGTGGACGCTCCGATCACAACGGCATCGGCGCACGCGCGCAGGAGCGCCAACAGGAAGCGATCGGCGGGATATTTCCCGCTGATCACCGAGCCCGCCGAGGTCCCCGAGCCCAGAGAGACCACGCCGTCGACTGACGAGACGAAGTTCGAGTAGACGACCGGGTCCGCGAATCCAATCTGCCCGTACAACCGCCTCAGCTCTTCAGGGAGCGCGTACGAAGGCAGATCCGCCTTGTCGAACAGAACTTCGAACGGCGCCAGCATTTTCGTCAGTGCGAGTCGTGCGCCGTCGCCGCGTGAAGAAACTCGGTCCGCAGCTGTGGATCGGTGTCGTAGTTGCCGCGCCAGAACGAGGTCAAGGTCCGCGAGTGAGCTTCGCGCACACCACGCATCTGGGTGCAGAGGTGCATGGCGTTCAGGTGCACAGCGACACCGTGCGGCTGCAGGAGGCGAACCAGCTCATCCGCGATCTCTACTCCCACCCGCTCCTGAACGGTGAATCGCCGGGCGAAGACGCGCACGAGTCTTGTCAGCTTGGAGATGCCGATGATCTCCTCATGCGCGATGTAGCCGATGTACGCGTGCCCATGGAATGGAAGTGCATGGTGCTCGCAAAGTGAGAAGAATTCGATTGGGCCCTCGATCGTCTGCGAGATGTTGCAGTCGGGACCGCCGCGGCATTCTGTCGGGAAGGCTGTGAGCAGCTTGGGGTCGCCCTCGTATCCATTGGTGGCGTCGAAGAGCGCGTGCACGAAGCGGAATGGCGTGGTCTTGGTGCCCGGCGTGTCGAGGTCCATCCCGAAGGCCGCGAACATCTCGGCGGCATAGCCCTCGAACTGCTTCCACTTCTCAGGGGCGATCGTTCGCGGGTGAGTCTTCTCCCACTGCGTGGTCTCTTCGGGATCGAAGGCGAGGCTGGACATTGCGGACTCCTTGAGCTGACCGATTGATTTCGCATCAATGTACGACCTGGCCACCCAGGCGTTCTTTGACCATTGCGTCTTGATCATTAACCTGTTACTAAAGCGAGCACGGTTTTGGAGAGGGTTTCGGGCGCGGTTCACCAAACAGCGGGTTAAAAAGGGAAGTCGGCCACATGATTCGCAGGCTCGCGCTCGCCATTGCGATTGTCGGGAGCGTGGTCATCGTCGCTGTACTGCACGTCCAAGCGCAGGCAGTCGCCACGGCAACACCCGTACCCGGGACGGGCAATCTGGCTTCCAAGCCGACCTGGACCAGTCTCAAACGCTTCGTGGCCACCCCTTCAACCATCGTCGTTCGCCGCCTCGCCGCTATTACTCCTAAAACGCCCATCGCGACAACCACGGCTCCGACCCTCCTTCACGTGCAAGACGCTGCTGCTTATGCGGCCGCAAAGAACTCGCCAGTAGGAAGGCAGGGCGTCGACATCCAACCACAGGCGGGTTCGCCCGTCGACTTCAGCTATGGCGCGCTCGACGCACGCACAGCAGATTCAGTCCAGGGTGGCGGAGCCGAACCACCTGACACTCAGATGGCGGTTGGAAGAACCCAGGTGTTTGAGATGGTCAACCAAACCGGCGAGATCTTCCAAAAGACGTTTCCTGGTGGAGTGATCGGCGTGCCCTTCGCGCTGAAATCGTTCTTCCTCATGCCGTCGAACTACGTCCCGACCGACCCTCGGATTCTGTACGACTACTCCACCGACCGCTGGTACGCGACCATGCTCGGTTTCGACCCCTCTGCGAGTGGCCCCTCGAGCAATGACAGTGGCGTATTCCTGGCGATCTCACAGACCAGCGACGCCACAGGATCCTGGTTGGTATATCAGATCTACTCCGGCCTCAACGCCAACGCCGATCTGACAAACCTCCTCTGTGACCAGCCCAAGCTCGGCTACAGCTATGACAAGTTTCTCGTCGCGTGCACCGAATTCGACCACTTGGGCCATTACTACGACGGCGTCGTGATTTACACGAGCAAGACCCAGGGCCTGGCGGGCGGGCAAATGGCGATCGGAGGTGTGATGAGCAAGTCCCTCTTCGGCGCGGTCCCGGCCCAGAACTTGAGCGCAGGCAATCCGGCCTACGTCGTGGAGAACCTGAGCATGGGAGGGGCGGGCACCGCAGGGTCCTGGCTGATCACAGCCACGGGTGACCCCGCCGCTGGCCCAGCGACCTTTACACCGACCGTTGTCGCGATGCCCTTCACGAGCTTCCCGCCGAAGGCAGCGCAGCAAGGCTCGGCGACCCTTATCGACACCGGCGACGACCGCTTCATGAGCGCCGTGGTTCAAAACGGCGAGCTGTGGACATCGGGAACGGAGGGCTGCACACCCGCCGGCGACACCATGATCCGTTCGTGCATGCGGCTGGTTCAGATCGGACTGACCGGCGCCACGATGGACCAGAGTTCTACCGCCGGCATCATTGGGAAGTACATCTACTACCCGACGCTGAGCCTTACCTCCACGGGGGACGCGATCATCGGCTACAGCATGTCTTCCACCAGCGACTATCCGGGCTTTGTCGAAACGATCGAGCCGGTTGGCGCCAGCGGCCACTTCTATGGCGATTCGACGATCGTGACCGGAGCCCAGGCTTACACCGGCACCCGGTGGGGCGACTACGGCGCCGCCGCATCGGATCCCTCCGACGGGAGCAAGGTGTGGGTGGCCGGCGAGTGGAGCAACGTGTTGAGCGGCTATAACTTTCCGAGCTGGAGCACGGAGATCGGCAGGATCAGCCGCATACCGTCTCTCTGCGTCCTCACATCCTTTACCACCGATGTCCCACCGCCGCAGCTGACCAGCACCACTGTGAATCTCATGGCGGCGGCAGGCTGCGTCACCAATGCCACGCCTGAATACTCCTTCTGGATCAAGCCACCCGGCGGAAGCTGGGGATTGGTGCAGCCATACGGATCCGCGACCACATATGCCTGGAGCTCGCACGCGCTTGGTACATATGCCCTAGAGGCCGATGTCCGCGCAGTAGGCGAGACGCGTTCATACGACACTTATATCGACATCTCCTTTGTCATCGGCCCGTGCACGGCGCCTTCGTTATCGACCGGCGCCGCGACCTCGCCCTACCCGACCGGCAGCGGCCCCATTACCCTGACCGCCACTGGCAGCTGCTCGGGCGGAACGCAGTTCGAGTTCTGGGTCCGCGATGTAAGCACGCATTGGTCGATCCTCGGTGGCGGCTACCAGTCCGCCAACACAATCTCCTGGCCAGCCAACACCGCCCCCGGCTCCTATCTGCTTGAGGTCGACCTGCGGCCGGTCGGCTCCAGCGCCTCCTACGTCACCTACGTCGACAGCCCGCCCTTCTTCCTCGCCGGCTGCACCCTACCGACGAGCCTGGTGGCAACCGAGTCCAGTCCCCAGGTTGCCGGGACGACCGTCCACTGGACCGCCTCGGGAGCCTGCTCGGGCACGCCCCAGTACCGGTTCTGGGTCAGAACGCCTGATCTGGTCTGGCACATGCTCCAGGACTACAACAACAGCGCCACCTTTGCCTGGAACTCCCTCAACACCCAGACCGGCAACTACACAGTTGAGGTCAACGTCCGCAACGCCGGCGCGATCGAGAGCTTTGACACCTACACCGATGTTGCCTACGCCCTCGGCCTCTGCACCGCGCCCACGCTCTCGACGAGCGTGGTCACTTCGCCCTATCCGACCGGCAGCGGCGCAATCACCCTCACCGGCGGTGGCAGCTGTGCCGGCGGCACCGAGTTCGAGTTCTGGGTCCGCGACGCCGGCATGCATTGGTCGATCCTGGGTGGCGGCTACCAGTCCGCCAACACCATCTCCTGGCCCGCCAACACCGCCCCTGGCGTCTATCTGTTTGAGGTCGACCTCCGCCCGGTCGGCTCCAGCGCCTCCTACGTCACCTACCTCGACAGCCCGCCCTTCTTCCTCGCCGGCTGCACCACGGCGCCGACCCTGACCCCCGACAAAGGCAGCCCCCAGCTGGCGGGGACGACCGTCACCTGGACCGCCTCCGGCGGCTCCTGCTCGGGCACGCCTGAGTACCGGTTCTGGGTGAGAACGCCTGATCTCGTCTGGCACAGGCCCCAGGACTACGGCAGCAGCGCCACCTTTGTCTGGAGCTCCCTCAACACCCAGGCCGGCAGCTACACGATTGAGGTCAACGTTCGCAACGCCGGCGCGACCGAGAGCTACGACACCTTCACCGATGTCCCCTACAGCCTCGGCCTCTGCACCGCGCCCACGCTCTCCACCGGCGCCGCCACCTCGCCCTATGCCACCGGCAGCGGCCCCGTCACCCTCACCGCCACCGGCAGCTGCGCCGGCGGCACCCAGTTCGAGTTCTGGGTCCGCGACCCGAGCATGCATTGGTCGATCCTGGGTAGCGGCTATCAGTCCGGCAACACCATCTCCTGGCCCGCCAACACCGCCCCCGGCTCCTACCTGTTTGAGGTCGACCTCCGCCCCGTCGGCTCCAGCGCCTCCTACGTCACCTACCTCGACAGCCCGGCCTTCATCCTCACCGGCTGCACCTCGGCTCCAGGCCTCGTCCCGACCGAGGCAAGCCCACAGCTGACGGGGACGACCGTCCACTGGACCGCCTCCGGCGGCTCCTGCTCGGGCACCCCCCAGTACCGCTTCTGGGTGAGAACGCCGGACCTCGTCTGGCACATGCTCCAGGACTACAGCAGCAGCGCCACCTTTGCCTGGAACTCACTCAACACCCAGGCCGGCAACTACACAGTTGAGGTCAACGTCCGCAACGCCGGAGCGACCGAGAGCTACGACACCTACACCGATGTCGCCTACACGATGATCTAAGTGTTCTGAACGTCGATCACCAGCCGCGCCGGGTTCGTCAGCCAGAAGGCGCGATAGCACGCCGACTTCGACAGGCCGAGGCCCCACTGCACCATGCCCTCGAAGTCCTGCACCTGGCGCGCTTCGACCAGCACCGGGTAGCCGGTGTTGAAGTCTGTCGGTCCGCTGTACGCGGTGTGCTCGTCAGCGCCGCGGATGGTGACGAGCAGGCCCGCAGTGCCTTTGAGCGTTACTGGCTGGCCGCTTGCTCCCATGGTGAAGTTCGCCGAACCCTGAGGTTGCACCTCGACCGTGGCGGCCTCACCGTTCTGAAATTCGATCGTGATGCGGTCGTAACCGGTGTGCGTGCCCGTCCGGACCGCGTCCACGAATGCGACGGTCGGCGCGGACGCCCCCGCGAGCGCGCTTGAGCCGCATACAAAGACAGGCAGGCTCGTATCCGGCGGCGTCTGAGCCGGGCTCGGCGTGACGTTCGGTGTCGGGGTCGCGACGGCCGTCGGGCTCGGAGTTGTCGGGCGTGGCGGCCCTTCGTTCGACTGGTTCCGGTTGAAGCTCGCGAACACCAGCAGTCCGACCACGATGGCCGCAATCACCGCCGCGGCGACACCTGCCATCCAGAAAGGTCCGGTCTGCGGTGCCGGCCTGTCCTGCGCTAGCGCTGAGCGAACGCGTGCGGACAGTGCGGGGCTGGGCGAGCCGCTGATCGCGTCGAACTCGCGGCTGATATCGCGGCGGAAGCTTTCGCGGCTCACTTCAGGACACCTCCTCAAGGGTTAGATCAGCCCGCAACTTGCGAGCGGCACGGTAGATGCGCGATTTGGCGGCCGCCGGAGAAACACGCAGCGTGCGCGCGACCTCGTCGAGCGGCATGTCGAGGTAGAAATAGAGGACGAGGGGCAGCCGGTCATCGAGGCTCAGGCGGCCGACGGCTCGGCGAAGATCGGTCGTCGCCTCTTGGCTCGGCTCATCGGTCCGCCGGTCGGATTCGACATCAGCCTGCTTCACCACCGACCACCATCGCCGGCGCCTGATCATCCGGCACTCGTTGGCGACGATGGACAGGAACCATGCGCGCAGCGAGCTCTCGTCGCCGCGCAACTGGCGCAGGTTGCGCCAGGCTTTCACGGAAGCCTCCTGGACTGCATCCTCAGCAGCGGTACGGTCGGAGAGCATTACCGCGGCGAGCCTATACGCGGGATTGAGCAGCGGATCGAGCAGCATCGCGAAGGACTCGGCGTCCCCCTGGGTGGCGCGCTGCATGGCCGACGGCCGCTGCTCCATCACTGCGGACATCATGTCCTAGGCCGCTACGGTGCCGGGATGAACTTGAAGGTGAGTGTGGAACCGCTCGCGCTGACGTTGGCGCAGGCCGGCTTGCTCACGCCGGCGCCGAACTGGACGACACCCTCGAAGTCTCCGATCGCGCCCATCTCGAGCAGGATCGGGCCCGTTGAGGTGAGGCGAGCCGCTCCGCTGTAGTTGCTCGTGTCACCGCGGAAGCCGCGGAGCACGATCCTGACTCCCGACGTCCCGGCGAGATCTACGGGCTTGCCGCTGGGATCCACCATGAAGTGAGCGCTGGCAACCGGGGCGACCTCGAACTGAGGTGTCCCAGATACAAAGGTGAGCTTCAGCGTGTCGCCATCGGCCACGGCGGATGCGATGGCGGGTGTCGTGGCGGAGGCTGTGGGTGGAGCGGGCCACGAAGGCGATGCGGCGCCAGAGGCGGTGCAGCTAAGCGCGACAGGGCTAGGCGTCCCCGCGGCGGGGCTAGCTGTGGCCTGGGCGGACGGTCCGCCATTTCCGGTGGCGGCGCCGCAGCCACAAATGAACATAAGGGCGAGGGTCAGGGTGGTTCGTCGCATTCTTCTTCCTTCTTATGGAGCGTGGGACGCTCCTGCCTATTCGATGCGCCCAACCGGCATTTGGTTGCATCTCCCCTCTCCCCCTCGTGGAGGGAGCTCGGAATTGCGATCATCTTCTTGACTTAGGCATGAAGATCGCGGCAATACACCTGGGTTTCTTCTACGCCGGCGGCGGGGAGCGCTTGGTGTTGGAGCAAGTGCGCGGTTTGCGCCAGCTCGGGCACGACGTCGAGCTGTTTGCGCCCATCGTCGATCGCGAGGCTTGCTATCCAGAGCTGATCGATGAGGTCAGGGTCCATGCTTTTGTGCCACGCCCACCCCAATGGGTCCCGGGCCGAGTGGCGCTCGCAGTGCTGCTCAGCTGCCTCCTGGCGCCGGTGCTCGTGCTTCGGTTGAGGCGGTTCCAGGTGGTCCTGGCCGCGAACCAACCCTCGCTCTGGATCGCCTGGGTTGCCCGCGTGGTCGTTGGGAAGCCGTACGTCGCGTACCTCGCACAGCCGAATCGCGTGCTCTACCCGCGGGCGGTCGATCTCAAGTCCGGAAGCCCCACCCTCGATTACCGGCTGTTTTCACTGCTGGCCCGCACGCTGCGGCCGATTGTCCGCTGGACCGACCAGGTAAGCGTCGCCGGGGCCAGTGAGGTCCTCGCCAACGGGACGTACATGGCCGGTGTGCTGGAGCTCATTTACGGTCGTGCGATGGAGCCCTGCCCGGCCGGAAGTCACCCGGTTGATCAGGAGGAGCTGCGAGCCGACCGCTACGTCGGTGACTTGAAGTTCGGCGACCTGGTCATCCCCAAGCCCTATGTGCTCGTCAGCAACCGCCATTTCGCGGTCAAGCATTTCGAATACGCAATCCGAGCCATTGGCTCGGTGCCATCCGCCCACCTGGTTGTGACCGGCGCCTTCACGCCCTACACCGAAACCATGAAACGTCTAGCCCGAGACGTGGGAGCGGCCGAGCGCGTCATCTTCACCGGCCTCGTCCCCGATGGTTTGCTTCAGCGCCTGTACGGCGGCGCCGCCGTGTACGTGTACCCAGCCCCGGAAGAGGACTATGGGATGGGGATCGTCGAGGCCATGGGCCACGGCGTTGCCGTTGTGGCCTGGAACGCGGCGGGACCCACATCCACCGTCGAATCGGGGGTGACGGGAGTGCTCGTCGCGCCATTCGATGAAGATGCGTTCGCGGAAGCAATCAACGGCCTGGTCCAGGATCCGGCGCGTGCCGAGAGGCTTGGTCGGGCCGGTTGGCTGAAGGTCAATGACGGCTTCGGTTACCGGAGCCATTGCCTGCACCTGGCCACTTCGCTCGGCCGGTCCGCGCGTCCGCGCCGGCGGTCGGCCCTGCTGCGCGGACTGTTGCAGACGGCCCTTGGCCTGCTCCTCCTCGCCATCTGGGCGCGCTCGGTTCCGCTCCAGCAGATTGTCCAGCAGACGCACGTTGCGAACTGGATCGCGATCGTCGTCATGGTCGGGCTCGCCCTATGCGGCGCGCTGCTTCGCGCCTGGCGCTGGACGTTGCTGCTAAACCCGGTGCGCCGGGTTGGAGTGATTGCCGCGTACTGGATGGAAGCGGCCGGAGCACTGCTCAACTACGTGATCCCCCTTCGAACTGGCGATGCGGCACGGGCCTACTGGCTGCATCGCAATCACGGCGTTGCCCCGGGTGCCGGGTTGGCCACGATCCTGGTTGACAAGTTCTTCGACCTCGGCGCCGTGGTGGTGGCGCTGGCCGTGGGGGCCGCCATTGCTCATACGGCAACTGGCGGCGGCACTGGCCTCGCCGCGACGGCGCTGGTGGCCGCGGCCCTCCTCGTAGCGGCGGTGGGGACCGCCGTTGTCGGTCCGCGCCTCGCGCGAACCAGGCTGCTGACCCGCATCATGCCCGAAGGCGTTGCGACCGCGATCGCGGGACAGGCCTTCGCGTTCAGGGCCGGTACCAGCGGGATCGCCAACCCCGGCCTAGCCGCAAAGATGGCACTCCTTTCGCTTGCGGCGATCGGAACCGACATGTTCGCTTTCAGCCTGCTGTTTCGCGCGCTCAACGTTTCTGTACCCACGACATCAGCAATGGCTGCCTACCCCGCGCTGCTGCTCACCTACGCGGCTCCCGCCGGCCCCGGATACGTGGGCAACCTGGAGATAGCCGGCTCGGTCATCCTCGGCGCCGGTCTCGGCTTGTCGGCCGCCGTAGCGGGTGGGGCCATCCTCGTGTACCACGCGATCACCGCCGTCAACGTTCTGGTGCTTGGCCTGCTCGGTCTGCGCATGATCCGGCCCGCAGCTGCCGTCGCCGCGCCCAAAGAGTTGGCCGAAGCGGTTCGACTTGACCACCCGCGCGACGGCGCTGGTGAGGCGTGAGCATGATGAAACTCCGGCGACGCCTGCCCTCGTTGCTCGGTGACGAAGAGGACGAAGACCGGCTCGAGGCTGTCCGCGCTTCAGAGGTCGCGACGGCCGGGGTGAGCCAACCCGCACCGTTGGCGTGGTACTGGAGCCTCGTGATTCTTGTGGCGGCGGCGCTGCCTCGTCTCTATTACCTCTACTTCGTCACTGGTCCTGAGAACGCGGGCGAAGGCGCGTACGCCGACGTCTGGCATCACTGGCAGATCGCGTATCTGACGAAAGAAATCGGGTTGTCCGCACCTGACGGGCCGCGTCTCTGGGACTTGAAGGGACTCGAATATTTCTGGGGTCCGCTCCATCCATATCTGATGGACGTGCTGTTCTTCGTGACCGGGTCGATCGACATCGTGCTCGAGCGCTGGCTCAGCCTGGTGGCGGGCTCAGTGGTCGTTCTCCTGACGTTTCACATCTGTCGCCGCTTCTGGGGAACTCCGGTCGCGATCGCGGCCTCGATCTTCACCATCTCTCTGCCCACCAGCGTCATGAATGACGCGTCCGGGATGCTGGAACCTCTCGGTGTGGCGCTGGTGCTTGCCGGCATATGGGCCTGGAACCGGCGTCACGGTTTTTGGTCAGGGCTCCTCTTCGGCCTCGCCACCTCGGCGCGCGCGGAGGCATGGATCTTCTCACTGGGGATGGTGGTCGCTGCTCTGCTGCGGCGTACGACGCGCACCCAGGCTTTGCCACTTTTGGTCGGATTCATGCTCGTGATGCTGACTTACATGAAGAGCCTTCTCGACCACACCGGCAACCCGATCTACCCGCTGTGGTGGAACGTCCTTGCCAACGCGGTCGGGCGCTGGGAGGCGACCTCAATCACAGCCGCGCAGGCGTCGGTGCGACCGTACCTGGGCGTGATCCTGGTTCTCGCGGCAGTTGGCCTGGCTCTGACGCTCTGGAAGCGCCCTGACGGTTACATGTACCTCGCCTTTGGGTTCGGCGAGTGGGTCTTCGTGACAGGGATGCTCGGCTTCACCTCCTACCTCGCCAGTTGGACCTGGTGGATGCCGATCACGCGGGTGTTCGCCTACTCGTACGACTTCACCGCAGTGGTGGGCGTTCTCTTCCTTCTAAAAGTCCTGCCGACTTGGTTGGGGCGGCGGGTAATCCCTGCGGCCTGGATCGTGATCATCGTGGCGGCTCTTGCGGTCCAGGTGGTGTGGCTGCCCATCCGCGCAGTTTTCGGGCCGACCGATGTTGCCTGGCAGGAGACTGTGGCCGCGGGTCAGCAGCTGGGAGCGCTCTACAACGGCACGCCCGGAGTGGCCGGCGGAGCCATCAACGTCCCCGATGACCGGCCTGACCTCACTTACACTCTCGCCCGCTATGGGAACGTCAGCGGCAAGCACCTCGTGAGCCAGCTCTACGATCCCTTCTATTACTTGCCCGCGGGCTATACGTACCGCGACCACCCAGACACCGCCGGGCCGCTGCTGCAGTGCTGGCTGGACAAGTCAGGTACACGGCTGTGGGCCGTGACCCCAAATAGCGCGAACTACCACTTCTACATCGCCGACAACCCGCAGTGGTTCATTCGCATCGGTGACGTGCCGCAAGCCGGCTGGGAGATCTGGAGGACGCAGGTGCCGAAGCCGCCTCCCGGCTTCTGCGAGGAGGCCTCACGAGCGGCACCTCACTAGTGCCGGCGTCGTCATTCGACTACGAGTCGAAGCGATGGGGCGCCAGCCCCGTCTTCGCACGTCCATGGCACATACAGGGTTTGAAGCTGCGTTATGCGCTCGAGGACCTTGCAGCGGTTCCTTCAGGTCGGGTGCTCGATGTTGGCTGCGGAGGCGGAAACATGGCGAAGGCGATCAAGCGTGAGCGCCCGGAACTGGAACTACACGGGGTCGATTTCAGCCGGAACGCCATCGGTTCAGCAAGCACGGACGCGCAGGGCGTCGAGTTCCGGGTCGGCCCCGCCGAGCGGCTCCCGTACGACGACGGCTATTTCAGCGCGGCAACGATGTTCGACGTACTCGAGCATCTTATCGACCCTGGCCAGGCGTTGGGCGAGATCGCTCGCGTACTGGCGCCAGGAGGCCTGTTCCACATTGCGCTACCACTGGAAGGACAGCCGCGAACCATCTATCACCTGATCGGAGCTGGAACGCGCTGGACGGCCAAGCTACGTTACGCGGGCCACATCCAGGCCTTAAGCGAGGACGACTATCGGGGGCTCGCCACTGAGCATTCGCTGCCGGTAATCCGTGTCCGCTGGAGCTATCAATATCTGTTCTCGCTCATAGACGTCCTTTACTTCTCCTACTTCCAGAGGCGAGGTGGCATGACGACGTCGGCGGAGGACTACGTCACCACGCGGCGAGGCTGGGGCGCAGCGCCAATGCGCTT
>WNEZ01006587.1_pt1 | contig 14178 bp, 13 predicted proteins | sample 5400521 | NCBI WGS metagenome assembly WNEZ01 (sample SAMN13153339, study PRJNA577476) | soil metagenome | isolation source: 120 cm saprolite under Douglas fir tree site 2 hole 1 replicate 1 | place: USA:California | collected 2015-04-18
GCCGGGGGCGAGGGCAGGGCATGGCATGGCCCTGTCCCCGGTTGCTGCTGGCCGGCCGGAACGGACCTACCGGTACTACACCTGCTTCTCCCTCGCCCACTACGGCACCCACGGCTGCCCCGCCGGACGGCTCCCCGCCGACCAGGCCGACACCGCCGTCCTGCGCGCCCTCGCCGCCTTCTACACCCAGGACACCAGCCTCATCACAGCCGCGATCACCCGCGGCCAGGCCCACAGCACCGGTCGGCAAGCCGAAGCCGACGCCATCACCGCCCAGATCAAGAACAAGGAAACCGCGATCGCGCGCTACCACACCGCATTGGAGAACGGCACCATGGACGACACCACCGCCGGACCCCGCCTCGCGGCCCTCCGCGACGAAATCGCGCTACTCCACGCCCGGCACGGCGAACTCACCGACACCATCGACACGACGACGCCGCCCCCAGCCGCCGCCCTCACCCACCTAGCCACCAGGTCGCCAGGGAGATGTGGCGGAACGCGGTGATCACGCCGGGGCCGAAGCCGAGTACCGGGACGTGCTCGCCGCCCGGCTGCGGGTGCAGGGCCCGGACCACCCGTCCACGCTGATCACCCGCAAAACGCGCGGCGCACTTGACCGCGGCCGCCACCGGCCGTCATCATCACAAATGCCCACCCTGATCGACCGGACCCGGTCCCATGTGACTGGCGCAAAGACGGTCCCATCACGCTGGCGGACGACAGTTGACTTCCGACGTGGCTCCGCCACGGCGGCTGTTCTGTCTCGGGGTGGTTTTGCTTGTGTACATGTTCGTCCTGCCGATCGGATGCGATGCAACCGATGCGCGAGCCGATCGGCAGGCCGACTCTACAGGTGCATGCTCTCGAAGAGCACGAACGCACCGACTCCCAGCAGTGCGATAACTACCGTCGCCAGAACCATGATCACTAGCTTGATCGCCGTACGCCAGAACAGCACCAACATAACGGCGGACAGCACTGCGACTACTCTGATGGTCTCCAGGCCCTGGGCTGTCCCCTGAGCAGCAAACATGCCTCCTCCTCACGATTGCTGTCTTCCAGGAGGGCCAAGCCGACCCGGCATGTCGACGCCGACCGCAGCGGGCGTTGCATTCCCGGACGAGGCATGTAGCATGATCCCTATCACTGGCCCTCCTCTGTGGACTGATCCGGTGACTGGCACGGTCGATGGTGCAACATCGGCCGTGCTTTGTTTGGGCGCGATCAGCCCGCTGGCCTCAGCGTCACCGCTATCTGAGGCTGCGCCCTGCCTCCCTTCGGTCTCGCGGGTGGCCTCCTTCGCATCTTCCTAGTACCTCCCTACCTCCGCCTCAGCAGGTCAGCGCCTCACCTCCGGCGCCAATTCTCGGTCCTGCCCTCTAATCAAGGTCTCACAGGTTATGGCATTTGCCAACGGTTATGTCTACTGGCACTGTCTCCGTGTGCTAACCTGGCAGGTTGCCCGTAGCCTAGCGTGATCGTCAGCGCCGAGACTTGCCAACTTGCAGAGGCCCAATTGTCCGAATAGTCCTGTTCAGACGACTGTCAGCGAGCTGGTGCGTTTCTAAAAAATCTTGAACACGGCTGGCTGATCGTCACAACAGGTGACCACGAGGGCGTATAGTCAGGCGCTGTGGCAGGTGCCCGGGGCGATGGTCGCCGGCAATCTTACGATGCAGGACGAACACCTAGCCCTAGAAGACGAGTGGCCGCGGAAGGCGCCAACCCGACAGTACGTCAGCGGGAACTCGGGATTCGGCTGCGCGAGTTCAGACATGGCCTTGACATGACGGTCGAGGAAGTCGGCGAGCAGCTGTTGTGCTCGGCCACCAAGATCAGCCGCCTAGAGACCGGAACACGCCGGGCCAGCCTGCGTGATGTCCGGGACCTTTGCCGCATCTACGGGATAACCGACCAGGCCCAGGTAGATGAGCTTATGGATCTAGCCAGGCGGGCGCGAGAGCCTGGCTGGTGGACCAAGTACGACGAGGCCATCCTCTCTCCGTACATCGGCCTAGAGCAGGAAGCCGTCGCTATCACGGCCTTCTCGATGCACTGGGTGTCTGCGCTGCTCCAAACAAGTGACTACGCCCGAGCAACCATTAAGGGCATCGAGCGGAAGATAGACCCTGCCGTGCTCGAGCAGCGGATCGAAGCGAGGTTGCGGCGGCAGGAGCTGCTTGAACGGCAGACCCCGCCGCGCTATCGGGCACTGCTGGATGAAGCCGTCCTGCGCCGACAGGTCGGGGGCGCGGCAGTCATGCGGGAACAGTTGCACAAGATCCTTAAGTGCGCAGCGGAGGAGAAGGCCGCCGTTCAGGTCATCCCGTTCGAAGTCGGCATAAACGCGAGCGCGGATAGCAATTTCGACTTCTTTGAGTTCGAATCAAGCTCGATGCAGCGCCCTGTGGTCTTTATTGAGGGCCTGTTCACTAATCGCTACCTGGAGCGCCCAGCAGAGATCGAGCGGTACCGCGAGGCGATTGAGTACCTGCGTGACGCCGCCCTGAGCCCGCGGGATTCAATAAGCCTGATCACCGAGATCGGGAGTCTTCGCAAGGTCTAACAAGCTAGGTTGGGCCGTGCGAGGCTAGCCAAGATAATGTATCTACGAAGGAGAGATAATGCCACCTCTTATACCACCGACTCTCAGCAACCTTTCGTGGCGCGTGGCACGGAATTGCAATGGCGGTAACTGCATCCGCGTAGCGCCCAGGGCAGACATGATCGTCATCGGAGACTCGAAGAATCCTGACGGCCCGATGCTGTCCTACAGCCGCTCCGAGTGGGTTGCCTTTGTAGAGGGGATCAGACAAGGGGACTTTGACGACCTCATATAGGGGGCTAAAGACTTTGCATTCGGGGGACCAGTCGTGATGGCTGGTCCCCCGTTGCTTTTCACCTCGATTATGTGGCAGCCCTAGGTCCCGTGCTCCAGACGCGCGTCGTGGGGTTCGCCGTGGTTATGCGTCTCACATCAAGTGAGGCTGATGTGTCGCATATCAAGTAAGCCTCGGCATGGAGGGCAGAAGGTACGCCACCGTGCGTGCACCGTCCTGCGTGTGTTACATGGTCCGCCAGCCCGGCACTGTACTACCGGTCATTTCTCCGGTAGGGCGTTCATTGTGGCCGGGCGTCTCAGCTGGAGCGGCATGGATGGCGCTGAACTACTGTCGGCGCTCTACAGGCGATGACGGCCTAAGCCTCAATCCACCGCATAAATAGGGATTCCTCCGGGCGTGTCAACGCGAAAGGTGCCCCCTGAGCTGGGACGATGGGAGTTACTGAAGCTTCCACGTTCCGAGCCGAGAGGACACCTGTCAAGTGCGATTGTCGCATAGCCCGGCGAGAACACGCGCAACGTTTGACGACCCGAATCTGGTGTCGCGCGTCGGCCTGGTCCCGGTGATGGCCCTGGCCGAGCGCTGCGGCCTGTCCGCCCTGGTCCGCCGGCACGTCAAGATCACCGCCCGGACCGGGGTGAACGCGGATCTGAAGGCGCCCTGCCTGGTCGCCGGGATGGCCGCCGGCGCGGACAGCATCGATGACATGGACGTGCTGCGGCACGGCGCCATGGACGCCCTGTTTGACGGGATCCGGGCGCCGTCCACGCTGGGGTCGTTCCTGCGGGCCTTCACCTGGGGGAACGTGCGGCAGCTGGAGGCAGCCGGGCGGGTGTTCCTGGCCGCCCTGGCCGCAGCCGCGCCGCTGCTGCCCGGCGCCGGCGTGCTGGCGTTCATCGATATCGACTCGATGCAGAAGCGGGTGTACGGGCACGCCAAGGCCGGCGCCGCGTTCGGCCACACCAAGATCCAGGGCAAGAGCCTGCTGGTCCGCGGCCTGAACGTGCTGGCCGCTGTGGTGTCCACGCCGCTGGGCGCGCCGGTGATCGCCGCCACCCGGCTGCGCGGCGGCAGCGCGAACTCCGCCCGCGGCGCCGCGTCGCTGGCCGCCGAGGCGATCAGCGCGGCCCGCGCCGCCGGGGCCAGCGCGATGATCGTGGTGCGGATGGACTCGGCCTACTACGCCGCCAAGGTGATCGCCGCGATCCGCCGCGGGGGAGCGTTCTTCTCGGTCACCGTGCGGATGGACGCCAAGGTCCGCGGCGCGGATGGACAACAAGATCCGCAACGCGATCGCCGGCATCCCCGAGACGGCCTGGACGCCGATCACCTACCCGAGGGCGATCTGGGATGAGGACCAGCGGCGGTGGATCTCCGACGCCGAGGTCGCCGAGGTGCCCTATACCGCGTTCGCCTCGAAGAAACGCCAGGCAGTGACCGCGCGGCTGATCGTGCGCCGGGTCCGCGACCTGAACCGCAAAGCCGCCGAAGGCCAGGACGAGCTGTTCACCTGCTGGCGCTACCACGCGATCTTCACCGACAGCCCGTTTCAGATGATCCAGGCAGAAGAGCAGCACCGTGATCACGCCCTGGTGGAGCAGGTGTTCGCGGACCTGACCAGCGGCCCCCTTGCCCACCTGCCGTCGGGGTCCTTCCCCGCCAACGCCGCCTGGCTCGCCTGCGCGGCCATGTCCCATAACCTGACCCGGGCCGCCGGGGCGCTGGCCGGGGTGTTCCACGCCCGGGCCCGCGGAGCGACCATCCGCAGCCACCTCATCGCGGTGGCCGGCCGGGTCGCCCGGCACGGACGCAGCGAGATCACGCTGCACCTGCCCGAAGGCTGGCACCGCGAACAGGAATGGATGAACATGTTCGAGGCCTCCTGCGGGCCGCCGTCCCGGGCGGCCTGACCAGCCCGGAACCGGTCACCGCGCCCGCCCGGCCCCAGCGGCCACCCGCAAGCCCGCCGTCTCAGGGAAACCAGGACAAGCCGCCGGAACAGTCAGCGGCAAGGCTGCCATGCCCTGGACACCACCAAGATCACCGCCGACAAGCCATCACCGGAAAACGATCACCTGAATTCACGCGGTGGATTGAGGCTAAGTCGGCTGCCTGGCTGACTGTATGGAGTTGCTCAAGGTAGGTGCTGGTGGACGCCTCGGACGGGTACCGCTCCCGCAGCACCCTCGTCAGGTCGCGACTTACCATCACCAAGGAGGGGAGCGATCTGCGCTCTCCGGTCAGCGCGCGGGCGGCCCGACTGACTGCCTCGTCGACATCGCCCTGCCTTGCTGCGATCACGCCGAGCGTAATCCGGGCCTCTGCAGTGCGCATGGGCGCTCGCTCGGTGCCGTCGAAATCGGTGCTGGACCGGATCACTTCATCGGCCAGGTTCCCGGCGAGCTCGTCCTCGGCCAGCATGCGGTAGCAGTCCATGGCGTAAAAGTCGAACTTGGTTGGGTCGACCAAAGAGTGGTGATCGAGATTCTCCGGGTAGGGCAGCGCGTCCAGCAGACGACGGCCGCGGTCGAGTGCGACTTCGGTCTGGCGCCGGTCCCCGAACCGCGCCCATGCCTTGGCCTCCTGGGCTGTCAGCTGCACCGCGACGCTGTGGTGCGGGGCTACGTCCGTAGCTTCCATGCCCGGTGCGCCAGCGCAGGCGTGCGCCGCATCCGCGTGCACGACACCCGGCACACCTGCGGCTCGCTTCTCGCCGCGCTCGACGTGCACCCGTGGGTCGCCATGGAGATCCTGCGGCACAGCAAGATCAGCATCACGATGGAGATCTACACGGAGGTACCCGATGCCAGCACGCACGAGGCGCTCAGGCGGCTGGGGGAAAGCCTCGGATGACCGGCGACTGCTGTACTTTCGTGCTGTACGGACCTGCCCGGACGGTCATTTCAAGATCTCAATACAGGCTTGACCTGGGTGTGGGTGGAGCTAGCGAGACTCGAACTCGCGACCCCCTGCGTGCAAAGCAGGTGCTCTTCCAGCTGAGCTATAGCCCCATACTCCGGCGCTCCAAGGGTACCTGGGCGGCAGGCCAGTCGCCCGTAGCGCCGACGGCACCAGCCCGGGAACCGGCACCCGGAGCCGGCCGGCCGCTGGCCACGGGTACATCCGCCTCGCCGCCGCGGGCAGCAGGTATCTCCGGCGTGCTCCCGGCGGCCAGTAGATCGGGCAGTTCGGCGACGCCGCCGAGCACATGGGTCGCGCCCGCCCGGCGGAGCCGTTCCGTGGTGTGAGTGCCGGTCAGCACGCCCACGACGGTGCCGACGCCCGACCGCCGCCCGCTCAGCACTCCGCTCTCCGTGCCGTGCGCCACGACCGTGTCGCGCACGTCATCGACGCCGAGCCGGAGCATGGCGGAGAAGAAGAGGTCCGGCCACGGACAGCCCCTGGGCACATCGTCGGGCGACAGGGCAAGGTCAATCCGGTCCCACCAGCCTAGGGTGTCGAGCACCAGGCCGAGCACGCGACGGGAAAAGCCGCTGATCAGGCACACCCGCGCCCCGGTGCCGCGCAGCTTGTCGATCGCAAGCTCGCCGCCCGGCATCGCCACGACACCGGTCCGCGCGACCGCAGCGCTGTAGGAGCGGTCGAAGGCAAGCTGTGCTGCCAGTGCGGTGGCCTGGCTATCCGGGAACAGGCTGCGCAGCACCTCGATGGTCGACTGTCCCCTGGACCGGTGCACTCCGGCCATGCACCGGGCATACGCCGTTGTCCCCGTCACGACGCCCTGTGTTGCGATCGCCTCGGCGTAGGCACGCTCGACCATGCCGTTGTCGGTCACCGTCGTCCCGATCAGGCCGCAGCACACGAGCGAGACCGGCCGCGCGTCGCTCACCTGATCGCCTCCATGCGTGCCAGACCGGCGGGCCGGTGGGAGGTCTAATCGTCGCTCGTCGTTGCTTCGGTCCATAGGTCAAGCTCGGCCCGGTCTGCCTGGACCTTCCGCCAGACAGCCAGCGCGCCGAACCCGACGAGGGCCAGAATGAGCAGCTTCTTCACGGGTGAGCACCCTTCACCATCGGCTGCGGAGCCCTGCCTCCGGGCGACCGGACTCCCTGGGATGCATGCAGCCTAGCAAGCCGCCGGGTCAGCGCGGCCGGGTCAGCGCGGCCGGGTCACCCGGGCCTCGTCCCAGACGGGACCCGGCGCCTCATAGACACCACCATCGGCACCGAAGATCAGGAACCGGTCAAAGGACCGCGCGAACCACCGGTCATGCGTGACGGCGAGCACGGTGCCGGCATAAGACTCCAGGCCCTCCTGCAACGCCTCGGCGCTGGCCAGGTCGAGGTTGTCGGTCGGCTCGTCGAGCAGCAGCAGCGTCGACCCGGCCAGCTCAAGCAGCAGGATCTGCAGCCTGGCCTGCTGGCCGCCGGACAGGGTGCGGAATGCCTGCCGGGCGCAGGACTGCAGCTCGTACCGCGCGAGTGCCGCCATGGCCTCGTTGATCAGCATGGCGTGCTCGAGCATGAGGATCTCAAGCGGGCTCCGGCCGTCCAGGTCGGGCCGGGCGTGGGTCTGCGCGAAAAAACCGGGCACGACTCTCGCCCCGAGCCTGGCCGAGCCGGCCTGCTCGACCGGCTCCCCGGCGAGCAGCCGCAGGAAATGCGATTTGCCCGAGCCGTTGGAACCCAGCACGGCCACTCGCTCGCCGTACCAGACTTCCAGGTCGAACGGGCGCATCAGCCCAGTCAGCTCAAGCTTCTCGCAGATCACCGCGCGCTTGCCGGTCCGGCCGCCCCGCAGCCGCATCCGGACGTTCTGCTCTCGCGGCGCCAGCTCCGGCGGCCCTCTCTCCTCGAACTTGCGCAGCCGGGTTTCGGCGGCCTGCAGCCGCGAGGCCATGGCGTCGTTGTAGGACGCCTTCTGCCGGTACATCCGGACCAGCTGCTTCAGCTTCTCGTGCTCCTCGTCCCAGCGGCGGCGCAGCTCGTCCAGCCGGTCGATCCGGTCCCGGCGCGCCTGGGCGTAGCCGACGAACCCGCCGCCGTGCACCCAGGCATTCCCGTCCTCCACCGTGATGATCCGCTCGGCGCAGTTGGCCAGCAGCTCACGGTCGTGGCTGACCAGCAGCACCGTCTTCTGGGTAGCCGCCAGCTGCTGCTCCAGCCAGAGCTTGGCCGGCACGTCCAGGTAGTTATCCGGCTCGTCAAGCAGCAGCACCTCGGCCCTGCCGCGCAGCAGCGACTCAAGGACCAGCCGCTTCTGCTCGCCGCCGGAAAGGGTCCGCACCTCCCGCCAGCGGCAGCGGTCGTAGGGCACGCCCAGCGCCGCCACGGTGCAGGCATCCCAGTGCACCTCCGCGTCGTAGCCGCCCGCGTCGCCCCACTCGGCCAAGGCGGCCGCGTAGCGGAGCTGGGCTGGCTCGTCGTCCCGCTCCATCATCGCGAGCTCGGCGGCGTCCAGCCGGGCCGCGGCCGCCCGCACCCGCGGCGGCGCGATCGAGGTCAGCAGGTCATGCACGGTGGAGTCGTCCCGTATCCCGCCGACGAACTGGCGCATCACGCCCAGCCCGCCGCTGGACGTGACCGAGCCCTGCTGCGGCGTGAGATCGCCAGCCACCAGACGCATCAGCGTCGTCTTGCCCGCGCCGTTGGGCCCGATCAGTGCGGCCGTGATGCCGTCGCCCACCCGGAAGGAGACGTCAGCGAGCAGCTCCCGCCCGTCCGGCAGCGCATGGCTGAGGTGCGCTGCCTCGACATGTCCCACGACATTCCCCGTTTCGCTGGCGCGCTGGCATGGCCGAGAATAGCCGGATGGACCCCGAGGGTTTCAACCCAAATTCCCGGCTGCGCGCGTCCGACGCCGACCGCGACCGCGCCGCCTCCGTGCTCAACGAGGCCATGGCGCAGGGCAGGCTGACCGCGGAAGAGCACTCGGAGCGACTCGACGCGATCTACGCGGCGAAGACGCATGCCGACATCGTGCCGGTCATCAGCGACCTGCCGGGCTCGTCCACCGCGCTGGCCCCGTCAGCTGGCACCGCCCCGGTCGCTGGCGCCGGCCGGGAGCGCCGCCTGGTCGCCGTGTGCGGCGGCCTCAGCAGGAAAGGGCGCTGGCATCCGGAGCCTGTCACCCGGATCCTCACCGTCTTCGGCGGAGCCGAGCTTGACCTGCGGGAAGCCGACCTGCCCGGCCGGGAGATCACGATCCACGCGGTGGCCGTGTGCGGCGGCGTTTCCGTCATCGTGCCGCCGGAGATGCGGGTCATCGACACGGGCAGCGCGATCATGGGCGGCCGGGAGATCGCCGGCGACAGCGCCGAGTCGGCCCGGCCGGACGCTCCCGTGCTCCGGGTGACCGGGACCTGCGTCTGCGGCGGCATCGAGGTCAAGCGCAAGGCGCGCAAGTGAAGGCAGGAACCCGTCGGGCAACATCAGCGGGGTAGGGCCACTCGGCGTGCCGTCACTCGGCGTGCCGTCAAGCGATTCGACCGGGCCCAAAGGACCGCGGCCAGGTCCGGCGGCGAGGGCTGGCGCCGGACAGGGGGACGCCAGCAGCGCTACGCCACCCGCCGGCCCGTGTGCACGACCCGCCGACGGACCGGGTCGGCGATCGCGGCCGCCAGTTCGTCCGCGGCGGCCAGCGTGTGCGCACTGACCACGGCATCGCAGTAGGGCCACGCGGCCGCCATGCCGCCGGCCAGCGGCTGGTAGGCGGAACTCTTGGTCCGCGGGTTCACCCAGATAATTTTGAACGCGACAAGCGACAGCCGCTCCATCTCGCGCCGCACCATGCCAGGGTCGCCGGTGTCCCAGCCGTCCGAGATGATCATCACGACCGCGCCGCGGGCCAGGCCGCGGCGGGCGTAGGAGTCGTTGAAGTCCCTGAGCGAGTCGCCGATCCTGGTGCCGCCCAGCCAGTCCGGCGCTGCCTGCCCGGCCCGTGCCAGCGCGAGGCTGGCGTGCGGCTGGGCGAGCGCCTGGGTCAGCCGGGTCAGCCGGGTGGCGAAGCTGAAGACCTCGGCCCTGGCGCCGCCCGCGGCGCAGTACAGCAGCTGAATCATCGCCCGCGCGTAGGGCTCCATCGAGCCGGAGATGTCGCACAGCACGACCAGCCTGCGCGGCCGCCGGACCGGAGCCCGGCCGATCAGCCGGACCGGATCGCCGCCGGTCCTGCGGGCCTGGCGCAGCGTGGATCGCATGTCCATGCGCGGACCGCGGCGCCGGGGCCGCTGCCGGCGTGAGCGGCGCAGCGGCACCGCGAGGGTGATCTGCCGCATGAGGCCGGCCAGCTGCAGTAGCTCGTCGGGGGACAGCTCGGCGAAGTCCTTGGCCGCCAGCCGCTCGGTGGCGCTGCCGAGGAACCTGTTCTCGATGAGATGCTCCGGATCCTGCGGGCCGTCCGGCCGCTCACCCGTCCGGCCACCCTCCGGCTGAGGCCCGGCGGCATGTTCTTTCGCCGCCCTGGCCGCGCTGGCCAGCAAGTCCTGCGGCGTACTGGCCGGCCGGAAGGACGGGCCCGGCGCATCCTGGTCGCCGCGCTGGCCGGCCGGGTCGGCCAGGCTGCCGAAGACGGCGCTGAAGACGCCCTCCAGGGTCGCGATGTGTGCCTGACTGGACACAAGTGTCGCGGCGGCGCACCAGTACAGGGCGCGCGGCGTCTGCGGCCTCGCCAGCGTCACGGCTCGCGCGAACCGCTCGCAGCGGCCGGGCCCGACGGGCAGGCCGGCCAGCCGCAGCGCGGCGCCGAACCGCGCGGCGACCTCGGCCAGGTCATCAGCCATCGTTACGGGCCAGCGGATCGCCGTCACCCAGGAAGGCGTCGCTGACCAGGGACGCCTCCCTGGCCAGGGATGCCTCGCCCGCCGGGGACGCGCCGTCGGGCAGCGCGGCGTCGCCGGCCAGGGCGGCGTCGCTGACCAGGGATGCGAAGCCGGCCGCGCGAGCGGCGTCGAGGTCCTCCGCGTACTTGAGCACCGCGCCCGCGGTCCGCTCAGCCGACGCCTCGTCGAGCTTCTCGGCACCGAGCACGTGCAGCGCGGCCGTCCAGCTGATCGCCTCCGCGATGCCCGGCGGCTTGGCCAGCTCGAGCCCGCGGAGGCGAGCGACGCCCGCGGCGACCTGCCCGGCCAGCGGTACGGCGGCGGCCGGCACCCGGCGCCGGATGATCGCCGCGACCCGGTCGGTCGCCGGATAGTCGATCCAGTGATAAAGGCACCGCCGCTTGAGCGCGTCGTGCAGATCCCGGGTCCGGTTCGAGGTCAGCACCACGACCGGCGGGAAGGCCGCGCTGCGCGTACCTAGCTCGGGGATGGTCACCGCGGACTCGGCGAGCAGCTCGAAGAGGAAGGCCTCGAACTCGTCGTCGCCGCGGTCCACCTCGTCGATCAGCAGCACCGCGGGACGCGGGCCAGGATGATCAAGCGCGGCGAGCAGCGGCCGCTCCAGCAGGTACTCGGCGCTGAACAGGTCAGATTCACGCAGGGTGCCGCCCTGAGCCTCGGCCAGCCGGATCGCGAGCAGCTGGCGCGGGTAGTTCCATTCGTACAGCGCCTCCGACGACGTGAGGCCCTCATAGCACTGCAGCCGGATCAGCCGCGTTTCCAGCGCATCGGCGAGTGCCTTCGCCGCCTCGGTCTTGCCGACCCCGGGCTCGCCCTCCAGCAGGATCGGCTGGCCCATCCGCGCGGCCAGGAACAGGCTAGTGCCCAGGGCCTCATCGGCGAGGTAGTCGGCGCCGTCCAGGGCGGCGAGCAGCGTGCCGACGTCGGGCAGCCGCTCCTCGAGTCCGCTCATCCCCGGCAGCGGCCCGGCTCGCCAGCGGACGCCTGCCTGCACCCGGGACCGCGCAAATACCCCATGTGCCCATCATGCAGCAGGCCCGGCCGCTGCCCGTCGGCGGTCACGGGATCGCCAGGTCGGTGCGCAGCGGGCGGCCCTGCAGCGTGCTCCACACGTTGGCCGGCGTGAGCGGCATGTCGGCGTGCCGGACCCCGAATGGCCGCAGCGCGTCGAGCACCGAGTTGACCACGGCGGGGGGCGAGCCCACAGTGGCCGACTCGCCGATGCCTTTGGCCCCGATCGGGTGGTGCGGCGACGGCGTGACCGTCTGGCCGAGCTCCCAGGACGGGCATTCCAGCGAGGTGGGCAGCAGGTAATCCATGAACGAGCCGCCCAGGCAGTTGCCGCCGGAATCGAATGCCATGACCTGCATCAGGGCCATCCCGACCCCGTCAGCGAGTCCGCCGTGCACCTGCCCCTCGACGATCATCGGGTTGATCTGCACCCCGCAGTCGTCCACCGCGATGAACCGGCGGACCTTGACCTCGCCGGTGCCGGGATCCACGTCGGTGACGCAGATGTAGGCGCCGAACGGGTAGGTGAGGTTCGGCGGGTCGTAGACGGCCGCCGCATCCAGGTGGCCTTCCACGCCATCGGGCAGCTCAAGCGCCCCGTGCGCCGCCATCGCGATCTCGGCGATTCCCCTGGCCTTCTCCGGGTCGCCGCGGACCCGCCACTTCCCGCCTGCCCACGCCAGGTCGCCCGGTGACACCTCGAGCATCGCCGCGGCGATGATCCTGGCCCGCTCGCGGACCTTGCGCGCGACCATGGCCGCGGCCGCGCCGGAAACCGGCGTGGAGCGGGAGCCGTAGGTGCCGAGGCCGAATGGCGTCCGGTCCGTATCGCCGTGCACGACGTCGACGTCGTCCGGCGAGAGGCCGAGTTCCCCGGCGACGATCTGCGCGAAGGTGGTCTCGTGGCCCTGTCCCTGGGTTTGGCAGGACACCGCGAGCACGGCCTTGCCGGTGGGGTGCACCCGCAGGTCGGCGCCGTCGGCCATGCCCAGGCCGAGGATGTCCATGTGCTTGCGCGGCCCGGCGCCGACCCCCTCGGTGAAGAAGCTGATCCCGATGCCCATGTACTCGCCGCGCTCGCGTTTCTCCGCCTGCTCGCGGCGCAGCCCGGCGTACCCGGCGATGTCCATCGCGAGCCGCATCGCCCGCGGGTAGTCGCCGGAGTCGTACTCCCAGCCGGTCGGGCAGGTATGGGGGAACTGCTCAGGGCGCAGCAGGTTCTTCATCCGCAGCTCGGCCGGATCCGCGCCGAGCTCGCCCGCCAGCAGGTCGACCAGCCGTTCCACCAGGTAGACGGCTTCAGTGATGCGGAAGGAGCATGAGTAGGCGACCCCGCCCGGCGCCTTGTTCGTGTAGACAGCGGTTACCTCGCAGTGCGCGGCCTGCAGGTCGTAGGAGCCGGTGAACATGTGGAAGAACCCGGCCGGGTACTTGCTCGGCTGCGCGGTCGCGTTGAAGGCGCCGTGGTCGGCCAGCACCCTGGCGCGGACGGCCAGAATCCGGCCGTCGGCGGTGGCGGCGATCTCGCCGTGCATGTGGTAGTCCCTGGCGAACGTCGTGGACATCAGGTTCTCGGACCTGTCCTCGACCCACTTGACCGGCCGGCCGGTCAGGATCGAGCCGACGATCGCGCAGACGTATCCCGGGTAGATGGGCACCTTGTTGCCGAAACCGCCGCCGATGTCCGGCGAGATTATCCGGATCTTGTGCTCGGGCAGGCCGGTGACCAGCGCGTACAGGGTGCGGTGGGCGTGCGGGGCCTGCGTCGTCGACCAGAGGGTCAGCCGCCCGGTGACCCTGTCCATATCGGCCACCGCGCCGCAGGTCTCCAGCGGAGCGGGATGAGAGCGCGGGTAGAGCATGTCCTGGGCCACCACCACGTCCGCCGCGGCGAAGACCGCGTCCGTCGCCGCCTTGTCCCCGGCTGCCCAGTCGAAAATGCGATTGTCCGGCTGGCCCGCCAGGTCGTCCCGGATAAGGGGCGCACCCTCGTCGAGCGCGCGCCCGGCGTCGATCACGACGGGCAGGGGCTCGTACTCGACGCTGATGAGCTCCAGTGCGTCCCTGGCCGAGTACCGGTCGGTGGCGACGACGAACGCCACCTCCTGGCCCTGGAACCTGACCTTGTCGGTGGCCAGCACCGCCTGCACGTCCGCCGACAGCGTCGGCATCCAGGCGAGGCCCCGTCCGGCCAGCGTCTGGCCGGTGATGACGGCCTCGACCCTGGGGTGTGCCTCGGCGGCCGCGGTGTCGATCGAGAGGATCCTGGCGTGCGGCAGCGGACTGCGCAGGATCGCGCCGTGCAGCATCCCTGCCAGCTGGATGTCGTCAACGAAGAGGCCCTTGCCGCGGATGAAGCGGGCATCCTCCTTGCGCAGCACCGGCCCGTATGCCCCGCCTTGCTGGTCCCCGCGCTGCTCATTTCCGCCTGGCTGATGCCCGTCCTGCCGAACTCCGCCCGCCCGATGGCCGCCCTGCTGGTGCCCGACTTGCAGACCATCTGCCGCAGCGGTCACGCTG
>WNEZ01008473.1_pt1 | contig 14178 bp, 12 predicted proteins | sample 5400521 | NCBI WGS metagenome assembly WNEZ01 (sample SAMN13153339, study PRJNA577476) | soil metagenome | isolation source: 120 cm saprolite under Douglas fir tree site 2 hole 1 replicate 1 | place: USA:California | collected 2015-04-18
TGGACGCCGACATTACCGCCAAGGTTGAACTGCTGATGCGCGCCGATCGAACCGCTCGCGGATACGATCCGCGGATCAAGGAAGTACGCGCCAGCTATGCCGACGAACTGAGGACCATCCTGGTAGTCGGCTCCGACGGCACCTTTGCGGAAGACTCGCAGCCGCTGGCGCGCACCAACGTTTCCTGCATCGCAAAGTCAAAGACGGATGCGAGTTCGGGACGCGGCAGCTCGGGCGGCGGCGGCCGGGTCGCGCTCGACTTCTTTTTCGGCGACAAGACTCCCGAGTTCTTCGCCAAAGAGGCCGCGCGCCAGGCAATTCTGCAACTCGACGCCCGCGAAGCTCCAGCCGGCGACATGGAAGTAGTGCTCGGTCCGGGATGGCCCGGCGTTCTGCTGCACGAGGCCGTAGGCCACGGTTTGGAGGCTGACTTCAATCGCAAGAAGACGTCGGCATTCGCTGGCTTGATCGGCAAACGAGTGGCCAGCGAAAAGTGCACGGTGGTCGACAACGGCACGATGCCGTGGCGTCGCGGCTCCTTGAACGTAGACGACGAAGGCCAGCCGACGCAGGAAACCGTGCTGATAGAGAATGGAATTCTGAAGGGATATCTCAGCGACAAACTTTCCTCGAAGCTCATGGGCCTCGCCGATACCGGCAACGGACGCCGCGAGAGCTATGAGCATATTCCGATGCCGCGCATGACGAACACTTATATGCTCGCGGGGCAGGACGATCCCGGGGACATAATTCGCTCGGTAAAGAATGGCGTTTACGCGGTGAACTTCGGCGGCGGACAGGTCGACATCACGAACGGCAAGTTCGTCTTCTCGGCCTCGGAAGCATACCTAATCGAAAACGGACAGATCACCGCCCCGATCAAAGGCGCAACCCTGATCGGTAACGGACCGGATGTCCTGACGCGGGTTTCGATGGTCGGCAACGATCTGAAACTCGATGAAGGCGTCGGCACCTGCGGCAAAGATGGACAGGCCGTTCCGGTCGGCGTGGGTATTCCGACAATTAAAATCGATCGTATGACCGTCGGCGGCACCGCAAAGCGGGAAACCGGCGGGTTCATGCAGTAGAGTCAGCTGCGGTTTCAGATTGTCAGTTGCAGCTTCAGATTTGTCATCCCGAGCGAAGCGAGGGATCTGCAGTTCCTGTCAGTGACCACATCAAATGACGACAACACTCAAAACCAGCGAAACGAAACTCGCAACCGACCTTAAGGAACTCGCCACCGAGGTCGTCGCCCGCGCGATGAAAGGCGGCGCCACGGCCGCCGAGTGTGTAGTCCGCGAAGGCGACGAATTCTCCACCGTAGTGCGCCTCGGCCAAGTCGAAACCCTGAAAGAATCCGGCGCGCGCGCCATCGGCGCCCGCGTCTTCTTCGGACAGCGAGCAGCCAGCACCTATTCCAGCGATTTCTCCGCTACCGGAATAGAACGCATGTTGAAGTCAGCGCTCGAACTGGCAAGAATCACCTCTGAAGACCCGCACGCGGGAATTCCCGAAGCCGGCAAGTTTGGATCGCTTTCCGGCGACCTCCATCTTTATCACGAGGATGTCTACTCGCTGCCCGGCCCCGAGCGCATCGACTACGCGCGCCGAGCCGAAAAGGCCGCGCTCGACGCCGATCCCCGTATCAAAAACTCCGAAGGCGGATCGTTCGACGCCGCGACCGGCAGAAAAGTGCTGGCGAATTCTCGCGGCTTTGTCGGCGAGTACCGTCGGTCGTACTGTTCAGTCGCAGCGGTGCCCATCGCCCAGGACGCGAACGGAGGCATGCAGCGCGATTACTGGTATTCTGTGGCGCGCAGCCTGGCGAAGCTCGACTCGGCGGAGCAGGTAGGGAAAGAAGCTGCCCGCCGCACGCTGCGACGTCTGGGCGCTCGCAAGGCGAAGACGGCGCATGTGCCGGTGGTCCTCGACCCGATGGTCGCAAGCTCCATGCTCGAGCACATTTTCGAGGGCGTGAACGGCGACTCCGTCTATCGCGGAGCCTCGTTCCTGGCCGGCAAACTCGGCGAACAAATTGCCGGACCGAACGTCATCGTAGTCGATGACGGCACCATGCCCGGCGGCTTCGGCACCACACCCTTCGATGGCGAAGGCATTCCCACCCGCCGCACGGTAGTGATCGAGAACGGAATTCTGAAGTCGTATCTGCTGAACACCTACACGGCAAAGAAGTTGGGTCTGGAAACCACCGCCAACGCATCTCGCGGGCTCGCCGGCACACCCGGCATCGGACCGGGAAATTACTTCCTGGAACCGGGACCGAAAACGCCAAACCAGATTATCGCGGAGATCAAAGACGGCCTCTATGTGACCGAGTTTCTAGGTCACGGCGCCAACTTAGTAACCGGCGACTACTCTCGCGGAGCATCCGGCATGTGGATCGTCAACGGCGAACTAGCCTACCCGGTAGAAGAGATCACGGTAGCCGGCAATCTCAAAGACATGTTCTGCAATATCTCCGAAATAGGCAGCGACCTGGAATTCCGTGGCAGCGTAGCCTCACCCACAATCCGCATCGACGGCCTCACCGTCGGCGGAGAATAGCAAGGGTCGACCTCTAGTGGGCGGGCGATTTTGCGGCGCCAAAATGAAGGCCGTCCATCAGATCGTCTAACTCATCTTCGTTCCGGGCGATGAAGGTGAAGGAAACGATCTGTCCCTTCGCGAGCATCACGAGCGTGCACTGCCGCATGGTGAGTTTATCATTGCTTGTCTCAACACCGATCGTCTTGACGCTGAGCGGCTTGACGAAATCAGCGCGCAGCAGTTGCCGCGACTCAACTTCCAGCGCATACGGTTCGCCTTCGGCTTTGAAGCCTTTGGCGGTCGCGAGTTCGGTGAGTGGGCCGAGATAGTCTTCGGCTTTCTTCAGGCCGGGATAGGACGCTGTACTCTCGGAGGCGAATACCACCGCGGAGTTGATGGTGTCTCCGGTGGCCTCGGGAGGACGCTCGAAAATGGCGAGCAGGACTTCCGCCTTACCGGCCTCACTTCCCTCTTGCATCTCCTTGGTGCGATCTACCCAGCCATAGGGAATTTGAAAGCGGAACGCGAAAGTGGGGTTGCGGTAAAGCTGCGCGTCTTCGTTGTGCGTGCCGGACTTGTTGGCAGGTGGCGTGGCTGCGGGCGCAGTCTTGTGTTGGGCCTGCCCAGTGAGGATTAAGCTCAGAACCAAGGCTGCGATGGTCACTGCGCGGCGATGTATAAGTGGCTGGATCAACCTGGAACAAGTTTACATACGTTTTCGATCACGCGGGGTGTTCGGCGGTCGCTAAGATCTCGGCTCCTAGTGCAAGTCGCTAAGATCGTGCAAGTCGCTAAGATCCCGATTCCTGGTACGGTTCGTATCAGGGCATCGCTTTAGCGATGCCGCAAGTGCCTCGTCATATGAGCGCCTTCAGGCGCTGCGGCCGGAGATTGGAGTTTCACCACCGGATGACTACTCAATGAACATGCAATCTCCATAGGAGTAGAACCGGTACCTGGCCTCTACCGCATGTCGGTAAGCGTCCATCACAAACTCCTTCCCGCCCAGCGCGCACACCAGCATCAGCAGGGTAGATTGCGGCAGATGAAAGTTCGTCAGCAGCGCGTCTACGATGCGAAACCGATAGCCCGGATAGATAAACGCATCCGCCTCGCCTCGCCCGGCCTCTAAGCGATCTCCGCCCGCGCGCTCCGCTGCATACTCTGCTGCATACTCTAATGTGCGAACCGTGGTTGTGCCGACGCCCACCACGCGCCGCTTCTCCGCTTTCGCCAAGTTGATTGCTCGCGCCGCCTCCACTGGAATTTCGTACCACTCCCGATGCAGTTTGTGATCTTCCACTCTCTCTACTCGTACGGGCTGAAACGTGCCCAGGCCGACGTGCAACGTGATCTCGGCAATCTCAATCCCGCGTGCACGAATTTGCTCGAGGATCTCCGGCGTGAAGTGCAAGCCGGCAGTAGGCGCTGCGACCGATCCCCGTGTCTGGGCGTAGACAGTCTGGTACCGATCCCGGTCCGCCGCCCGGTCGTCTTCGCGGTGGATGTAGGGTGGAAGCGGCACATGTCCAATTCGCTCGACTCGGGCAAAGAAATCAGCGACCGGGGCGAACCGGATGCGCCGCTCCCCAAAACTGCCGCTTTGTATAACCTCGGCTTCCAGTTCGGGTGGGGCGCCATGTGGAGAGCTGGGTGGTCCATCAAAGTACAGTTTTTCCCCGACCCCGATCTTCCGCCCGGGCCGTACCAGGCACTCCCACTCATTCGGATTGTCAGCCACCTGGCGTGTCAGCAGAACTTCGATCCGTCCGCGGAGAAAATCTCGTGCTGCTGGATTGTGCGGGCTCAGGGGGTGGGCTCGCTGTCCGCTGCGGTGGCCGTAGAGCCGGGCCGGGAACACACGCGTATTGTTCAGGACCAGCAGGTCGTCCGACCGCAGCAAGTCGGGAAATTCGCGAAATCCCCGATCCTGCCAACTCACTTGCCGATCACTCCCAGGCCGATCGATGTTAAGCCGACTCAGGTGCAGCAGGCGCGATCCGGCGCGGTCTGCCAACGGCTCCTGCGCAATGCGTTCCGCCGGCAGATCATACTGGAAGTCCGAGACAAGCATCGAGGAGATTATAGGGTTTAGGACGAGGCTCCAAAGTCAGGGTGAGGAGCGACGGGCGCCTCGCCCGTTCGGCAGTTTCTCCACATGCTTTACATATTTTGACCATCTAGTGGTTGTAAGGCTTCCAAGGCCTGCTGTAACATGGCGGCGCAAGGATTTCCCGATGGCCAGAATCGCCAGAATCAATGATCGCCAGAATCAATGACCGCCAGAATCAATGACCGCCAGCATCGGCTCGAGATTGTGCAGTTCGGCCGCCTGCTGCACGAAAACGGTTTTGTTGCAGCCACCGACGGGAACCTATCTGTCCGCCTCGACGAAACCCGCCTGCTAGTGACTCCCACCTGCATCAGCAAGGGCAGGATGCGCACGTCCGACATGGTGATTGTGGACATGGACGGAAAGCGCCTCGCCGGTAAGCGCAGAGTTTCGAGCGAGATCGGCATGCACCTGCTCATTTACCGCCTGCGCCCCGACGTGCAAGGCATCGTCCACGCCCACCCGCCGACCGCCACCGGTTTTGCCGCGTCCGGTTACGATCTGAACCGTCCGCTGGTGTGCGAGGTCGTCGTCGGACTGGGCTCGATCCCGCTGGCCCGCTACGGCACTCCGGGCACGCCCGAGCTGACCGATGCCCTTGAGCCCCTGATTCCGCACCACGACGCGATTCTGATGGCGAATCACGGGGTCGTGACGTTCGGGTCGTCGCTCGAAAGCGCCTACATGAAAATGGAAACCGTGGAGCACTTCGCGAAGATAGCGTTGGTCACGCACCTGCTCGGCAACGAGCAACCGCTCGGTGAAAAAGAAGTGGAGAAACTCCACGAAGTACGCCACCGCTACAACGGCGGAGGAACGCCGTCTCCGCCTCGCATGCCCGCGGCAGCAGATGATCTTCAATCCGATAGCGAGCCGAAAGAGACCGCCGGCACCCGCCGGTAGGGGTTGTGGCTATTACCGACTTGTCCCCGCCGTATTTGATTTCAATACTGGCGAAAGAGCCTTTGCCACGAGCATCGCCATGCGATGAGCGCCGGACTCGGAAAGATGCAGTCCGTCAGAGGTCGCATTTGCGCCACCGATGACCTCAACGAAACATCGTTTCGGAATCAGCCAGACACCGTACTTCGCGGCCAGACGCCGCTGAATTTGTCCATACGCGATCTTGTGTGGCAACAGTGGCAATTCGAACATAACCATCGTGCGCCCCGGCATCGCCAACTTTGATAAGGTCGCGTCGAGGTTTTTCTCGAACGCGACGGACGGTTCGCCGCCAAGCAGATCATTCCCGCCGATCTCGATCAATACGAGGCGGTCATCCGGCGTAACATTCCCCGCCATATCTTGTCCTTCAGCCACTTGAGCCCCAGGTCTCGAGAGATTCTTCACCGGCACATTAGTCGATTGCTGCATGACAACTGGCCACGCCGGGACGTGCGAATCGATGCCTGAAGAAATCGAATCTCCGATAACCACCAGATGATCGGTCGGAATGCCCACGATCGCCGGTATTCTCCGGCGGGGAAGTTCCGAGGCCGTGAGCGTCAGGACCACAACAAGCAACACCGCCGCCGCCCAAGAATGCCATTCAGTCCCGAGCCAATCGAGCCACTGGTTCGCCAGAACAAGCCACAGCACAAACGCCGCGAGGAAGATCGCATCAATGGCCCACGAGAACGGCGGGCAAGCCATCACCATCAGCGCCAACCCCAGCCATGCCGCCAGGTTTCGCAAGCGCAACCACTGGCGTTGCCTTAAGTATCGCGAAATGACAATGGCCAGCAGGAGCAGGCCTGCTCCCGCGTAAAGTGAGTCCCCGGATGCGAAGTAAAGAACGACCGGATTCATTCCGGAGATCGTATCAGGATCGTTTACTCGCCTCCGATCCGAAACCTCATCCCCGCGCGGAAGTTCGCCGTCAGCGCCGGATATCCCACCACCTCGTTGTAGTGATCGTTGAGCGCGTTCTCGACATTCACGTATGCTGTGATTCGCGAAGTGATCGCATACCACCCGCCGAGATCGACGCGAGCGTAGCCCGCGGCGTGATCAATGTTGAGCCCCGCAAAGAGGAAGTCCGAGTCTGCCCGCCTGCCCACAAAACTCCCTCCCAGATTCGCTCCCCAGCGTGAGCCGAGATAAGTCAGGAGCAAAGTTCCCGAATGCTTGGGACGCCGCAGCAAGGGTTGTCCGTCGGCCAGCAAGGGATCGCAAAAATTCGCCGGCGTACAAAATGGAGCTGCGAGGATCTCGGTTGAGGTATAGGTGTAGGCGGCATTCAAAGACAATCGTGATCGGATCTTCCCCTGGAACTCTACCTCGGCGCCTTGCGCAAAAGACTTATCCACGTTCACAAACTGGCCGACAAAGTTCACCGGGTCGACAATGGCGTAGTCGATCCTGTCGTAGAACACATTATGGAAGAATGTGGCGTTCAGAGCGTACTTGCCGCCGAACAAATTCTGCTGAATCCCTGCCTCAAAGGCGCGGCTTCGCTCGGGTTTTAAGTTGTAATTGTGGATCGAGAAAGGTGGTCCGGCAAAGGTTTCCTCCAGGGCCGGCTCTTTGAATCCGGTCGCATAAGAGAACCGCAGTCGCGTTCCCGAAAATATCTCTCCCCCACGCAACGCCAGAAAGGTTGCCGCTACCCGTGGCACACCGGCATCGCCGAACTTGCTATTGTGGACGAATCGCGCCCCCCCAATAAAAGACAGTCTCCCGAATGTGAGCAACTCCTGACCATAAAGGTCTTGATTCAAACGTTGCCCGTGAATGCCCCCAACGAAACCGTTTTCATTCTCGACGCGATAACCAAAAGTCGTATGGGCCCAGCTTCGCGGCGAATAGTCGCCCTGGTATTCAAGTCCAGCGCGATTGATGTGGGCGGTGTTCAGGAACGGACAATCGAATAGCGGAAAGCTGCAGCCGCGATCTGAGATCGTGTCCTGATTCAGCCGCCGCGTGTTGTATTCGTAGCCCGTCAGACGGTGCTGCCAGCGGGCCGGAGCTGAAATCAGCAGTTCTCCGCTAGCCAGGAAATTGTTGTCGCGCGCACGCTGATCTATGTCGGGCTGGAACAACCGCTGCCCGTTAAAATCCCACTCTCCGGGAACGCCAGTGCGGCTGTTCGAATGCCGTGTCCGTAGCCGGAACAGCGCACGCTGGTTCAGTTGCACGCCAACGTTACCGCCTTGCAGGGCATTGGTGTAATCCGCATTCGGCCCTTGCCCATTCGTGTTGAACTGGTCGGCGAATAAATCGTAGTCGAAGCGCGACCGCGCTCCCGCGAGCGAAGCGAATCCGTGCGCTGTCCCGAACGTGCCACCATCGGCGCCGAAGCGCAGCTCCGGAGTCTCCGTTGTTCCATTACGGGTGAAGACCTGTACCACGCTCGTCATTGCATCGGAACCGTAGAGAGCACTTTGTGCGCCTCGTAGGAACTCCAACCGGTCGGTCTCTCCCAAAGGCACGGTAGCCGCGTTGAATGTACCACCCGGCTCGGTAACGGGCACGCCATCAATCAGAACTTCGTTGTAGCGCGAGTCGCCGCCCCGCACAAACAACGATCCGAGACCGCCTCGTTGTCCCGCCACATTGACGACAGCTCCAGGCAGAAAGCGCAGAGCGTCGGCGCCGGAAGTGGGCTGCATAGTCTCTATGGCGTCGCCACTTAAAAGCGACACGCTGCTGGCCGTTTCCCCCTCGGGCGCTGGCGTGCGCGTCGCGCTCACGATCACAGTCTCTGAAGCGGCCGCTATTTGAAGCGCTATTTGAAGTTTGATCAGCGTTGCCGACGACAACGCCGACGACAATGGCGAAGAGTTTTCCACATCCGACCAGGCCACTGCGAATCCCGGGGCCAGAACCTGCGCCCGCAGACCGTTAGCGTTGTCCAAATGAAATACGGCCTCGCCTTCGCCGGACGTGCTTCGAACTTGCAGCGGACTGGCCTCGCCCTGCCGATAGATCGACACTTGCGCCCCGGCCACCGCGGCCGCGTGCGGATCAACAACCTTGATGTGAAGTTCGATGTGGGGGTCCGCGGCCAACGCCCTAGGAATAAACGCCGCAGAAATAGTGAAGAAAAACACCAGCAGAAAACCAGAGTGACGCATACCATCCTCCTTTACACGCGAAAGGGTTTTAGGTGATGGTTCACGCCGGTCTCCTGGCTTTGCGAGTCAGGATGTGGCTTTCCGCTCGAATGAGCTTTGGCCAGCATCCGGTTACTACAGCCGGCCTTCCCAGGTTTACCTTTTCAGATAGCCCCAGTGACCGGTTGCGATTTCCTCGCTTACAGTTGCGCGGCAGCGCGGGATTTGCACCCGCTTCCCATAGGCCAGCGTGTAGCCGGCCTACGATCATGCGCGAACCTAATTTTGAGAAAGAGCAAAAACAGCAGCCCGGTAAATCTACCGGGCACCCGGATACAAAGTCAAACGCTACCCCATAACGATGGTGGAGCGACGGGCGCCTCGCCCGTCCACCCGTGGGCCGAACCGGAGCCCGGCACTCCACTTGTGGCCCGCTCAAGCGCAGCCTGCAACTGCCTGTGATACTCAGCCATCTGCGCCTTGTCGGCCTCGGCGGGGACCAGCATCTTGGCACCGATGCGCGCTAGCGCCTTTGCAAATGGCTTTGGGATCATCATTGCATCCCAGGTGTTCAGCACCCAGGCATCGCTCAGCGCCACGTAGAACGCCGCCATCGGCACCGCGCTGGCTCGCGACAGTAGTACCGGGCCCGGCTTGGCGACATATTTCGGTCCGCGCGGACCGTCAATCGTAAAGGCCACCGACAAGCCCTGTTCCAACTGGCTTCTCAAGCCAAGCAGGGCGCTCGCGCCGCCGCGGCTGCTCGATCCGCGCACCGCGACGAACCCAAGTTTTTCAATGATCCGCGCGATGTATTCGCCATCAAAGCTGCGGCTCACCATCACTGCGATTCCAGACTTTCGCCATAACCACGTGCTGGCGAACACGGCCCGGTGCCAGAAAGAGTAAATCACAGGTTTTTCGAAAGTAGCGTCCGGCATCGAAGGCGGTTCTTCAAACGATACTGAATAGCGGAGAGTCGGACCGATCAGCGAAATCGCCAAATAACTAGCCCAGCTGATGCACCACAAGAGAATCCGCTGTCGCAGCGAAAATCGGCGAGTTTCCACAACGGAAGGTTGCTCAGGCTCGACAGCGGCAGAAGAAGAACTCACGCGAACATTGTAGCCGGGTCAGGAAGGGTTTAACTGAAGACTGACGGCTGAAGACTGATAGCTGGTTCAACCTACGCTTCCAGATATGCCACGATCCACTCTTTCAGCCGGTGCCGCCGGTCGTCCGTCGAATCAAAGCGAATCCCGAAGCTCTTGTTGGGTTTCTTCCAAGTGACATGCCCACGCACCCATACGCGCGGCAGGGTCAGCAAAGAAAACGACACTTCCACCTGACTTGCCACTTCGGGCACGTGATGTCCCTTGAGTGACATTCCGCCCGAACTGATCTCCTGGCTGGTGGCGGTTATGCGTGCACCGTCGGCCATCACGATACCGACCTCCGTCATGACCGGAACGCGCACGTAGCGGCGGAATTCGTGCAGCACTAACATTCGAGTCGAGCGCACCAGCTTCATCGCCGCCGACCGTTCCAGTGGTTCGTGAAACACCGCATTGAGGCACAACTTCGAATAACGCATGGCATCCTGCGCGCTCCCGCCCAGCCCGTAAATGATGATCCGGGCGTTGGAAGCCGATCCTCGCGCCAGCTCGATGATGCTGCCGGCTCGTTCTCCAAGCGGCAACACGCAGGCCTCGAACTTTTCGCGTCGCAGTCGATCCGCGTCTTCACGCGAGATCAAAACCGTTTCGATTCCAGATTGCCGGAAGCACTCCGTCACCAGTTGCGCCGACGCCTCGGGCAAATCAAACAGGGCGACGCGCGCAGCAGACTTTCGATGGACGGGAATGGATGCGAGAGCGGTACCAGTCGAAGTAGGCATGAGTCCCAGGGGTGAACTCCTCTAAAACCCCATTCTGACGGGCTTTTTCAAGGTTGCATAGGTTTCGAAAGGGCTTAGCCCCTATCCTAAAGGGCCATTACGGAAGTTGTACTTAGACCGGTTACCATTGCTCCCTTTCGTTTCTTTCGCTGTGGAGACGGGGCTAGCCCGATCTCTTCCGACGCGTCCATGCTGCACGCCGGAGGCGCGGCAAGCCCCGTCTCTACGGGGAACCAAATTGCGCCTTCAGGTAAGATGTTTCAATCCTTGCGTCCGTAGCCGCAGTCAGAAAATGATTACTCTCAATGACATCCAGTCGGCCTTGCGCCGTATTCGCAGCTCCATCTACCTATCTCCGTGCGCGCGTTCGGAGACCTTTTCGGAGTCCACCGCCAACACCGTCTATTTGAAGCTCGACAACCTCCAGCGCACCGGAGCTTTCAAAGAACGCGGCGCGCTGAACAAATTACTCTCGCTCAGTCCCGAAGAGCGCGCTCAGGGGGTGATCGCCGCCTCGGCTGGAAATCATGCCCAGGGCGTGGCCTACCATGCCGGCAAGCTCGGCATCCGCGCCCAGATTTGCATGCCCCTGACCACGCCTCTCATCAAGGTCTCGGCGACTCGCGGCTACGGCGCGGATGTGGTTCTGCACGGCGCAAATTACGACGAAGCTTTCGAAGAGTCCGTCCGCCGCAGCCAGGCCGAGCGCCTCACCTTCGTGCATGCCTTCGACGACGACGCCGTCATCGCCGGGCAGGGCACAATCGGCTTGGAGCTTCTCAAGCAGCATCCCGACCTCGAAGCCGTCGTCGTCCCCATCGGCGGTGGAGGCCTGATTGGCGGCATCGCCTGCGCGCTGAAAGAGTCGAATCACAAAATTCAAGTTTTCGGAGTTCAGCCCTCGCGCCTGCCGTCGATGAAAGTTGCCGTCGCCGAAGGCAAGCCCGTAACGCTTAAGGCGGCCTCTACCATCGCCGATGGCATCGCTGTCCGACGCGCTGGCGACCGCACCCTGCCGCTGGTTCAGAAGTATGTGGACGACATCGTCACCGTCGAAGAAGAAGAAATCGCCAATGCAATCCTGCTGCTGCTCGAGCGCGAAAAGACTTTGGCAGAAGGAGCGGGCGCAGCGGCACTCGCAGCTCTAGTCAACCGCAGAGTGCCATTGGTGGGGAAGAAAGTTGCCGTGCTGGTATGCGGTGGAAACATCGACGTCACCTTGCTCTCACGCATCATCGAGCGGGGCCTCGTAAAAGACGGACGCCTCGTGCGTCTGCGTGTCCACCTGCCCGACTATCCCGGCGCGCTCAATCGCCTCACGTCGATTCTGGCCGAGCATCGTGCCAACATCGTCGAGACCGACTACGACCGCGCCTATCACGGTGTAGGCCTGGGAGAGACCGCGATCGAAATCACTATGGAAACCCGCGGCCCCGACCATATCGCCGAAATTATTTCGGCGCTCGGTGCAGCGGGCTACGCGCAGGAACGGGTGCTGTGATCCTGACAATCGGGAAAACGAGCCAATTACCAATGCTGCTGGGCGTATATACCTAGAGCGAGAACGTCCATGACTAGGTGCGCGATGATGACCGGGAGGATGCGCCGGGTGCGCACGTAATACAACGAAAACACTAGGAAAGTCGGTATATGACTCAGGGCTGCCGGTAGTCCTTGGTAAAGGTGGTAAGACGTTTGCAATGCGACGCTCATTATCACAGCCAGCGTCGTGCTCAGATACAGTCCTTCCACCTCCGTGATCAGAAATGCGCGCACTAGTAGTTCTTCGTGGAACGGATTAAGGACTGCGACGACCACGGCGAGGAAGCTAGCGCTGGTTCCAAACAGCGCGGCCTGATCGAAACTCTCGTGCAGGTACGCCGCTCGAAGCCAGGGCACAACTGGGCTCAGAATGACAAATAGAGCAACCTGTAGAAAAATCACCCCGAAGTAAAGTGCAAAGGCGAGACCGATTTCCCGCAGCCGCGGATCGATAAAAAGCCCAATGTCCTTGAACTTCCTTCCTTGGTATCTGAGAGCGAAATACAGGCTGAGCAATCCGACCACCTGATAGATGACATGGAAAAGAAGGCGGCCTTGAGTTGCCGCGTGCAGATGGAACCAGCCGAATAGAACGCCGGCCGAGTGCACCACTGGCAGCAGGAATCCGATCGCCAGCACGCCGTACAACCAAAATTGCCGGGATGTTCGGTCGTTCATCATTTGACAAATCGCAGGAGGCGTTTTCGCCGTGATTGAAGTAGACCACACTGATCGCCGTGCGCGAACCGTCTAAGCTCCGGCTGACTACTCAAACTGCTTCCGGAATCTTTCCAACTGATCCTTCATGTCGGAGACCTCTCTCCGCAGGTCAGCCACTTCTTCTTCCAACCGGGCGATGCGCTCCGCATCCGCCGGATTGCGCCCATCCGCCGCGCTGGCGACCGCCGCTTCCGCTTCCACCACGTCCCCGGCAAGCAAATGCGCATACCGAGATTCTTTCGTCCCCGGCTGCCGCGCCAGCACCTTCACCAGCGCCGGCTCGCGCTGCATCAACTTCTGCAGCGCCGATTGCACATCCTCCAGCGCTTCAAAGCGATGCATGCGCTCGGCGCGTCCACGCAGTTCGCCCGGCGTCTGCGGACCGCGCAGCAGCAGCACACCCAGCACCGCAATCTCCGGACGCGTGAAGTTAAACACCTCCTGCAACCGCTGCTCGTATTTGGTCACACGGCTGTCGGCGCCCCGCGCGGGTCCAGCCATGCGCTGCTCCAGCAGACCGTCCAGCGCGCCGCGCACCGCGTCTTCGTCCAACTGCATCACCGGATCCCGATTCGTCTTCTGGTTACACGCATTCACCAGCGCGTTCAGAGACAGCGGATAATACTCCGGCGTAGTGATGTCCTTTTCGATCAGCGACCCCAGCACCCGCACTTCGGTTTCAGTCAGCTTGATTTCCATGGATTTCGTCCATTGTATAGAGTGTGTGTGTAAGATTGTGTGGCGCGGGCGCCCCCGCCCGCGGCCTTTGACTTTGCCTTTGGCCTGGTTGCGAGACCCGGTAGTGGGCTTAGCCCTCTGGGAAGCCTACGAGCAGCGGAGGGTGGAAAGAGCGGCGTAGCCAATGAAAATTCTCTGGGTATTCTTAGCGCTCGCCGCCATCGTTTTCGGTGTTGTCGAAATTAAGGTCTATCTCCGTTTTGCGCTCATCTATCATCGGGGCCTAAATTCAAAGTAGCTTACTACCGCGAGACCCCGCCAACGTGAGCATCCCCCGCCGCACACGGTATACTCAATAGTTTGTCGAACACATCCAAGTCGAATACATCCATGAGTGAACAGGCAGCACTGCCCCGTGTTCCGATTGACGAGTTGGTCAGGAAACTTCGTGCGTTCCCCGCATCAGCCTTCGATAAAACGGAAGAGATCAGGTCCGTGCTCGCGAAGATGCCCGTCGACGAAGCCAGCCTCGCGCCCTATTTGACCTGGGACCGGCAGCACTATACGCGCAACCTCATCGACAAAACAGACCTCTACGAACTGATCGCCATCTGCTGGGACGT
>WNEZ01003171.1_pt1 | contig 14175 bp, 16 predicted proteins | sample 5400521 | NCBI WGS metagenome assembly WNEZ01 (sample SAMN13153339, study PRJNA577476) | soil metagenome | isolation source: 120 cm saprolite under Douglas fir tree site 2 hole 1 replicate 1 | place: USA:California | collected 2015-04-18
CGCCGGCTCATTCATCGAGATCGTGACGGAAGCCCTTACCCGGCGCGGCCAGCCAATCGAGCTCGAACCCCTGATTCACGCGTCGAACCGCGAGCGCGCTCCCCTTCTTCAGATCAACATGCAGAGACTTGAGCTTGAGCAAGGATGCCGCTGCCTCCTCGAGCGATGGATTGTGGCCGACGAGGGCCCAGCCGTTCCCTAATTCGCTGGCCAGCGCCGCGATCTGCTCGCCCACTCCCTTCGCCGGGGCAAGCTCATGGCGGACGATCACTTCATCGACTGCAAAAGCTTCGGCGAGTATCTCCGCGGTCTGGACCGCCCGGACGTAAGGGCTGGTGGCGATGCCCTGGAGGCTGACTTTGCCCGCCAAAAGGCGCGCATGTCGCCGGAGGCCGGCGCGACCCTCGGCGGTCAGGGCGCGGGCCCAGTCTCCCAGCGGGTGCTCGGCTTCCGCCTTGGCGTGGCGAACGAGGAGAATCATGAGAAAGCCGGTTCCGGCTTCAGGCGCGCTCGGGTCGTTCCAATTCCGCCTGGCGGCTGCGCGGATGCCGCAGATCGGTCCCGCGAACCATGTAGATCACCATCTCCGCGACATTGGTGGCGTGATCTCCGAGGCGCTCGAGGTGCTTGGCGACGAACATCAAGCTGGTGGTGCGGCGGATGTTCCGCGGGTCTTCCATCATGAAGACCAACAATTCGTTGAAGAGCTTCTTGTAGATCGCGTCCAGCAACTCATCCCCCTTCATCACCTCTTCCGCCTTCTGGACATCGCTCTCCACGAAGGCGTCGAGCGCCTTCTTCAGCTGCTCCTGACCGAGGTCTGCCAGCTTGGTGAGATCCGGGAACGGCCGAAGCGGAGGCGCCTGGTTGAGGTCGAAGGCCCGCTGCGCGATGTTCACCGCCAGGTCGCCCATCCTCTCGAGGTCGGTGACGATCTTCAGGGCAGTGGTGATGAACCGGAGATCGCTCGCCGCGGGTTGGCGAAGGGCGAGAATCCGCCGGCAGGCCTCATCGATTTCAACTTCCAGCCGGTTTATCTCCCGCTCGCCATCCTTGACCTTCTGGGCGAGGTCCGAATCCCGTTCGGTGACCGAGCGGACGCAGCGGGAAATTGCGATTTCCACTTTGCCCCCCATCGACAACAGCTTGTCGCGAAGCTCCTTGAGCTGGGCTTCATAAGCGCGATCGGTATGGGCTAAGGCCATGATCAATCCTAACCGAATTTGCCGGTGACGTAATCCTCGGTTCGTTGTTCCGCTGGATTGGTGAAGATCCTTTCCGTAGGTGCGCATTCGACCAGCTCCCCCATGTAGAAAAAGGCAGTCCAATCGGAGACACGAGCGGCTTGCTGCATGTTGTGGGTGACGATCACGATCGTGTACCGCTCGCGAAGCTCGCGGATCAGCTCCTCGATCCGGGCGGTGGCGATGGGGTCCAGCGCGCTCGCTGGCTCGTCCATCAATACCACCTCCGGCTCCACCGCCAGGGCCCGGGCGATGCACAGCCTCTGCTGCTGGCCGCCGGACAAGGAGGTCGCCGCCGCGTTCAGACGATCCTTGACCTCGTCCCAGAGGGCCGATTGGCGAAGGCTCTTTTCCACCTGCTCTGCGTGTCCGTTTCGAATTCCGTTGAGCTTCAGCCCGGCCGCCACGTTGTCGAAGATGGACATCGTCGGGAAAGGGTTGGGCCGCTGAAATACCATCCCCACCCGCCGCCGGATCATCACCGGATCCACGTCGTTGGAATAGACATCCTGCCCATCGATCAGCACCTGGCCGGTAGCGGTGGCACCGGGGATCAGCTCGTGCATCCGATTGAGGCAGCGCAGAAAGGTGGACTTTCCGCAACCCGACGGGCCGATCACCGCGAGCACGCTTCTCGGCAGAGCCTGGACGTTGACGTCCTTGAGCGCTCGGGTCGAGCGAAAGAAAGCGCTCAGATTGCGCGTCAAGATCTGCGGTTGCGGTTGCGGCTGCGGCATCAGGCGCCTCGCAGGCGACTGCGCGACAGAAACCTCGAGGCCAGATTGAGGATGCTGACGAAGAGGAGCAACACCAGCGCGCTTGCCCAGGCCTTCTGGTGCCAATCCTCGTAGGGACTGATCGCGTAGTTGAAGATCTGGACGGTGAGCGAAGCGGTGGGTTGGTCGGGGCGAAAGTTCCAATACTGGTTGTTCAGCGAGGTGAAGAGCAGCGGCGCCGTTTCACCCGCCGCGCGGGAGACGGAAAGAAGAATCGCGGTGACAATCCCGCCCAGGGCGGTGCGCAGGACGACACGCAGGCTTGTTTTCCACTGAGGAACGCCGAGAGCCAGGGCGGCTTCGCGCAACGAGGAGGGAACGAGGCGAACCATCTCCTCGGTGGCGCGCGCGAGGGTGGGGACCATCAGCAGAGACAACGCCACCGATCCGGCGAGGGCGGAGAAGCGGTGCATCGGAACAACCACGAGGCCGTAAGCGACGATCCCTACCACGATCGAAGGGACCCCGGAAAGAACCTCGGTGATGAATCGAACCAAGTCCCCCACCCGGCCGTCGCCTCGCTCCGCGAGGAAAAGACCGGTACCGATCCCGATTGGCAAGCCGAACACGCAGGCCAACCCCACCAGAAAGAGCGAGCCGATAATCCCGTTGCCGACGCCGCCTCCGGTCTCCCCGACCGGGCTGGGCAGGGCGGTGAAAAGCGACCATGACAGCCCCGCGGCGCCTTTGGAGAGCACCAGCCAGAACAACGACACCAGAGGAATCAGCGCAACAACCACCGCCGCAGCGCAAAGGCAAGTCATCGCCACGTTGGCAAGTCTGCGTTGAAGGTATCCGTTCATATCGGCGCCTTGACGTGACTCTTGGTCACTGCTCGGACCAGGAGCCGGGCGACGGAATTGAGGAGGAAGGTAATGCCAAAGAGGATCAACGCCAGCGCAGCGAGGACCCCGGTGTGGACGGCGCTGGTGGCCTCAGCGAATTCGTTCGCGATCACCGATGGCAGTGAGTAACCAGCGGCAAACAGCGAAGCATGGATCTCCGGAGAATTGCCGATCACCATCGTCACCGCCATCGTCTCGCCCAGGGCCCTTCCCAGCCCGAGCAGGCCTGCTCCGAGAATTCCGGTCCGGCCGTAGGGCAGACTCGCCAACCGGATTGCTTCCCAGCGGGTGGCGCCGAGCGCGAGCGCGGCTTCGCGCAGCGAGCTTGGGACCGTTCGGAGAACTTCGATGCTGATCGAGGCCACCGTGGGCAAAATCATTACCGCCAGGATCAGCCCACCCGCCAGATACCCCATCCCCAGAGGGGGGCCTCGAAACAAAGGCAAGAATCCAAGCCACCGGGCGAGAAATGGTTCGAGGGAGATGCGAAGCCAGGGCACCATGATGAACAATCCCCAAAGACCGAAGACCACGCTAGGTATTGCGGCGAGAAGCTCGAGTGGAAACGAAACGATTGGCCTCACCCCGCTGGGCGCCATTTCAACGAGGAAGATCGCGAATGCCACACCGATCGGCACGGTGAGAATCAGGGCGATCGCGCTGGTGACCAGCGTTCCGTAGATGAAGGACAGTGCGCCGAAGGATTCCTGAACTGGATCCCAATTCGAGCCGGCGATGAACGAAAGAACGCTCGCCGCGCGGAAGGCCGGACGAGCGGTTCCCCAGAGAGCAAAAACAATCACCCCTGCGATGACCAGGGTCGACCCGGCAAAGAACCAAAGAAGCGCGTTGTAGCTGGTGTCCCCGACGTTGACTTTCCGAAGAAGTCGGGGCGGACGACCGGGACGGATGGCGAGTTTAGCTTCCGGCAACATTGACCGGCTTTCCCTGCACGGTCAGGGTTTTTACCGTCTTCTCCACCTTTTTGACCACAGGATCGGGAAGGGGAGCGTAGTCCAGTGGGGCGGCGAACCGTTGTCCGTCGTGGGAAGCCCACCAGAGGAACTGAATGAGCGCATTCCCCTTCTCTGGATCCTTCTGGTCCCGTCGGACCAGAAGATAGGTGAAGCCGGCGATCGGATAGGCCCCCTTTCGGGACGAATTCGTCACCGAGACGCGGAAGTCGTCCGGGATGGCCACGTCTACCGCAGCGTCGGAGGTGCTGGCGATGCTCGGCAACACGTACGTCCCGCTCTTGTTCTTGAGGGCAGCGGGCTCGAGCTTGTTCTGGTTGGCGTAGGCAAGCTCCACGTACCCAATCGCACCCGGGGTCTGCTTCACCACCCCGGTCACGCCCTCATTGCCCTTGCCGCCGATGCCCACGGGCCACTTCACCGACTTCCCTGCGCCCACCGTCTTTTGCCACTCCGGAGAGACCTTGGCGAGGTAATCGGTGAAGATCGCCGTGGTTCCTGATCCATCGGATCGATGGGCAACCAGGATGTCTTGGGCCGGCAGCTTGGTTCCCGGATTCTCCGCCGCCAAAGCGGGATCGTTCCACTTCGTGATTTTCCCCAGGTAGATCGCGCTGAGGGTGTCCGCGGAGAAATTCAACTTCGCAAGGCCGGGAACGTTATGGATAATCACCACCGAGCCCAGCACGGTCGGGACGTGAACGATGTCCGGCGCCTTAGAGAGTTCCTCATCGGTCATCGGAGCGTCGGAGGCACCGAAATCGACCGTTCCTTCGGTGATCTGCTTGATCCCGCCGCCCGAGCCAATCGACTGGTAGTTGAATTTGAGATTGGGGTGCAGCTTGTTGTACTCGTTGAACCACTTCGAATAGAGCGGAAACGGAAATGTCGCGCCTGCCCCATTGATCAACAGCGAATCGGCCGCCAGAGCGGCCCCACTCAAGGCCAAGCCGAGCATCAAAATCGTTCTTCTCACTGTCGGTTCCTTTCGTTGATTCTGGTTGGTTCCAAACCTCAAACTCATCGATCATGTGTGCAGGACCGACCTGAAACCCGGACCCGCACCAGATTCTAAATCGTCCGCTGTCCTAGCTCAGCGCGGCGATAGAAGATGTGACGTCCGCGCGACTTCCTAGTGACGATTGGGTGAAATCAGCAGTTATGGTTCGCTTGAGGTCAGCGAATCCAGCGGGGGTGGAAGACCGCCGCGCCCCATTCACCACTCCAATCGATCACGTGCCTGTTTGAAGGGACCACGAACGGATGACGCTCACAGGCTGAAGCTTGTACCAACCTTCTTTGGCGACCAGCCGCCAGATCTTGCGGCGAAGCTCATCCCTGAGCGGACGAAGCTCGTCCAGCGTCTGGCCCTCCGGGGCTTCGAGCGACCATTCCATTCTCCGCTGCCCCGGGACGGAAGGGCACAAGTCGCCGCACCCGAGCGACACCACGAGATCGGCGCTGCGCACCAGATCTGGCGTCAGAGCCTGAGGACGTCCTGCAAATAGATCGATCCCGATCTCCTTCATCGCTTCGAGGATTTCCGGCTGCACCCGATCCACCGGCGCTGGGCCGGCAGAAATCGCCTTGACGAGAGAGGGCGCGCAGAAGCTGTTGAAGAACGCGGCTGCCATCTGCGAACGGCCCAGGTTGTGGACGCAAGCAAAGAGCACTTTTTTCATGGCTTCCTGTCAGGTGGAGAGATCAAAATCAGTCTCACGGGAGGGGATCGGCTAACACGACGCTTCTTGAGCCGCTACCTGTTTCGAAGATCCGTCGATCCGGCGGGCAGTTGCCCGATCGCCATCGCGGTCGTTCGGCGGAAAAATTTCGCCCGTTTCCGTGCACGGGGATTCGAACTCCCCTGGCCAACGTGGAAGCGAGCACGAACGCTCTCGCGGCGCCGCTTCTGCCGTCCACCGATGACCTCCTTTGGGGACCGGTGGAGCGTGGGTCGGCGAGCGCGGAAAGTTGCGGCTCGCGAGGCGCTGATGAGCGACCGCCTCCTCGCCACCACATCCAGAGGTGACGATCAGATGTCGACCAGATGCTCCAAACGAGCCCAGTCGGCTCTCTCGGTTCGAGGCAGCGCTCCGAAGCACTCCGGGCAGAGCAGCTCATCGAAAGTCAATGTTCCGAACGTGCCGAGTTGAAACGCCAGCTCCCGCATGTCCCGGAGCTCGGCGGTTCGCAGCTCCCGGGCGCACTGCCGGCAGGTCGCCCCAGATGGGTCAGCAGCTTCAATTGCGCGGTAACGATGCGTTGGTTTCATGGACAATCCATAGACAGCACCGATGGCGATTGCGTGGCGGATCGGGGAAAAGGATGTCAACTTTATTGTTGCAAATTTATCGCAACGGCGTTGCCGGCTCGATGAGATCCAATCCGGACTGGTGCGAAGCGATCTTAAACTCGCAGCCAAAATGATTCAGGATCCGGTAGAGGCCTAGCTTCGGCAACCGGCGATAACCCGACCAGGCTGCGGCAGCGAGGATGCCGTCCGCGAGCCACTCCTCGATCCAACCTGCCGCGTAGCGCGCGTCCCGCTGCTTCAGCCCTGCTCCGCTCTCTCTTGCCCAGCGTCGATTGGAAAACTCGTGAACCCCCACCGGCGACGAGAGCACCAGGGGGATTCCCAACGCGGCGTAGAAGGTCAATTCGCTCGGCTTGGTCCACAAGATGTCCGTCTGGGCGAGAAGCCGGTTGAAGCGACGGTAGTAAGAATTGAAATCTTTCTCGACGACGATTTCGATGCCCGACCCCACCCTCTCGGTGAGGCCCGTTTCTCGAACGCACGCCTCGAGCTTGGAGGCGACCTCGGCGCGGATCCCCGCCACCAGCGCAATCCGGATCTTACCCTCCAGAATCCTGCTTCGAAACGAAGGGAGCAGCCGGCGAGCCAGACCGACCTGGGTACCCGTTCCGCCAACCGCGAACACCAGAAGCGGCGGACGATGCTCCTCCTCTTTCGGAAGCGGCCCGAGGAAATGCGACAATTCCTCCTGGTACATCTCCCGGAAAGCGCCGCTTGGATCCAATCGGACCAGGCGGCCGGCAAGGTTCCGCCGAATCGCAGTCAACCCTGGCCCGCCAACCAGCTCGTGCGGCAGTGGAAACCCGGTGAACTCAATATTCTCCGGGGGGACTCCGTATGCCGCGAGCCTTCGCTGAGCTCGGCGGCTGGGAGCAAAATACTTGATCTTGCTCCGGCGCGAATCGAATGGGGCCCAGACGCGATTGATGTCGCTGTCGGTGACAACGCAGGTCACCCGCGGGCAGCCATGATGGTCGGCGGCAATCGCCGGGGCGTAGAACGTGGTCAGCAGACCCGCTCCGCTGGTGCGCAGGTGGTTAACCAGTCCCTGGCCCAGTCCTCTCTCGATCAATCTATTCAGCGATCGCGCCCCAAACGTTGGAGCGGAGAGATCCCGAGACGGATGAAGCCGCGGAATGGATGTCACCGCGTCGAGCAACCCATCCAGCGCTCCACCGATCACCCGAAGCTGCGACAATCGCGTTACCACCTCGTAGAAGGTGCGCGCCCGCGCCCAATGCTTACGCTCGTCGCGGTCCGCGAGAGCAGGCGAGTCGGCGTAGAGAATCTCGGTTCCCAACGCATCGGCCAGCGGAGCTGCGGCGCGAAGGTGGCCGTAGCCCATGTCCACCGACACCACCGCAGGGATTTGTCCATTCGAAGCAAACATAGGTGTCAGCTGGTTGATCGGCTTTCGGGGCGCTGTAACCGCAAATTCCAGAATTTGCCTATATTTTTCACGAATGAAACCTGTTTGCCATCGGCGGCTTGCATGATGTCGGGCATGGCGAGAACCCAAAGATGGTGAGACATCTTCTTCGATTCGATGAAGCGCTCCTTCTCGGCGTGCGCCGCTGGCAGGTTCCCAGCGTCACCCTGCTGATGCGAGCGTTGACCCGTTTCGGAGATTCGTCGAGCTGGATTCTGGTCGGTCTCGTTCTTCTCGCTGCGGGAGGGTCGACCCGGCGGTACGGAATCCTCCTCGCCTCGGCGGCGGTCATAGCCACCGCTTTGTCGCAGGCGCTCAAGCGTCTGTGCAAACGTCCGCGTCCAAGCTCCGGGATCGGCGGCTTTACTGCGTTGACCGAGAATCCAGACGTCTTTTCTTTTCCCTCCGGCCACACCGCGGCGGCATTCGCGGTGGCGATCGCGCTCGCCGGGCACGGCTGGCTTGGCCCCTTCCACCTGTCGCTGGCGCTGGCGATCGGAATGTCCCGGGTGTACCTCGGCGCACACTATCCTCTGGACGTCGCCGCTGGAGGGATGGTGGGTCTCATCGCTGGCCTGGCGACGCGGATGCTCGTCTAGGTGGCGCCATTGTCCACGGCCGCCTTTGTCCTCTTCGGGCTTGCCGGCCTCGGTCTGCTCCTCGTCGGTGCGCAATGCCTCGCCCTGCTGTCTCATCTTCGCCCGGCGTCGCCGCTGCCCACCGGTTACCCCGGCATTTCCGTGCTCAAGCCGCTCTGCGGCGTGGACGATGACCTTCTCGCCAATCTCGAGGTCTTCACCCGGCTTCGATATCCCAACTACGAGGTCTTGCTCGGGATCAAAGATACCACCGATCCCGCATACCCGGTCGCGCGATGGGCGGAGCAACAGTGGCCGAAGGTGATGCGGGTGGTGATTCAGCGGGGCGAGCCAGGCCTGAACCCGAAGGTGAACCAGCTGATCACTCTCGCCGCGGTTGCCAGACATGACATTCTCGTCGTCAACGATTCGAATGTTCGCGTCCGGCGCAACTACTTGAGCGAGATCGCCGCCTATTTCGAAGATCCCCGCGTCGGCCTGGTGACCCATCCTCTGGCCGGCGCCGGTGAACAGCGCCTCGGCGCGCTCCTCGACAATCTCTACCTGAGCACGAACATCGGGCCGGGTGTGGTCGCCGCAAAACATGTATTGGGCAAGGACTTCGTCGTCTCGAAATCGATGGCACTGCGAAGAGAGGACCTCCGCGCAATGGGGGGCTTCGAAGCGGTCAAGGACGTGCTCGCCGAGGACTATGTGACCGGGCGTCTCGTTTCCAAGAAGCTGGGCAAGAAGATTGTCATTGCCCGCAACGCAATCACCAACGTCTCGCGTTATCGCCGGGTTTCGGAGTTCGTCGCCCGATATGCGCGCTGGGGCGTGATGCAGCGAAGAGTGGTCGGGGTTCCTATCTACATCGCCGAATTGCTGCTCAATCCCATTCTGATGGCTTCGTTTGGTTTGGCGCTGATGCACGACCAACTCGGATTGGCGCTTTGGTCGACCTGCTGCCTTTTCAAAGCGCTGATCGACTGCGTTGCCGCGCAAGGCCTCCGCGGGGGTCCATTCCCCTGGAGGCTGATCCCCTTCGTGCCGCTCAAAGATCTGTTGGCATCGGCCTCCTGGGGACATGGGCTGGTGAGCAGCACGGTGAATTGGCGTGGAAATCGGCTCCTCGTCCTGGAAGACACCAGGCTTGAGCTGGCCTCAGGCAGCTGGCGGCCGGCGATGATCGTAAAAGCGTCTTCCGGACCTCCGCCGCCGGTCGTCGAGGCGAGGCTGAGGTAAGGACCGCGGTCTACTTCGCCGTCGCCAACACCTTCGGCAGCGCCAGCTCGTTGATCGTGGGCGGGTTCTGCTCGAGCAGCTTGGTCAGATAGGCCTGGCGGCTGGCCCGGCTGCGCTCCGCCCGCAGCTGAGCCACGATCGACTCGCGCACCTCCGCTAGCGGCCGGGTGGAAGTGGGCTTGGTCTCGAGGAGCTTGATCAGGTGCCAGCCGTCGTCGAGGCGGATCGGCTCGGAGACGCCGTCTTTGGCAAGCCCGTTCACCGCGCTGCGGATGCCGGGCACTATCTGGTTCTCGGTGAGCCACCCGATCTCTCCGCCCTGCTGCCCGCTCTGCTTATCGTCGCTGTCCGCGCGGGCGATGGCCGAGAAGTCCGCTCCCTTCTGCTCCAGCTTGCGGACGACTTCGTCCAGCTTTTTGCGCGCCTTCGCCTCGGTTTCCTTGTCCGCCTCCGCGGGCGCGACGAGATAGATTTGCGACAAACGGAACTGGCGGGGCACTTCGAAAGCCGCCTTGTTCGCATCGTAGGCCGCCTTCACTTCGACATCGGTGGGAAACCCGTCGGGGGGATGGGAGACCGAATCGAGGTAGAGCTCGATCAAAGCCTGCTCTCTCGCGCGATCTAGCTGCGCCTTGATCATCGGCTGCTGGTCCCATTTTTTGGCCAGAGCTTCCTTGAGCACCGCCCGGCGGGCGAGATAGGCGCGCACCACCTGCGAGAGGGCGGCCGGATCCTTGGCCAGCACGGCCCGATCCTGGGGGGCCAGGGTCACAAGATACGCGCGAATCTCATCGCTGCTGACGTCGATCCCACTCATCCGGCCGATTACCTCCGCTTCCTGGCTGGGGGCAGCTTCCGCACCGGAGCTCATCGCAGCGAGCAGCGCCGCCAGCGCCAGGACGGCATGGGGAATTCGCCGAAAGAGCGACAGTCGGGAAAGGGAAAGGGCCAAGACGTGGATGCCGGTCATGGTTGCACCTTCTGTTCGAGAAGCTTGTCCTGAAAGTCCTGCGAGAAATTCTCCAATTCAACGCGCCGAAGGCCGAAGAACGGCTCTAGCGTAGAGAGGAGGGTATCGCCAAGCCCCATTTTCTCGAACCGCTCCACGAACTCCCGGGTCAGGCGATAGAGGCGGGCGTTCTTTTCCTCGCAGCTGGCGGCCCGCTGGATTTGAGACCCCACCTGCGCGATCAACCGGGTGTTCTGCTCATCTTTGGCGCGGGCAGCGTCGGCCGCGTCGCGCGCCGCGGTCTGACATTCGGCGAGACTGGCGGAGAGCTTCTGGTTGGCCTCGGTCTGTTCGTCCAGGCGCCGGGTGAGCTCGACGGATGGGGCCTGTTGGCGGTGCGCCTTGCTGCGCTCGGCGGCCAGTTGCGCCTTGAGCGACTCGATCTCCTTCTTTTGTTCGGCCTCGAGGGCCTGCCAGCGACCGCGCTCGTCCTCCAGAGTGCGCAGTTGCGAGCTGGTCGAGCGCAGCGCCTCGCGCAAGCGCGCTTCGCTCTGGGACTCGGCCGATCGTGCCTGTGCGGACGCGAGCACAGCGAGAAGTAGGCTGGCGCAGAAAAACAGACGGGTTCTCATGGTTTAGTACCTCGCCATCAGATCCAGGTGCAGCACATCGATGCTGTATTGGGGACCCACCACCACGTCCGAGCTGAGCCATCTCGCGGTAAGAATCACGTTGTCCGCGATGGCGACCGCGGCCGCCGCCACGAATCCCTTGTTGTTCGTTCCGCCGAGGGCGAACTCGGAGTTGGTGAAAGCATCCAGCACGGCGTCCGACTGGAGGTACCGATAGGTGACGGCGACGTTCCAGTTCCAGCGCCGGTCCATGCGCGGCGTGCCCACGCTGAGGCGGGCCAGGTAGCCCAGGCTGCCGCCGCCGTAGGGAGGGTTGTCGCGGCAGGCTGAATCATCCGCGGCGCACGGTTTGAAATTGTTCACCGCGTCCGGGGCAGTGGAGCTGGGGCGAAATCCTAGATTCCGAACGACCTCGCCCTCCATTCCCAGCTTGAGCTCCGCCAGCGCCAGGAACTCGAGGCGTGCGGTGGCGACCAGCTCCCGGAACAGGCTCGAGAGGCCGAAGAACTGGTACCGCGAGGCGCCGTCGATCAACTCTGAATCGAGCGCGGCGACGGAAGGAGTTCGCAGCAGCCGATAGGTATTGCCCTTCTGCGCAAAGGACGGACGCGAATGATCGGTATCGCAGCTGATCGAGGGGATGTGGGTATCGCAGTCGCTGGAGACAATGCCCTGCACCTTGTCGAAGAAGTAGTAGGCGACTCCGAGCTTCAGGCCGACCCGTTCGGCCGGCCGCCAGTCGGCGCCGACCTGGGCGGCGTAGAGCCACTTGTCGATGCTCTTGAACTTATCCGGGCGCTCGGCGGCGAAATCGAAGGCGGTGTTGAAAATCGGTGATATCCCGGCGGAGAAGAAGGAGCGAAAGCCGCCGCCCAGAGGCACGCTGCTGCGGAACGCGGCACCATCGAAGTTCACGTTTTCGTCCCAGACGAGATCGGTTCGAAAGAACGGGTTTTCGAAGCGCCCGAGAACAACCTCCAGCCCCGCCTGGCCGAACAGGTGCTCGTAGCGGATCGCCGCCCGGTCGAGCCAGAACTGGTATTTGCTGAAATTTCCGCCGGACCCTCCCAAGGTCTGGTTGAGGGAGACCGGAGTGGCGCTGTCGCCGCTGCCCAGCCGCAGCTCGGTGAAGAAGCCCTGGCCGATGTCCGCTTCCGCTCCGAATCGCGCCCGGACGCGGACCCGGCTTCGGCGGCGGTTGGTATTGAGCCAGCGCTCGCTCGACGGATCGCGGAAGTTCACGTCGAAGGGCTTGCCTGAATTGATCGCGTTGAAATCGGGGTAATAGTCGACCGCGTTCCCGCTCCCCATGTTGTCGATCTCGTACCGCACGCGGGCATCGCCGTAGAACCTCAACCGCTTGGTCCACTCGGGAAGGAGGTTCGGCGCGGCCCAGTTGTTCTTCTTTGCCTCCTCCAGCACGTCCCTTTTGATGTCACCGCGGATCTCGTCCTTGACCACTTCGGGGATGTAGGGGACGCGCTTGACGCTCTCCGCCTGGGCATTCGCGGCGCGGGCCTCGGCTTCCGCCTGAGCAGTAAGGGCTTCGGCCTCGGCGGGGTCGATGAGGCCCCGCTCCACCAGGCGCTGGACCAGCTTGGCGGTGGCGCTCTGCGGCGGGGGGCGGGCCGGGGCGTTCTCGCCCGCACGAGTTGCGTCCGCTGGCGGGGTGGCCGGCGGCGGCGCGCCTTCGACGGCAGATCTCTCTTGGCCCCAGGCAGGTGAATTCCCGGCCCACAGGGCAACCCCGCAGACGATGAACAGTCTGGTGTCGAGACTTTTTTTGCAGCCGGGCATCAAGTTCCTCGTTTTTTTTCGGTGGAACGCGCGATCGGTTCAGCCCGACCCTGCGCGTCGAGCGGTGAAGCGGGCGATCATTGGCATCGGGATGTCGGAGGGCGGAGGATCTCGAAGCCGAAGCCCCACCACCGACCGGACCGCCTCGTCGAGCTCCGGATCGCCGGTGGAACGGACCAGCTCTACCCGGCTTATCCGGCCCGACTTGTCGGCCCAGACCCTGATCTCGACGCGCGCGTTGGCGGTGCTGATCCGCTTCGACTTGCGATACGCGTCCTCGATCTGCGAGGCGAGCTTGGCGTAGTACCACCCATAGCGACTGCCCGCGCCATCGCCGGAACCGATCCCGGTCCCGTCCCCCAGTCCGCCGCCGGAAAGAAGCCCGCGGCCCCCGGGGTTGCCCGCCAGGTTGAAGGAGTCTCCTTCACCGGTCGCCTCTGCCGCCAAGGCAAGCCGGCCTCCGGTAGGCGCGTTTGCCGGCGGCGAGCTCATGGGAGGAAGAATGTCGGTGGCCTTGATCTCCACCCGATTGCGTTGGGGCTCGTCCATCGGCTTGGGGCGCACGATCGGCTGTGGTGGCGTCGGAGGTGGCTTGGGCGCCTCCGGGGGCTTCACGATCACCCCGGTGATCGTCGTCACCTTTCGAGGACCCGGAGGCGGTTCCCGGTGGGTGGTGATCCATCGGACGCCGAGCGAAATGAGCGCGACGACCACCAGGGCAGCGCCCAATCCGAAGGCGTTGTTGCGAAAGAATTCGCCGGGCCCCTGCGCGTTCAGCCGCGTCACGCTCACCAAAGCCCTCACTTCACCAGGGGCTTGGTTGCGAGCCCGACGGTGGTGATGTTGATCCGCCCCAGCAGATCGAGCACGTCCATCACGTTCTGGTACCGCACCTCCCCGTCGCCGCGAACCACCACCGGGAACTCAGGCGTGAGGGCGCGCTGCTGGATCAGCCGCTGTTCCAGCTCGGCCAGGGTCACCGGGAAGGTATCCAGGAACACCTTTCCATCCTGGGTCACGGTGATCGCTTTGGTGGTGGGCTTGGCGAGGCTTTTCGCCGGGCTTGCCTTGGGCAGGTTCACCTTGATCCCCTGCACCGTCGCGGTGGTCATGATCACGAAGATCACCAGCAGCACGTAGGCGAGATCCAACATCGGGGTGATGTTGATGTCATCGTATGGCTTCTCTTCAGTCTGGATGTTCGCCATCGATCAGTCCGCCGCCGCCAGGCGAGAAGGGCGCGTGCGTCCGTCGGCGATCGTGCGTTCGCTGTAAGCCTCTGCCACCTTGGTGACGAGCTCGTCCACGAAGACCTGCATCGTGGTGGTGGAGTTCTTGATGCGGGTGAGCAGCCAGTTGTAGCCAAACAAAGCCGGAATCGCGACGGCCAGG
>WNEZ01003174.1_pt1 | contig 14173 bp, 14 predicted proteins | sample 5400521 | NCBI WGS metagenome assembly WNEZ01 (sample SAMN13153339, study PRJNA577476) | soil metagenome | isolation source: 120 cm saprolite under Douglas fir tree site 2 hole 1 replicate 1 | place: USA:California | collected 2015-04-18
TGAGGAGGACGAGCAAATAACCTCGGGCAACTCGCAAGTTAGAGATTTGTCACTTGCTGTTAGCTCTTACCGCTTTGCCCTTTGCCGACGCTTGCCTTGACCATGCTCACTGCGTTTGTTATAAAAAACCGTTCGTGCTGAGCGCTGAATTGAGCGTTATAGCAGCCGCCAATTATTCCGCAGTAGCTCAATGGCAGAGCATTCGGCTGTTAACCGAAGGGTTGTAGGTTCGAGTCCTACCTGCGGAGCCAATTCTAGTAACGTATCTGATGTATAGACAGGACCTTAGCTGATTGAGTCGGCAAGGCCTGTCACAACTGAGTCACAAAGTTTCGGCTTTGGATGCCAACTTGCCTTTTACGCTTTTCTTTTTGTGGCCGTTCTCGGAGCTCTCACGGACCTTGGCGAGAGCGGCAAGTCGGGTGGAGACGCTTGCAGCCAGGTCAATCGATTGAGGCATGAATTTTAGATATTTCTGTGTCTCCACTATCGAGGCGTGACCAGCATATTCCTTAATCCCATTTATTGGTACCCCAGCCATAGCGAGATTCGTTAGGCACGTGTGGCGAAGATCGTGGGTCGTCCATCCGCCTGGCACTCTCTGGCCATAACGAATTCCAACACTTTCGGAAGCTTGTCCTAGGATGTCGCGATACCAGTGATCCGGATGTGTGAGTACGCGAGTGGTACCACCCTGGCCCGCGGCTTTTCGGTTTGCTATGAGAGTCGCGGCAGACGGAGCTTTGATGGTTCGCCACTTCTTCGTCTTTGAAGAATAGAGCTTCACGGTTTCGAAGCGAACGTCAGATTCTTCCCAACGCATGCGTAGGAGTTCTGCCATGCGCCCGCCGGTTATTAAGTCAAGTTGGAAAAAGAACAAAGCCTCGGCCCATTCAGCTTTGGTAGAGAGGGCTTCGGATATTTGAGAAATTTCTTCATCGGAAAGAACGCGGTCGCGTTCTTCTTCTACTTTCTTGGTAAGCGGGCTGCGAGGTACTTGAAACGACTTTAGGTCTGGATATGTTCCCACTGCATGGTTCAACGCTGCTTTGATAGTGTTAAGGCCTCTTCGGATTGATGATTTCTTCAGAGGTTTCCGATTTTTTTTACCGCGCTCGGTTTCAGCAGCGACCCAAAAAACAAAATCATCTTTTGTAACTGAACTGACATGGCGATTAGGTCCCATGAACTCGCCCCATCGTTCAAGGGTGCGCAGGTGGCTGGGCATCTCACGCCAGTAGGTAGTGTCGTCGTTTTTATTCGCGAGCAGGTTTGCCTTCGCTAGTTTCAAGTAGCTTTCAATCGCTTCTTTGATTGTCGTGTGGCTTGTCTTTTCTGGAGGGTTCACTCCGTAGCGTGTTTTCCAGCCGGTTGTTCTCAGTGCCGCCAGGGCTTGCGTGGCATCGGCTTTAGTGGCGAAAGTAAAATCCCGGTAGCGCTTTCGAGATCCGTCTGGTTGGCGGATCCAAACGTCATATCCCCAGCGCTCTACGCCGTTGCGTTCCTCTTTCCTAATTTGGGCGGTGCCCTTTGCTCGCTTCTTGCGTTTTGGCTGTTTCATATTCGCAGGAGCTACTTACTGCATTTTTTTGGGGGAAGTTGAGAAGATTCCGCGGTCTTAAAAGGGCCAATTTGGGTGAAGGCGTGATCAGTATCGGTCGGAGTAGTAAGGCAGTTAAGCCATCAGGCTGCTTGAGCCTCGCGATTTCTTTCTAAGGTTTCAACCTCACTGCGAAGGAAGCGAACTGATCTGCCGAATCGAATCGGGTGCAGTGCGTTCGATCCGCATTTGCCGGAGTAGATTGCGCTTTGCGAGACGCTCCATCGAGCAGCAAGCTCAACGACAGAGATATATTTCTTGTGGAAATTCTTGGATTGTTTAGAGATCCTTTGCGGCATAAATACTTTTCTCAAGTTGTTTGGTTTTGTAAGCGCTTTCGAAGAAGCGGTCGGCCTCCGGATGGCTTCCGCGAGCTTACTAACTTCTCGACGCAAACCGTGCCGTCGTCCGGCATCCTGTTAGGGCATCTGGTGTGCCATAGTTGAATGTAAGTATGCCGTCGGTTTTTGGGCTGTTTTATTGGGTTTTGAGAGGACAATGAATGGAATCCTTGGCCGTGGTGCGTCTTTGGGTCAGGGGGTGCTAGTGGAGATAGTGACTAGATGGCAACACTTCGGCTGGGCGGGGATGTTGTCGGCTTTATTGCGTCAAGGTGAAAATCTGATACCGGATCGCCTCGATGCAATTCGCGAATTTGGCATTGCAATTCACGGCCGAAGGGAGTGGTTTATGACGGGCGAGTGTGGATGGTGTTCAGGTCTTTGGTTAGGAGATAGGGGGGAGAAGAGTAGAAGGTAGAAGTTATGTTTGATTGATATATTCCAAAGAATTCCAAAGTTATTACTACTTTTCCTCGAGCGTTTACTTAGTCACGAGCCCGGCTGCGCTGGCCTGTTGCTTCCATCGTTGAGCGTTGACGCCGAAAACGAGAAGCCACAGAAACAACGGTATTTCCCCGAGGGCTGACGCGACAGCGATGTAGGGAATGAACAGATGACTTGCAAGCGACGGTGAGAGATTGATCATCCAACCCAAGCCAGAAATCGCCAATAGGACGCCGAGGATTCGAGGCAGGAAGGTCGATCTGAAAATGAGGAAGCCGATCAGTACACACCAGAGTCCGAAGAACACCAGATAGATATCGAAGGCGTAAGCATTCAATCTGAGAAACACGAACGCCAGTGCCTGCAACTGTTCCGCCGAAAATGCACTCAAGGAGCTCCCGCCTTGCAAAACGATCAACGGCGCGAGGTACAAGAGAATGGTAAGAGCCTGAATCGCGCATCCTACGAGTATGACGAACACTGCGAGCAAAGAGAGGCGCCTGTTCACAGGCTTTAACAAGTCGCACAGAAGAAGTGCCCAGGCAATATGGAATGCAACCCCGATGATGCAGGATGCGAACCCCAACCAAAATAACCGCTCGTGCCCCAGGATATTGGCCGCGGTAGCCGCAGCGCTGCTAAAGACAACGAGCTTGCCAAGAATGAACACCTGGCCGAATGCGGACGTCGCACCTTCGAGCCCCTGAAAGACACCGGCCAGCCTGGCCAAAGAACGCGGTGACGCTTCTGTCACCCGCCCCCTGATTACTGCGCTCATAGTCTGTGCTCCTTAGGCCAAGGGTCCAATCGACCGCGCATGAGAATCAGTTCGGTCTACAAGAGGCACATTTATTTCTTCATCATCTGTTGCATCATCTGTTGCATGAACCCCGGCTCGCTGGTTGGAGGAACTATGTTCTTCAGCCGCATATAGGTGACGAGATTACCGTAGTGTTCGGCACTGTGCATGTTGTTGCCAATCAGCACTATTAGTTTCGGCATATCCATTCCGCGGTACTTCACTGTTTGAGTACCGGATGTATCGGTAATGCCGTCGTAGGCCTTGTCGCAGTACGCGAAGGCCTCTTTGAGTGCGGCGATTAGATCGGCTTTCGAGGATTTGGTCTTCTCGATGTTCGGATTCGGATCTTTCTCGCCACGTACAGCGGAACAAAACGCGTACTGTGCGTCGGCCACGTGTCCAAGGATCTGGCCGTATGTGCGGACCGCGTCCGTGGGCCTGAAGCTGTAATACTCCTCGGGCACTTTTTCGGCTGAACGAAGTAGGGTCATCTTAGTTTGCCCGTAACCCATCCTATTCCAAGCGCTAAAGGGATTATCCTGGGGGGCGGCCGTTTTCGACGGCTCTTGGGAAAACGCGACTACGGCCGTCGCAACAAGGCAGATTAAGAGTGTCAGTTTTCGCATTCGTTCTCCTCTTCAATGATTAGGGAATCTTTTGGCTGATTGATCGCGCCATGTGCACATTCTTCGTACTGCATAGCCAGCAGAACTCTCTGCTGAAAATCTTCTCCGCTGATAAAACGCTCGTTGCTACGGGATTATTAACAATCAAAACGAGAAACGTGCTTCGGCTTGAATCAATTTGTAAGACCGCTTGAACACACGCTGGTTCCAGTGTGTGAGTTTCATAAGACGAATGTGTCACGCGTGTATGAGAAGTGCCTTTCAGGAGCAGTTTATTTTCGCTCAGGCGACCCTTCGGTGAGCTTCAATAACGGGTAACCTAAATTCGTCGGGCTAACTTTGCCATCGGTTGATACGCTAAACTCCATCAAAGTCCGGTATTGCTGCTCCGGGATGTCAAAGGTTACGTCCCAACGTCCATCCAGCGGACTCGAAGAAACGGAAGACTTCCGCAAACCTTGAGCGGTAGCATCTGAGAAAGCGAAGCCAAGAAAAACAAGACATGTGATCAGTCTCACTCGCATCACTTCCCGTGCTCAGTTAAGTAACCCTCGATCAGGGTCCGTCGGCGCTGTTCAGCGATTTCGTTCGCGCCGAAGCCCGAATGGATGATGCGCCCGTCAACGCCGATGACATAGATCGTCGGCATACCCGCCACACTATAAGCCTTCGATATTGTTTCGCCGTTAAGCAGCAGCTCGTACGTGTAGCCGCGGTCTTTCATTAGCTGTACCGGGTCCACGCCGCGCTCGTTAGTACTGATGCCCAGCACGGCCACGCCCCGCCTGGACAAATCATTATGCAGCTTCTGCAAGGCCGGCATTGCCCGGTGACATGGGATGCACCACACCGCCCAGAAATCCATCACCACGACGTTGCCCAGATAATCGGACAGCCGATGCGGGCGGTCCCGAGAATCTTTCAGCGTCCAGTCTGGCGCGACCGCGCCGACCGGCAAGAGTTTCCGCGCGGCCTGAACTTTTTTCAGGAAAGCCCACGCTTCTTCAAGCGTGAGTGTGCCATCCTTATTCACATCGGCTTCGGGATTTGCCTTCAGCAACTCGGCGCGGCGCTCCGGCGTACTCACGCGCTCTATTAGATCACTTTCTTTCTTTTCGGTCCCACTGGCCTGGCTCTGATCTTCATCGTTCTTTCCGGGCATCTTGAACCCACTCTCATCCATGGGTACGTTCACATGGTATTCGAGCACAGCATTGCCGACGCGGTGCGGCAGCAACAGTCCCCCGACCGGGCGGTAATCACCGATGGCCGATGCTATGTCGTGGTCTTGTCCGTCCGGCGATCGACCGTGCACCACTTCCTTCACCTCAAGAAAGGTTTTCGCATCAAGAAAGATGTGAACGACGGCTCCGCTCGGTTTTGTCAGCTTAAGCTTGAACGCGGGATTGCCGTCAACTGAGTCTTTGCCGACCAGTTCTGCTCGATATCCTTTGGCTTTGTAATCAATCAGCTCTTTGAACGCGTCACCCTCTTCCAGTAATTCGAGGATCTCCGCGCCGGACATCAGGCGCGCTTTGTCTGAGCCTTCCATTGGACTCAAGCGCCAGCCGGTCGTACCATCAAACGACCGAATATCAAGGCCTTGTGGTTCAGTGAAAGAGACCGCCACTTCTTTCCGGATGCGGTTCGGTTTTTTCCAGTAGAGATCAAAACTCCACGCTGCAGAGCGACTGACCACTGCCAGAGACTCGAGCGATTTCCATTTTTCAACTCCGCCGGTTGCCGCGACATACTTGTCTACTATTTCATCGACGGTCTGGGCCTGGCCTGGCGCTATGAAAATACCGAGCAGCACAAAAGCTGCCATGAATACGCGTTGGAACATGACTTTGACTCCCTTCGATTTAGCTCTGTCATTCGACGGGCTAGTGGACACACTTCTACCGTTCCCGAAGAAATGGGTTTTCGCTCGGGTAGATTCAGTCGGTCTGGGGTTATTCTCTTATTGACGAGACGGCCGCTTCGTTAACTCCTGCATCCGCATTTCAATCTCGCGTTTCGAAACCTGCCCGGATAACTTCCGGCCTCGCATCCCTTCACCATCACTCGGCGGGTAAGTCTCTAATCTCCTGGCGCTCTCTTGAGCATAACGACTCCCGAGCAGATATCCTTTCTGGTATGGGCTGAGTGTATTACTGGCTGATGGCGACGTCGTGCCTTGCTGCGAGCGAGGCTCGGAAACGCGTCTCTCTGCCTCCGCACGACGCGCTTCGCGCGAGGAATTTGTCTGCCGAGTTGGTTGGTCTTGATCTCCAGGTTTATCCTGCTGTGATAGTTCCCTTTGTCTTGATGAAACGCTCTGCTTTTGGGCAGCTCCTTTCGAATATTCCGAAGATGCGATTGGGTGCGATTCATTTTTCGTAACCGTTTCACGTCGGGATGAAACCTCCTGACCGCTACTCGTGAACGCTTGTGACAGGTGTGTCGGTTGACGCATCTTCGCTGTCGATCCGCCCATCAACACAAAGAGCGACCAGCACGTTAGTACCATCTTCGCGCTCAGGGACAATCGCGGTGATTTTCTGGCATCGTCCCGCAGAACCGCGCGCAGACGCTCTTCCAAAAGCCTCACGCCCCTGACGAGTGGCAATCCGACCTGCGTTTGTGGCACCCGGCGCATCTCCTTAACAACTTTCACCACTGCACCTGCGTAAGTAGACGGCGCTACTTCAGAACGGGCTACAGCCCAACGATCACAAGCCATTTCCGCGAAGTGCTCCACACGGCGACTTACCCAGACGACCGGCGGGAAGAAAAAGAAGAAGACTCCAGCCAGACCTTGAAGCCCGCGAATCAGCGGGTCTTTGCGGCGGATGTGCGCAAGTTCATGCAGAATTAGTCCGCGGCGCTCAGAAGTGTCTAGCATTCGCATCAGCCGCTCAGGCAGAACCAGGACGGATCGCCGAAAACCAAACACATAAGGTGTCATCTCATCATTGGTCGCCCGCACGTCGGGCATACGCTTCAGGCCGATCCACTCCGAGAGTCTAAGTACTTCGTCCAACGTATTAGGCTCAGCGGACGGCAGTGAGCGAATGCGGCGTCCGGTGCGCCTGAGCGTGAGGAGGGCGTGCGCACCAAGCACTCCGACAAAAACCAGGTAACAAATAAACAATAGCCGAAGGGCTTGATCTCCGCGCGATTCAGTAGCGATTTCGTGATTGATTGGCGACTCCCGCGTGATTGGCTCGGATGATAATTCGGTATTGGCGCGTTGGGTGACCGTCACGCTGGTTGTGGATTCAGCAAGCCAACCGCTCAACGCCATTTCGCCCGGCAGCAGAACTGGAGGCAGCAGGAACTTCAGCAGTACGATCGTCCAAAGTGCGGCCTGGAATGCCGGGCGACTGCGGCGCAGGAGGGTCGCGGAAAGCAACCAGGTGATAAGCGCGAGCACGGTCCCGTGAATCAGTGTTAAGGCGCCATAGTGAATCACGCCATCCATAACCGCTTGAATTGAGATAGGCACTACGATAATCCGCGTTTTGATCGTGACTTAGATTTGCGCTCGCGCAGAGCCGCTTCCAGCTTCTCGACAGACTTTTCAGACAACGGCGTGTCTTCGACAAGGCGCACCACCAAGTCGAGCGGTTGTCCTTCAAAAAATACATTAACGAAGTCGCGGACGCGTTGGCGCAACATCTGCTCCCGAGTGATCGCTGCCGAAAAGTGGTACGGCTGGCCCTCGCGGTTAACCTTAAGCACTCCCTTGTCCGCGAGTCTGCCGAGCAGGGTCATTACGGTGGTATAAGCCAGCGGTGTCTCCGATTGCTGGTTGTATTCTTCGAGCACCTTCGGCGCGGTTAGCGAGTCGTGCTTCCAGAGAATACGCACCAGCTTGAATTCGAGTGGGCCTAATTTCGGTATGGACCTTCTTGCCATAAGACATCTCTACGCGCATAGAGACTACTACGCACGTAGAGATTGTGTCAAGCGAAAACTACCTGCTGAAACAAGAATCGCAGTGGCGATTCGCATAACCCGCGAAACCCGCGAAACCGGGGTCAGGCCTGATGCGATTCTGCGATTTTCAATAATCAATGTTCCGAACTCCTCGGCATGACGTGTGATTGATCTTTGCGGTTGATGAATGCAAATGTCCGAGGAAATCTTAGCGCCGCTTAGCGTCAAGCAAGATCGCAGAATCAGGCCTGACCCCGATGTTCGCCGACAAGCGATCGAATCAAAGGGTTTGGGGCGCGCTACGATCTCTCGGCGTCACTGAAACTTGCGGAGATGCTCACTCGTAGAAAGCAGAGAGACGAATGCGGGCCAAAAGCGGCGAGCAGATGACGCCGGAGGAGCGCGAACGATTCCGGCAAGGGGTCCGCGGACGTTTGGGCTGTGGTCTATCCTCGGGCGAGAGCAAGACCCAATGAATCCATGTCGACAGCGCCCGAGGCAATCCCGGCCTGATCGGCAGAGTCGCCGTCACCACCGAGAGTTTCTACGGCCCGTTCGTCAATAGCGAAATAAGGAGGGAAGAGGATGCACCCCACGAAGAAGGCCGCACGCATCGCAGGCGCGATATATCTATCAACGGCCGTCACTGCACCCTTCAGCCTCATCTATCTTCCCCGTACCCTGATCGTGCGCGGGGACGCAACTGCGACCGCCAGCAACATCCTTGGTCACGAGACGCTTTTCCGTCTCGGCATCGTCGCTGACCTGATCACCTCGGTCATTTTTATCCTTCTGGTCATGGCGCTTTACCGTTTGCTCAGTGGCGTTAACAAGACGCATGCGTCGCTGATGGTGGCCCTGGTCCTGGTCTCCGTCGCCGTCGGGTTTATGAATGTGCTGAACAACATCGCCGCCCTCACCCTCTTCCGAGGCGCCGATTTCCTCGCGGTATTCGACAAACCCCAGCGGGACGCCATGGCTATGCTGTTCCTGGGCCTGCGTCGCCAGGGCCTTACTATCAACGAGATCTTTTGGGGCCTCTGGCTCTTTCCCTTCGGCGTGCTGGTGATGAGATCGGGCTTCCTTCCACGGATCCTGGGCGTCTGGCTGATCGTCAACTGCTTCGCCTATTTGGTCCTTAGCTTTACGGGCTTACTGTTACCGCAACACCAGGATATGGCCTTTCGCATCGCCTCTCCCGTTCTCTTCGGAGAGATCGCGATCGCGGTGTGGCTTCTGATCAAGGGTGCCAAGGTGCAACCATTGGCCGCCGTCGCCTCTTGATCGAACGGTCGTAGCTCGCGATACACGCTTGATTGAATCGTTACGCATTTCAATCGTTACGCATTACGCATAAGGAGAACCAGATGACTCGCACAACGAATGCAAGAATCGCTGGCTTCACGTTCCTCTTCTACATCGCCGTTGCGTTCCCTAGCATGGTCCTGTTCGGTCGGGCGACCAGCGGGGAGGGGATCGCAGCAAAGTTCGCGAGCATCGCTCAGCACGCGACAGACGTGCGCGTCGCCGTCGTGCTCTCCCTGCTCGGCTGCTTCTCGGCCCTGGTGCTGGCCGTGACGCTCTATGCGATCACGCGCGAGGTAGATGCCAATCTCGCAATGCTGGCCCTGACATGCCGCGTCGCCGAGGGCGTGATTTCCGGCATCTCCATACCGGAGACGCTGGGACTGCTCTGGCTCGCCACGGCCACCGGAGCAAATGCACCGGACCCAGGGGCAGCGCACGCGCTCGGCGCGTACCTTCTGAAGGGGGACATGGCCGTCACCGCGACCTTCTTCGCAGTGGGCAGCACGCTCTTCTCCTACCTCTTCTTGCGCGGCCGGATGATCCCCGTCGCGCTGGCGTGGCTGGGCGTACTCGCGTCGGTGCTGCTCGTGGTGCTCCTTCCTGCGCAGCTCGCCGGCTTCCTCAAGGGACCGGTGACCTTCTACATTTTTATGCCGATGCTCGTGTTCGAAGTGGCGCTGGCGCTGTGGCTGATCATCAAAGGCGTCGCCGCGCCGGCGAATCGGCGAGCGTGATAAGAACGAGGAACTCCCCGATCTTTCAGCGCCTTCTGAGCAAGAGTCTTGTTAGGAGGAAATGAAATGACAATCAGCGCTATCGACGAATCACAACGCAAAGCAGCGACAGCTGTGGGATTCTCTTATCTGTTTGCGCTGCCGCCGGCGATCTTCGCCGAGTTCTATGTACTCGGCCGACTAATTGTCTACAACAACGCTGTGGACACCGCTCGTAATATCATGGCGCACGAGAGACTCTTTCGTCTGGGCACCGCCAGCAACCTCACCGTCTTCGCGATCGATATAGTACTAATCACAGCTCTTTACGTGGTACTCAAGTCAGTCAATCGGCACCTGGCCTTGCTCGCGGCGTTCTGGGGGCTGATCGAGACGGCGGTTTTTGTTGTTCTCTTGCTCAATGACCTCGAGGCTCTGCGCCTATTGAGCGGCGCCGATTACCTGCGAGTCTTTGAGCCGGATCGATTGCAAGCATTGGCCAGGGCTTCGATGAGCGCACATGGCGCCGGATATGGCGTGGGCTTGGTGTTTGCTGGACTTCGCAGCACGCTGTTTTGTTATTTGTGGTTCAAGTCGAGTTATATCCCAAGAGCATTGGCGGCATGGGGAATGTTTGCGTCCTTTCTGATGGGAGCGTGCGCATTCTCGTTCATCATTTTTCCCGAGCTTGCGAAGGTCATCCCCGTTGGGATTTATGGAGGTCCGATCTTCTTCTTCGAACTGACAATGGGCTCTTGGCTCCTGCTGAGGGGATTACGACCTTCCGGAGCTGCGCCTGATGGAGTCAGCAGGCCCGCACAGGCGGGCGCCGTCTAACCATGTCGTCCAGTCGTTGACCTCGGGCGGGGGTGCGAGCCTTCGGTCGCGGAGATTTCCAGCCTTTGGGGGTTGGGCTCAGTGAACCAGCCTTGGCCTGAAGGTCATGGAACTGACCCTCACTCACATCGGCAGCGAGATGAGATTGGCGTTGGCAGCCACGAGAGCGGGGAGGAGTTGACATGACACTCACCACAAACGCAAGAATCGCCGGATTCACGTACCTTTTCTACGCAGCGATCGGTATCTGCATCGAGCTGCTGATGCACCAGGCGAGGGGCGTCGGCGACGATGCCGCGAAACTCGCGCGCATCGGCCAGTATGCGACAAACGTGCGCCTGAGCATCCTGATTACGCTGCTCGAATGCCTCTCGTCCCTCGTGCTGGCCGTGACGCTGTACGCGATCACGCGCGACGAGGACCACGAGCTTGCAATGCTGGGCCTGGTCTGTCGCGTTGCTGAAGGCGTGCTCGGTTCGGTCAACAACATCCCGGCCTACCTGGGACTGCTGTGGCTGGCGAAGGCGGGGGGCGGGACGGGTGCCCCGGACATCGCCACAACGAACGCCCTGCGCGCGTTTCTGCTGATGCCGGGCGCGAGCGTCCCCATCGGTTCGATCTTCTTTGCCGTGGGGAGTTTGATCTTTTCCTGCCTCCTCCTGCGGGGACGGATGGTGCCCGTCTCAATCGCGTGGCTGGGCGTGCTCGCGTCGGGCCTGCTTGCGGTGACACTGCCCATGCAGCTCGCCGGTTTCTCCACAGGGCCGCTGACCGGATACTACCAGTGGCTGCCGGCGCTCGTATTCCAAATCGTGCTCGCGCTGTGGCTGCTCATCAAAGGTGTCGCCCACACCGGCGACGCGATGAGCGCTAAATCGCAAGCTGCCGCCGCCTAAACTTGTCGTTGGACCGGAGCGCTGGAAAAGCTTCTTTCCTAACGCTTTGTCGGTCAAGTAATTTCGGTCTAGCGATACTCTCCCTGAAGCACAAATGCGGCCCAGTAGTACGGCGCGCGCCGGTCTGCCGATTTCCACATCGCGACTTGCGCTTCCCTGAGGGCCGCAGCGGGACTCAGGTGTTTCTTACCGAGCATTCCGCGGTAGAACCGGGTCATCAATTCCGCCGTGGACTTGTCACTTACATCCCACAGACTAACGGCCACGCGAGCCGCGCCGGCGTACATAAAGCCGCGGGTCAGGCCCAGCATCCCTTCACCCTTGATCTCTTTGCCTAATCCTGTTCTGCAACCGCTAAGAACTACGAGGTCGGCCGGCAGGTTAAGATCAAAAACCTCATGAGTCGGTAAGAAACCATTCTGATCATTCCCCTGTCGATCTACCAGCGAGAGTATTAAGCCCGACAACCCTGGATGCGTGGTATTTAGCAAGCCGTGGGTAGCGAAGTGAACGATCCGATACTGGCTTAGCTGAGGACTGGTTGCGGCCGCTCGATTCGCGTGAAAGTCCAGAGCCTCGAATTGATTGGTTTTGGTTACGAGGCCGAGTATCGCTTCGGCTTCTTTGCGGGTCGAAGGTAACCGATCTATCTCCAATCCATTCTCGCCACCAACATCCCGGACAGCTCTGACCAATTCATTTTCCAGGGCGTCTACTTCCCGCACAGCCTCGTGCGAGTTCGCTCGTTGGACACCCGGCTGCCGACCTGATTGAGCCGCGATCACGCGTTCATCGGTCTTGCTGAAAACGGGATCGGCCAGGACGGCGACAGTCTTTGGTGCCGGTTTTCGGCCGGCGACTTCTCGCCGCAGCACGCCGAGGATTGAGGCAGACGGAAGGTTAGTCACCTCGTGATCAACGATCAAAGGTCGATAAGCGTCGCGGGTTGTTTGCTCATTCCCTTTCGCCAGGTTCACTTCTGGAGATGGCAACGCGGCAAAGGGTAGATATTGCAAAGCCCCATCGCTCACAATCAAAAGACGTTTCCCTTTAAGTTTTCCGGCGATCGGACCTAAGAGCACCTGGCTCAATCGCCCCGCAGCCGTAGAATACTCGGCGTCCGTCTTTGCGATCCGAGCTTGCCGCTCGTCGGGCTTTTCGAATTTGACGAATCGATTACGGGCAGTAAGCAAGTCATAAATATTACGCGCCTGGCTCTCGATCTCTGCGCGGCCGGGCAATTCATATCCAGTGATATCAGTCGGAGTAACCGCCCACAGATAACTTCGCTCGTTACCCAGCGAATATTCCAGGAGCAACGTATCCGGGTCGAGGATCTCTTTTTGGAACTCAGTCAGGTTTAGCGAAGCTGACTTTGTGAGTGCGGCGTAGCGCGGATCCGACGCCGTGACTTCAGACAATACCTGTTCGTAATCTGCGCTGACGGTCGCCACTTCCTTCGCCAAAACAGCAGCCTGCTCCTCTGAATGTTTACCGCTGAGCAGTTTGATCTGGCTTTCAGCCTTTTGATCCAGCTTGGCGCGCAGAGCGCGCTCACGTGCCAGCAACTCGGGTGAAGCCACCCGGCGGATACTTGCCTGTGCCTCCTCCAGGCTATCGAGCAAGCTGCGCGCGCGGCGCTGCTCGCTGACGCTAAAGGCTTTGATCAATCTCTCCTGGTTCCGATCTCCTCGATCCGATTGCATCAGCAGATCGATGTCCAGTTCATAAAAATCCTGCTTCGAAGCGAAGAACGAAGCGCGCAGATCCGTGCTCGCGACTCTGGCGCGAGTGGATTCAACGATGGCGATAGCGCTTTCAACCTGAGAACGAGCCTCATCGAAGTGACCCGCAGTTTGTTCAATGCGCGCAATATCGTAGAGCAGGTTGGCCTCAAAAAAACGGTTCTTGATGGCCCGACTAAGGATCAGTCCATCGTTGAAATAGGCTAATGCCTTTTGCTGATCGCCGGATTCTCGATAAAGCTCGCCCGCATTCTGTAGAGTCATTGCCTCTCCGCGACGGTCACCTGAGGCGCGTCTCACCTGGAGCGACTGCTCAAAGTATGCGAGCGCTTTTTGGCGATTGCCCATCCGTGCAGACGCATTCCCCAGGTTGGCCAGCGAAGAGCCTTGTCCATATCGGTCGTTCATTATCTGTCTGATCGATAGCGACTGACTTTGGTACTCCAGCGCCTTTGGATAATCACCCAAATCATAGTAAGCCTGGCCGATCGCATCGAGTAGTGCCGCTTCGTTAACCCGATCACCTTTTCCGCGCAGTAAGGAAACCGCCTGTTGGTAATACTCGAGGGCTCTTTGTGGTTCGCCTAGTTCTCGATAGTTGCTACCTATATTGGACAGCGTAACGGCTTCCCCCCTTTGGTCTCCCGATGCCCGCCTGAGAGGTAAGGCCTGTTTGCAATAATTCAACGCTTCCTGAAAGTCGCCGAGGCGAAAATAGACTCCAGAGATGTTTGAAAGAGTTCGGGCTTCTCCTTCAATATCGCCGATCTCGGTTCGCAAGCGCAGCGCTTCCTGATAACTCTCCAGTGCTGCCTGGAACTCACCGACATTAGCGTAGATTTGGCCCAAATGATTCAGGGCGTAGGCTATGCCGCTCCTGTCACCTCGGCCGTCCCTACCCAGAAGGCGTCTGAGTTCGATGACCTTCTTGTAGCAA
>WNEZ01003175.1_pt1 | contig 14172 bp, 9 predicted proteins | sample 5400521 | NCBI WGS metagenome assembly WNEZ01 (sample SAMN13153339, study PRJNA577476) | soil metagenome | isolation source: 120 cm saprolite under Douglas fir tree site 2 hole 1 replicate 1 | place: USA:California | collected 2015-04-18
CGCCGACCCGCAATTGTTCGCGCCCGGCATCCGCAAACTGGTCGAGCAGGGACGCGCCCTGTCCGCGCTCGACTACTTCAGCGCCTTCGAGAGCGCCACCAACGCCGCCTATCGGGTCGTGGTGAAACCGCTGCTCGCCGATTTCGACTTCCTGCTCACCCCCACCCTGGGCCTGGTCCCGATGGCGATCGAGGCCGTGCCGCCGTTCCTCAGCGAGCCGTATGGGCGCTACATCCAGTTCGTGCTGCCGGTGAGCTTCGCCCACACGCCCGCGGTGTCGGTCCCGGCTGGCCTCCACGACGGACTCCCCGTCGGCGTGCAGCTGGTCGCGCCATCGGGCCGCGAGTGGCAGCTGCTGGCCCTGGCGGAGCAGCTCGAGGCGATGCCTGGCTTCGGTTTCCAGCGGCCACCCGACGCCGCCTGACAATGTGTACGTGATGAAGGCTCAAAGGGTCGAACTGCTCGTCTGTCCCATGGCCACGCCGGCCGATGCCACCGGGCTGCAGGCACTCGCGGACTCGGGAAAGATCAAGCCCGACACGCTCGTCGCGCTGGTGGGAAAAACCGAGGGGACCGGCGCGCACGACGATTGGGGCCGCGTGTGGGCCGACGTGGTGCTGCGCGAATGGACGGGCAAGTTCCTCGGCATTCCCGCGAGCGAGGTGGCCAAGCATGTGAACTTCGTGCTGTCAGGCGGCTGCCCGGGCGTGATCACGCCGCATATCGCCGCCATCACGCGCGAATGGGTCGAGGTTCCGGATGGGGACGCCGGCACCAACGGCGAAAAGATGCTGGTCGTCGGCCGGGCCGGATCCGATCCGATGCCGCCCGAGGAGGTCGGCCGGATGGGCCAGATCCGCAAGGTGGCGGCAGCCACACACGAGGCGATGAAGGATGCAGGCCTGACCGATCCCAAGGACGTGCACCTGGTGATGGTCAAGGTGCCGGGGCTGACGACGGCAAGCATCAAGGACGCGGAATCCCGCGGCAAAACGGTGGTCTCGCACGACCTCACGTTCGGGCCCGAGGGCGCTGGGGTCTACGCGAACGACGCGGCCGCGCTCGGGGTGGCGATGGCGCTGGGCGAGGTCCCGGAGTCGTCGCTGTCGGATGCCGTAGTGCGCCGCGACTGGAACCTGTACTCGGAGGTGGCCATGACCTCCTCAGGGGGCGAGAAGCGCCATGGCGAGGTGGTGGTTTTCGGCAACTCGAGCACGTCGCGGAGCCGGCTGCGGATCGGACATGCGGTCACCCGCGACTTCATCGACGCCGAGGGCGTTAGGAACGCTCTTCGCGCCGCCGGCCTGAAGTTCAGCGCCTTGCCGTCTGAAACCGATCTCTCCCGACTGGTGCATGTTTTCGCCAAGTCGGTGATCCCGGGGAGCGACCAGATCCGTGGCCAGAGGATCACGCTGCTGGACGACGCGGACGCGTATCAGATTGGGAAGGCCCTGGGCGGGATGCTCGTGGCCTCAGTAACGGGCCGCACCACGAACTACGTAAGTGGCGGGGAGCGGAACTCCCATCAGGGGCCGCCGGGGGGAAACATCGTCGCAGCCGTCGTCAGGGCCGAAGGCTAGACCTATCGATCAGGCCGGCGGGCTATGGACGTACCAGGAAGCCCGTACGGGGCCCTAAAGCGTCCACCACTTGTGCCACATGTGGTTGTTGGTGCCTCGGACGAAGACATCGATCCGATTAGGTCCCCACGAGACAGCTCCAGGCTCGTCGTCGAAGATGCCGCCGAGGCGGTGCCACCCGCTCCACGTGCCGGCGTGGTGATGCACAACCGACACGTCGATCCACTTGTACCAGAGCGAGTTGTCGCCGCCTTTGGCGAACGAATCTAGGCGGTTCGCCCCTCGGGAGGCGGCGCCCGGACCCGCCGTCAACGTGCCGCCCAGATCCTCCCAGCCGTTCCAACTGCTTCCGTTCCACCACTTATGCCACATGTGGTTGTTCATGCCCCGGGCGAAGCAATCGATGCGGTTGGGACCCCATGAGACAGCGGTGGGCCGACCGTCGATGACGCCGCCGAGGTCCTCCCAGCCGTTCCAAGCGCTTCCGTCCCACCACTTGTGCCACATGTGGCCGTCCATCCCGCGCGCGAAGCAGTCGAGCCGATTAGGTCCCCACGATGCGACCGACGGACTCGACAGGACGATGCCGCCCAGGTCCTCCCACCCGTGCCAAGCGCCGCCACTCCACCACTTGTGCCACATGTGGTTGTTCATGCCCCGGACGAAGCAATCGATCCGGTTGGGTCCCCACGAGACCGCCGCGGGGGTGCCATCGATGACACCGCCGAGGTTCTCCCAGCCGCTCCACACAGTGCCGTTCCACCACTTGTGCCACATGTGATTGTTCTGGCCCTTGACGAAGCAATCGAGCCGGTTGGCCGCCCATGAGGCCGCGCCGATGCCGGACGTGAGTACACCTCCAAGGTCCTCCCAGCCGCTCCAGTGGCAGCGGAGCCAATCGTCGTAGATCTCGTCGATGTAGCCGTGCCAGCAGAAAAAGATGGGCGCCGCCGGAGCGATGGTGATGTCTCCCATCGTGCCGCTGATGGTCACGTGGACCATGCCGTGCCAAGGATCGGTGTCGACGTCCCACAAGGTGTCGGCATCGCCAATCGCACAGAGCGCGGGCGGCACCAGTCCAGCGGGCTTGCCGAGGCTGGGGTTCAGGTTGACGAGCGGCGGGCGCGGTGTGCCGTTGTCTTGAGCCTTCACGACGTTGAATTCGGGAGGAATCGGGTTGGCCGGATTCCATGACGGCAGGGGGACGAACTCGCTGCCGCCACTCAGGGTCAACCAGTTCTCCATGTCCCCGATGAAATTCCGGTGGGTGATGAAGGCGTGTTCACTCATGTGGTGAACGATTGCGTTTGGATTGTTTGGATTGTGAGCCCACACGACCGCGTCGTTGATGTACGTGAGCATCAAGTTCCTAAGGGTCGTGCGCGATCCGGCCGGTAGGCTGTTGAGATCGGGCCTATGTCCCACGGCCTTGTGCCTATTCCTCCGGCATCTTCGTAACTCGGCCCGGTTTTCCTTCGGACATGCGTCCGCGGGCCGGATCGCTAACTACGCGTGTCACAGCCGCACCCGTCGGCGATGTGCGTGGGGCGCCGCTCATGTCAGGTCGGTCGGCTTCTAACTCGGGCGGTGCGACCGGTCCCGGCTTGAATCTTTTTGCGACCTCCTGGAAGCTGGCCATGCCCTTCGGCCGCGGAGCTTTCTTTCTGACGGGCTTGTCGCGTTTCTTGTCAGTCATCGGTCATCCGATCGATCAGAAGAGCAGGCTCTAGCCTTGGAGCGCGTTCCGTGAACAGTCCTCGATTTGAATCCAAAGCTCGGGCATCTTGGCCCTCTCCTACGGCTAACGCTTTGTCCCCCGCGCGCACTCTCCTCGCACTTAACAGCTTTGTCAAGTGGCAAATCTGAACCCATTCTGGGCTTTACAAATTTCCCTCACACCTCTACCCCAAAAGCGACTTAACGCGGTGAGCCAACGAGCTATGCTCCACTCATGCTCGTCACCAAGCACGGAGGCAGGCGGCGGGGCATCGCCATCAGAGATGGATCGGTAGCCCAAGCGCGCGCAGAAGCCGGCCTGACCCTCGCTGCGGTTGCCGACGGCAAGCTAAGCCGCACGGCGATTCATCTCATCGAAAAAGGTCTCACGCGGCCCTCGTTGGAGACTCTGAAGCAGATCGCCAGCCAGACCCGGAAACCGATGAGCTTTTTCCTGCAGACCTCCGAAGAGGCCTCTCAAATCACTGAACGGACGCGGCTACAGAGGGCGGCGCGCTATGTCGCAGAAGCACTGGCCGCCGGCGAGGCGGCTCGTGAGGCGAGCGTTCAAGCCAGGCTCGGCACACTGTTGGGCCAACTGGAAGAGATGTGCGGGAACACTCGCAGCGCTGACCGTCGGTTCGAGACGGCGATCGAAATCTTGAAGGATCTGGGCAACCTGGAAAAGCTGAGGGATGCGCACATGGTGTACGCCGGACTGCTTGACGCCCGTGGGGATATCGCACCGGCTGCACGGCATTGGAAACTGGCGGCTAACATCGGTAGGCTTGCTGCCCTGGGTTTCGAAGTGAGCGCGTCCCGGGACCTAAACGAGAAGTCACGGGCGGACGCTGCAGGCGCTCGAGGAGCATAGTCGGTCGGGAATTCGGCGGAGACTTAGCGGCCCACATCGCCCCCAATAGCTTGGTCCGGCAGCGCACCTGGAGGCTGCGTGGACCCGGTAACGAGTCGGTGACGCTATGGCACGTATGGTGGCACGTGCGATGTCCAGCTTTGAGCACGCGAGGTTAGCCAGAGACCGGTCGCCTTCGGTGTTCGGGCACTCACAGTCAGGTCGAGTCGGGGCTCCGGATTCACCCAGTCGGATGCTCCATCAATCCAACTCGTCGATAAGTCGCGCCGCCATGAATTACGAGCACCTTCACGCGTTCGACTCGACTTCCATGAGTGCGTCGGTGATGCGCGTTGTGGAGACGCGCGGCAGAACGCTAGATCCGACGGCAAAGCGGGTGATGGAGCGTTCGTTCGATCGTGACTTCAGCGACGTCCGGATCCACGATGACGCCGACGCGAAGCGTTCGGCAACCGACGTCCAAGCCACCGCATATGCGCTTACAAATCACATCGTGATGGGTGGTGCCTCAAGTGATCGGAGTCCTTCCAGCTATTCATTGCTTGCACACGAATTGGCTCATGTCGTACAGCAGGAGACGCACCATTCGCTTCCAGACAACGCCGAGCGACTATCGATCGCGCCGCCCGATGGGATATACGAGCGGGAGGCCCACCGCATCGCCGCTGCCCCCTTTGGGCCGCGCGGCAGAGTTCACGAACGGTCCCCGACCCCCTTTTTGGGTCGAACAAATGCGCCTCAAACACAGGCTGTCTTGAGAACTGGCAACGTCCGCGGGTCAGGGCTACAATTCTTTCCGCTTCAGCTCACAAGGACTCGGATCGGCCCAGTGGCTGGTGAGGGCGGACTGGTCCGCGATGCTGGCCCCAGACTTTCGGTGATCGTTGGACAGTCCATGACCTTGCGAAGGATCGCGGAACTGCTCCTTCCTTTGTGGAACACAGCTGAGCCGTTCACACCGGCGGGAGCAGCCTCTCCCCTTACAATGCCGATTGTCTCGCGCGACGATTTGGCGCGAGGCCTGCTGGCGTACAACCAGTACTATCTGGCGGTCCGCTCCCAGCCCTCAGTGGCGATGGCAGGCTTCAGCGCCGGGCTCCGTTTGCCCCTGCCGCTGGAGCTCGATGCCACCGGCGAAGGGGTTGTCAACTCCAGCTCAATCCTAGCCAAGGCGGCATCGTTCGATCCCGCGTGGGAGCCACTCCTTGATCAGCCTGCGACAGCGGTGACTGCGCCGACACCGGCCGACCTTCGCCAGCAGATCTCGGACTTTCAGCTCGCCCATCCCGATGTCTATGGGCGTGGCATGGCCTTAAGCACAATGGCGATCACTAACGCGGCGCAAGCGGCGCCCGTGGTCAGGGAAGTCTTCAGCCAAGCCTCCACGACACGCTTCGAGCTGGCGCTGGCATTCATGGACGAGCTCGTCACGCATCAGGTTGCCCTGATGGCCTCAGAGCGATCAGGAGCGGACATTCTGGCGGTCATCCGAGCAGCGCTCGCGGCGGCTCCGCCCACTCTGACGCCAGAGCAACAGGCCAGCCTCAGTCAGGCCAATCGCCTGCTGGGCCAGGTTGCAGCCGTCGTGCCGCGTGAGACTCCGTTCCTGCAGCCAACAGGGACAAGTCCAAACGGCGTGCGGATGATCGCCGACTTCGAAGGTTTCTGCGCCAACCTTTATGACGATGGAATGCCTGGCTGCGGGCGCGGAGTTGGAAACAGCACGATCGGTTTCGGACACCTGATCCATCTAGGTCCCACCGATGGCCGCGCCTCCGAAGCGCCCTTCAGGGGCGGGATTACGCGACAACAGGGCGAGCAACTCCTGGCCGGCGAACTCGCCCAATCTGCCAACCGCGTGCGGACGATTGTTACCATGCAGCTGTCCCAGCAGCAGTTCGACGCTTTGGTGAGCTTCGACTACAACACGGGTCAGCTCAGAGCGCTGCTACATGACTTGAACGCAGGCAATTTCAACAATATCCCGGCGCACATGAACCAGTTCGTGCATGGTCATATGGGTGCAGCCCACCCAGTTATGCCAGGTCTCGTAGCCCGCCGTACAGCAGAGGGGAACCTCTTCTCAACGGGCCAGTACCCACCCTAAGTGTGTACACCGTGATGGCGGGCGCCGCTCGAGTGCACGTTCTCGACGAATCAGATGGACGATTCAGGGATTTTGTGCCAGCTTGGAAGCGGAGATGAAGAATAGAACGCCTCTCGATATGCGCGGCTCGGATGATAGCGATCTTGGGACGAAACGAGAGATGTCATGAGCGCACCAAAACTCACGACTAAGATCGAGCCTGCGGAGGCGTCATCGGTCGTTTACGGAGCTCTTGCTGCCAAGACGTCAAACGATCCGTCACAGGGGCAGCTCTCGCTGGTACTCACGATCACGAACAACGAGTCGTCGCCGGTCCATTTGACTCAGGTGACGGTTTCGTTCCTTGGCCCGCCGAGCGTTAGCCCTTCATCGATCCCTGCCGATCTGACAATTCCATCGATGCAGACGGAGCAGTGGTATTTCGCTCCAGCAAATAACATCATCTTGCCGGTCGCGGCACCAGGAACGGTCCAGCTAACTCTGACGTGCGATGGCTTCAGCGACCCTGCGGAGTTGGACGCGCCGCTGACACAGTACGTGAGTCCAGCGGACGGGGGCGGTTATGCCTTCCCAGCCAGGACGGGTGATCTCAAGAAAGCCGAGTTCTGGACCGGCCGCAGCGCCGTACACGGTGCCGCCGGAGGCGGAATGCAGTTGTTTGCCTACGACCTGGTGGTCCGAGCCTTCGATGCCGCGACCAACGGATGGCCGACGGCGAGGCCGGGAGCCGACAACACCAAGAATGCGAGTTACCACATTTGGGGCAAGCCGATTTACGCGATGGCCGGCGGCGTGGTGAAGCAATTCAGGGATGGCATCGCGGCCAATATCCCTCCGGGACTACCAATGCCGACGCCGAATCCAGTCGAAGGCAATCACTTCTACATTCAGCATGGCGACGACCTGGCGCTCTATGCCCATTTTCAAGCGGGCACTCTGAATCCAGCGCTAACTTCAGGGCCTAATCCAGATGGCACTGGTGCAGTGGTCACCAATGGGCAGCTTCTCGGCCTTGCGGGGAACTCCGGAAACTCGTCCGAACCGCACTTACACATCCACGTCGATCGAGCCACGATTCCCTGGGGCGGACCGCCGCGTCCGCTACCCTTCAATGGTATCTATGTCTTGGATCTTGCAGTCGTTGATCCGAATACTTGGCCACCCAACAGCGATACGCCGTGGAGCGCCGTGTCCGCACAGGGATTGCCCGGCGTGGTTTCGGCGATCTGGCCCGGATCGCTTCGCCTCGGCAAGAAGATCTTCCGGAACTGGTTCTATGTGTTGGCCTGGGCGTGGATCATCATCATCGGCGGGCTCATGATCACGCCTGGTGGCGTTGACTGCATCAAATGCGGTCCGACACTGACAAAAGCGTTGGGGATCATTTCGATCGCGGTTGGAGTTTTGGGCCTCGCCTCTTACACGATCGCCGGCCGCATGTCCGCAAAACAACGGACAGCGCAACCGCAAGTCGATGTGAAAGGCGACATGCAGGGCTGATTCATCCGGGAAACAGCCAAGTCGCTTCTGGGCCGACAAACTCGTCCCGCGCCATCGCAGCGGGCAGGCCGCGGCGTAGATCGCTCTCGTGGGATTTGACGATTCGGTGCTTGTCCAGAGCAGGATAGTCGTCTCCTATCGATAACAATCTTCCGAAACCGCAGCGACCCCAACGTCTTCTGGAACGGTGAGAGCCTCATCGTCGGGGATGGCGACGGTGTGCTTATGGGGCGCCCTTGGGCGTGCCTCGACGTGCTAGCGCACGAGATCTGCCACATGTTTACTGAAAGCCTCGCGTTCAGCGGGCAGAGCGGCGCGATCTCCGAATCCGTATGCGATGTGCTCGGGCTCCTCGTCTTCCTGTCGCCCATGGAGATGTGCCCGCGTCCATCCAAGATCGGACGCTCGACCCAAGATCGGACGCTCGACTCGGACGTCCGATGACATCGGTGGCCTTGAGCCGGCTATTCGCACCACCCGCTTGTTGGACCCGGCTGAGCCGCGCTGCCCTGCCACAGAAGCTGAAATGTCGTGTCGATGAGCTTGTAGCACGAGAACCGGGATATGTCGGCAAACACGAAGCTCGATTCGAGCTGAGGGAACGCTACCGTGCCGTGCGCCGTGCTCGTGATCACGTCCAGGCTCGGGGCAGCTCGATAGACAAGCTCCGTTGCCGAATAGACGGCGACGACGAAATCGACGGACTGTTGAGGCGGAAGTACGGGCGCGGGACATGGCTGCCCGGTGTTGAAGTCGCGCATCGCAGGTGTCCCAAAGAACTCGGCACCTGCGGGTCCATCCTGCAGCCCAACAGCGACCCCGTATACCGAACACGGCAATCCACCATGTCCGATCGGCGGCGGGCAGTCGTGGGTGGCTTTGATCACCGAGCAGACCTCGACCATCCTGTATGTATCGTTGTTGGGCACGGCCGCTTGGGTCAGGCGCAGGCCGGCGCGCGCGATTTGGACGGTGCCGCTTCCGGTGTTCGTGACTTCGATCACGAAAACACAGCTCGGTCCCGTGAACGCGCCGCCGAAGTCGGTGTAAGCCGTGGGAGCAACACCGGTTGCAACGCCCGGCTTTACGACGAGCAGCGAAGGGTCGAGCTGCGAGCCGTCGCCGCTCGTCGCGGCTTTCGCTCCCGCCATGCGGGCGATCTCGTCGCCTGTGTATTGGAGCTTGTCCTGCACGAGCACGACGTTGTCGATGTGCAGGAGCGTGTTGGGGCAATGCGCTTTGCCGGGGAGACCGTAGTAGATCGATCCGAATGCCACGTTGAGGCTGACCACGATCTGGGGGCTCGGGCTTGGACTCGCGATCGGCGTCGGGCTGGGGCTTGGGCTCGCAGTCTGGCCGCCGGCTGCCTTGATCGGTGAAGGCGATGCCGGAGATCGTTGCGCCTGGTCCTGACCCCAGCTGCATGCAGCGCCCGCGATCGCTGCGATTCCATAGACCGCAAGCAGACGCACCAGGCCTCTGGATTGCACGGTCACACCGGCTGAAGCTTGCCGGCCTTGAGCTCGTACTCGGTCCACTGCAGCCGGCTCGCGAAGACGACCTCGACAGTCTGGGGATCTTCGAAGGTACGTGGATTGCCCTCGTTCAGATATCGATATGTGATCTGAAGCCGATAGCTGACGTCGGCCGGCTCTCCGGACCAGACCCTGACGGTGACCGTGTCCGTCTCGCCGGGATTGAGCCGCACGTGGCTAAAGGGAACAGCGCCGGCATAGAGCGCGGGAATGGTCTCTCCCGATCTTTCACCCTCGTATCGGGCCACGAACGGATTCTGTTGGTAGTCGGCGGCGGCGCCCTGCAGCCACGCGTTGACATGGCCGAGAGAGGCATCGCGGGTCACGACCAGGGCGATGGACTCGATCGACAGCTCACCCATGTCGGAACGCAGGTTCTGCACGTGCACCGCGATCCTGTAGGGCAGGTTCGCGGGCGCCCTCGACCCGGTAGGAGACTGGACCAGCACCGCACCGATCACACCTGACCCACGCGTGTCTGGCAGGTGGGCGAGCGAAAAGTCGGCGGGATTGCCTTGGATGAGAATCGTGTCGCTCTGGACAGCGAAGATGTCGACTCCGACGTACCCGTCGGTCGGCCACGGATACGCCGCAAGCCCGGCGGCACAGACCTGGTTCGGGCACCACGACGGGTGAATCGCCAGGAGCATCAGCAGGGTCACCAGGAGGAGGGTGCTCATGCTCGCGAGCGTGATCGAACCGAGGGCGACCGTCGGCTTCTGGAGTAAACCGACAGCGGCAAGTTGGGTCTGCCGAACGGCTGCCGGCTGGCGCCAGACGATGAAGGCGACGGCCGCCGTCCCAACAATGCCGCATGCAATCACAACGAGCGTCGCCAACGGATATGCGTGGACGAAATCGGATACGAGCTTTTCCGACGGGATATGGGAGGTGATCGCGTTGTTGAGGGCGGAGCCGACTGTCCCGAGGATGACGCCCTCGACGAGAAGCTGGACCCAGAGCCAGTGTTTCGCGATGGAGATAAGGCCCGGGACGCCGGGCGGCCTTGGCGTACCTGGGACAGGTTGCGGTTGAGCATCCGCGGACTGACCTGGTGCGGCGACGCCAGGACCGCGCTCCATCCCGAAAAGTAAGCCCTCTAGGTAGCCTGCCTGGGTTAACCCGGCATAGGGTTGGACTTGAGCCTGTCAATAACTCCCTCGAGGACTCTTGTGGCCGCGGATCGAATCTGACTGCTTGCCGCGTGATCTTCCAACTGCGAAGAAGCGCGATAAATCAGAATTGCCGCAAGAAGTTCGTGAAACAGCGGGTCCGGTGGAGGATCGCCACCATGGATCGCCAACCACAGAGCAATCGGATCTATCTGAAAACGGGCTTCTTTACTGATCATCCCCTTCTCTCCCTCCTCGGTGGGACGCCAATGGCTCGACGGGCGCCAATGGGTAGATTGCGGGTAAATCTGTCCGAGCTTCCCTGCCCACTCGCCCCAGTGAGGCCACTTTGCGCCCAACCCGCACTCCTGTCAAGTGAGAGTTAATTCTAATGACTTGACAGCGGGGTAAGCGATTGCTATACATGCGGCGTCCACGTCTTGCGGCTTTAGCCCGATGGCTGCCAAACGGGGTGTGGGCAAGGGGGCACCGGATTGGCTACTGTAACGCCGCTGGCGCTACCTGCCTTAGGTGGCGCGATCGGCTCTGACTATCGGATCGCGAGCAACCGGCTGATCTTCGTTGAGTTTGCCGGCAACGTTTCCCAGGTCGACATGAGCGTGGTCGCCTATTCAGTCCTGGGCAGTGGCTACACACAGCCGGAGGATGTTGTAGTCAGCTCCGACGAGACCACGGCCTATGTAACTGAGCGCAGTGGCAACTTCCTTCAAGTCGACCTGACGAACGCAAATCGAGCCGCTGCAGCCGTGCTCACGGGCGGCTTGAATGCGCCGCACCAGATCGCACTCGACGAAGACCATGGCCATGCCTATGTCGTTGAATTCTCTGACCCCGGCCGACTGCTGAGAATCGATTTGACGACTGGAACTCCGACCACATTGGTGCCAGACCTTCATTTTGCGATTGGGCTCGTGGTCAGCGCGAACGGCCGGTATGCCTACGTAACCGAGCAGCTCGCGGGTGGCAACGGACGGCTCAGCCAGATCGATCTCATGACGAACCTCCGAACAGTTCTGTTCACCAGTCCCACCGCTCCGCTTTTCTTCATGAGCTGGGCCGATCCCGGTCGGAGCAGTATTCTCGTGCCAGAGCGTGACCCGGCGGACGATGTGTGGGTCATCGACTTGACCAACAGTCCTCCCACTGCTCGAACGCTGGCGACAGGGGTGCCGTCCCGTCCATCGAGCGTGAACGCAACCTCCCCCGACATCCTGCTCCTGTGCAGTGATAGCCAGATCAGCCAGATCGATCTCGTAGGCGGTGTCTTCAGTATTGGGGGTCCCATCATCCTCGGCGTCGGACTGGTGCCAGTAAGCAGGATCGAACAGTCGGCAGTCTCGCCAAAGCTCGGCTACGCCGACACCACGGTTGATCTCAACTACTTCTTTCAGGTATTGGACACGCCTTTCGGCGGCACTCTCGCACTGATGTTCAACCATGAGAGGGCCTGGACGACGCTAGGCGCCCGCTACTACAAGATATTCGTAGACGGCGTCCTCGCGGTACAGCCGTGGAGCGATTACCTGTGGAACACCGTCACCAACAGCTTCGACCTTCAAACCTTGAATCCGGCCTACGGCGGCTTCTTCCGGGTCAGGGCGCCAGGCCAGATCTGGTTCAACCACTGGCTGGGCTACCTCCTTGATACGACGGCACTGACGGGCGGACTGCACACGGTGCGCGTTCGCGTGTATGCCCACCACACGAACGCTTCAGAGATCAACATCTTGGCCGATCCGTATCACAGCATTCAGTTGATGGTTGACAACCGCGGGCCGCATACCTCAATCGATGAGATCGACCACGATGGCAACCCAGTGGCGACGTGCGCCATCATCGATTCGGGAACTTACTTCTTCGACTTCCTGATAACGGCCCGTGACCTTGACGGGAACCTCAAGAGCTGGAGCTTGTCTGCCGAGTGGGGTGACAACAAATCCGCGCTGATCGCCTCAGCCAACTACCCGTCCGTCGATCCGCCACCGACTTGGTTCGGGCCGTCCGGCGCTCCAGTTGGACCGTGGGACTGCCAGATTCCAGCCGATCCTACGTCGTGGCGCTGTGCACACACTTTTCGGCTCGGCGCGTGGGACCGCACTATCAACGGATACGGATACCTCTATTACAACGAGTACAACAAGTCGATAACGATCTTGCTGCCGCCGCCCTGAGGCCTGAAACTGTCAGCGCATCGAGGCCTCTCATCGAGTGCACCATCATTGGCTACGCGACAGTTCGTAGAGTTTGAGCGGTGAGAGCGGCATCTCGGTGATGGGCACGCCGAGGGCTTCCTCGATCGCCGCCGCGAGCACCGCGCCGACCGGGATCACCCCCGCCTCGCCCGCGCCTTTGATGCCGAGCGGGTTGAGAGGTGAGGGCGTCTCGATGTGGTCGATCTCGATCGCGGGGATCTCCGTCGCGTACGGCATGAGGAACTCCATGAAGGACGCGTTGCGCAGCTGCCCGTCGGCGTCGTATGCGAGGCGCTCGTAGAACGCGCCGCCGATCCCCTGCGCCACGCCGCCTTCGATCTGGCCCTCGACCACGATCGGGTTGATCAACCGGCCGCAGTCGTGGACGACGACGTACCTGAGGATTTCCAGGCGGAAGGTCTTGGGATCGACGCGCACGTATGCCGCGTGGCAGCCCGCAGCCCACGTCGACCCGGTCGGGCTGTAGTAGCCCGTGGCTTCGAGGCCTGGCTGCTCGCCGTCCGCCAGCGGCGGCCCTGGCCTCGGCTTGGGCGTGAACTGCGTCGCTGCTTCCGTGCCGCCCCCGAACGCATAGCGCATGGGGTTGGCGAGCACGGCGACCGCGGCCAGCGGGATGCCGCGCTCGGGCGATCCCTTGACGCGCACCCGGCCGTCGACCAGCTCCAGGTCGGCGGGGTTTGCCTCCAGATGATCGGCGGCGATGTGCTTCGCCTTCTCGGCCACCATGCCCGCGGCCACCGCCATGGCGTTGCCGGCCATGACCGCTCCCCGCGACGCGAAGGTGCCCACGCCCCACTGGAACTTGCGCGTGTCGCCGCTGCTCACTTCAACGTCGGCGACGTCCACGCCAAGCTGGTCGGCGACAATCTGCGCCCAGACCGTGGCATGGGCCTGGCCCTGGTTGGGGATGCCTGTGGCGGCGACCACCTTGCCCGACACCAGCACCTGCACGTGCGCGCCCTCGTACGGCCCGACCCCGGTCCCTTCCACATAAGGGCTGAGGCCCATGCCGACGTGGTCGCCCGCGGGGCGCGGACCGAGCATCTCGATTGCTCGCTCGACCAGCGCCGGATAATCGCCGCTGTCGTAGACGACCCGGTTGCCGTCCTGCCAGGCGACCCCGAGGTCGTAAGGGAATTCGTCGGGCTGGATGATGTTGCGGCGGCGAACCTCCACGCGGTCGAGGCCGAGCTCGGCGGCGATCGCGTCCAGGGTCCGCTCCATCACGAAGCACGCGTGCGGGCGGCCGGCGCCGCGATAAGGCGATGTGGGCGTGGCGTTGGTGTACACGTCGCGGAAGCGCACGCGGTAGTTGGGCACGCGGTACGGACCGGGCACCTGCGCGGCGGTGATGATCGGCAGGATGATCCCGTAGGGCGTGTAGGCGCCCGCGTCGTGGATGAAGTCGTCGCTGAGCGCCAGCACGCGCCCGTCGCCGTCGAAGCCGACCTCCACCTCGTGCACCTGGCCGCGCTCGTGGTTGACCGCGACGAAATGCTCCTGGCGGTCCTCGG
>WNEZ01008077.1_pt1 | contig 14169 bp, 14 predicted proteins | sample 5400521 | NCBI WGS metagenome assembly WNEZ01 (sample SAMN13153339, study PRJNA577476) | soil metagenome | isolation source: 120 cm saprolite under Douglas fir tree site 2 hole 1 replicate 1 | place: USA:California | collected 2015-04-18
GGGCCGGCGCTCACGCTCGTGCCGACGTGCAGGACACCATCGCCGGGCGGGCGTGCAGCGCGAGAGATCGCTTCGCCCCCCGCGGGCCCCGCCGCCGCCGAGCCGCTGCTAGCGCGAGCGCCGAGGCGCCGCGGTTGCGATGGGCCGGAGGCCCGAGCCCGCGGCGGGCGTGGGTTCGCAGCGATCTCTCGCGCCGCTCGCCCGCCCGGCCGTGGACGCGCGCACGTCGGCGCGAGCGTGAGCCGCGGGCCCACGCCCGCCCCGGGCGAGCAACTCTACTGCCCCGGCTTCCCCGCCCCGCCCTTCGCCGCATCGAGCTGCCGCTGCACCTCGGCGAAGCGCCGCTCGAGCTCGCCGAAGGACGTCTCCATGCGGCCCGCACGGTTGATCACGTCGTCGAGCTGGCGGCCGAGCTGGTCGCGCTGCTGCTCCATGTCGCGCAGGCGGCGCTCCATGTCCTGCACGGGCTCGGTGCGGCGGATCATGAAGTCGCCGGCGCCGGAGTGGATCAGGTAGAGGACGCTCCCCGTGCCGAGCATGAAGCCCAGGAGGAGCGCGAAGAGAAAGCGGATCACCACCATCGTCACTCCCGCTCCGCCGCCCGGCGGAGCTCGCGCACCACGACCTGCAGAGCGGCCAGGCCGGTGCGCGGCACCGCGCGCAGGTCGCGGATCAGGTCCTGCACCTTGGCGAGCGCCCTCGCCACGTCGCCCCCTTCGAGCGCGATCCGCGTGAGCCGCCGGCGCGCGCGTAGCACGTCCTCGACCAGGCCCTCGACCGCCCGCTCGCGCCAGCGGTCGTCCTCGCCCGCCTCGGCGAGACGCGCCCACAGCCAGGCGAAGTCGACCTGCTGGCCGAGCCCGTAGTAGCGCGCCGCCGCGGCCTCCGGGTCGACGCCCGCCGCGCGCGCCACCAGGACCACGTCGAGCGCGCCCACCAGCCAGTCGGCGGTGGCCAGGTCGTGCGCCAGCCGGGCCGGCAAGCCCGCGATCTCCAGCTCGGAGCGGAGCTTCGCGAAGGCCTCCGCCTCCCTCCCGGCGATCCACTCGGGGAGCCGACCACGCACGCGCGCGATCGCGTCGCGGAGCTCCGCGGCCACCTCCGCCGCGGGACGCGCGGCGTCGCCGCTGGCGAGGATCCACTTGGTGACGCGCTCGCCGGTGCGCTCGAGCACCAGCCGGCAGGTGATCTCGACCTCCATGGCGAAGCCGCCCTCGGCGATCGCGCTCGCCAGCGCCGCGCCGTCCGCCACCGCCCACGCGATCGCCCAGGCGCGCACCGCCTCCGCGACCGTCGCCCCCGTGTCGCGCGTCACGCGATGCACGAAGGTGGCCCCCATCTCGTCGACCAGCGTGTTGGCGACCTCGGTGGCCACGATCTCGCGTCTGAGCGGATGGGCGCGCACGGCGTCCGCGAAGCGCTCGCCGACGGCGGCGGGGAAGTAGCGTATCAGGTACGGCTCGAGCAGCGGATCGTCGGCGAGCGCGCTGGCGAGGAGCGCGTGCTGGAGGTGGAGCTTCGCCCACGCCATCAGCTCGGCCAGCTCGGGGCGCGTCAGCCCGGCGTACGCAGCGCGCCGGGCGCGGAGCGTGTCGGCGTCGGGCAGCGCCTCGAGCGCCCGGTCGAGCCCCGCGGCACGCTCCAGCTCGGCCATCAGCTCGCGGAAATCCGCCAGCCGCCGGCGGCTCCGCACCTGATCCAGGGAGAGGAGCCGGCTCTGGGCGCGGTTGTGGGCGAGGACGCGGGCCGCGACCTCGTCCGTCACCTCGGCGAGGAGCGCGTTCCGCGCCTCGGGCCCGAGCCGCCCTCCCTCGACGGCCGCGCGGAGGCAGATCTTCAGGTTCACCTCGTGGTCGGACAGGTCGACGCCGGCCGAGTTGTCGACGGCGTCGGTGTTGATGCGCCCGCCGGCCAGCGCGTAGGCGATGCGCGCGCGCTGCGTGAAGCCCAGGTTGCCGCCCTCGGCGACCACCCGGGCACGCAGCGCGCTCGCCTTCACGCGCACCGGGTCGTTGACCGCGTCGCGCACCTGCGCGTCCGTCTCCTCGGGCGCGGCGACGTAGGTGCCGATGCCGCCATTCCAGAGGAGGTCGACGTCGAGCCCGAGCACCGCCTGCACCAGGCGCTCGCCGCTCACCGACGCCTCCGCAAGGCCGAGCATCGCCTGCGCCTCGGGCGAGACGGTGACGCGCTTCGCTGCCCGCGGGAGGACGGCGCCGCCGGGCGAGAGCGCGGTCGGGTCGTAGGCGTCCCAGCCGAGGCCGGCGCGGAAGAGCCGCTCGCGCTCGGCGAAGCTCCGCGCCGCGTCGGGCGACGGGTCGAGGAAGACGTGCAGGTGGTTGAAGGCGGCGCGCAGCCCGAGGTGCGGCGAGCGCAGCAGCCCGTTCCCGAACACGTCACCGCCCATGTCACCGATGCCGGCGACGGTGAGCGGCGCCGTGTCGGCGTCGACGGCCAGCTCGCGGAAGTGCGTCCGCACGCACTCCCAGGCGCCGCGCGCCGTGATACCGAGCGCCTTGTGGTCGTAGCCGTGCGCGCCCCCCGAGGCGAAGGCGTCGCCCAGCCAGAAGCCGTACTCGGCCGCGACCGCGTTGGCGACGTCGGAGAAGGCGGCCGTGCCCTTGTCGGCCGCCACCACCAGGTACGGGTCCTCTTCGTCGTGGATGACGAGGCCGCACGGATGTGCCACGCGGCCCGCGACCAGGTTGTCGGTCAGGTCGAGAAGGCCGCGCACCAGCGTCTTATAGGCCTCGACCACCGGCGTCTTCCGCTTGACGACGAAGCCACCCTTGGCGCCGGTCGGGACGATGAGCGCGTTCTTCACCGTCTGCGTCTTCATGAGGCCCAGGATCTCGGTGCGGAAGTCCTCCGGGCGGTCGCTCCAGCGGATGCCGCCGCGCGCCACCTTGCCCGCGCGGAGATGGATGCCCTCCATCGCCGGTCCGTGCACGTAGACCTCGTAGAGCGGCCGCGGCGGCGGCAGGTGGGCGAGATCGGCCGAGCGGATCTTGATCGCGACGTGGTCGCGCTCGGGTCCGGAGGCATAGAAGTTGGTGCGCACGGTCGCCGCGACGATGTCCCCGAGCGCGCGCAGGAGGAGATCCTCGCGCAGCCCTTGCACGCCGTCGAGGCTCCGCTCGAAGCGCTGGCGGAGCTCGGCCGGGTCCTCCGCCGCACCGTCGGGCCGGAAGCGAGCCGCGAAGCGCGCGAAGAGGAGGCGCGCCGGCTCCGCGTGGTCGGCGAGCGCCGCGATCGCCGCCGCGCGCGTGGCGAGCCCGATCTGCACGGCGTAGCCACAGTAGGTGCGCAGGCAGGCGACGGCGCGCCAGTCGAGGCCGCCTTCCACCACCAGACGGCCGAGCGCGTCGCTCTCCGCGCGCCCGGCGCCGAGTGCCAGGAGCGCGTCGGTGAGCCGCGGCCCCACCGCCTCCGGGTCGAGCCGCCGCCCGGCGCGGTCCTGCACGAAGAAGGTCTGCACGCTCTGCCGGGGCCCGCCCGCCGGCCGGACCTCTTCCTGATCCTCGCCGAGGACGCGGAGCCCGAGGTTCTCCAGCACGGGCATGAACTCGGAGAGAACGAGTGGCTCGCCGGCCAGGTGGAGGCGCAGCGTGGTCGTGGTCTCCGCCTCGTTGCCGAGCGCGATGCGCGCCCCGCCCTCGCGCGCGGCGGCATCGAGGAGCGCCACGTCCTCCGCCGCCCGCTCGACCGGCACGGCGGCGCGGTAGGCCCCCGAGAAGGCACGCGCGTAGCGCCGCGCCAGGCGCTCGCCCTCCTCGTCGCCGTGCCGCTCGACGAGCGCGGCGCGGAGCCGCTCCTCCCAGCCGCGCACCAGCGCCGCCACCGCCTCGCGCAGCTCGTCCTCGGCCGGCGCGGGGGCAGTCCCCGGCGTGAACGCGAAGTGGAGGACCGCCCGCCCGCTCTCCCCGAGCATCAGGTGGTCGTCGAGCAGCGTGCCCCCGAGCCGCGAAGCGAGCAGCTCGCGGATGCGCGTCCGCGCCTCCCCCGAGAAGCGCTCGCGCGGCAGGACGACGAGGACGACGACCCGCTGCCCGTCGCCGCGCGGGCCGACGGTCAGCACCACGTCGTCGCTCTGCGCGGCGGCGAGGATGGTCGCGATCTCGGCCCGGATCTCGCCGGGCGTGCTGGCGAACAGCTCCGGCTTGGGGAGCGCGTTGAAGACCGCCACGATCGCCTTGTGGTCGTGGCTCCCCGGCACCACCCGCTCGGCGGCGAGGATCTGGCGCAGCATGCGGCGCAGGAGCGGGACCTCCGCCGCCTCCTCGGCGTACGCCTTCGAGGTGAACAGGCCGACGAAGCGCCGCTCGCCCACCACGCGGCCGTCGCGGTCGAGCTGCTTCACGCCGATGTCGTCCATGCGCGCGCGGCGGTGGACGGAGGCCTCGGCGACCGTCTTGGCGACGGTCAGGAGGCGGCTCGCCGAGAGCCGCGCCTGCACCCACGCCGGCAGCTCGTCCAGACGCCGGGCGTCGCGGAAGGCCGAGCGCTCCTCGCGCCGCAGGAGCCCGAGCCCGCTCCCGGCACGGAGCTGGAGCATCGCCGCCGAGCCGAGCGTGGTGAGGCCGTACTCGCGGTAGCCGAGGAAGACGAAGGCGCCGTCCACCAGCCAGCGGAGGAAGTCGGCGACCGCGGTCGCCTCGGTCGCCTGCTGCGCGGGGCGGCTGCGTCCCAGGCCGTCGAGCTCGGCGGCGACCGCCTGCGCGCGCGCCACCATGGCCGCGAAGTCGTCGGTCACCAGCCGCACATCCTCGAGCGCGCCGCGCACGTCGGCCTCGAGGCGCGCGAGCGCGCCCGCGTCGGTCACGCGCGGGATGGCGATGTGGGTGAACGACTCGCGCGCGCTGGCGCCGTCGGGGTCGGCCAGGTACTCGAGCCGCCCGCTCGGGTCGCGCCGGGCGGCGAAGATGGGGTGGAGGAGCGCCTGCACGCCGATGCCGGCCCGCTCGAGACGGGAGCGTATCGTATCGACGATGAAGGCGCGGTCCGGCATCGCCGTCTCGATGATGCTCACCGGCGCGTCCCACCCGTCGCTCGCGTAGTCCGGCGTGACGGCGCGCACGCGGAGCTCCGGCCCGGGCGCGGCGTAGAAGCGGAAGGCGGACGCGACCAGCGCCGCGGCCTCCTCGGGCGCCAGCTCCTCCGCGTACGCGCCGCCGCGCGCGAAGAGGAGTCGCGTGAAGGTGGCGAGCTCGGCCGCCTCGGCGCCGCGCGCGCGCCGCGCGAGGAGCGCGCGCAGGCGCTCGGCGAGCGCCGCCCCGCCGGCCTCGATCGCCACTACGACGCCTCCCCGAGCCGGGTGACGAGCAGCTCGCCGGCGTGATAGCCCCGCGCGAGGAGCGCGGCGCGCAGCTCCGCGTCGCCGGCGTCGACCCAGGCCGCGAGCCGCCGGCATCCGCGCTTGCGCGCGCGCTCCTCGGCGAAGGCGAGCAGCCCCGGGAGGAGCGCCGGCCGGCGGGTCCGCGCGCCGTCGAGCAGCGCGGCGAGCCCGCCGCAGGCGAGCGAGCGGGCATAGAGAACCGACACCATGCCCACGATCTCGCCGCGCTCGTCCTCGGCCACGTACACGTCGGTGCCGAGGTCGGCCAGGATGCGCCGGAAGACGCGCTCGAGGCGATCGCCGTCGGGGACGGCGAGCAGCGCCTCCACCGCCGCACGGTCGCGCCGCCGCCCGCGGCGGACGCGGACGGCCGTGCCGGGAAGGAGCCGCGCCATCGGAGCGCCGCTCTTAGCACACTTGGCGCCACGATCCCCAGCATGCTTTGCAAACCCGGCCGGACGGGCTAAGTCGTGCGGCATGCGGCGCGGGCTCGTGCTGGCCGCGGCGCTGGCGCTCGCCGGAGGGGTCCGAGCGGCCAGCCCTGCGGACGAGGGGACGGCGCGGCGGATCGTCGGCAGCGGCTCGAGCGCCATGCCCTCCTGGGCGCCCGACGGCAACCGCATCCTCTTCCACACGCGCCGCAAGGACGACAAGCAGAAGGGCTTCGCCACGCGCAACATCTGGAGCGTCGGGCCCGACGGCGCGGGCGAGAGGAAGCTCACCAGCGGGACCAAGGACGAGTACCACGCGAGCCTCTCCCCGGACGGCAGGAAGCTGCTCTTCGTCTCGGAGCTGAACGGCTCGCGCGACGTGTGGGTGGCGGACGCCGACGGGCAGAACCCGGTGCCGCTGACCGACGACCCGGGGACGGAGGACCAGCCCGCCTGGTCGCCCGACGGGCGGCAGGTGGCGTACGCCGCCTTCCCGCGCGAGGGCGGGAGCTTCGACATCTGGCTGGTCAACGCGGACGGCAGCGGGCGCCGCCGTCTCACCACCACGCCCGCCAACGAGCTGTTCCCCGCCTGGCACCCCGACGGCGTGCACCTGGTGTACGTGACCGACGCGAGCGGCAACTTCGACCTCTACCAGATCGACGTGCGCGACGGGCGCACCGCGCCGCTCGTGGTCTCGCCCGACCACGAGGCCCGCCCCGCGTTCTCGCCCGACGGCACCAAGCTAGCGTTCTCGCGCTGGCCCGCGCACGGCCGGAGCTCGGACGCGACCCTGTGGATCGCGAACGCCGACGGCACGGCGCCCATCGAGCTCACGGCCGCGCCCGCGCCCGCCACGCATCCCGCCTGGTCGCCCGACGGTCGCGCCCTCGCCTTCCAGCACCGCGTGGCGACGGGCTGGGAGCTGTGGACCCTCACGCTGCCCGCCGACCTGGCGCGCACGGGCCACCTCCGCCTGGCGCAGCAGGTGCGCGGCGGCGCCGACGTCGACACCGCCAAGCTGCGCAGCGGCGACACCGTGCGCGGCACGCTCGAGGATACGACCTTCCGCGTGCGCGCCGCCTACGGGGCGCTCGTCCTCCCGCGCGCCGCGGTGGCGAGCATCCTCTTCACCATCGGGGAACGCGGCCTGGCGCGCGTCGTGCTCGCCAACGGCGACACCGTCACCGGCTTCCTCGAGAACGGGGACATCCCGATCGCCGCGGGCGGGCGCACGCAGCACCTCGCCGCCGAGCAGATCGAGCAGCTGAGCCTGCGGGCCGGGAAGTCGCCGGCGGGGGACGCGAGCTTCCGCGCCGTCATGCGCAACGGCGACAGCCTGCTCGTCTCGGGCGCCTTCGGGCCCCTCCACCTGAAGGTCGGCGACCGGCCGACCGAGGTCGATCCCCGGAAGGTGGACCGGGTCGAGTTCGCCGAGGGCGGCGACAAGGCGACCGCCGTCCTGGTGAACGGCGACAGCCTGACCGGCAAGCTCGACGGCGGGCGCCTCGAGCTGGTGCTCGCGGCGGGCGCCCGCGTCGCCGTCCACCCGAGCACCATCCGCACGCTGGTGCGCGCGGCGGCGCGTCCGGCGAGCACGGGCGGATCATGAGGCGCTCCACGCTGCCGCTCGCGCTGTGCCTCGTCGTCGGCTGCGCCGGCGTCCACCCCTACCACCCCAACTTCTACTCGGTCGATGGGGACATCCGGCTCGGCCAGCAGCTCGAGAAGGAGGTCCAGTCGGAGGTGACGCTCCTCCGTCTCTCGGCGCTCAGCCAGCTCGTCAACACGATCGGCCAGCGCCTCCAGGCGTCCGCGCCCGACCCGGCGTTCAGGCTCTTCCCTTACACTTTCCACGTCGTCGACTCCCCGGAGGTGAACGCCTTCGCGCTCCCCGGCGGTCCGATCTACGTCAATTCGGCGCTGATCGAGCTGTGCGAGACCGAGGACCAGCTGGCCTCGGTCATCGGGCACGAGATGGGGCACGTCGCGGCCCGCCACGCGACCGAGATGCTCACCACGCAGAACCTCACCCAGATGGCGCTCATCGCGGCCGTCTCGGTCATCCCCGTGCCCGTCCCGCCCATCGCCTGGGAGGGCGCGAAGCTCGGCTACGTGCTCGGGCTCCTCAAGTACAGCCGCGGCAAGGAGGAGGAGGCCGATCACCTGGGCCTCGAGCTGATGAACGCCGCCGGCTACGAGCCGGGCGAGATGGCGGTCGTGTTCGGCTTGCTCGCCGAGCAGCAGCACAGTCTGCCGAGCGTGGTCGAGCGCTTCTTCTCGAGCCACCCGCTCTCCGAGGCGCGCATGCGCGACGCCGAGCGGCGCGCCGCCGCGCTACCGCGGCCGGCGCACGCGCCCGTCGGGGGCACGCGCGCGTCGACCTTCTCGGAGATCAACCTGATGTTCGCGAAGGACTAGGACGTGCGCCGCTGGCTCGCCCTCGCGCTGGCGGTCGCGGTCGGCTGCCACGCGTGGAAGCCGGAGCTCGATCCGAAGGAGCACATGCGCGGCGAGCACGCGCGGCTGGTGCAGGAGCCCTTCGCGAGCCTGTGGCCCGCGGTGCTGCGCGGCCTCGAGGAGGAGGGCCTGAGCATCGCGGCGAGCGACCGGGCGCAGGGCACGATCGCCACGCGCGCACTCCGCTACGCCGGCGTGGATGCCACCAGGCGGCTGGCCGAGATCGCCGACCTCTCGCGCGCGCGCGGCGAGGGCATGGGGCGCGTCTCGGAACTGGAGCTCACCTACTATCTCCTGCTCGCCCCCGCCGGCGACGCGGGCACGAGCGTCAAGATCCGCTGCGCCATCGACGCCATCGACCGCAGCGAGTCGATCTTCCTCGGACCCGGCGTCCTCCAGGTGGTACCGCGTCACGTCGAGGTTCCCTCGCGAGGCGTCGTCGAGCACGACCTCATGCGGCGCCTGGTGGCCAACCTGTTCATGGCCGAGGAGATGCTCCTCATGCTGGGCGAGCTCGGTGTTGACTGAGGATCTCGTCCTCGACGTCGAGCGCCTCACCTTCGGCTTCGACGGGCTCGCGCACCACGACCGGCAGGTGGTGTTCGTGCCCTACACCGCGCCGGGCGACCGGGTCCGCGCGGAGGTGGTGGAACACCACGGCGGCTATCTCCGCGCGCGCGTCACCGCGGTGCTGGCTCCCGGCCCCGGCCGCGCGCTCCCTGGCTGCCGCTACTTCCCGACCTGCGGCGGCTGCCAGTGGCAGCAGGTGGCGCCGCCGGCACAGCGCGACGCGAAGCGGGCGATCGTCGCCGAGCAGCTCGCGCGCGTGGCCGGCGTGCGCGACGCGGAGGTGCTGCCCACCCTGCCCTCGCCCGCCGACTGGCACTACCGGGCACGCATCACGCTCGCCGTGGAAGGACGGCGCGCGGGGTACCGGCGCGCGCGTTCGCACGCGCTGGTCGAGATCGCCGACTGCCCGCTCGCCGACCCGGCCGTGTCGGCGCACCTCGCGGCGGCGCGCGCGTGGGTCGCGGCGCTCCGCGTCCCGCTCCGCCGCCTGACCGTGAGCGCCGCGCCGGGCGGGGTGGTGCTCGCCGGCGCGGGCACGCCGGCGGACGTGGCCGCGAGCGAGGCGCTCCTGGCGCGCGTCGCCGGGGTGCGCGGCGCGGTGATCGCCGGCGCCGGCGGCCGCGTGGTCGCCGGCGACCCGACGGTCCGCGTCGAGATCGAGTCCGGGCTCGACCTCGAGGTGCCGGCCGATGCGTTCACGCAGGTGAACCCGGCTGCCAATCGCCGCCTGGTCGAGAGCGTGCTCGCGCTCGGCGCCTTCGTCCCCGGCGAGCGGGCGCTCGACCTCTACTGCGGCGCCGGTAACCTGAGCCTGCCGCTCGCCCGGCGCGGCGTCAGCGTGCTCGGCATCGAGCGGAGCCGGGTGGCCGTGGAGGCGGCGCGCGCGAATGCGGCACGGCTCCGCCTCCCGGCGGCGACCTTCCGCGCCGCCGAGGTGTCGCGCGCGCTCGCCACGGAGCGCGGCCCGCTCGACGTCGTCGTCCTCGACCCGCCGCGCGCCGGCGCCGCCGATGCCGTGCCCGCCCTCGCCGCGCTGCGCCCGGCGCGCATCGTCTACGTGTCCTGCGACCCGGCCACGCTGGCGCGCGACGTGCGCGCGCTGGCCGGCGCCGGCTACCGCCTCGAGACGGTGCAGCCGATCGACCTGTTTCCGCAGACATATCACGTCGAAAGCGTATCCAAGTTACGCTTGACTTGATGGTCTCGGGTTCCCTATCCTCCGCCGTCGATGGCGAAGCACAGCGAGAAGACCGCACGCCCAAAGGTCACGATCATCCCCGGCCGGGGCGTCAGCCAGACCATCAACTACCTCCTCGAGGATCGCGACGACCTCGAGTGGCTGGTGGCGGTCGGGCGGAACAAGAACGGCGAGATCTTCTTCTACGACACCGGGGGCGACATCGTGGAGGATCTCGGCACGCTCGAGTACCTGAAGGAGCGGATCACGCGCGCGCACTTCGGCGACGAGCCGGAGTGAACCCGGGCCCACCTCGCGCGTGAGCGGGAGCCGCGCGCGGGGAATGCTGTGTGTTTGAAACTGCCGCGGCCCGTCCGGATCACTCTCCGGGACCGGAGCGCTCGCCGGCGACCAGCCGATTCCCGGGAGGAAGCTCGTCCTCCGGGCGAGCGCCGCGCGCGAGAAGCTCCTCTTCACGACCCGCACCCCGGTCACCCACGCCGCTCTCGCCCGACGACCTCAGGGTGAGCGGCGCGACGCTCGAGGTCGCGAACCCCGCCACCGGGGAGGCGTTCACCTTCGATCTCGCGCCCGCGCAGTGGAAGCGTACGCGTTCGGGTGCGTACCGCTTTCGTGATCGGCATCTCGCAGGCTCCGCGCTGATCGGCGCCCGCACCCTCAAGATGCTTGTAGCTTCTTGGTCTGCGTACTCAGGAGCGCCGCTGTCACGCCGCGCTACTGGTGCAGTGCTCCTCGAGGATCGCGAGCAGCGCGGCCGGATCCATCGGCTTCAAGGCCACATGGCACACACCGAGCTCGCGCGCCCGGCTGACGCCCCGCGCATCGCCGGTCACAACGAGCAGGGGAATCCCGGCGAGACGCCGATCGGCCGAGAGGGCCTGGTGGAACTGCTCGCCGTTCATGCCGGGCAGCAGCCAGTCGAACACCACCAGGCAGCACACGAGGCCGTCCCGGAGCCGCGTGAGGGCCTCCTCGGCGCTTCCCGTGCCGATGACATCGAAGCCGTCCGCGTGAATGAGGGCCTCCATGGCCTCGCGTCCGTCGGCATAATCTTCGACCAGAAGAACGACGTGCCGATGCGTAGCCACGGCGCCTTGTTGAACATCGCCGGGCTGGGCGCAAGACGGCCTTTAAGCATAGAGGCGGGGAACGCGAACTTAGGACACCCGGACTTCGCCTCGCGTCGCGTGCGCTGCTGACGCCCTCACCATGCCATGCGTCGTTCAGCTCCGTATTCGGCTGTCGTCATCACCCTGCCACCCTTCGGTCAGTCGTACCCTCGATTGCTTGACCTGGATACGGAGGCAGCGGTAGCAGATCGTCTCCGCGCACTCCTCCCGCTCGCAGAAGGCGCAGCACTCGAGCTCCACGCCGCACCGCGTGCAGATGCGGCGCTCCACCGTGGACGTCGGGCGCTGCTCGGTGGACGTCACCGTGCCTCCTCGGGCGACTCGTCGTGGCGGTGGTGCTCGAGCGCGGCCCGGGCCGCGTCCTCTCGTCGCAGGAGGCCGACCAGGCGGCCGTTGGACGTCGTGATCGGCGAGGTCGGGAGGTCGTGATCCACCATGAAGCGGGCGATCTCCTCGATCGCGACGTGTGGGCGGAACGTGCTGGGACCCGGTCGCATGACCCGCTCGACTGGCTGGCCGTCCTGGCTGTCGAGCTCCGCCTTGCGGAGCAGGCCCAGGACCACCCGTTCGTCGTTCACCACGACGCAGGCGTCCCATCCGAGTGATCGGGCGCGCTCGCGGACCCGCTCGATCGGCTCGTCCAGCCGACAGGTGGGGGCGTCGCGGCTGGCCACGTCACCCGCCCGTGGCCGCTCCGCGTTCGTACCGTCGGTCGGAAGACCGGCGGCCATCCAATCGACCTTTCCGTCGACGTAGTCGTAGACCTCGGCGAACCCCAAGCTTTCGAGCCGCCACGCGGCTCGTGGGCTGAGGTCTCAAGCCGAGTCCCAGCAGTACACGACCACCGGGCGGCTCGGGTCGAGCTGCTGTCGGGCGTCCGTCTCGATCTTCCGCAGCGGGAGGTTGATCGCGCCGGGGAGGTGGTCCTCGGCGAACTCCTCCGCGCCCAGCACCTCGACCAACTGCGCCCCTCGGTCCATGAGGGCCTGGACCTCATGCCGGTGGTGGACCTCGCTCGGCATGCCTACCTCCTACCCCGATCGGAGCTCTTGGACCATCTACCCCGATCGGAGCTCTATCCCATCTACACGGTGACGCTCGGGTTCTACCTGGGGACGGCACTGGCCTTCGTTGCATGGTGGAACTGGGCGCTGTTTGCACTGCTGGTGGTGGCCTATGCGCTTACACTTCCTGGGGGCTAACCTCTCCGCTGCGCATGAAGACTACGGCCGCCGCGTCCCCTACCGGCTGCTTCCCGGTGTGTGGTGATCCCGCTTTCACGGGGGCGTTGGTTCCCGCTGTCCAGCCTGGCGATCCTGAGCAGGTCCGTCACGGACGCAGCACGGGACGCGCTAACGTGGGTTCTGCCGCGCAACGGGAAGGCGCAGCAGTCGAAGGAGTAGCCACTGCGCGCTTCTCCGCTGCTGGTCGCCACGGTGCATGCCGCGCTGTGATTTCAGCATGGACGGGTGAAGTAGCCAGTACACCGCGCGCAGTCGCCTCTGCATTGCTGAGCGAAGGGGGGAAGAGAGAGGGCTGGGCGGCAGATCAGGTCTCCCAGCCCTCGCCCCCAGGCCACCGGGATTTGATTGGCACAGGCGGCCCGATGTTCACCCGAATGAGGCGGAAGAGCTCGTCGAAGGCCGGCCTATCGTTCCCACGGAAGACCTCGCGGACGCAGCCGCGCAGATGGCCGACGATGCTATGCATCTCGGCGTCGGCGATCCGCTCGGCGACAACAATCACTGCCTGGCAGCGAACGCACGAGGCAATCATCCTTCCCCCAACCTGAAGAAACAGGCGACGCCAGCCGAGTCAGGGTGCTTAGACTGGCGCCGCCTGGGACGAAACTCACATCCCATGCCGACCCGGGGGGCGTCTATGCGGGAAACTACGCACGCGCGACTACAGTAGATGACGCCGTCGTACTCAGACGCGGGGCGCAGCAGCCCGCGACGCTTCAGCTTCTGCCAATCAGGGGATGATGGGGGAGGCTGGAGCAGTGTCGGTGAGGATGGCTACCGCGATGACGACGCCGCGCCGCCGGCTCGCCGTCCAAAACCTTCTGGTTTTGGCGCACTCGGAGTCGAGCCGGAGAGCCGCGCAGAGTCGAGGGTTGCGCGAACGGTTTGTCGCTCTTCTGCGCGTCCGGCGCGCGACGACGAGTTGATGGCGTTTCCGGAGGCCCGCGCAGCCGGCTCGAAGGTCACCCGACGCCGGTCCTCCTCTGGATCGACATTGCGACCGGCTCGCTCGGCCAGGGCCTGCCCCCCGCGCCTTCGGCGGCGACTCGCTCTCCAAGAGCCTCGCACCGAGCGCTCCGAGCACGTCGCCCCCGGGCGTTGCCGGGCCCCGGAATCCACTTGGCAAGACAGACCACGGAGGCTACAAGACGCCCGTTCCCGTGGGACTACTGATCGAAGTCGCCGGCCTGCGGCATTTAGCGGCCGTAGTGCTTCTCGATCATCGCCGGGCTCGTCCCGGTCTGCGCACAGACGGTCGCCAGCTTGATGCCCAGCGAGATCGCATAGCTGATGTACGGCGGGGATTCGCCCCGATCGTCTCGTACCAGCCCGCCGGCCTTCCGTAACGACGCAGCGCACAACGGGTTCGCGGTGCCCGGCGAAGATCGGGGCCCGGGGCGCTGTTCGGGGCGCAAAAGGCTGGCCCGGGTGAGCGAATAACAGCCCGAGCCCGTGGAAGGCACCCGCACAGCTCGGGCCAAAACCAGTTGATTCTGATGCCTGCTAGCGACTGAACTGACCAGGCAAAGCAGTCCCCCCCGACGAAGGAGACGGTACGCCAGCCCGGTCTCAGCCCCGACCCCGGCTGCACAAGCGCGGGGTCATCGGGGTGGCAACGCAGGACGGGTCTTCGCCATCTGCGCGAAGCGGAGCGCCGCCGCTGCGATACCGGCGGCCTTCGCCCGCCGCGCGGACGCCTCCTCGGAGGCGAGGCGGCGAGCGTGCATCAGCTCCAACACTGCGCGAGCGATGGCCGCCTGTGCCCAACCCACGACCTGCTCGCGCCCGAGGGTGGCCATCC
>WNEZ01006733.1_pt1 | contig 14168 bp, 14 predicted proteins | sample 5400521 | NCBI WGS metagenome assembly WNEZ01 (sample SAMN13153339, study PRJNA577476) | soil metagenome | isolation source: 120 cm saprolite under Douglas fir tree site 2 hole 1 replicate 1 | place: USA:California | collected 2015-04-18
GCTCCTTGCCGAATTCGTCGTGCGTCTTCGTATCGACGAGCGCGAACCCTGCCTCCTCGTAGATATGGCGGGCCGCAGTGAGCACGCTGTGGGTCCACAGCGTGATTTTCTCGTAGCGTGCCGGGCGTGCGAAACGCACGCATTCCTGAACGAGCCGCGCGCCGAGGCCGAGCCCGCGCGCTTTCGGCTCGACCAGCAGGAGACGAAGGCGGGCGACTTCGCCCGTTTCCTTCACCAGCAGGACCGACCCGACATTCTCCCCGTCGCGTTCCGCGATCCAGCAGCGCTCGCGCTTGGGATCGCAATTGCGGATGAAGCCGGCGACGATCTCCGCGGTCAATGCCTCGATCCGCTCGTCAAAGCCGTACTCCTCGCCGTAGATCGAGCCGTGCCGGCTGACGATCCAACCCAGGTCGCCGGGGCGCGGAGGCCGCAGGATGTAGGGGATGTCCGGCCTGCGCTCGTCGCTCAACGCGCTTTCGATCGTGCGCATGGCGCCGACCACGCGATCCTGGTCGGCGACCGAGAGCCTGCCCAGCATGGCGGCGACTTCGGCCTGCGAACGCAGGTCGAGCGGGGCAAAAGCCATCCGGCCCTTCGCCGTCAGCGACAACAGGCTCTGCCGCCGGTCGCGGGTCGAGGTGGTCCTGACCAGAAATCCGCGTTCGCAAAAGCCGCGCAAGATACGGCTGAGATAGCCGTGGTCGAGACCGAGATCGGTGGAAAGCTCGGCTGCAGTCGGGCGGTCGCGATAGGCGAGCTCGTAGAGCACTCGCGCCTCGGTCAGCGAGAACGGGCTTTGCAGGAAGCTGTCCTGCAGCACGCCGATTCGGCGCGTGTAGACCCGGTTGAAGCGGCGGACGGCGGCAACGCGCGGCTCGAGGGGCTCGGGCATGGCAACGAACCGAAGGCTGAAAGTGTGACATAGTCAATAAAAGTGATTGACGAAGTCAAGTGTTTTTAGCCACCGCTCGGCAGCTGAGCAGCACGATGCGCCGGCGACCGAGACGGCGGACAAGATCGCGCTCGGGCTCGTCGACGTCGCGATGGCCGCCCAGCGCGGCGTAGAGTGCCTTGGCGATCACAAGCCCGTGATTGCCATCGTTGGGCACGCCGAGCGCCGCGCAGAGGATGGCGAAGGCCTCGGAAAGCGTCGGTCGCGGCGTCGCCGGCGCCGCGCGGAACGCCGCGGCGCGGCTCTCCGCACGGCCGTCAATCTCGGCTTCCTCGATGAACCGCCTGGTTTCGCCGACCCAGCCGGCTTCGGGCACGATTCCCGGCTGGAGGAACAACAGCCAGCGCCCGCGCGCTGCGCCGGCGGCGTCTTTGAGCCGCACGCCACGGCCCGCATTCGATGAGAGCACCCGACAGCCGGCCACATCGGCGACTGCCAGGGTCGCATCGCGCGAGCCGGCGTCGGCGACGATCACATCGCGCACGATGCCGGCCGCCGCGCCTGGAACCAGCGCGGCGAGGGTCGGCAACAATGTGCGTTCGCTGTCCTGCGTGGCGATCACCACGCTGAGCATTTCGCTGCTCCGAACCCGGCGACGCTCGCAGTATCGGTCTTCGGAGGCCTTGCGCGAGGACTATCTGCAATTATGTTCTTGTTTTGTTCACAGCCATGCGATAGGATGCCCTCATGGCTCGCTCCTCCGCAGCCGCCCGACGCCCGCCGGCGCCCGAGCCTTCCGCGCCGGCGGGCGGCTTTGCCCGGCGCGCTCCGCAATCGCCGCCGGCGGACAAGCCGTCCCGACCGGCCGCCGTCGACCTGAATGCGCCAGCGGATGTCGAGGTGGCGGTCGAGAGCGTGCACCGCCGCGGTCGCGGCGCCCAGTCGAACGCCGCAGGCCGCTTCGAGCCGGTCGCGCGCACGAGCTTCGACGACGGCTGGCAGACATTCGAGGACCTGCCGCCCTTCAAGACGACCGTGACCATCGATTCCACCCGCAGGATCATCACCCGCAACGACTCCCCCGACATTTCCTTCGACCGGTCGATCAACCCCTATCGCGGTTGCGAGCATGGCTGCATCTATTGCTTCGCGCGGCCGACCCATGCCTATCTCGGCCTCTCCCCGGGCCTCGATTTCGAATCCAAGCTGTTCGCCAAGCCGGAAGCGCCGAAACTGCTCGAACGCGAGCTGTCGGCCGCGGGCTACGTGCCGCGCACGATCGCGATCGGCACCAACACCGATCCCTATCAGCCGATCGAGCGCGAGCATCAGATCATGCGGCGCATCCTCGAGGTGCTCGACCGCTACGGCCACCCGGTCGGCATCGTGACCAAATCCGCGCTGGTGCTGCGGGACATCGACATTCTCGCCCGCATGGCGCAGCGCAACCTGGTCAAGGTCGCCTTGTCGGTGACGACGCTCGACGGGAAGCTCGCCCGCGTGATGGAGCCGCGCGCCGCCACTCCGCCGCGGCGCCTCGAGGCGCTTCAGCAATTGGCGGCGGCGGGGGTGCCGGCATCGGTGATGGTGGCGCCGGTGATCCCGGCGCTCAACGATCCCGAGATCGAGCGGATTCTGGAGGCCGCCGCCGCCGTCGGCGTGCGGGAGGCGGGCTACGTGCTGATTCGTCTCCCGCTCGAGGTGCGCGACCTGTTCCGTGAATGGCTGATGGCGAACTTCCCCGACCGCTACCGTCACGTGTTCAAGCTCATCCGCGAGACGCGCGGCGGCAAGGACTACGATTCAAGCTGGGGCAAACGCATGACCGGGGGTGGGCCGATCGCCTGGATGATCGGGCGGCGCTTCGAGCTCGCCTGCGCCCGACTCGGCTTCAACAAGGCCCGGACCAAGCTGACGACCGAGCACTTCGATCCGCCGCGCCGCGGCCCGCAGCAACTGAGTCTGTTTTGACGAATGGACGTCGGGCCCGCTTGCGCGTGCCGGCGCGGGGACGACCTTTGAGGTGGAAATCTATTCACAGGCGCGAAGCCGCATAGGTTGACTTGCACGACGCGGTGCGCACCATCGCGCCATGAGCCGGATCGCCTCCAGTCGCGCCGCCGGCCTCCGCTTGCCGCTCGGCGAGGAGGCTGTTCGTCCGACCTTCCGACGCGAGCGGGCGGCGATGAAGCGCGGCATCTGGCCGGTCGCCGGCTGCGACGAGGCGGGCAGGGGGCCACTCGCCGGCCCGGTCGTGGCCGCCGCCGTCATTCTCGACCCCAAGCGCGTGCCGCGCGGGCTCGACGATTCGAAGAGGTTGGACGCCGAGACCCGGGAGAAGCTGCACGCCAGGATCTGCGCCAGCGCCGAGGTTGCGGTCGCCATCGCGCCACCCTCGCGCATCGACCGCGACAATATTCTGCGCGCCTCGCTGTGGGCGCTCGCGCGCGCCGTCAGGGCGCTGCCGGTCCGGCCGAAGCTCGTCTTCGTGGACGGCCGCGACCGCATCGATATCGGCTGCGACTGCGAGGCCGTGATCGGCGGCGACACGATCATCGCCTCGATCGCCGCCGCCTCGATCGTCGCCAAGGTCACGCGCGACCGGCTGATGACGCGATTGGGCCTCCTCCATCCCGGCTACGGATTCGAGCAGCACAAGGGCTACAGCGTGCCCGGGCACTTCGATGCGCTGACACGGCTCGGCCCCACCATCCACCACCGCCGCTCCTTTGCGCCGGTGGCGGCCGCCTACGGCGATCCGGCGGCCGACGACCTGGAAATCGGCGATATCGAGCCCGGCACGTTGCCGCTCTAGCTTTTTTGATGTTGCGCATGCTCTATTCGGAAAATCGCTCCCCCACCCGGATCAAGTCCAGGGCAGGCTTTTTCCGGAACATGCGCTAGCGCCGGGCCTTATGTGAGCCGGTCGCGTCGAGTAACGTCCGGCCGATGCTTTACGTCTCCATCTTCGTCGAGCTGCTGCGATCCCGCCCGTTGCTGGCCGTCTGGCTCGCGGCATTGGCGCAGGCGCTGCTATGGACGCTCGTTCCAATCCTGCTCTATGCCGGGCCGCCGGGCGACCTGCCGAACACGCTCGCGGTCGGCCACGAGTTTCAGCTCGGCACCTATCTCGGTCCTCCGCTCGCCTTCTGGCTGGCCGAGCTCGCCTTCGACCTGGCCGGGCGCAGCCTCGCCGGCGTCTACGTGCTGTCGCAGGTCTGCGTGGTCGTCACCTATTGGGCGGTGTTCACGCTCGCCAGCGCGATCGTCGGGGCCCAGCATGCAGCGCTCGCCGTCCTGATGATGGTGGGAATTGCCGCCTTCACGGTGCCGACGCCGGATTTCGGGCCGGTCATTCTCACCATGCCGCTGTGGGCGATCATTCTGCTGCACTACTGGCGGGCGGTGGGGGAGGGCCGGCGGGCCTATTGGCTCCCGCTCGCGATCGAGATCGGGCTCCTGTTGCTCACGACCTATGTCGGCCTGATCCTGATCGGGCTGCTCGCGCTGTTCACGTTGGCGAACAGGCGCGCGCGCGCGGCCGCGCTGAATTCCTACGACCCGCTGATCGCGGCCGTCGTCGCCGGCATCGTCATGGGCCCGCACCTGATCTGGCTCGCAGATTCGGGCGGCGGCCTGACGTCGGTGCTGCTGCGCATGCGCACGCCCGAGGCCGTGGTCGGCAACCTGATGGCGTGGTCGCGGCAAATCGCATTGATCTTCGCGACGCATGCCGGCCTGATCGTGCTGGTCGCGCTGATGGCCGGGTGGCCGTGGCCGCGACACGATCCCGCGCCCGTGATCGTGCGCCGCCCGGTCGATCTGTTCGCCCGGCAGTTCGTCTACTTCTTCGCGGTGGTGCCCGCCTTCGCGGGCACCCTCGTGGCCGTTCTCATCGGCTGGTCGGGGCCGGTCGGCGGGATTGCCCCGCTGGTCATTCTCTCGGGGCTGCTCGTGGTGGTCGCGGCCGGTGACGGCATTCGATTCAGCCGCCAAAATGTCGTCATCGCCGCCTGGTTCGGTCTCCTGATCATCCCGCCGATCATGGCGGGGGCCGCGCTGACGATCCTGCCCTGGCTCAATGTCGACCTCAGGGTGCTGCAGCCGGCGGACGCGATGGCGCGCTTCTTCTCCGAAAGCTTCGAGCGCCGGACCGGGGCGCCGCTGCAGATCGTCACCGGCGATACCCGCACGGCCGCGCTGATCGCGCTCGGTGCGCCGAGCCGGCCCAGCCTCTTTCTCAGCGCCACGCCCGAGCGCTCGCCCTGGGTGACGCCCGAAGCGGTCAGGAGCAAGGGCGCAATCGTCGTTTGGCCGACCGCCGATACCGCAGGCACCCCGCCGGCCGAGATCAAGGAACGTTTCCCGGATCTCGTCCCGGAGGTCCCGCGCGCCTTCGAACGCGGGGTGCAGGGACGCCTGCCGCTGTTGCGCATCGGCTGGGGGGTGATCAGGCCGCAGGCGCAGCCGGCCGCCACGGCAGGCGGGTCGAAACCGTAAGCCGGACGGTTCCGCGCAAACGATGCGCACTCCGTCCGCGATCCGCGCCTCAATGGTATCCTTCGCCCTCGCGCACCTTGCCGCGGAACAGCCAGTACACGAACACGTAATAGCCGAGGATGATCGGCAGCAGCGCGACCGTGCCGAGCAACAGGAAAATCTGGCTCGCGGGAGCGGCTGCGGTCTGCCAGATCGTCAGCGTGGGCGGGACCAGATAGGGAAAGGTGGAGATCACCAGGCCGAGATAGCCGAGCAGGAACAGGACGATCGAGGCGAGGAAAGGCAGCACCTCGCGCCCCGCCGCGAGGGAGCGCCAGGCAAGGAGCGCAATGAAGCCGGTGAGCAACGGCACCGGCCACAGGAAATAGATGTTCGGGGCCGAGAACCAGCGCGCGGCGATGCGCTCGAACGCCAGCGGGGTCCAGATGCTGACCACGCCCATGAATGCCAGCACCGCGACCAGCAACGCCGCGGCCTGTCGACGGGCGCGCTCGGCGACGGCGCCCTCCGTCTTCATCACCAGCCAGGTTGCGCCGAGCAGGGCGTAGCCGGCGACGACGCCGAGGCCGCACAGCAACGCGAACGGCGTCGCCCAGTCGAAGGGACCGCCGGCGAAGGCGCCGTTCTCCACCTTGATGCCTTGAATGAGACCGCCGAGCACCAGGCCCTGGCAGAAGCCGGCGAGCGTCGAGCCGCCGGCGAACGCCAGATTCCAATATTTCTTGCTGGTGACCGCGACCGAGCGAAATTCGAAGGCGACGCCGCGAAACACCAGGGCGAGCAGCATGACGATCACCGGCAGGTAGAGCCCCGGCATGATCACCGCATAGGCTTGCGGGAAGGCGACCCACAGGCCGCCGCCGCCGAGAACGAGCCAAGTCTCGTTGCCGTCCCAGAACGGCGCCACCGAGTCCATCGTCTGGTCGCGCTCCCGCTCGTTGCGGGCATAGGGAAACAGGATGCCGACGCCGAGATCGAAGCCGTCGAGGATGACGTAGAACGCGACTGCGGCGCCGAGGAGCGCGGCCCAGATCACCGGCAGGTACCATTCCATGGCGGCTCTCCTCTCCTCTCCTCACCGTCGCGGCGCCAGGGCTTCGAGTCCGGCTTCGAGCGCCGAGGATAACGGCCGCGTCGGCGTGCCGCGCTCGGGGGGCTCGATCGCGCGCCCTTCCGGTCCCCTGGCGATCAGCCGGTTGATGTAATAGATGCCCATCGCGAACACGATGCCGTAGACCAACACGAACAGCGCCAGCGTCGCCGCGACGCTCGCGCTCGGAACCGGTGAGGTCGCATCGGCGGTGCGCAGTATCCCGTGGGCGAGCCACGGCTGGCGTCCGGTCTCGGTGACGATCCACCCCGAGATCACCGCGACGAAGCCCAGCCACCAGCCGTGCGCGGCGAGCTTGAGGTACCAGCGCGCGTCGAACAGGGTCCGCCGCCACCACAGCCACAGGCCCGTCAGCCCGGCCGCGATGATCACGACGCCGATGCCGACCATGGCGCGGAACGCGAAGAACACCGGCACGATCGGCGGCCGGTCGGCGGGCGCGACGCTGGTGAGGCCCGGGAAGAGGCCGTCGGGGTCATGCGTGAGGATCAGGGACCCGGCCCTCGGGATCGCGATCTCGAGGCGGTTCGTCTCCGATTTCGCGTCGGGCCAGGCGAACAGCACCAACGCGCCCGGCTTGCTGCCGTCCCAGTGGGCTTCGATCGCCGCAATCTTGATCGGCTGGTGCTCCAGCGTGTTGAGGCCGTGGGAATCGCCGATCAGAAGCTGCAGCGGACCGAGCGCCGCCAGCATGCCGATCGCCATGCGCATCATGGTGCGCGCTTCGTCGGGGTACTTTCCCGCAAGCAGGTAGCGCGCGCCGACCGCCAACACGACGAGCGAGGTCGTGAGGTAGGCGGCGGTGAGCATGTGGGCGAGGCGGTAGACGAAGCTCGGATTGAAGATCACGGCCAGCCAGTCGAGCGGATAGGCGATGCCGCCGCGCAGCTCATAGCCGGCCGGCGTCTGCATCCAGCTGTTCGCCGACAGGATCCAGAACGCCGAGATCGCCGTGCCGCCGGCCACCGCGACGGCGGAGAGCACGTGCAGCCAGGGCGGTACCCGCCGCCAGCCGAACAGCATCACGCCGAGAAAGGTCGCCTCGAGGAAGAAGGCCGTCAATACCTCGTAGCCGATGAGGGGGCCCACCACGTTGCCGACGACGACCGAGAAGCGGCTCCAATTGGTCCCGAACTCGTAGCTGAGGACGATCCCGGACACGACGCCCATCCCGAACGAGACGGCGAAGATCTTGGTCCAGAACCGGGCGAGCCGGTGCAGGTGCTCGCGCCCGGTCGCAATCCATCGCACCAGCAGTGTCGCGATGAACGCGGATAGCCCGATGGTGAAGCTCGGAAAGATGATGTGGAACGTCACCGTGAAGGCGAACTGAAGGCGTGCCAGCAGGACGGGATCGAAGTCCATCGGCCATTCCCCGGCGCGAGGGCAATGAGAAATTGAACCGTGGTCGCCGGCATGATCGCCCAGATCGGGCGAAACGCCAAGACCAACTGCAGGCCAGCCTCGCGCCGCGCGACCTCGCGGTTGTTGATATGGGTCCAGTCGTCGGCGAGGAAGTCCACGCTCCAGGTCATGTCGCCGTGCGCGGCGAGATATTGCTCGACCGAGTTCTGCCGCAGCAGGCCGGGAATGCGAAAGAACGGAGCGACCGCCTTGCGATCGCCGAGCGCAGCCTGCAGCGAGGCGAAGCCGTCCTCGATTTCCCGCGCCGCCTGGTCCACCGTCATCCGGTGGAAGGTGAAGGGATGGCTCTGGCTGTGGTTGGCGACGGTGTGGCCCTCGTTGTAGACGCGCCGCACGACCGCGGGGTAGCCGCGCACCATGCGCCCGACCATGAAGAACGTGGCCTTCACGCATTCGGAGGCGAGCGTGTCGAGGACGCGGTTGGTGTAGGGCGGCAGCGGACCGTCGTCGAAGGTCAGCACCACCTCATGGTCGTTGAGCGGAAGCGATTCGCCATACTGCATGGAGCCGACGGCCTACTTCGCAGTGCACCGTAGACCCATGGAATGTCTCCTCCTTGCACTCAACGTCGGTTCGCTGCGGCGCACCAATTCGGTAGCAGTCGGAGGTGAAGCGGACTCGCCATGGGCATGGTCGATCCGTCGCGAATGACCCTGGCTGTGTGAAAACTGATATGCTGAACGCTTGGCATTTCGCGCGGGCGTCTACCGCGCGAGGCGTATTAATGCTTCGCCGAATCCGTCCACTGGTGCTTTGCGATGCCCTGTTCATGCGCGGCTTGCAGCCTGGCAGTAACTGAACCGAGGCCCTTCGATCGGCGGCGCGTGGGGGCGGCTAGATGACGACCGGCGGCTTTTGGGCAGGTGTGGGGGAATTTTTCAGACGGTCAATGTGGCCGACAGGTTTCTCGGGAAAGCTGGGTCGTATTCTCGGGGCGCTTTCTATGCTTCGCCTCTTTGAACTCGGCTTTCCGTCCGGTTTCGGTTCCGTACTCGGGCTGCTGCTTGAATACTATGAAAGACTGTTGGGCTGGCTTGTCCGGCCGGTCGAGCCGTTCATCAAAGCATGGCTTGCACAGCTGCACGACTACATCGGCTGGCCCGAGGCGCTGTACGCGCACTGGAAGCATGTATTTGTGCTCCTTGGGCTCTACTTCTTCCGAGAAGTTTGGATTAGGCGCGTGTACGGTTTAGACTTCGTCATATCGAACTTCCTCCTGGGACTGTTCGTCGCTCTCACATCCGCTGTGCTGGCCGGCACTATTCCGCTTACCAACGCCGACCAAATGGCGCAATTTCTTTTTGCACTCGTACTCATCCTGGGCGCTGCAGTATACGGAGTGATCGGATTTGTTTGGGATGCAACGTTCCTTCGCCATCGGTGGGCACAGGTCCGCAACAGGTCCGTGCCAACTTGGTGGAGTTATTTCAGGTGGGGGCTCTCGCGGATCCTTAGCCGGTCGCTGGTCGGTTTAGTCTTGGTTTGGGCAGCGCTGCAGATTCCTCTTGTGCGGCAAATGCCCTCCCCAGGCGTTGCTGTGTCCCTTGTGCTAATCATCGCGTTCGCAGTGTACTGGCTGTGTGATGGATTAATAGACAGCAAGAATATGCGTCGAAAGGACGAATCCTGGCGAGCGGCTTATTGGCGGTCCCTACACACGCAGCTTGGCCTGGCAATACTTGGACCAATCTTCTGGTGCTTTGTGGTCATTGTGATGCGGGCAGGAAACGAGTTGATCGAATAGGGGCCCCCGAGTCAGGCTCTGGCCCATTCTTACCGTTTGCTGCGGCGCACCATTCTGGCGGGAGTCGGAGGCGAAGCGGACACCCGCCTTCAGAAAACAAGGTGTCGGAGATTGCGACCGAGCCGGTCGAGCTTCCAGACAAGGAGCGCATCACCTGGGCGCAGTACCTTGGGACATGCGTCAAGTCCAGGGCGGTCATCTTTCACTGGCGGCAGTGTCGCTGCAGAGGTAAGCGCACGCCCGCGTCGGGGCGTTCCTGCAGGGACTGCAGGAATTCGGCTTGACGATCGGGCGTAACGTGCGGATCGAGTACCGCTTTGCGGCCGACCAAGGCAGCGTTCCCAGATACGCGGCGGAGTTGATCGCGCTCGCGCCGGGCGTCATCCTGGCCAATGCCAATCTGAGCGTGGCGGCGTTACAGGAGGCGACCTTCGTCGCGGTCAGCGATCCTGTCGTCACCGGCTTCGTCGAAAGCCTGGCGCGGCCCGGCGGCAACGCCACCGGTTTCACCACGAGCGAGTTCGGCACGAGCGCGAAGTCGTTGGAGCTGCTCAAAGAGCTCGCGCCCCGCGTTACGCGAGTGGGGGTTCTTCAGGATCCGAGCCAGGGCAACGTGCGGGCTCCCCAGTTCGCCGCAATCCAGGCAGTGGCGGGCTCGTTCGGGGTGGAATTGAGCTCGCAGAGCCTCCGTCCCTCGCTCCGGTGCCCATGACGGGCATCGGCTGGAGAGACGGAGGCAGCAATGGCTGTTGCAGATCGTTCAAGACAGACCGCATTCGAGAATTGAACGATGCGTGCCATGGAACGCTCAGACATGATACGTTCATGGCCTTGCGAGGCACGACGAAGCATGGACTGGGATGACTATTTCCGGCAACAAGCGGCCATGTATCGGCAACTTGCCAAAAAGACCGAAGATGCCTTCATCAAGCGGGAACTCCTCGATTTGGCAGCCGTCTGCGAGGAGGTCGCCAATAACATCGAGGATCGTCGGACAAGCGGGTAACGATTTACGGACTGGGCATAGAGTAGCGTTAGTCGGTATCAGATGGAGTTGCCAGCACGTTGTCCGTGGGCTGGACGGCGCACTGCGCCAGCTGACTCTGCACCCTCTCCGCTTCCTCTTCCATATGCATCCAGCGCAGTTTGCGGATGAGCTTGATAAGGTCGTTCGAGGCTCGTTGCTCTGCCGATACATCGGGAGGCTTTGGTTGTCCGAGAGGCGCATCCATTGACGTTATCCTTATATTTTTTTGACGATGTAAGATGGCGGTCTCTTGCAACGCTCATGAGCAAAGCTTGCGGCGCGGGAATAGCCGGAGGCCGTGAGCCTCCGGCGCTCTCCGTTCGCACCATCGCTACGAACGTCGCGCAGCGTGAACTGTTGCGGGTGACCGAACCTGCACACCTGTTTCGCCGTGGCGGGTCGTTGCGGTTTACAATTGCGTCGCTCGAATACACTGGCACCCACAATCCATGCATGCTGCCCGACTCACAGCTGTGGCCGATATTCTCTTCAACTGATGAAATATCATCAATATCATCGGTCGTGATCTTCACCTGCCAACCGATTCTGAGACCAAACGGATTTTTGAGCAACGACAGCTGAATTGCTCATTTCTTCTTGCCGTCCGGTCCGAACTGCTCGAGGAAGCTCCACAAATCTTCGGCGTCCTTCTCGTCCTTAATCCCCGGAAACACCATTTTGGTGCCCGGAATCTTCGCCTTGGGATCTTTGATGTATTCCTTGAAGGTCACTGTAGCCTGGCACCGAGCCTGACTTGCGTCCTTTCAGGCCGTTTTGGATTGGGCCGATCCCGTTTTTGGCATTTTCGCCTATGCTATGGCAGGGCATACATTTCTTGAATGATTTTTCTCCCGCGGCGATATCTCCAGCAACGGCCGCTCCCGCCGAGGACGCGAGCACGACAATCGCAATCGAAACCCTCTTCATCATTCTGCGTGATCCTTATTCTGCTTGACCCGTTCTCTAGCTTTGACTCTGACACCCCACGCACCCGCTGTGTACGCTTCGTGTTCGGCGTCACCGCCGCCTCACCCAACACTCGCTTCCAGGCGGCTTGCTAGGCCTTACCTGGGCCGGACTTGCATCGGCTGATCGCGCCAGCTTGGCCTGGCGGCCTTGTCTCAGCCGAGCACCTTGTGCGGGCGTGGACCATGCGTCTCGAAGTGCCGCGAGCCGACAACGCCCAGGCGTGACGTGAAGGGGCTGCGAACCATATTGCTGGTGGCGGCACCTCAGACAGCTTTAACAGCTTTCAGCGACGAAATACACGATCTCCGGCGAATTTCATAGCCGATCGGGCGGAGGAGGATGGCGGAGGACAGGCATTCCAACATTCTTCGGGTTGTTTGAAGGCCCGCTCCAGCCCCCGCCGCTTTCGGCTCATGCACGACGGCGGCGTATCGAAATGCGTCCCGATATTATGAAGACAATCCCCGGCCGCCGCGCTACACTCCGCTCAACAGGTCGCGGCTCCCGCGTGATCAGCGCCGGCAGTGGAAACATTGCGTCACCTCGAGCCTCGCGACCGTTCGAAGAACGGCTGAGGGAGGCTTGCTATGCTACATCTCCATGTGCTCACCGGTGCGGGCGAGAGCCCGACTTATCCAATCATCCGCAAGATCGGGTTTGCGGATCTGAAGGACGCGGCAGCGAAAGGCATCGACGACTTCTGGGTGATGCCGACCCACGTCATTTTCCTCTCCATCATCTATCCCCTCGTCGGCCTGTTGCTGGCCCGCATGACATTCGGCTACGACGTGATGCCGCTCCTCTTCCCGCTCGCGGCGGGCTTCGCGCTGGTCGGCCCCTTCGCGGCCATCGGCCTCTACGAACTGAGCCGGCAGCGCGAAAAAGGTGTCGATGTTTCGTGGAAGCACGCCTTGGGGGTGCTGCGATGCCGTTCCCGCGACGGCATCGCCGCCCTCGGAATGGTCTTGATGATCGTGTTCCTGATCTGGCTCACCACCGCACAGTGGCTCTACCAGTCGCTGTTCGGCTATGGGTCGCCGGAATCGATCGAGCAGTTCCTCAGCGACATCTTGACCACCTCCGAGGGCTGGACCCTCATCATCGCCGGAAACGGCATCGGCTTTCTGTTCGCGGTCTTGGCGCTGACGATCAGCGTGGTTTCCTTCCCGCTGCTGCTGGATCGGGAGGTCGGCGCGATGGTCGCGATGCACACGTCGGTCAGAGCGGTTCTTCGCAATCCGCTGATGATGGCGGCCTGGGGGCTCTTCGTCGCCGTCACCCTGGTGATCGGCTCGTTGCCGTTCTTCGCTGGGCTCGCGGTGGTGTTGCCTGTGCTCGCCCATTCGACTTGGCATCTCTACCGCAAGGTCGTGGAACCGGACCTGAGCCCGCGACAGGACCACGACATGACCGCTAGCCCCGACCGGAAAGGACGGCGCTATGCCGCAGATTTCCCAGCCGTTCTCTTTCCCTGGACCCACGAGGGTGGGCCATAGAAAGCGTAATCTGGGTAGTGGTACAGTTTGAAATCTAGGCCCACTCGCGCCCTGTAACCTAGCGGAGGCGAGGATGCTAGTCATCTGGCTCGGTGCGCTATTAGTTCTAGGCGGGCTGCTATTCATGGCGGCTCAGCCTATATGGCGAGGGCGGCTCAGTAATCCGAAACGAACATCATCTTCGGGAGTACCACTTGACACTCTGGAGCCTCGTAGACCTGGTGCCGGGGCGTTTGGACTGAAAGCGAATTGGCCTGGGGCCGCAATAGCCGTATTTCGAATTGAGGCACTATCTGATTTTCAAACTGTACCACTACCGTAATCTGGGTGGACTTGCGGCGTCGGTCAGAAACCCGGCGGCAGAGTTGCATCGACACCGACGCTGGATTTAGCCTGATCTTCTGAGGCCGCGATCGACTTTGTGATAAGGGCGGAAGCAAGTTGAACGCCAGCGAGGAAGTTTCTGGCGAGCTTGTCGAAATTTTCAATTCCAAAGTTGCGCGCTGCGCCGCCCTTGGATTCGAAAATTTCGACAGGCCGCCACGCTGGATTCGAAAATTGCGCGCGCGCCCACAAACTCATTCAGGTGCAATTGCCCTTGGCAAATTCCCTAACTGAAAACAGGCGCTAGGTCCCCGCCCCAAAAAATATAATCCGAGTGAAAAGCGTGTAGTTCGATTCGAACACCATGATGCCGACAAACACCAACACCAACACTGGCGGGACCAGAATGGCATACATCAAGGCCAGCCGCTCCCAGGCCATATGCATGAAAACCGCGACAATCAAGCCTGCCTTCAAAATCATGAACAGGAGGATGAGAGACCATCTGAGGTATCCATGGAGACCGAAGTAGTCGACGAGATAAGAGCAAGTGCTCAGGACAAACAGCCATCCCCAAACCACGAGATAAAGCTTTATCGGGTGTTGTTGTCCTTCGACGTGTGCGACTGCCTGTGCCATTGCGCCTACCTGTGCCATGTGTCGCCTCACCAAAGATA
>WNEZ01007131.1_pt1 | contig 14167 bp, 16 predicted proteins | sample 5400521 | NCBI WGS metagenome assembly WNEZ01 (sample SAMN13153339, study PRJNA577476) | soil metagenome | isolation source: 120 cm saprolite under Douglas fir tree site 2 hole 1 replicate 1 | place: USA:California | collected 2015-04-18
GCCATCCAGCTCGCCCGCCGGTGCACCCGGCGTCCCCGCCAGCGTGTCGAGGCTGGCGCGGATGATTAGTTGCGGCCGCGGGCCGGCGCCATCGCGCTTGCTGCCCGACCCACCCTGCCGGCCGAGTTCCACGAGCGCGTCGGCGCTGCGCTGCCCGTAACTGCGCGCGTCATCCGTGACCGGCTTGATGAATTTCTGCAGGGCGCCGCGGAGGGTCGCGCCGCCTTCGACATCAAGCACGCCGTCGAGCCGAACCAGGCCATCGACCGGCTCGGCGATGTGAAAGTAACGGCGTTCGTAGGCCCGGTTGGCCTCGGTCAGCGCGCCCGCGGCGTCGACTCGGTGCTCGAAATTCTTGGCCACCGTGGTGAACTGTCCAGGGTCCATTGTCCGGGCGGCCTGTAGTAGGTTGGCTTCGTCCTTACGCACTGCCGCGGCGCCGACGTGCTCGGCGGTACGGGCCAGGACGGCGACGTGCTGGAAGCCGAGGTCGCCGTTCGCGAACGCCGCCTCGGTCTTGGGCAGCTTCTCCAGCTGGCGGGCGATTTCCACGCGCTCCAGCGCCGCGCCGCCGGAGAGCTTGCACTTCCAGCGCAGCCACGCCGTCAGCGAGAGCGCGCCATCGGCTTTGTACTCGCCCGACTTGTCAAAGCGGCGCACGCCAATGGCGAAGACAGCCTCGAGCGGGTCGATGCCGGCTTCCCGGATCTGGACGAGTCCCTCACCCAACGCCTCGCCCTCCGCGTCCCGAATCCAGGCCGCCATCTTGTCAACAGCCGCCTTGAGCGAAGCAACTGGAGGCCCCGACCGATCGCCTGATGCGACCATACTCGCATCCTGATCCATGGTTGCGACAGCTGTCTGTCGTAATCCGTCATGATTCGAAAAAGTCAGGGATGAACGGCCATGTTGCGCTGCTCGGGGATTCCATCCTGGACAACGGCGCCTACACCTCAGGCGGTCCGGATGTCATCAGCCAGCTCACGAGCATGCTGCCCGCTGGGTGGCGGGCGTCGCTTCTCGCGGTCGACGGCGCCATGATGGGGGGTCTCGCCCACCAGCTCTATGACCTGCCGGAGGACGTCAGCCATGTCGTGGTCTCAATAGGCGGCAACGATGTCCTGCAGAGCCTGGATGTCCTGCGAGTGAAGGTGGAGTCCTCGGCAGATGCGCTTCTGGGCCTGGGAAAGCGTGCCCAGGGCTTCGAGCGAGGCTACCGGGCCGCCATTGATCTCGTTCGCCAGCTGGGTCAGCCGACGACGATCTGCACCATCTACAACGGCAACCTCAGCGGACAGGAGGGCGCCGCGGCTCGAGTCGCGCTGACGGCCTTCAACGATGTCATCCTGCGTGTGGCATTCGAATGGCACCTCCCGGTGATCGACCTCCGGCTCGTCTGCACCGAGCCCGCGGATTACGCAAATCCGATCGAGCCATCGTCGCGTGGGGGAGAGAAGATCGCCGGTGCCATCGTCCGTTCGCTCGGCCTGGCTACGCTCACCGCGGATCCCAGCCGGGTCTATTTCTGATCTTTAGCCGCCGTGCTGGGCTGCGTGGTCCTCGGTGATGTACTGCTCGACGAGCTTGGCGCCGATCCCGACGTCGTCGAGCGGTCCGTAGTTGTTCGAGACGTCGGACATCCGCACGACCTTGGGCCCGTCCCAGTGCTGGACCTTGCCATTCATGTGGAGCACCCAGACCTCGAGCTTGCCGTCCGGTTGGACGCTCCCAACGCGTGCCAGCCGGTGACCGCGGGTTTTCAGCCGCACAACGTCCTTGACGCTGAACCGCTGCGGCCCGTTCGACGAACTGTCTTTCGCCTCCGCCAGGTCAGCGGTCGCCGGGGCACCCGAAAACGGGTTGATCTTGCGCGCGATCCGCACCAGCGGATCGTACACGTCCGTTGCCGTGCGCTCTTTCAACGGGATGATCGCGTTGTCGGTGATCTTGATGTGCTCGGGGCAGACCTCCTGGCAGCACTTGGTGATGTTGCACATGCCGATGCCCGCTTTGCCGTGTAGCAATCCCGTTCGCTTCCGCGTGTCGAGTGGATGCATCTCCAGCGCCGCGATACGCACCATGTAGCGCGGCCCGTAGTACGCCGACTTGTCGTCGTGGTTGCGCAATACGTGGCAGACGTCCTGACAGAGGAAGCACTCGATGCACTTGCGGTACTCGTAGACACGCTCCGTGTCCTCGGGCAGCATGCGGTAGGGGACCGGTTCACTCGGCGGCGGCGTGAACCCCGGGATCTGTTTGTTGACTTCGTAGTTCCATGAGACGTCGGTGACCAGGTCCTTGATCAACGGGAACGCCCGCATCGGCCCGACATGGATCTCCTTGCCGACAAACTCGTCGACACGCGTCTTGCACATGAGGCGCGGCCGGCCGTTGATCTCGGCGCTGCACGAGCCGCATTTGGCGGCCTTACAGTTCCAGCGGCAGGCGAGGTCATTCGCGAAGTGCGCCTGGATGTAGTGGACGGCGTCGAGCACGACCATGCCTTCCATCGACGGGACCTCGAAGCGCTGTTCCTGGCCGCCGTCGGTGTCTCCGCGGAAGACCTGGAGGACAATCGAGCCGTCGGCCCGGTTCTTTTTCGCCGACATAGAGCCGCTCATTTCCGGACCGGTTGCGGCTTGGGTGGCCGTGGCGCGGGCGGCTGAGACGCCGGTGGGGGAGACGCGGTGTCGGCAAGCAGACGAGCCAGCTCGGGAGGCATCTCCGGCACTGGCCGCGTCTTGAGCTTGAGCCGCCCGCCGTCACTGTACGCAATGAAGTTCACGCGACCCAGCGCCGGATCTTTCTCCAGGTAGTCGAGCCTCCAGTGCGCACCGCGGCTCTCCCGCCGCTCGATCGCCGCGCGCACGATCGCCTCGGCGATCGTCAGCATGAACCGCAGATCCCGGGCTGTGTGCCAGCCAGGGTTGTACTTGCGTGACCCGGGAACATGGATCCGGGCCGCTCGCTGGCGCAACTCCAGGACCTGGTCGAGGCAGGTCTTGAGGGATTTCTCATCACGGGCCAGGCCGGCCCCGTCCTGCATGGCCTGCTGAAGCTCCTGTTGCAGCAGGTAGGGATTCTCTTTGCCGGCGCCGACAAGCGGCAATAGCAAGAGCTGCCGCTCGTCCGCGATCTGGCGCTCGTCGATCGTGCCCACCCCGACGTCGCGCTGGTATGCGGCCGACGCGGCTCCGGCACGACGGCCGAAGACGAGCAGATCCGACAGGGAGTTCCCGCCGAGGCGATTCGCGCCGTGCAACCCGGCGGCGGCCTCACCAGCCGCATAAAGCCCGGGAAGCGTGGTCGCCCCGGTCTCGGCGTCGACGCGCAGCCCGCCCATCGCGTAGTGGATGGTCGGCGCGACTTCCATCGGCGCTTTCGTGATATCGACATCGGCCAGCCGAAGAAACTGCTCGTACATCGACGGCAGCTTTTTCTTGATTTTTTCCGGGCCGAGCTCGCGGACATCCAGGTACGCGCCACCGTGTTCCGTGCCGCGACCCGCCTGAACTTCTTTGTAAATGGCCCGCGCTATCACGTCGCGCGACGAGAGCTCTTTCTTCTTGGGGTCGACCTCCAGCATGAAGCGCTTGCCCTCGCGGTTCGTCAAGGTGCCGCCCTCGCCGCGGACGGCCTCCGTGACCAGGATGCCGCGGACGCCGGGCGGCCATACCATGCCCGTGGGATGGAACTGGACCATCTCCGGGTCGAGGACCTCGGCGCCGGCGTCGAAGCCCATGGCGACGCCATCTCCGGTGCCCTCCCAGGAATTCGACGTGACTTTGTAGAGTCGGCCCCAGCCGCCTGTGGCGATGATCACGGCCTTGGCCCGGAAGGCGACGAAGGCGCCGTCGATTCGGTTGTAGCCGAAGGCGCCGATCACGCGATCGCCGTCTTTTAGCAACCTGGTCAGCGTGACCTCCATGTGTACCTCGATGCCGAGCTGGACGATGCGGTCCTGGAGACTGCGCATCATTTCCAGCCCGGTGCGATCACCGACATGGCACAGTCGCCGATAGGTATGGGCGCCGAAGGCGCGCTGCAGGATGCGGCCGTCGGGAGTCCGGTCGAAGATTGCGCCGTAGGTCTCGAGCTCGTAGACGCGGTCCGGCGACTCGCGGGCATGAAGCTCCGCCATCCGCCAGTTGTTGATCATCTGACCGCCGCGCATCGTGTCCTGGAAATGGACTTGCCAGTTGTCTTCCGGGTCGACGTTGCCCAGCGCGGCGGCGATGCCACCTTCGGCCATGACGGTGTGGGCCTTGCCGAGAAGCGACTTGCAGACCACGTCGACGCGGGCACCCGCGGCCGCGGCCTCGATCGCGGCGCGCATGCCGGCGCCAGCCGGATGTAGACGTCCGTCAGCGCGACAGAGAACATGCTGTACCAGGCCCACGCCCCATGCTGTGGGTTCGCGCGGTCCAGCAGCATCGCGAGCCGATGCCAGAGCCGTCCCGCGCGCGCCCGCGAGAAGCGGTCGATGCTGCCGCCCATCAGGTAACGGAACGAGTGGCAGGTCAGGCTGTACAGGCTCAGCAGGATCACGTTGACCAGCATCACGACGGAGCCCAGGCCGACAAAAAAGTGGCCATCGAACGTAAATGCGCGGACGACGTCGATCCAGAGGAAGAACACCACGATAAGGCTGAGGAGCAGAAAGTAGCGGTGATAGTTATTGAGGACCCACGGAAATCGCGTCTCACCGTGGTAGCGGCCGCGCTTCAGCTCCTGGATGGCGCAGGCCGGTGGATCCCAGAAAAACGACCGGAAGTACGACTTTCGGTAGTAGTAGCAACTGCCCCGAAGGCCCAGCGGAATGACCGCGAGGATCGGGATCAGGATGCCGATGATGGGAACCTTGATTAGGCCGAAGCCGAGCCAGGTCGAAAAGAACGGTGAAAGATACGGATCGTAAGCAACAACCGTGCCCGAGAAGACCGACCAGCTGGCGTAGATGACGAAGGCGCTGTAGCAGACGACCGTGAGAGCCGGCTCGATCCACCAGGCCCCGCCCGGTGACACCTCCTTGACCGATGCCGGCCGCGGAGGAACGACAGCTTCAACGGCCACGGGACAATTTTAGTGTTCGGTCAGCTCGCGGCCAGATGGCCTCAGTCCGAGTTCGCGCTCCGCCGTCCGAGCAGGACGCCCACGACGGACGCCACGACGGCCAGTCCCAGCGCCGCTCGAGCCGGAATGCCCCGCCGGCCGTTGCGGGCCGCGCCGTTGCGCACCACATCATCCCGCTGCACGCCTGGCTTTCCGCCGGCCCACGGCCTTCGCTCGCCGTCAGGCCCCGACTCGCGTGTGGCGACGGCATCGGCATCTTTACCAGGCAGGTCGATCGGCACCGGGTATATGACGCTGTTGACTTCGACGCCGATCATCGTGATCAATCCGAGAAAGAAGAAGAACGTCATCAAGACGAAGAACAGTCCGATCGTCTTGCCATACTGGTTGATGCCGTTGTTCACCGAGATGTATAGCGGGAAGAGCAGCGTGATCAGCTCAAACAGGACGCCGGCGACCAGCGCGCCGGGGACGATTTTGCGGAATACCTGCTTGCGGTTCGGAATGACGTAATACATGCTGCCGAACAGGAGAAAGCCCGCGGTGATCCCAACCATCACCTGTAGGATGAAGGCCGCCGTCCCCGAGTACAGAAATTCTGGGATGCCGGAGATGTGCTTGAGGGCCGGCAGGAGGGCGGAGGTCGCCACCGCAATGCCGACGAGGATGGTGAACAGGAAAACCATGCCAAAGGCGATCAGCCGCTGTCGAATGAAATCCCGGGGCTTCGTGTGGTAGATCATCGCGAAGGCCTGTTCCATGGCGCCGAACAACGCCGAGCCACCCCAGAGCAAACCGACCAGGCCCACGATGAACAAGACGCCGCTCTGGCTCTTCACGCCGCTGACGGCCTTGATCACCTCGGTTTGCTGCCCGCTATCGTTCGGAATCACGCTGAAGATCGTCTTGTACACGGCATCGTTTGCCTCGCCGAAAAGCCGGAGGGCAAAGCCGAGCAGTGATGAGGCGAAGACCACGATCGGAAACATGGCAAAGAGGGCATTCCAGGCGATCAGTGCCGCCCAGTTTGGCGACTGGTCCTCGAGGAACTTGCGGATGACGCGCCCCGGCACGCTACCCATCAGCCGCCCCATTCCGTCGATTCTACCTGACATCGGTTCTATCAACTAAATGGCAACCGCGCCAGCCGGAGTCGAGGCGCAGAAGCAAGCCGCGGCCGAGCGCGCCGTCGAGTTGGTCAAGCCGGGCACCATCGTCGGGTTAGGCACCGGCAGCACCGCTCGCTACTTCATCCAGGGGCTGGCGCGGAAAGTGCGAGACGGTCTCAACGTCCGCGCAGTCGCGACCTCGGAAGAGAGCCGGGCCCAGGCCGAGGCGGGTGGCATCCCGGTCACGGAGAAACTCGACGGGTCGCTCGACTTGGCCGTCGACGGTGCCGACGAGATCGACCCGGCGGTTAACTGCGTCAAGGGGCGGGGTGGGGCGCTGCTGCGAGAGAAGATCGTCGCCCACGCCAGCCGGCGATTCGTGCTGATCGCCGACGAGAGCAAGCTCGTGGGACGACTTGGGCGCGGGCCGGTACCGATCGAGGTGCTGCCCTTCCTTTGGGAGGAGACCAGCCGCTCGATCGAGTCCCTGGGCGGAAGGCCGGAGCTAAGGATGGGGCCCGGCGGGCCCTTCAAGACCGACAATGGCAACCTGGTCCTGGACACCGGCTTCGGGGCCGTCGACGCCGCACTCGGCGCGGCGCTTCACCAGATCCCCGGCGTCATCGAACACGGACTCTTCTTCGGCATGGCCCGCGCCGCCATCATCGGCTCGGCGACGGGCGTTCGGATTCTTGGCGAGCTGCCCTGAACTTGCCCTATGCTTAGGCGCTGACATGCCGTTCGAATACAAGGTGGTGAACACCGTCGAGGAGGTCAACCAGCTGTCCGAGGACGGTTTCGAGCTCTTTACCATCCTCCCGCCGGGGCCCAACGGCGGCCCCGACCGGATGTACCTGCGCCGGGAAAAGCGCCGCGGACAGACGCCTGGGTTCTCCCGAGAGTCCAAATCCGACTAGGGCCAAGACCCGATTGACGGACTTTTGGCGGGAACTTATACTCGTTTAGTCTGGATTCCGGCAAATGGAGGGCGGAAGTTCCGCCCTTATTGTGTTTATTGGGGTCTGGGAAAGGGTAGGAAGTGACGAGCCCGACGGCGGGCGTTCACAGGAGTTACCAGTGATTCAGGAAATGGCAATGTCGACCCGGCCAGCGACTCACTACGAGTCGGCGGTGCGCGCCATGTCGCAGGCCGCCGCTGAGGCGGAGCTGATGCACGCGCCGGTCCGGCTCGCCTATTGGCGGATCGCGGCGATGGACACCCTGCTCGACCGGCTGGAAGAGCTCCGGCTGGCGGGCGAGCGCGCCCTCCCGGAGGACATCCGGGATCTTGTAGTTGCCTACGCCGGGCGCCATGACGCTGAGCTGGCCGAACGGGTCCAGCGGATCAATCCGGAGGACCTCAACGCGGTCCACGACGCCGTCTTCGAGGCGCAGGGTCGCGTCATGCTCGAGCTCGCTCAGCTGCGGCGGGTGCCCAACTGGCAGGATCTCGACCTGACCCTCGCGCCGGGCGACGACGAAGCCGCCTAACGCGAACCCGGACGACGCCGCAGATCGAGAGCGGCCGCTCGATATCCTGGCCGATCGCGCCCGACGGCTGCTGACGATTCAGTGGGCGGACGGCCACCAGTCCGCGTATGATTTCGAGCTGCTCCGCTGGAACTGCCCTTGCGCCGAGTGCGCGGGTGAAATGGGCATCCCCGGGAAGCTGGCTAGCACCAAGGAACTCCAGGACGACCAGATCGACCTGGACCAGATGGAGCCCGTAGGTCTGTTCGGCGTGCGGCCATATTGGAAGGATGGCCACAACACCGGGATCTACGGGCTCAGCTACCTGCGTGCGACCTGCCCCTGCGACGAGTGCGCCGCAGCGCGAGCCGCGCGCTGAGGATCAGGCCGGGGTTACGGGCTTCGCGGCGCCGTTGAGGCCGAGATCGGACTCCAGCGCCGCCTTGGGCTTGTAGCCCACCACCTGCTCGGCGAGTTTGCCGTTACGGAACATTGCCACGTAGGGAATCCCACGCACGCGATACCGCTCAGCCAGAGCCGGCTCCTCATCGACGTTGACCTTCGCGATCTTGACGTCGGTGTGCTCCAGGGCGAGCTGCTCCAGGACCGGCGATAGCATCTTGCACGGGCCACACCAATCGGCGTAAAAGTCCACGATCACGGGCTGCTCTGAAAGGATGACCTGCTCTTCGAACGTAGCGGTCGTTACTTGAACTGCTTTACTCATGACTCTCCCTTGCTTAGACGAATTGCATCAAGAGTAACCCAGATTCGGCCTCGGAAATTCCCCAGGTAGAGGCGCCGGCCGGCGGAGGCGGTTACAGCCCCTCTTTAGTTCGAAAAGACCTCGACGACCATGATTTTCGCGCCGTTGCTCGCGACGCCGATGCCAATCCGGTGGTAGGCGGCCTTGAGGATGTTCGCCCGGTGGTCGGGCGAGTTCATGAACATGGTGTTGATCGCCGCCATCGACGGGTCAGTGGACCAGGCGATGTTCTCCCCGGCGGTGCTGTAGGGGATGCCCCAGAGATGCAGGAGCTGGACGAACGCCAGCTGGCCTGTGGACGGGTCGTAATGCGAGAAGTAGTTGCGGTTGAGCATGTCCTGAGCCCGGTACTGGGCGACCCGCGCCAGGGAGGCGCTGTAGGCGAGCGAAGCCACGCCGTTGGCGGCCCGATCCTGGTTGACGAGGCTCATCTGGACACCCGCCGCGCCGCCTACGCCCGAAACCGGGACCGGGGCCGGATGGGCCGCGACAGGGGCGGCGGCAGGCGCTGCCGGAGCGGTAGCTGGCGTGGGAGGGGGCGTCACCCGGAGGGCGAGCTGGCCGAGGCGGTTGACTCCCGCTTGCAGGGCTCCCTGGGAGACGATACGGTGGCTCACGGCGAGCGGGTGCGACGCGAGGGGGCGCGCGGGCAGGTTACCGAGAATACTGATGGTGGCGAGCGCCGCGAGGGGCGCGCCAACGATCAGGACGACTCTCGTAACAGAGCGTGACAATTCAAATTCCCCCTTGTGGCGAGCTTAGCGGATTTTAGGAGGCGTCGGGGGGATCGGCCAAGCCGTCGGGCGCCCGAGAAACGGGCTGCCTGGGCTATCCCCTAACCGGTAGTCCCGCTATCACGCGGAGGCGGCGACGAAGAAGAGCAGCTGACCGAGCAACTGGCCGGGCAGGATGGCGATCATCGCGAGGTAGAGGAGGCCGGTGGTGGACATGAAAGACCGTAGCCGGCAGGTCGGCAAGGCCAACCCCGCGGCGATCAGCGGCAGAACAACCGCGCCGAGCGCCCAGAGCACCGACAGTACGGGGCTCAGCGTCAACGGATGCGCCAGCGATCCCGAGCCGTGGGCGAGGCCCCGGAGCGTCAGCGGAAACAGAATCGCCTGCAGGACCAGGCTGACGAGGAGTACGCTGATGGCCCGCAGCAAGGGACGATTGGTGAGCGCCGGCGTCACCAGGTACCAGTGCCCCAGTAGCATCCCGGTCGTCGCCGCACCCAACACAGCGGCAGACAGCGCCACCGCCAGTGCGATCGCGGCGCCGTTTAAGAGCGATCCGGCGAGGGGCCAGAGCGCGGCGGCGATGCCCGCCAGCAGCAGCACCGACGCAGAGAGGGTCAGGACCCAGCTCAGGCGCGAGGCATCCCGGCGCCAGATGATCACGGCGTGGACTACCAGGGCGACGACAAGCAAGCCCTGCAGGAAGATCAGGGCGCCGGCGGCCGACTGATTGATCGAGAGCAGGCGATGATACGCGCCGGGCGGGCCGGTGAGCACGACCACGAATGCCAGGCCTCCGAGGATGGCGTACGTGACGGCGATGAACTTTAGGAATCCGTGGGTCAGCCCGCCCGTCAGTCGTAGGTACGCCACCGTGGCAAAGCCGCCCACGGCCGTTTCCGCGAGCAGCAGAAAGAGCGCGAGCGGGAGCGTCAGCATCGCCACGCACTCGTGGCAGTTGGTGACGGGAACGGAATCCAGCAGAGGCATACGCGCCGATATAGATTAGGCAAGTGACTGGTCCGGAAGCGGAGAACACCCAGGGCTTCGTACCGGTGAGCTTCAAAGACGGCCAGTGGACGACGGCTGAGGGCGTGGTCATTCCCTGGTACGAAGTCCAGACGGACCTGCTCCCGGAGGCTGAGGTCCAGGGTGCGCTCGAGCGGGTGCTGAGCGTCTACGGTGTGAGCGACGTCGTCGTCGACGCCTTCGATCAGTTCCGTAAAGAGCTCAAGCAGCGATGATCTTTCGCCGCGACCGCGAGCAGGACCCGCGTGTCGTCAAAGATCCGCATCGACTCCCACCGGGCCAGGTGCTGACGCTGAAGTGGCCCGTGCTGTCCTATGGCAGCCCGCCGCGCTATGACATGGCGCGGTGGCGGCTGCGCCTCTACGGCGAAGTCGACGCGCCGGCGACCCTGACCTGGGAGGAGGTGCGCAAGCTGCCCACGAGTTCGATCACGGCTGACATGCATTGCGTGACGACCTGGAGCCGGCTGGATAACAACTGGGAGGGCGTCGCCTTCAAGGACTTGGTGGCGCTGGTCAAGCCGCGCAGCACGGCCCACTACGTGATCGCGCACTGCGCCGCCGATTACACCACGAGCCTGCCCGTCGAGCTGCTGGCCGACGCCGACGTCATGATTGCCTACCGGCATGACGGCGCCGAGCTGACCCCCGATCACGGCGGCCCACTGCGGCTGGTCGTGCCCAAGCGATACGCGTGGAAGAGCGCGAAGTGGCTGGAAGGGCTCGAGTGGGTCGAGCATGACCGGTTGGGCTTCTGGGAAAAAAACGGCTACAACAACGCCGCCGACCCCTGGAAAGAAGAGCGCTACTGGTAGGTATACTCGACTCGAGTAACGGGGTGCGTTTGGAACGCTGAGAGGTGGAACGCTCCACCAACCCTTCGAACCTGATCTGGGTAATGCCAGCGGAGGGACACACATGACGGCACAGGTCGACCTCGATCAGGTCCCGGCTGACGCCTTTCTCAAGATTGAGACACACGGCATCGAGGTCATTCCGGATGCCGAGCGCCACGGCCGTCCGAGAGAACTGGGCTTTCTCTGGGCGGGTGCCTTCGTCAACTACGCCAGCCTGCTGACCGCGAGCCTGCTGACGACCTACTATGGGCTCGGGGTCTGGGACGGCCTGCTGGCGGTCCTCATCGGCACGCTCGCCGGCGCGGTGATCCTGGGCCTTCTCAGCAACACCGGACCGAAAAGCGGCCAGCCACAGATCGTTTTTACTCGGCGCATCTTCGGCAAACGTGGGGCATTTCCCGGTGCCGTGCTCACGCTCTTCCTGGGCGTCGGATGGTTTGCGGTGGACACCGTCATCGCCGCGCTCGCGGGTGTCCAGTTGCTGCAGGTCGCGGGCGTACGCCCCGATGTGGCTGGCAAGTTCCTGTTCCCCTGGGTGCTCGCGATTGCCGCCGTGAGCGTCGTTGTTGCCGTCTACGGACATCGAACCATCAACGTCTTCGAGACCTTCGGCGCGGTGGCGTTCGCGGCGTTCTCCCTGCTGTTGTTCGCGCTTCTGGCCGGCCAGATGCACTGGACCGCCGGCGCCACGGCCTCGGGGGCCGATTACCCAGGGGCTTTCGTGCTCGGCGTGATGAGCTGCTTCGCGCTCGTCGCCTCCTGGTATCCGTTCGCCAGCGATTACTCGCGCTACCTGCCGGCGAGCAGCTCGGTCCGGGCGGTTACGTGGTGGCCGATCGTCGGCGTCACGCTCCCCATGCTGTTACTGGGACTGTTTGGCCTGCTCTTGCCAACCATCGACCCGAAGCTGGCGAGCGATTCCGGTGTCCTGGCGGTCATCACGCGGCACGCACCGGCCGCGGTCGCGGTGCCGTTCTTCGCCTTCGTCATCCTCGGCGAGATCTGGGCAAACTATCTGGACGTGTACACCGCGGGCCTGGTTACACAGACGCTCGGGATCCGCCTGAAGCGCTGGCAGACTGCGCTGGCGGCCGGCATCCTGGGTGCCGCCATCGCGACCGTGGCCGTGGTCATTTGGGACTTTCATTTGTTCTACGAGGACTTCCTGATCCTGACCTACCTTTGGGCACCCGCCTGGGCGGCGGTGGTGTTGCTAAGCTTCTTCGTTTTTGGCAAGGGGAAGGCACGCCCCGCGGTGCTGGCCTGGGTGATCGGAACCGCGGTCAGCCTGGTCTTCGTCAACTACCCCAACCTGTTCTCGACCGCATTCCCGGGCGCCCACTTTCCGAATCAGCCCTTGATCGATGCGCTGCACGGCGCGGACATCTCGGGCATCGCGAGCGTGCTGGTTGCGGCGGGGTCATATATTGGGCTGCGGAAGGTCATGGCATGACGCTGCCGGTCGTGCTCTCAATCGCCGGCTCTGACTCCGGGGCGGGCGCCGGGATCCAGGCCGACCTGAAGACATTCGCCGCCTTCGGTGTCTATGGCGTGACCGTCATCACGGCGATCACCGCGCAGAACACGCTCGGTGTCCGCGCCGTCCAGGACGTCGATGCTGCCGTGGTCACCGCGCAGCTCGACGCCGTCGCCGAAGATTTCGCGATCGCCGCGCTGAAGACTGGCGTGCTCTCGAGCGCGGCCATCATCGAGGCCGTCGTTGCCGGTATCCAGCGCCACCGGCTCGGCCCGTTGGTGGTCGACCCGGTGATGATCGCCAAGAGCGGCGATCGCCTTCTTCGGGGAGACGCGGTCGACGCGCTACGCCGGCAATTGCTCCCGATGGCAGAGGTCGTAACACCAAACATTCCGGAGGCCGAAATACTGGCCCGGCGACCGATCCGGACTCGGGACGACCGGCTGGCTGCGGCGCGGATCATCATGGAGCTGGGAGCACACGCCGTCGTGATCAAAGGTGGCCACTCGGAGGACGACCCGATCGTTGACATGCTGGTCGACAGCCAGGGCGTCCATGAGTACCGTGCCGCCAGGATCGTGACGACCAGCACCCATGGGACCGGTTGCACCTTTTCGGCGGCGATCACCGCCGGGCTGGCCACCGGCCTCGATCTGCCGGATGCCGTCGCCGAGGCTCGCGACTATGTCTCGCGCGCCCTATCATCGGCCCCCGGGCTGGGGCATGGCCACGGGCCGCTGAATCACTTTCCATCGGCGCAGGTCGCCCATGCTCACCACTGACCGAGACCTCGAGTACCTCGAGGGCGTTCATGCGCCGCTCGGGCCGGTGCTCGAGGAGATGCTCAAGACCGGCCGGAGCGAGGGCGTGCCAATCGTCAACCCGGCGGCGGGCCGCCTGCTGCGGGCCCTGGTAATGGCACTGGCACCCCAGCGCGTAGTCGAGATCGGCACCGCCATCGGCTTCTCGACCCTGTGGATGGCGAGCGCGCTGCCTCCGGGCGGTCGCATCGACACGATTGACCCCGATCGAGCGCGGACCGACCGGGCGCGCCGGTACTGGCTGCGCGCCGGCGTGACCGACCGCGTTCGCGTTATCAACGAGCCGGCCTTGCGAGTCCTGCCGCGGCTCTCGCCGGGCATCGACTTTGCGTTCATCGACGCCATCAAGCCGGAGTACGGCGCCTACCTCGACGCCTTGCTGCCAAAGATGGCGCCCGGCGGGATGATCACCGTCGACAACGTGCTCTGGAGCGGCCGGATCGCGGCCGGCGAGCACGACGAGAACACCGACGCGCTCCGCGCCTTCAACGAAAGGTTTCTGCATCACGAGCAGCTCGAGGCGACCGTCCTTCCGGTCGGCGACGGCTTCGGCATCGGCGTCGTTCGCCGCCCTGCCTGAGCCGGCGGCGCGCTAAAGTTTGCGGGGTTGTCCGAAGCTAAACCGCTGACGCCGGAGCGCGTTCTCGAGGCCTATCGCATGGTGCTTCGGGCCCGCGCGCTGGACGACCGGCGCTTCGTCTTGAATCGCGCTGGCAAGCTGGCTTTTATTATTTCGCCTCGGGGACATGAGGTCGCCCAGGTGGCGGCCATCACCGCGCTCCAACCGGGCCGCGATCGTTTCTGCCTTTACTATCGAAACTTCGCGGCCGCG
>WNEZ01016010.1_pt1 | contig 14167 bp, 15 predicted proteins | sample 5400521 | NCBI WGS metagenome assembly WNEZ01 (sample SAMN13153339, study PRJNA577476) | soil metagenome | isolation source: 120 cm saprolite under Douglas fir tree site 2 hole 1 replicate 1 | place: USA:California | collected 2015-04-18
GACCAGATGCTGCGGCGGGCTGCCATACTGACGTGTCCAGAACTTGATGAAGCGGAAGATCTCCTCGGCCTCCTCGCCCTTGCGGATATCGGCGTTTGAATAGCAGAAGACTTGGCTGTCGGCATCCTGGGCCAGGAACGTGAGAATGCTGGGCTGGCGGCGACTTCGCTTAGATAGATAGTGGGATTCGACGAGGGGGTGCTCACCGAAGTAAGGCACGGAGTGGAAGTCGAGGTTGAAGGATTCGCCCGCGTGGATCGTTTCTCCGGCCAGTTGGGTGTGCCAGCCGGCAAGCAAGTGCGAAACTTTCTGCGGAGTGATACGCGAGGAAAATTCGGCCATGAAACTCTTCTTGGGCATGGCATTGAGCCCGCAGAAGAGCGCGAGCCCCTCGTCAGCCACCAGCGCCATGACGTGGCTCTTGCGCTCGATCGACCACAGCTTGAGCGCCAGCGAGGCGCGGAGCGCGTGTCCGGCAGGAATCATGCGAGAGCCGGGCAGTTTGGCGTTCACCGCCAGCGCGTCGCTATCCAGACGGATCAGATCGGGGACGAATAGGAATAGCCCTCCGACCCTTGTGGTGAATTCGCGCGGGCCGAGCACGAAGCTGCGGACATCGGCCACCGCCTCCGTGGTGGGCCCAACAGATGCCGGGCGCTCCTCGTCGAGCCGGCGTGGCAAAGGAGCAAAGCCCTCCGCGGCCAGGATCTCGCGTACCGCGGTGGCGCTCAGCGGCGTTCCCTGCTGCTTGAGTGCCTTACTGATGTCGTAGATTGAATAGTTGCGCTTGCGCAGCGCCACGACCTGCTCGCGGGCGAGGCTCTTCTTGGGCTGCTCGCGCGGCCCTGGTCGCGTCAAGGCGAAGAAATCCGGCAATTCACCGCGGCGAAAGTCGTAGCAGAGCATACGGAACGCGGCCGGTGAATATCCAAACCGGCGCGCGACCTCAGCTGAAGCAAGACCTTCCACGAAGAAGGCCCGCAAGGCTTCGTACTGGCGCTGGCGCGGGGTTGCGGGTTCGGCAAAGAAACGACGGCCGTCTGTCAGGTCATTTGGTGCTCTGATAGACATCATTTACAATGTCAAATACCAGATGTGGTGTCAAGCCGCATTTTCAATACAAACTCTAACAACAGCAAAAATCCGCATATACCAATGGCTTTTTGAATCAAAGCGCACATCGTTGGACAAGATTAAATCTTGAAATCAGACAAAAAACGTTGCTCAATTGAGCTATCAGTGCACTAGTTCTGCTGACATCCAAAGCAAAATTATTGAGTCAAATGAATCCCCTAGCGGCTTCGATGTCAGCCGATTCTCTTTCCGTGGAAATCCAGGCTAGTTTGCGGCTACAGGGTCTGACCGTCTTTGCGCTGGATCAAATACACAGTCCCAAACAGAGCACGCACCGTCGAAATTTACCGCGCCAATGTGTTGACCAATATGAATGCCGGCAGTCTGTCGGAGCTGGTGCGCTGTCCCGATAGGCCGCGCCCCGCCGCGCGCAACATCCGAAATCGTGCCCGCTTGAGCTAGATCAATGCGGCCGGGCGCGCCCGCACCTAATGCAGCATGGCTTGCCGTGCGCAAGTATCCAGGCGGGAGCAATGGAACCACATCACGATTTGGCGCTGCATGTCGGAGTTGTCGGCGTCGTCGACGATGATCCGGCGGTCCGCCATTCGTTGAAGTTCTCGCTCGAAATCGAGGGATTCGCCGTCGGCGTCTATGCGAGCGCGCAGGAGCTGCTGCAGGACCACGACCTCTGCCGTTTCCGCTGTCTCGTCATCGATCAGCACATGCCGGGCATGACCGGGCTCGATCTGGTGGCGAAGCTGCGGGACTGGCAGCTATCGGTGCCGGTGGTTCTCATCACCACTCATCCGCCGAGAGCCGTCATTGCCGGTGCCGACAAGGCCGGCGTGCCGATCGTCGAGAAGCCGCTCTTGGGTAACGCGTTGCTGGACAAGATTCACGAGCTGATCGCATCGCAGGCGCCGTCGAGACTGAACTGAACCCATGCGCTGCAGGCCTGGCTACGGTGCCCCATTTCGAATTCCTCGCACGGGTTCATCGTTCGGCGCCGACGTTGTTTGATCTCGATCAAAGCGCGCCCAACATTTCCGTTTAAATGGACGAAATAGGCATGGTCACCGGCAAATGGACAGGTCATGAAAACAAAGCCTCTGCTAGCAACGGTGACGACGGCAACGGTTGCCAGCGCGGTGCTCGCCCTCGGAATGGCGGCATCGTCGAAAGACGTCTGCGCGGCAGAGCCGATGAGCTTTGCCGAAGACGTGCTCCCGATCTTCAAGGGCCGATGCATCGGCTGTCATCAGCCGGGGAGACAGGGATACGAAAAGAGCGGCCTTGATCTGACGAGCTACCAGGGCGTGATGAAGGGTACGAAGTACGGCCCGATGGTCATTGCCCGCGATCCGGACAGCAGCAACTTGATGTGGCTGCTCGATTGGCGGGCGTCTCCAGAGCTGCGCATGCCGCACGGGACAAAGAAGCTTTCCACGTGCGATCGGGATGCCATCCGGGCGTGGATTCGTGAAGGCGCCAAGGACAACTAGCCATCATCCTGCAGAAAGGAACGTGTCATGGAAGCGAATGCCGAGCGAAACCTGATCGTCTATTTCCGCCTGGCGATGGCGTGGACGTTTCTGTACGCCGCGTCGCATCAGGTATTCGAGCCAAGTTGGAGCGTAGTGGGGTTCCTGAGCCATACCAAGACGTTCCATGACTTGTTCGCGGTGTTTACGACGCCGACCATGGCGCCGATCACCACCTTCCTGGTGGAATACGGACATCTGCTGATCGGGCTGTCGCTCCTCCTCGGGTTCATGGTCCGCGTCAGCGCCAGCTTCGGCGTGATGCTGATGCTGCTCTACTGGATGGCGCACATGGACTGGCCGTTCATCGAGAACAAGAACAACTTCATCGTCGACTTCCACCTCGTCTATGCGGGCGTGCTGGTTTTCCTGATCGTCAAGCGTGCCGGCCACGTCTGGGGTCTCGACGGCTTGATCGAAAGGCTGCCTTTCCTCAATCAGCATCCGGCACTGCGCGCGTGCGTCTCCTGACGCAGTGAAGGTACCAACAAAGGTGCGCCGTTGCGGCGGTCCCGGAAGAACGTCTTCCGGGACCGTTCGCATGCGCGGAACGTCGATCAGCCGGCATCAGCCCTTCGGAACGATCTCGGCCGGCGCCAGGATCTCCGTCTCCTCGAGCTCTTCGACGACGAGGTCGCCCTTCGGGGTGACGATATCGCGGCCGATGCGGCTGCGGACCACATCGCGGATGCGCTCCGCAACGCGCGGCTCGCGCTCCATCAGGGCGTGGAGATCGTGGGCGTCGAGCGCGAGCAGGCTCGTGCGCGCGACGGCGACGACGGTGGCGGAGCGTCGCGCCCGGCGCAGCGCCGCCACCTCGCCGAAGAAATGACCGGCGCCGAGCCGGACACGCCCGCGCTCGAGCTCGATCTCGACCTCGCCCGCCGCCACGAAATACATCGAATGCGCGGGGTCGCCGCGCCGAGCGATGACGACGCCCGGCTCGACCTGCTGGGCGCGCAACAGGCGCATGATGTCGGCGATGTCGCTGGCCTTGAGCTCCGCGAACAGCGGCACGCGGGCGACCATGCTCCAGGTGATGACGAAGTCGCGGCGATGAATCTCTTCGGCGAAGGCGGTGGCCACGATGCCGATCGGCAGGGCGACCATGATCAAGCCGATGAAGATCGTGATCGACGCGACGATTCGTCCGAGCAGCGTCACGGGAACGACGTCGCCGTAGCCGATCGTACCCAGCGTCACGATCGCCCACCACATCGCGTCGGGAATGGTGCCGAACTTGTCGGGCTGGGCGTGTTGCTCGATCACATGCATGACGCTGGCGGCGACCAGCGTCGCCCCGATCAGGATCACGAAGCAGCCGAACAATGCCCGGCGCTCGCCATAGAGGACGTCCAGCAGCGAACGCATGGCAGGCGAGTAACGCGCCAATTTCAGGAAGCGCACGATTCGAAATACCAGCAGCACCCGCAGGTCGGCGGGCAAGACAAAGGCGAACCAGAACGGCAGAACCGCCAGCAGATCGACCACGCCGAGCGGACTCGAGACGAACCTCCAGCGCGCCTTCCGCTTGCTCAAATGGCGGTACGGCGCATGCTCGGCAGCGACCCAGATGCGCAAGCCGTATTCGACCGTGAAAATGACCAGCGAAAGCAATTCCACGGCCGTGAACAGCGGCCCGTATTGCGCCTGCAGCGCCGGCACCGACTCCAACGTCATCGTGACGAGGTTGAGGACGATCAGGGCGACGATCAGCCGGCCGACGACGAGGCTGCTGCGATCGCCGATCGCGCCGTGATCCAGGATTTCGTAGAGGCGGTGCCGCAGACCGGCGGCGTTGCGCCAAACATGTCGCGGCATGGCCGAGCCCCGCATCCGTCCCGCCGGCCAAGGAGATCGCTCCGCCCGACGCCGACGGACCGCCCTTGAATAGGCCGCCCGTTGCCGCAAGGCAAATAGCGCCGGCCAGGAGCGGCGGCGTATCCGAACGTCATTCCGCCGCGTCGGCGCGCTCGATCACCACCGGCTCGGACGCCGCCTCGGCGACCTCCGGCGGATCGCGGTTGGGCGCGACGACCGGGTCCTCGACCTCCGCGAGCTTCTCGCGCGCGGCCTCGGCCTCGCGCTGCCGGTTCCACATGCCGGCATAGAGCCCGCCGCTCGCGAGCAGTTGATGGTGGGTGCCGCGCTCGGCGATGGCGCCCCGGTCGAGCACGATGATCTCGTCGGCGCCGACGATGGTCGAAAGCCGGTGGGCGATGACCAGCGTGGTGCGGTTGCGCGACACCCGGTCGAGCGCGTCCTGGATATCCTTCTCGGTATGGCTGTCGAGCGCCGAGGTCGCCTCGTCGAGCAGCAGGATCGGCGGGCCTTTCAGGATCGTGCGCGCGATGGCGACGCGCTGCTTCTCGCCGCCCGAGAGCTTCAGGCCGCGCTCGCCCACCTCCGTTTCGTAGCCGTTCGGCGACATCCGGATGAAATCGTCGATCTGGGCAAGCCGCGCCGCCTCCTCGACCTCGGCATCGCTCGCCTCCCAGCGGCCATAACGGATGTTGTAGCGGATGGTGTCGTTGAACAGCACGGTGTCCTGCGGCACCATGCCGATCGCCGCCCGCAGCGACTGCTGCGTCACGTCGCGGATGTCCTTACCGTCGATCGAGATGCGCCCGCCCGTCACCTCGTAGAAGCGGAACAACAGCCGCGAGATGGTCGACTTGCCGGCGCCGGACGGCCCGACCACCGCAACCGTATGGCCGGCCGGGACCTCGAAGCTGATCCCTTTGAGGATTTCCCGCCCCGGGTCGTAGGAGAAGGAGACGTTCTCGAAGCGGATGGCGCCGCGCCCGACCGAAAGCGGCCGGGCGCCGGGCCTGTCCTCGATCTCGGGCTTGCGCGCGAGAATCGCGAACATCCGCTCGATATCGATCACCGCCTGCTTGATCTCGCGATAGACCATGCCCATGAAATTGAGCGGCTGGTAGAGCTGGATCATCATCGCGTTGATCATCACGAGGTCGCCGACGGTATTGCTGCCCTCCTTGATCCCGTAGGCGCACATCACCATGACGGCGGCGAGCCCGATCGTGAAGATGGTCGCCTGGCCGGCATTGAGCACGGCGAGCGAGACATAGGCCTCGACGCTGGCGTCCTCGTAGCGCTTCATCGAGCGGTCGTAGCGCCTGGCTTCCCGCTCCTCGGCCACGAAATACTTCACCGTCTCGTAATTGATGAGCGAGTCGATCGCCTTGACGTTGGCGTCGGTGTCGCTGTCGTTCATCCGGCGGCGGATGTTGATGCGCCACTCGGTCGCCTGATAGGTGAACGCCATGTAGCAGGCGACGGTCGCCGTGATGACCGCGACGTAGCGCCAATCGAATTGATAGAGCAGCACGGCGATGATCAGCGCGAGCTCGATGACGGTCGGCACGAGCTGCATGATCACCATGCGAACGATCGTCTCGATGGCGTTGCGTCCGCGCTCGAGCACGCGCGTCAACCCTCCGGTCTTGCGCTCGAGGTGGAAGCGCAGCGACAGCTGGTGCAGGTGCTCGAAGGTGCGGTAGGCGAGGCGGCGCACCGCGTTCATCGCCACCTTGGCGAAGATGCCGTCGCGCATCTGGGTCAGCACCGCCACCAGGATGCGCGTGCCGCCATAGGCGACGGTCATCAGGATCGGCGCCGCCAGCACCCACACGAGCCACGAGGACGGCGCCACCGGCGCGCTGTCGCGGCCGGTGAGCGCGTCGGTCGCCCATTTGAAGGTGAAAGGCACCGCGACGGTCGCGAGCTTGGCGACGACGAGGAGCAGCATCGAGAGGGCGACGCGCAGCTTGAGGTCGCGCCGCTCGGCCGGCCAGATATAGGGCCACAGCCCGGCCATGATCGACAGCAACGAGCCGTCGCCGTCGGCGGACACCTCGCGCTTCAATGCCGCGCTCGATCGCGGATGGGAATCGGTCATCGGCAGGCCCGGATTGACGGGCCGCGGGGGGACCGTCGAACCCCATTCATATAGAGGTTTTCCGGACCGCAAACAGCCCACACGCGGTCGGGCGGCGCGAGGCTTGACCGCTTCGCCGCCGGAGGCCACATCCATGACCATGAGCACGATCAAATCGATTTGCGTCTACTGCGCGTCCGGCGCCGGCACCAATCCACGCTTCGTCGAAACGGCCAAGCACTTCGGCCGGATCGTGGCCGAGAACCGCATTCGCCTCGTCTATGGCGGGGGCTCGGCCGGGCTGATGGGAGCGCTCGCCGATTCGGTCCTCGACCACGGCGGCGCCGTGACCGGCGTCATTCCGGACTTCCTGGTCAATCGCGAGCATATGCTGCTGCGAGTGCAGGAGCGAATCATCACGCGCGACATGCACGAGCGCAAGCGGGTGATGTTCGAGCGGGCCGATGCGTTCGTCGCCCTGCCCGGCGGGGTCGGCACGCTCGAGGAGCTGGTCGAGCAGATGACCTGGGCACAGCTCGGCCGGCACAAGAAGCCGATCCTGATCCTCAACGTCGAGCGGTTCTGGGATCCGCTGTGCGCGCTGCTCGACCATATGGAGAAGCTCGAATTCATCCGGCCCGGGCTCGGGGTCAATTTCCTGGTGGCCGAACGGGTCGAGGACATCCTGCCCAAGCTGATCGAGGCGGCGCGCGCCGTGTCGGAAGCGGAGAAGGAAATGACACCGGTCGCCGCCGAGCGGCTGTGAGACTTGCGATCACGCATCAGGCTTAAGAAACGTCACCGCCTCGATGCGATTGCCGTCGGGATCGCGGACGAAGGCGGCGTAATAGCCTTGGCCGTGCCGCGGCCGCAGGCCGGGCGCGCCGTCGGACGCCCCGCCGGCCGCGAGCGCCGCGGCATGGAACGCGTCGACCAGCTCCGCCGCCCGCACGCGCAGCCCCACATGGGCGCCGCAATCGTCCGCGACCGGCGCCATCGCCGCGCGCAGATTGATCCAGAACTCGGGATATTGCTTGCCGAAACCGACCGTGTGCGGCCGCACCTCGAGCTTTTGATAGCCGATGACGCCCAGCACCGCCTCATAGAAGCGCGTCGCCCGGCCGAGGTCGCGCACCGCCACCGAGACGTGGTCGATCATGCTCCTCCCCCGGCCGGTGTCCCGGACGCGGTGCAGCGCCTTAAGCGAGTTCACGCGCGTCTTCGACGCGGTATGGCGGTGCACCCCAGATCCGGGACCTTTCCAAGCGCGAAGTCTGGTACGGTCCCGGTTCTGCAGCGCATCACTTCGTGCTGCGCTGCGCCCGGGACACGGCTCACGCCGGCGCCCCCGACTTCACCAGCTTGTAGACGATCGAATCCATCAGCGCCTGAAACGAGGCATCGATGATGTTGGGCGAGACGCCGACCGTGGTCCAGCGCTCGCCGGCTTCATCCTGGCTTTCGATCAGCACGCGGGTCACCGCCTCGGTGCCGCCGTCGAGGATGCGCACGCGGTAGTCGGTGAGCGTCAGGTGAGCGTCAATCCGCTGATGTAGCTCTGGTACTTGCCGAGGTCCTTGCGCAGCGCGAGATCGAGCGCGTTGACCGGGCCGTTGCCTTCGGCCGCCGAGATCAGCGTCTCGCCGTCGACCTTGACCTTGACCACCGCCAGCGACACCGTGACCCGCCGGCCGACGGCATTGTCGCGCTGCTCGACGCTGACGTCGAACTTCTCGACGTCGAAATAATTCGGCACCTTGTCGAGCACGCGGCGCGCCAGGAGCTCGAAAGAGGCGTCGGCGGCCTCGTAGGCATAGCCGATCGCCTCGCGCTCCTTGACCACGTCGAGAAGGCGGGCGACGCGCGCGTCGTCCTTGTCGACCTTGATCCCGATGCGGTCGAGCTCGGCGATCACGTTCGATTTCCCGGCCTGATCCGAGACCAGGAGCTTGCGCCGGTTGCCGACCGCGTCGGGCGGCACGTGCTCGTAGGTCGCGGGCTCCTTCATGATCGCCGAGGCGTGAATGCCGGCCTTGGTGGCGAACGCGCTCTCGCCGACATAGGGCGCGTGCCGGTTCGGCGCGCGGTTGAGCATCTCGTCGAGCGTATGCGAAGCATGCGCGAGCGTCTTGAGCTGCGCGTCCGACACGCCGATGTCGAAGCGGTCCGCGAATTCGGGCTTGAGCTTGAGGGTCGGAATGATCGAGACCAGATTGGCGTTGCCGCAGCGTTCGCCGAGCCCGTTGAGCGTGCCCTGGATCTGGCGGGCGCCGGCGCGCACCGCCGCAAGCGAGTTCGCCACCGCCTGCTCGGTGTCGTTGTGGGCGTGGATGCCGACATGGGTGCCGGGGATCACCTTGACGACCGCGCCGACGATCGCTTCGATCTCGTGCGGCAGCGCTCCGCCATTGGTGTCGCAAAGCACGATCCAGCGCGCGCCCTCCTCGTAGGCGGCCGTGGCGCAGGCGAGCGCGAATTGCGGATTGGCCTTGTAGCCGTCGAAGAAGTGCTCGCAATCGAGCAGCACCTCCCGGCCCTTGCCGACCGCCGCCCGCACGCTGTCGCGGATCGAGGCGAGATTCTCCTCGAGACTGGTTTCGAGCGCGACGCGCACGTGATAGTCCCAGGATTTGGCGACGAAACAAATCGCGTCGGCCTTGGCCTCGATGAGGGCCGCAAGCCCGGGATCGTTCGAGGTCGAGCGGCCCGGCCGCCGGGTCATGCCGAAGGCGGTGAAGGTCGCCGCAAGCTTGCGCTCCTGCGCGAACAGCTCGGTGTCGGTCAGGTTCGCGCCGGGATAGCCGCCCTCGACATAGTCGATGCCGAGGTCGTCGAGCATTTTCGCGATCGCGAGCTTGTCGTGCAGCGTGAAATCGACGCCGTTGGTCTGCGCGCCGTCGCGCAGCGTGGTGTCGAAGAGATAGAGGCGTTCGCGGGCCATGTCGAGCTCACGAGAATTGATAGGCGACGTAGAGCGCGATCACGATCGCGGCGGCGATCACCGCGTATTTGAGCACGATGTAGTAGAGCCAGTGCTTCGGGAACGGCGTATCGGGCTTGGTCATCGCGCGCCTGCCTTCGCAGCCAGCTGCTTTTCCATGGTCGTGTTCGCCAGCCACTCGTCGCCGACTGGAACCGAGTTTCGTTGCCGGGCCACGAAGCCCCGGCGCCGGAAGAAGTCCTGCGCGCTGTCGCTCACGTCGGCGGTCAACCGTCGGGCGCCGCGCGAGGCCGCGAGCTTCTCCAGCGCATCGATCAGCATGGTGCCGACCCCGTGGCCGGCGGCCGCCGGATGCACGTAGAGCATATCGACGCGGTCGCCGCCATCGAGCGATGCGAAGCCGACCGGCGATCCGTCGATGATGCCGAGCAAGGTCAAGCCCTGCGTCAGCCGCGCCCCGAAGGCCAATTCGTCGTCGGCGACCGACGCCCAAGCCCGCTGCTGGGCCTCGCTGTAATCGTCCCGGGTCAGCTCCTCGATGCTGGCGCGCAGAATCTCGGCGACGAGCGGAGTATCGGCCGGCAGGTACGGCCGCAGCGCCAGCTTGGGATGCGCACGCGCGGTCACCGCATTGCGCCCTTGGCTGCGGCAGCAGTGCGGAGATCCGCTGCACGTGCGGCGGGCTCGTTACCCTCTCCCCTTGTGGGAGAGGGTCGACCGCGCGCAGCGCGGTCGGGGTGAGGGGTGCGCCCGTGCAGCGTCTCAAGGATAGAAATCAATACCCCTTCGAGATTCGTAAGCACATCATTGTTCCAAAACCTGCGCACGACAAAACCATTCGCCGCAAACCACCGATCGCGACGCTCATCGCTGCGCGATTCCGCATGCTGTCCGCCATCGACCTCGACGATCAACCGCGCGTCATAACAGACGAAATCGGCGATGAACGGTCCGAGCGGCACTTGCCGGCGGAACTTGAAATTCGCAAACCGCCGATCCCGCAACGCGGACCAAAGCTTGCGCTCGGCGTCGGTCATGCGCGAGCGCAACGAGCGCGCCCGTGCAGTTGCCGTCGGTGGGTCCTCCGGCCGGGCCGCACGCTCGTAACCCTCTCCCCTTGCGGGAGAGGGTGGACGCGAGCGAAGCGAGCGGCCGGGTGAGGGATTCGTGGCCAAGGCCCCCTCACCCGCCTCGCGGCTTTGCCGCTCGGCACCCTCTCCCACAGGGGGAGAGGGTTTCGGAGCGCGCGGCTCGCTCATCGCGCGACCTCCCAGGTGGTGCCGTCCTTAGAATCCTTCAGCACGATGCCCATCGCGGCCAGCTCGTCACGGATGCGGTCGGACTTCGCAAAATTCTTGGCTTTTCGAGCGGCCGTGCGAGTAGCGATACGCGATTCAATATCAGAAGGATCCAATCCAGCCTCACGCACAGCCTTGTTGCGGAATTCACGGTAAGCGCTCACGATATCCTCGCGCAAGCTATCGTCCGCTCGGACATGATCAACAGCTTTCTCGAATCCGAGCAGCAGCAGTGACCCAACTAGCTCAGCTGCTGCATCTGCTGGCATATCGTCGGCCGAAGATGACCTCGCTCTAATGCTAAGTCGATGAAGTTCGGCGATTGCAGCCGGCGTATTAAGATCGTCATTCAATGCCGCAAGAAACGCTTGGGACGGACTTGCTTTGTTTCTATTGGCAAGGACGGTGGCACGTCTTAGGTTCGCGTAGCTGATAGTTGCTTCCACTAGACTTTCTTGCGTCCAATCAATTGGCTGCCGATAGTGTGTTTTGAGCATGTTCAGACGCAAGACCTCACCCCAACGAGAATCATTCGGTGCCTGCTGCAGTAGGTCCCGGATCGTGATGAAGTTGCCTTCCGACTTGGCCATTTTCCGGCCTTCGACCTGCAGGAAGCCGTTGTGCATCCAGAAGCTCGCCATGATCGGCGTGTGGAACGCGCAGCGCGACTGCGCGATCTCGTTCTCGTGGTGCGGAAAGACGAGATCGATGCCCCCGGCATGGATGTCGAACTGATGCGGATGCGCCAAGCCGCGCTCCGACAGACGCGGCTGTTCCTGCGTCCATAGCCAGCGGTCGGACATCGCCGAGCACTCGATGTGCCAGCCGGGCCGCCCGGGCATCGCGATGCCGGCCGGCGACGGCCAGGCCGGCTCGCCCGGCTTCGACGGCTTCCACAGCACGAAGTCCATGGGATCGCGCTTGAAGGGCGCCACCTCGACGCGCGCGCCGGCGATCATCTCGTCGAGCGAGCGCTTGGAAAGCCGGCCGTAATCCGGCATCGAGGCGACGCTGAACAGAACGTGCTCGTCGGCGACATAGGCATGGCCGGACGCAATCAACCGCTCGATGAGCGTCCTCATTTCCTCGATGTGCTCGGTCGCGCGCGGCTCGACGGTCGGAGGGAGGCAGCCGAGCGCGTCGACGTCCTCGTGGAACTGGCGCTCGGTTTTCTCGGTGACGATGCGGATCGCCTCGTTGAGCGGGAGGTTCGGATGCTCCTCCGCCGCGCGCGCGTTGATCTTGTCGTCGACGTCGGTGATGTTGCGCACGTAGACGACGCGGTCGGCGCCGTAGCGGTGGCGCAGCAGCCGGAACAGGAGGTCGAACACGATGACCGGGCGTGCGTTGCCGATATGGGCGAAGTCGTACACCGTCGGCCCGCACACGTACATGCGCACGCGCCCGGGATCGAGCGGCACGAACGGTCGCTTCTCGCGCGTCAAGGTATCGTAGAGCTTCAATTCCATGGACGACGCCTCGTGCCGCTCGACCGGCCGGTCCGAGCCGAAAACCTAAAGCGTCTCGGCCCGCTGGCCGGGCGTCCAAGCATCTCGATCAGGAGAACAGAGACGGCCGCCAGCGAGCGTCGGGTCGCTAGCCGATAATCTCCCGGCAAATGCCGCAGATATGGTTAAGGCCGTTCATGGCGGCGGAGAATGGGAAGCGTAGGCGCGCTCGTCAAGGGGGCTGATCGGGGGCCGATCGTGGCTCCACGACAACGGGCTAACCGCCTCTCCCGGAAGGGTTTTCCCGTTTGGGCGCGACCCGGCGCAATTTAGGCCGGCAGTGTGGCTTTCATGTCCTAGGCAAATCGGCCCGATGCCCGCTAACACGCCGTTAGTGATCGCGTGGAAACGGTGCCGACCGGTTAGGGACGGCTTAAGCGTTGCTACGCATTCTCGGCGTCGCGTTCCGATCTCAGGGGAAACGGGGGGTTGATCGATGCGCCACGTATTCGTCGCGCTCGTGCTCGCGGGCTCCATTATGAGCAGCGCCGCCCAAGCCGAAAAGCGCACGTTCATCATTGCCAACAATTCCGACGGCTATGGCGTCGACCGCTGCCTCGCAACCGGCGCGACCTGCGGGGTCCCCGCGGCGACCGCCTATTGCAGGTCGCGGGACTTCGCCCGTGCCGCGTCGTTCCGCAAGGTCGATCACGACGAGATCACCGGCGCGGTGCCGTCGACCAGCGGGGCCGGCGGCCGCGACGAATTCGTCGCCATCGAGTGCCTGCGCTGACGCGATCGCCCGCCTGAGCGCACACCGGCTCGCCCGGATCGGGGCTTCCCCGCAGCAGCCGTCGCGAGTACGCGAGCGCCGTTGCGCGGCCGGCGATCTTCCGCCAATCTCGACCTGCCCGTGACGGTCCTCGCTGCAAGCAGGCGGACCGCTCTGCGCCCGGGGGCGCGGTCGATGACGAATGCCGATCCAATTCGTGATGGCGCTGCGCCGGGCGCGGGCGCGCCCGCCGCAGCCGCGCCGGCGCCGGTGCTGAAGCTCGAAGATTTCCTGCCCCACCGGCTCAATGTCCTCTCCAGCCTGGTGTCGCAGGCGCTGACGCGGGTCTACGGCCGTCGTGGTATCGGGATACCGGAATGGCGCGTGCTGGTCACGCTCGGCGAAAACGGGGTGATGACCGGGAAGGCGGTCGGGGCGCGCACCCATATGCACAAGACCAAGGTGTCGCGCGCGGTGGCGCAGCTCGAGCAGCGCAAGTTCGTGACCCGGCGTGCCAACCGCGCCGATTTGCGCGAGTCCTTTCTGTCGCTGACGCCGGCCGGCCGCGCGGTCTACGAGGAGCTCGCGCCGAGCGCGCTCGAGTTCATGGATCGGCTCGCCGAGGTGGTCGCGCCCGCCGACCGTCCCGCCTTCGACCGCGCCATGAAGCAATTGACCGAGCGCTCGGCCGAGCTCGTTGCCGAGACCGAGCGCGGCAAGGTCTGAACCGGGCGGCGTGGCGATCGGGCGTCGAACTCCCGGCAAGGAGGAAACGTGAAGCTCTATACCTTTTTCCGCTCGTCGGCGGCGTTCCGGGTTCGCATCGCCCTCAACCTCAAGGGCCTGGCGAGCGAGGTGATCTCGATCCACCTGCAGAAGGGGGGTGGGCTCAACAGGAAGCCGGAATTTCGCGCGATCAATCCGCACATGCGCGTGCCCGCGCTCGCGGTCGATTCCGGCGACGTGCTCATCCAATCGCTCGCGATCATCGAATATCTCGACGAGATCAATCCCGAGCCGCCGCTCTTGCCGCGCGATCCGCTCGCGCGCGCGAAGGTGCGGGCGCTGGCGCAGGTGATCGCCTGCGACATCCATCCGCTCAACAACGTGGCGCCGCTGCGCTACCTCAAGCGCGAGCTCGGCCAGGACCAGGCCAAGATCGACGGATGGTATAACCACTGGATCCATG
>WNEZ01003177.1_pt1 | contig 14164 bp, 17 predicted proteins | sample 5400521 | NCBI WGS metagenome assembly WNEZ01 (sample SAMN13153339, study PRJNA577476) | soil metagenome | isolation source: 120 cm saprolite under Douglas fir tree site 2 hole 1 replicate 1 | place: USA:California | collected 2015-04-18
TTCTTTCTGATGCGCCGTGGGGACTCCCAGTTCGTGTTCGACGTGGATCTCGCCAAGAGCCAGACCGACGAGAACCCCGTGTTCTACGTCCAGATGGCGCACGCGCGGATGAGCGGCATCTTCCGGGTGGCGGCGCGCGATCCGGGTTCGATCGAGGCCGCCGGTGTGGACCTGAGCGTCCTGGTCGAGCCGGAGGAAGCAGACTTGCTGAAGGAAGGCGCCGCGTTTCCGGGCATCGTCGCACGCGCGGCTGAGGCGCTCGAGCCGCATCGCGTCACCGGCTACCTTGAGGGGCTCGCCCGCCTGGCGCACGCCTGGTACCACAAGTACCGCGTGCTCGGCGAGCCCCAGGAGGCGGCGCGCCTGGTGCTGGCGGCGGCGGTGCGCCAGGTGCTCGCCAACGGCCTCCACCTCCTGGGGATCAGCGCCCCGGATCGGATGTGACGTGAGTCTGCTCGTGGTGGGCTCGATCGCGCTGGACTCGGTGTACACGCCGTTCGGTGAAACCGCGGACGCGCCCGGCGGGTCGGCCGTGTTCTTCAGCGCTGCCGGCGCGATCCTGCACCCGGTCCAGGTGGTAGGGGTGGTAGGGACGGATTATCCGCTCAAGGCGCTCAAGGCGCTCGAGGCACGCGGCGTGGACCTCTCGGGCGTCGAGCAGGCCCCGGGCGAGTCGTTTCGCTGGAAGGCGAAGTATTCCTACGACCTTGCCAGCCGCGAGACGCTCGAGACCCGGCTCGGCGTCTTCGCGGAGTTCCGCCCCAAGCTGCCGCCGAAGTTCCGCGACGCCCGCTACCTGTTCCTCGGCAACATCGATCCCGAGCTGCAGCTCGGGGTGCTCGACCAGGTGAAGCAGCCGGCGCTGGTCGCCTGCGATACGATGAACTACTGGATCCACTCCAAGCGCGACCTGCTGCTCGAGCTGCTGCGCCACATCGACATCCTGATGGTGAACGACTCCGAGGCGCGCGAGCTCTCCGGCGACTGGAACATCTACCGCGCGGCGCGCTGGGTGCTCGAGCGCGGCCCCAAGATGACCGTGATCAAACAGGGCGAGCACGGCGCCCTGCTCGTAAACCGCGACACCACGTTCAAGGTCCCGGCCTACCCGCTCCAGGAAGTGTTCGATCCCACGGGCGCGGGCGACGCCTTCGCGGGCGGCTTCATGGCCTACCTCGCCGCGAGCGACGATGTCACCGCCCCGAACCTGCGGCGCGCCATGGTCTACGGCGCCGCGATGGGCTCGTTCGCGGTCGAGGCCTTCGGCGTGCAAGGGCTCGAGCACGTGACCCCCGCGGACGTGCATGCCCGGGTGCGCGCGTTCAAGGACCTGGTGCATTTCGACATGGACGAGGCACCTCCGGAATGACCGACCGCTACGCCGCCGCCGGTGTGCGGCTCGATACCGCCGACGAAGCGAAACGCCGGATCGCCGCGCTGGTGCGCACCACGCGCACGCCGCTCGCGCTCGGCGAGATCGGTGCGTTCGGCGGAATGGTGCGCGTGCCGCCCGGCTACGAACGCCCGGTGCTGGTGCTCTCGACCGACGGGGTCGGCACCAAGGTGCTGGTCGCCGCGCGGGCCGGGATCCATGACACCGTGGGTGAGGACCTCGTGAACCACTGCGTGAACGACATCCTGGTGCACGGCGCCCGTCCCCTGGCATTGCTCGACTACCTCGCGACCGCCGAGCTCGAGCCCGAGACCGCGGCCGCGATCGTCTCGGGCGTGGCGCGCGGCTGCCGCGCCCACGACATGATCCTCGCCGGCGGCGAGACCGCCCAGCTTCCCGACCTGTATCAGCCGGGGCACTACGATCTGGCGGGGTCGATCGTCGGCGTCGTGGAGGAATCGGCCGCGTTGCACGGGGACCTGGTGCGTGCCGGCGACGTGTTGATCGGCTACGCGTCGAACGGACTGCACACCAACGGGTACACTCTGGCACGGCGCATCGTATTCGATCGCCTGCGGCTCGATGTGCACGACCCGTTTCCCGACACCGGCCGCACGGTGGCCCAGGTGTTGCTGGACGTGCACACGAGCTACGTTGCGGCCGTCGCGCCCGTCCTGCCGCACGTCCACGCGCTGGCGCACATCACGGGCGGCGGCATTCCCGGCAACCTGGTGCGCGTGCTGCCGGCGGGATGTGAGGCCGTGGTCGACGCGCGCGCGTGGTCGTGGCCGCCGGTGTTCCGGGTGCTGATGCGCGCGGGCGACGTGTCGCTCGGGGAGATGCGCCGCGTATTCAACCTGGGCGTCGGGATGATCGCCGTCGCGGCCCGGGACGACACCGAGGCGGTGATTGCGGCGGCCAAGCGCGCGGGCACTGCAGCATGGATCATCGGGGAGGTTCGGGCGGGGACCCAGGGCGTGAAATTCGCGGAACGGTAGGAGGCCACGTGCGTCGGATCGTGATGGTACTCGGAATGATCGTCGGTGCGGCTTCCCTCGCAGCGCAGGAGCCGCAGTGCGCGTCGACCAACAACTTCGTTCAGGCGGCATGCAATACGGCCGTGGACGGGGTGCGGGCGTTTTATCCCCTCGCGGGCATGGTCGTCACCGGCGGCAATCCGGTGATCGGCACCGCCGGCTCGCTTGGCGGGCTCGGGCACTTTGCGCTCACCGCGCGGGTGAACGCGATCAAAGCGGCGCTCCCCGATCCCACGGCTACCAACCAGACGCCGGTGCCCACGAGCTTCAACGGGGCGGTTCCCGCGCCGGTCATTGAAGGGGCGGTCGGGCTGACCAAGGGTCTGGGGGGCGGCCTGCTCGCCGTGGACGTGCTCGGCTCCGCGCTGATCCTGCCGACAGGAATCGAGAATCTCACCGTTGATGCAGATGCCACCAAGTTCCTCGACGCGGCGTTGGGGATCGGGTACGGCCTCCGAGTGGGTGTGCTCAACGGAGCCGTTCCGGTTCCCGCGGTGTCCGTCAGTTGGATGCACCGCAAGGTCCCGCGGCTCCGCTACGGCACCCTCGGGCCTATTATCGGCACGGGCGACGAGTTCGAGTTCACCATGGATCTGACGAGCGACAGCTACCGCGCGGTCGCAGGGTGGAAACTCGCGGTCGTGGATCTCGCGGCGGGAATCGGAGTCGACCGCTACAAATCGCGCGACACCAACATCCGGTTCTATGACGCCGTCACCCCGACGAGCGTGCGAACCGTGGTGATCAACCCGACCAATACACGCGCCGTCGTGTTCGTGAACGGTGGATTGAGCCTCGGGGTCGCGAAGCTTGTTGCCGAGCTCGGCTTGCAAGCGGGTAAGGATCAGAACTACGTCACGCAGTTCTCGGACTTCGATCCCAAGGCGGCACATGCCTTCGGAGGCATCGGCTTTCGCTTCGGCTTCTGAGGGACCGCCCGCGGAGCGGGCGGCCATGGAACGCGCCCTCGACCTCGCACGCCGGGGTTGGGGGCGCGTCGCTCCTAATCCCCTGGTCGGCGCCGTCGTGCTCGCGGGAGACGCGGTCGTGGGCGAGGGCTACCACGCGGAGTACGGCGGGCCCCATGCCGAGGTGGTAGCGCTCGAGGCCGCGGGCGCGCGCGCGCGCGGCGCGACGCTGGTGGTGAACCTCGAGCCGTGCGCGCATCACGGCAAGACACCACCCTGCACCGACGCGATCGTGGGCGCCGGTGTGGCCCGTGTCGTCGCGGCGCTGCCCGACCCGGACCCGCAGGCGCGGGGCGGCGCGGCCGCGCTGCGCGCCAAGGGCGTGGCGGTCTCGATCGGCCTGCTCGCCGAGGCGGCTGCGGCGCTCAACGCCCCGTTCCTGTTCGCGCGGGAGCAGGCGGAGCGACCGTTCGTCGCGCTCAAGCTCGCCACGTCGATCGACGGCCGCATTGCCGACGCCGCCGGCAGCTCGCAGTGGGTCTCCGGTGAAGCGGCGCGCGAGCACGTACACTGGCTGCGCGCCGGGTTCGACGCGATCGCGGTCGGCGGCACGACCGCGCTCCGTGACAACCCGCAGCTCACGGTGCGCGGCGTGGTCACGCCGCGCCGGCCGCCCGTGCGCGTCGTGTTCGACCGGCGCGCGATGCTCAACCTGGGCGTGCAGCTCGTGAGCACGGCGCGCGAGGTGCCGACGTGGGTCATGTCGTCGCTCGACGCGCCGTCGTCGAGCGTCACACAGCTCGAGAACAGCGGCGTGCGCGTGTTCCGCCCCACGACGTTGCGGGACGGACTCCGCATGTTGCGCGACGCCGGGATCCAGTCGCTCTTGTGCGAGGGGGGAGGGGCGCTGGGCGCGCGCCTCCTCGCCGACGGTCTGGTGGACCGACTCTATTGGGTGCAGGCGCCGGTGTGGCTCGGAGAAGGCGCCGTTCCGGCCTTTCCCGGAGTGTCGCCGCAGCCGCTCGCGGCCGCGCCGCGCTGGACGCCGGTGGAGCGAAGGGCTCTGGGCTCTGATACATTATTGGTATTGGATAGGCGGCTATGTTTACCGGGATCGTAAGTGCCGTGGGCCGAATCGCGAAGGCGACGCGGGAAGCGGGAAACGGCAACCGAGCAACGGGGCTCACGCTCAAGATCCAGGCCCCCTACAAGGGTCTGAAGAAGGGTGAGAGCATCGCGGTGAACGGCGCCTGTCTCACCGTCGAGCGGGCATTGCCGGGGGGATTCACGGTCCACGTGGTGGAAACGACGGAGGGGCGCACGTTGTTCGGCGAGTACGCGGCGGGGCGCCCCGTGAATCTGGAGCGCGCGCTGCGCGCGACGGATCGGCTGGGCGGCCACATCGTCCAGGGGCACGTGGACGGGGTCGCGGTGGTGCGGCGAGTCGAGCAGCGTGGCGAAGCATGGGTGTACGACCTGCGTGTGCCCGACGCGGTGCGGGAGGTTTCGATTCCGCACGGCGCGATCACGGTGGACGGCGTGAGTCTCACGATCAACGAGCTGCCGGGGAAGGATCTCGTGCAGATCTCGTTGATCCCGTTTACGCGCGAGCACACTACGCTCGGCACGCTCGGCGTGGGCGACCGCGTTCATGTCGAGGGAGACGTACTCGGGAAGTACGTGAGGCAACTATGCAGCATCGCAAGATAAAACAGGCGATCGCGGACATTCGCGCCGGCAAGCTGGTGATCGTGGCCGACGATGAGAACCGTGAAAACGAGGGAGACCTGGTCGGCGCCGCCGAGAAGGTCACCCCCGCGATGATCAATTTCATGGCGACACACGCGCGCGGGTTGATCTGCCTGACCCTCCTGCCCGAGCGCTGTCAGGCCCTGGGCCTCACCCAGATGGCCGAGCACAACACCGAGGCGCACGAGACCGCCTTCACCGTGTCGATCGACGCCGCCACTCGGTTCGGCGTCACCACCGGCATCTCGGCGGCGGACCGCGCCGCCACCATCCGCGTGGCGGTCGATCCGGCCAGCGTGCCTTCCGACCTGCGGCGCCCCGGGCATGTGTTCCCGCTGCGGGCGCGTCCGGGCGGGGTGCTGCAGCGGGTCGGCCAGACGGAAGCGAGCATGGATCTCGCGCGCCTCGCGGGGCTGTACCCGGCGGGAGTGATCTGCGAGATCCTGAACCCGGACGGCTCGATGGCGCGGCAGGAGGACTTGGAGCGGTTCGCCGCGCAGCACGAGCTGACCTTCATCACGGTCGCCGAGCTCGTAGCGTACCGGCTGGCGCACGAGCGGCTGGTGCACGCCGTGGCCCAAGCGCGCCTGCCGACGCTGTTCGGCGAGTTCCGCATCGTGGGCTACCGCAACGACGTGGATGCGGCCGAGCACGTAGCGCTGATCTACGGCGACGTGCAGGACCGCAAGAACGTCCTGGTGCGGATGCACTCCAAATGCCTCACCGGCGACGTGTTCGGCTCGGGGCGGTGCGACTGCGGGTGGCAGCTGCACTCGGCGATGCGCATGATCGCCGCGGAGGGCCGCGGCGTGGTGGTGTACCTCGATCAAGAAGGGCGGGGTATCGGGCTCCTGAACAAGCTGAAGGCGTACGAGCTCCAGGACGCCGGCCACGACACCGTCGAAGCGAACCGCGAGCTCGGCTTCAAGCCCGACCTGCGCAACTACGGCATCGGGGCGCAGATCCTCCTGGACCTGGGCCTCTCCGCCATCCGCGTGCTCACCAACAACCCGATGAAGCTCGTGGGGCTCGAGGGCTACGGCCTGGAGATCGTCGAGCGTGTGCCGATCGTGATGACACCCTCCGACGAGAATCGCGCCTACCTGGACGTCAAGCGGGACAAGCTCGGCCACCTGCTTACCCACTGACTGTGGCCGAGATTCAGGGTTCGCCGCGCGCGCCGCGAGAAGGTCGCGTGGCCGTCCTCGTCAGCCGCTACAATGAGCTCGTCACCGCACGCCTTTTGGACGGCGCGCGCGAGTGCTTCCGCGACAAGGGAGTGCCGGACGCGCGGGTGGACGTGATCTGGGTGCCGGGCGCGTTCGAGCTGCCGGTGGCGGCCGAAGCGGCTGCCGCGAGCGGGCGGTATGCGGCGCTGGTCGCGCTGGGGTGCGTGGTCCGGGGCGAGACCCCCCATTTCGAGTACGTCGCGGGCGAAGCCACGCGCGGCCTCGGCAACGTCGCGCTGGCGCACCGGCTCCCGGTCGGCTTCGGGGTGCTCACCACCGACACGCTGGAGCAGGCCCTGGCGCGGGCCGGCGGAGCCGCCGGCAACAAGGGGTACGAGGCGGTTGACGCGGCCCTCTCCACGGCCGACGTCCTGGGCCAGCTCACGCGTGCAGCGCCCAGAGACTAAGGCCCGCGCCCGCGCGCTGCAGCTTCTCTACGCTTGGGACCTCTCCGGCCGGCCGTCGATCGAAACGGTCGTGAGCCGGGTCGCGGCGGCCTACGGCTGCCTCCCGGAGGGGTACGACCGCGGTGCCGACCTCGCGGCCCAGGCGATCGCCGGTCTCCCCGAATTCGACGCCCGAGTCGCGGACGCCGCCGAACACTGGCGACTGGAGCGCGTCGGCGTGATCGAGCGCAACATCCTCCGGCTCGCGCTCGCGGAGCTCGCTGAGGGCTCGACGCCGCCCCGCGTGGTCATCGATGAAGCCGTGAAGCTCGCGCATTGGTTCGCGGGCGCCAAGGCACCGGGGTTCGTGAACGGCGTGCTCGACGCGGTGGCGCGGGAATCCGGCGCGCTGTGAGAATCCTGCTCGTCAACTGGAACGACCGTGAGAATCCACACGCCGGAGGTGCCGAGACGCACCTGCACGAGATCTTCGGTCGCCTGGCGCGCGGCGGCCACGCGATCGACCTGGTGGCGAGCGGTTGGCCGGGGGCGCCGCGCGAGGCGCACCTCGATGGCCTCCGGGTGCATCGCTCGGGCGGGCGACACACATTCGCGCTGCACGCGCGCGGCGTAGTGCGCCGGTTGTTGCGGGCGAACCCCTTTGACGTCGTGGTCGAGGACATCAACAAGCTCCCGCTGTTCCTCCCGACGCTTACCGATCGGCCGTTCTGCGCCCTCGTGCCACACCTCTTCGGCTCGACTGCGTTCCGGGAAGCGAGCTGGCCGATCGCCGGCGTGGTGTGGGCGGCCGAGCGGCCGATCCCCTGGGCGTATCGCCGCGCGTGGTTTCACGCTATCTCGGAGAGCACGCGCGACGACCTGGTGCGCCGGGGGGTGCCCCGGGAGCGGATCGAAGTCATTTATCCGGGCGTTGATGCGACCTGGTATGCCCCCGACGCCGCCGAGCCGCGAGCCCGCGAGCCGACGTTCTTGTACGTGGGGCGTCTCAAGCGTTATAAAGGAGTGGAGATCGCCCTCCGGGCGCTGGCACTCGCGCGCCAGGCGCGTCCCGACCTGGTCCTCGAAATCGCCGGCGGGGGCGACGACCGCGTGCGCCTCGAGCGCCTGGCGGGGACCCTGGGCTTGGGCGAGGCCGCACGGTTCCTCGGGTTCGTGTCCGAGACGGATAAGCGTCGGCTGCTGCGTCGTGCGTGGGCGGTCGTGCTGGCGAGCCCGAAGGAGGGGTGGGGCATCTCGAACGTGGAGGCGGCGGCGTGCGGTACCCCCGCGCTCGCGTCCGACAGTCCCGGCCTCCGGGAGTCGGTCCGGCACGCCGAGACCGGCTTTCTGGTGCCGCACGGTGATGCGCGCGCGCTCGCGGACCGGATGGTTGCGCTCGCCGCCGATCCCACGCTCGTGGCGCGGCTGGGTCGCGGCGCCCGCACCTTCGCGGAGCAGCTTTCCTGGGAGCGGGCGGCCCGGGCGACGGAAGCGCATCTCCAGCGGATCATCGCTCAGGGAGGCTGACCGATGCGGATCACCATCACGGCACGCCACTGCGAGATTCCCGACGAGCTGCGCGCGCGGGCTCGGGAGCGGCTCGAGCGCCTCGCGCGGATCGCGCCGCGGCCGCATGATGGGCGTGTCGTGTTCGTGGCCGATCACGGGCGCCCGACCGTGGAAGTGCGGTTGCACACCGGGCGCGGTGCCGTGCACGTGGGTACGGCGCGCGGGGCGGACCACCGCACCGCGCTGGACCTCGCGGTGGCCAAGGTGCGGCGACAGCTCGATAAGGACCCGACCCGGCGGCGGGCCGCCCCGCGCCGCCGCGCCCTGGAGCGCGAGCCCCGGTGACGAAACCCAAGGTACGCGACCTGCTCGAGCGCAAAGGCGATCTGTTGCAGCTCGAGGCGCTCACGGGAGACGTAGGGCTCGATCGCGAGATTCCCACCCCCGAAGCGTCGAGCCCGGGGCTCGTGCTCGCCGGGTACACCAAGCGGTTCGCCGCGCACCGCATCCACATCCTCGGCGAAACCGAGGTTACCTACCTCGCATCGCTCGACGCCGCCGCGCGCCGTCGCACTCTCGAGACGCTGCTGCAGTTCGAACTGCCGTGCGTCGTCATCTCGAAGGGGCAGGAGCCGCCGCCCGAGCTCGTCGACCTGGCGCGCGCCAAAGGCGTGGCGGTGATCCGCACCCGACTCAAGACCGCGGAGTTCTACCGCCGCCTCAAGCCGTTCTTGGACGACGCCTTCGCGCCGGCCACCACGGTGCACGCGTCGCTCGCCGACGTGTTCGGCGTGGGCCTGCTGTTCCTCGGCCGCTCGGGGATCGGGAAGAGCGAGTGCGTGCTCGATCTCGTGGAGCGGGGCCATCGGCTGGTCGCGGACGACGTCGTCCACATCACGCGCCGGGGGAACGACGTGCTGATCGGTCGGGGGCACGAGCTCTCCCAGCACTACATGGAAATCCGGGGCGTGGGGCTGATCGACATCCGCGCGCTGTTCGGCGTCCGCGCCGTGCGGCAGCAGAAGCGTATCGAGGTGGTCGTCCAGCTCGAGGACTGGGATGCGACGCGCGAGTACGATCGCACCGGGATCGACGGCCAGAGCACCCAGGTGCTCGAGGTCACGCTGCCGCTCGTCACCGTGCCGCTCAACCCGGGGAAGAACCTCACGGTGGTATGTGAGGTCGTCGCGATGAATCACCTGCTGCGCTACAGCGGCGTGGATTCGGCGCGGGCGTTCAACGACCGGTTGCTCAAGCGGCTCGCCGAGCGCCGCCAGCTTCAGGAGTATCTCGAGGAAGACAATGAGTGAGCCACTGCGCGGAGTGATCGTCTCCCACGCGGCTGTCGCTCAGGCCCTGCTCGCGGCGGTCGCCGCGATCACCGGCGTGCGCGACGCGCTCGTCCCGGTGTCGAATGACGGCTGCGACACGGGAGCCCTGGCCGACCGCCTCAACCAGGCGATCGATAACAAACCGGCCATCCTGTTCGTCGACCTGCCCGGCGGCTCGTGTCTGACGAGCTCGGTGCGGCTCGCGCGCGGCAAGACCGACGTGGCGGTGGTCACAGGCGTGAACCTCGCGATGCTGCTCGATTTCGTGTTCCACCGTGATCTCCTGCCTGGCGACGCGGCGCGACGCGCGGCCGAGGCCGGGAGCCGCGCGATCCGCACGCCCGCGGCATGAGCATCGCCCTGTATCGCATCGACGATCGCCTGATCCACGGCCAGGTGGTCGTGGGGTGGGGGAAACCGCTGAACGTGGGCTTCATCGTGCTGGTGGACGACGCCGTGCGAACCAGCGCCTGGGAGCAGGAGCTCTACCGCATGGGCGTGCCGCCCGACATCGAGGTGGTATTCGCCTCGACCGAGGAAGCCTTGGAGCGCCTTCCGGAGTGGGAAAGCGACGGCCGCGTCGGCATCCTCGTGGCCGGCGACATCGGCACACTCGCGGCCCTCACCGCCAACAGGCACCGCGTGAGCCGCGTCAACGTCGGCGGCCTGCACCACCGCCCCGGACGGTCGGAACGCTTGCGTTACGTCTACCTGAGCGACGCGGAGGCCGTCCAGCTCAAGACGCTCGCCGCACGGGGAGTCGAGGTGACGGCTCAGGACGTCCCCACGGCTGCCCCGGTGCCGCTCGAGGACTTCACATGAGTCTCGAGCTGCAGCTCCTGTTGCTCGCGTGGGGCACGCTCGTGGGACTGGACCTCGTGAGTGTGCCGCAGATGATGATCGCGCGTCCGCTCGTCGCCGGGCCGATCGCGGGCGCGATGCTGGGCGACGTCGCGACGGGACTCCAGCTCGGCGTGTTGTTCGAGCTGTTCCAGTACGACATCCTGCCGATGGGGGCGACCCGCTACCCCGAGTACGGACCCGCCACCGTCGCGGCCGTCAGCGCGGCGCATGCGGCGACCGGCACGCTGGGGCTCGGGCTTGGCGCGCTGGTCGGACTCATCACGGGAATGGTCGGCGGACTCAGCCTGCACGCGCTGCGGCAGCTCAACACCCGGGCCGTCCGGCGCGCCGCGGCGGCGCTCGAAGCTGGCGACCCGCGCGTACTCGAGCGCGTGCACGCGGCGGGGATCCTGCGCGACGCCGTGCGAGCGGCCGGCGTGACCGCGCTCGGCCTCGTCCTCGCGCAAATGGCTCGGGTCTATCTTGCCGGCGCGCTGCCGCCGCACGGGGTCGCGCTCCTCAACGTGGCGGCAGTGGGCGCGGCGCTCGCGGCGGGGACGGCGGGCACCCTGCGCCTCGTGGGCCGCGGTCCCGGTCTGCGCTGGTTCGCGGCCGGGGTCGTGGGCGGCACGGTCGTCGCGTGGCTGCGATGAGCTCCCCTCCGACCCGCGCGCGCCCCAGGCTCGTCCGCAGCCTGCTCCGTCTATTCACGGTGCAGGGGTCGTGGAACTACGAGCGGATGCAGGGCATCGGCATCGGCGTCGCCGAGGAGGCGCTGCTACGGGACCTGCGGACCGAGGGCGGAGCGGACGGGGTGGCGTACCGCGCCGCCGTGGCGCGGGGAGCGCGCTTCTTCAATGCGCACCCGTACCTGTGCGGCCTCGCGGTCGGCGCCGCGGCGCGGGCGGAGCACGACGGTGTCCCGCCCGAGCAGGTCGAGCGCTTACGCACGGCGTTGTGCGGGCCGCTCGGCTCGCTCGGCGACCGGCTCGTGTGGGCGGGGTGGCTGCCGTTCACTTCGGGGCTGGCGCTCATCGGCGTGGCCCTCGGTCTCGGGCTCCCGGCCATCTTGGGCTTCGTCGTCATCTACAACGTCGGGCACGTCGCCCTGCGCTGGTGGGCGCTGCGCGCCGGCTGGACCTATGGAGCGCGGGTGGCGCAGGCGCTGCGCGAGCCACTGCTGCAGCGCGCCACGGCCTTGTCCGGGCCGGCGATGGCGCTCGTCATCGGGGCGGCCCTGCCGCTGGTGGCGCAGTACCTGAGCAGCGCGTTTTTCGGCTGGGCGCGGGTGGCCCTGGCGGGCGTGATCGCGGGCGGGTTCGCGCTGTTGTGGTGGCAGCGGGCGCGCCTCACCGGGCTGCGGCTCGGCCTCGCCCTGCTCGCCGTCGCGGCACTGGCAGGTTGGTTATGGCCGTGATCGAGCGCGACGCCAAGATCGTGAACCCGCTCGGCATGCACGCGCGGCCGGCGGCGGAGTTCGTGAAGCTCGCCAGCCGCTTCAAGTCGGCGGTCGAAGTCCGCAAGGACGATCTCGCCGTGAACGGGAAGAGCATCATGGGCGTGATGATGCTCGCGGCGGAATGCGGATCGTCGCTGACCATCAAGACCGACGGCGAGGATGCGGAATCGGCGATGGCGGCGCTGCTGGCTCTCGTCGCCGACGGGTTCCACGAGATGCACCTGACGGAAGAGCTGCGCGAGGCCGAGCTCCGGGACGCGGAGCAGCGCGAAAACGAGGGGCGCGAATGAGCGACCGGCAGCTCAAGGGGATCGGTGTGTCCCCCGGGATCGGCTTCGGCGCGGCGATCGTGGTGCGCTGGACCATGCCCGAGGTCCCGCACCGGGTAGTGCCGCGCTCACAGGTGGAGAAGGAGGTACGTCGCCTGCGGGCCGCGGTGAAGGATGTGAAGCGCTACCTCCAGGCGCTCAAGGAAAAGACCGAGGACCGCGCCGGCGTCGACGAGGCGCGCATCTTCGACGCCCAGATCTTGATGCTCGAGGACAAGGAGTTTCTGTCGGGCGTCGCGGACCTGATTCGCGAGAACCTCCTCGCCGCCGAGAAGGCCTACGAGTTCAAGGCGCTCGAGGTACGCGACATGTGGGCCGCGACCGGGAGCCCGCGCCTCAAGGATCGGCTGGCGGACCTCTCGGGCGTCGCGGTCCGCGTGATCGAGCACCTGATGCACCGCGGCTCGGACGAGCTGTGGGAGAGCATCAGCCAACCCACCGTCGTGGTCGCGAAGGAGCTCTCGCCCGGCCTCACCGTGCAGCTCGATCGCGAGCATGTCGTCGGGCTGGTGAGCGAAGAAGGGACGCGGACGTCGCATGCCGCCATCCTCGCGCACTCGATCGGGATCCCGGCGGTGTTCGGCGTCGCCGGAGCCATCGATCGCATCGAGACCGGCACGATGGTGGTGATGGACGGCACGCGGGGTACGGTGCTGCTCCAGCCGACGCCCCACGAAATCGCCGAGGCGCAGGCGCGGGAGCTGCGGCGGCGGGAGCTCGGGTTGCAGCTCGAGGAGGTCCTCGATCAGCCGTCCGTCACGACCGACGGGGTCCGCATCGTGCTGCGGGGGAACGTGGATCTTCCCGACGAGATCAAGGCCGCGCAGGACCACCGGGCGGAAGGCGTGGGGCTGTTGCGCACGGAGTTCCTCATCACCGGGCACAGCGAATTGCCCACCGAGGATGAGCAGGCCGAGTACTTTCGGCGCGTGACGCAGGCCTTCCCGGGTCATCCCGTGGTCGTCCGCACGTACGACCTGGGTGGGGACAAGCTCCCGGCGCCGTTCCGCGCGCCGTCGGAAATCAATCCCCAGCTTGGCTGGCGGGCCATCCGGGTGTGTCTCGATCGACCGGACATCTTCCGAACGCAGGTGCGCGCGGCATTGCGGGCGGCGAAGCACGGCGACGTGTGGCTAATGATCCCGCTGGTCACGCGTCTCGACGAAGTGGATCGCACCCGCGCACTGGTGGCCGAGCAGGCCGCGCAGCTGGCGCGGGAGGGCGTCCCGGCCGCGACGTCGCTGCCGCTGGGTGTCATGGTCGAGACGCCGGCGGCCGCCGTGATGGCCGACCGACTCGCGGCGGAGGTGGACTTTCTGTCCGTCGGCACGAACGACCTCACGCAGTACACCCTGGTGGTCGACCGCGGCAACGCGCGGCTCGCCGACCGGTTCACGCCGCACGATCCCAGCGTGCTGCGGCTCCTCAAGATCGTGGCGGACGCGGCGCGCCGAGCGGGCAAGTCCGCGAGCGTGTGCGGCGAGATGGCGTCGGAGCCGCTGTCGGCGTTCCTGCTGATCGGCCTCGGCTACGAGACGTTGTCCGTCGCGCCACCAGCGCTGCCGCTCGTCAAGTGGACGGTGCGTCAGGTGAGCGCGGCGCGCGCGCGCGTCGCGGCCGAGCAGGCGCTCGCCGCGCGCACCGCGGCCGATGTGCTCGACCTGTTGCGACTCGCGCTCGCGGAAGCCGTCGACTTGAAGCTGCTCGACCCAGAGACCCGGTTGCCCGCCGGACGGCGCGCCGCTAGCTTGAACGTCTAACCCTAGGTCGGACAGGCACATGCCCGCGCAGCGCCACGTCTTCACCTCCGAGTCGGTGACGGAAGGTCATCCCGACAAGATCGCCGACCAGATCTCGGACGCGGTCCTCGACGCGATCATCGCCAAGGACCCCGCCGCCCGCGTGGCCTGCGAGACGCTCGTCACCACGGGCATGGCCGTCGTCGCCGGGGAGATCACCACCTCCACGTACGTCCACATTCCCGACATCGT
>WNEZ01011581.1_pt1 | contig 14160 bp, 21 predicted proteins | sample 5400521 | NCBI WGS metagenome assembly WNEZ01 (sample SAMN13153339, study PRJNA577476) | soil metagenome | isolation source: 120 cm saprolite under Douglas fir tree site 2 hole 1 replicate 1 | place: USA:California | collected 2015-04-18
TACCCCTGAGTTCGTGGCGAAGAAGCTGAAGGTCAGGCCGGCCGACATCGAGGCATGGGAGGTCGGCGCGAGTCGTCCCAGCCTACCGCAGCTGCGGAAGCTGGCGAAGCTGTACCGCCGACCGACGGCCGTCTTTTACCTGCCATCCCCTCCGCAAGGCTTTCAGACGCTACGTGATTTCCGGCGCGCTCCCGAGTCCGGACGGCGTCAGTTCAGCCCCGAGCTGATGTACGAGATGCGGCGCGCTCAAGAGCGCCGAGCGATTGCGGTGGAGTTGTACGAAACGGCCGGCGAGACAATCCCTGACTTCGCCATCACCGCGTCGCGCGATGAGTCGCCGGAGGATGTCGGCGCGCGCCTGCGCGCGGCGCTGGGAGTCACGTATGAGGAGCAGATCTCCTGGACCCCGGGGCATTCCTCTCTCAACGGGTGGCGTGCACATGCGGAGCAGGCCGGCGTGCTCGTGTTCCAGTCGAAGGGGGTGGACGAGGACGAGATGCGGGGTTTCTCGCTGAGCGAGCGCCCGCTACCTGTCGTCGTCTTGAACGGCCGAGAACAGCCTCCGGGTCGCATCTTCACGCTGGCGCATGAGCTGACCCACATCGCCCTCCGGAGTGCCGGCGTGTGCGACCTCCTGGAGGACGGAACGAACGGTCATCGCAGGGGACGGCCGGCCGCGGCTGCCAACGACGGCGAAGCGCGAGAGGTAGAGAGGTTCTGCAACGCCTCAGCCGCCGCGCTCCTCATGTCGAAGGAGTACCTCCTGGCGGACCGGCTCGTCGCCTCGCATCGCGGTGTAGAGTGGTCTGACACCGCGCTCCTGACGCTGGCGAACAGGTACGGCGTGAGTCGAGAAGCGATGCTGCTCCGGTTGCTGACGCTCCGACGCACGACCGAAGAGTTCTACTGGGCGAAGCGCCACACCTTCCTGGAGCAGTACAGGAAGCGGCCGAAAAAAACGCAGGAGGGCGGTCCCGAGTATCATGTTGCCGTCGTAGCGCGCGCCGGCAGGTTGTTCACTCGTCTGGTGCTCGACAGCTACCACGAGAAGCGCATCACCGCTGCGGACGCATCCGAATATCTCTCCATCAGCGTGCCGTCCCTGCCGAAGGTGGAGACGGAGGTGTACCGCGGCGGGGTGGCGGCCTGAGCTACAGCATCGACACGAGCACGGTCGTTCACTTCTGGTCGGAGGTCTACCGGCCGAAGAACTTCCCCTCCGTGTGGAAGAAGCTCGACGGCCTCGTCGCCGCCGGTCGCTTCCATGCCATCTTGGACGTTCGAGAGGAGTTGAAGCGGGTCCAACCGGACATCATGGCGAAGGGCGGATGGGCGAAGGAGAAGGGCTCCCAGATCTTCATGCCGGCGAACGCCGCGGTTCAGACGGCGCTCCAGCAGGTGATGAACGCCTTTCCCCGGCTCGTCGGGCTCGGCGGGCGCTCGGCGGCAGACCCGTGGGTCATCGCGCTCGCCATGGCGAACGGATGGACAGTCGTGACCGAAGAGAACGCCACCGGGAAGCCGGACAAGCCCAAGATCCCCGATGTCTGCGCCGGATTGGGCGTGAAGGTGATGTCGGGCGCAGACCTCATCGAGGCCGAGGGCTGGGTCATCTGAGCGGGGCCATCCCGCGTCGAGTCGAGGTCCGTAGAACCCGACGCCGGGTGCACGGTTCTGCGGGGCTCTGCGTGCGTCGTCGAGTCGGCGGTCAGCGCCCCGTGGGCGCTCGATTGCGCCGCTCGCGCTTCTTCCGCTCCCGGTCGCGCCACGCCTTCACCCGCTGGGCCGCCATAGTCTCGTCGTAGCGCCTGCGGCGCGCGTCGGAGCAGTGTCGCCGCGGTCGCCCCTCAAACGTCAGGTTGAAGCGCCCGCAGTCGGGGGCGCCGCAACGCCCGAGACGCCGCCCCCAGCCACGCTGCTCGTCGAGCAGTAACTGCACGGCGAGCCAACAACATTCCTCGACGCTCGCAGGGGGGATGAACACGGGGAACACGCCGCCGAGCGTGTAGGCGGCTTTGTCGGTCCGCGCGAGCCGCGGGACGTAGGTGCTTCGCTCAAGCCGTCGCTGCGCCTCTTGCGCGACTTCCCTCGTCGCGCGGGAATCGCCCCGCGAGATGGCGTCGAGCGCCGCCCGGATGGCCATCTGTAGGCCAGCATAGTCCTCGCGCGCCGGCCGGCGTACGGCTTCGTCCAAGAGGTCCGCCCAGCGCACGAGGATTAGCCCGTTGAACAGGCGCTCAACCTGCTCGGGACTCGGCTCGCGGAGGTTGGCGAAGTCGAGCGTGTGTCGTACCCACTCCGGGTCAAACCCGGTAGGCGTTACGCGCATGTCACCTACTACGCCGACTTATAGTTACGCGCAAGTGGTATCATACGCTATACATGCGTGGTATGGACGGCGCATGAATTCTAACGACGCACACCTCGTCCAGATTCGCGTGCCGCGCCCTGAGGCCGCTGCGTGGAAGCGTGCTGCCGCGCGTGAGGAGCGCACCGTCGCTGCACTCGTGCGCGTCGCCGTCCGCGCGCCCGCCGAGCTGGGGAGCGGCAGCGGGCGCGCCGTGAGCACAACGACATGAGCCATGTAGCACGACGACGAGTCGCACACCACGCCGTTGCCGACCGCGACATCGACATCATCGCGGACGGCAACCTCCCGCTCATCCCCGGGGGCACCTACGACGCGATAGGCGGCCACGCGCATCGGCCTCGCATCGTTTTCAACACGCTCAAGCTGTACGTCCCGTTCACGGTGTTGGTGCCCGCTCCCGACACCTTGGACGGGTTCGACCAAGTCCGAATCTACCGCCACTACAGGGTGCACCCCGCTCCGGACGGGCGCTTCCGCGTACGAGCGACCTCCGACTACTGGCGGGAGTGGGTAGTTGCATCCGGTCGCCGACCTTCTCGGCACGACCGCATCTCCCCCTACGTCTTTGAGCGCGTCCTTTTCGCAGTCGAGGTGCACACCGTGACGCGGAACAGCCGCTAGCACGAGCTACCAGCCGACACCACGTACTCGGTCATCTCGCGCGTCATCAAGCGCAAGGCTGGAGGTGCCCACCCATGAGCTGTCACCTCTGCCTCGGCCTGGTCCTGTTCCTGTCCCTACCTCTCCCCGCAAAAGTGCGTGTGCCCGCACCCAGTTGTGGGCACATCGTGTCCGAGGTGCGCGCGCCGTGGGTGTGCTCGGCAGGCGGCGCGCTCCTGCGTCGGCAGGACTCACTCACTGGTGACGTGACTACCCGCTCCCGGGGTCGAACCGTGGCCCCGGGGGCGCACACCCCCACGGCGAGGCTATGATGCCCGCCAAGAAGGCCCAGGGAAAGCGCAGTGCGCGAGTTTCAGACGTTCGCGCGCCGCAGAAAGTCTCGGGGCCGTCCGTGAGCACGGCGCCCGAGCACGAGGCGCACTGCGCTTTCTGCCACCACCCGATGGTGAGGCAGCGGCGGAACAAGCGATTCTGCTCGGGCCGCTGTCGAGCTGCCGCGTCGCTACAGCGGCAAGTCAGGCGCGAGGCGGAGCGCCAGCGTTCGGGGGCGGTGTACACCGCGCTGACGGCCGAGGAGCCCGCCGAGCCGTGCCTCGGCTGCGGCACCACGTCTTGGTTCGTGGCCACCGACTGGCCGGTGCCGGGCGAGTCGAGGTGGTTGTGCGTGACCTGCACGAGCCGGCCGGTGCCGACCCTGCCCGAGGTGTACGCGAAATTGACACCCGGGGACCGCGAGCGGGTGCACCAGGAGGCCGAGGAGGGAGACCCGCTGGCTCGGCTCGTCCCTGAGCCGCTGAATCTTCCGTCGGCGAAAGGAGCCCTCTGATGCGCGACGGCGACGACGTGGCCGTAGGCGAAGAGCAGGTGCTCGCCCTCCTCGAACAACGCAACGGCCAGGTGGTGAAGCTGGCCATCTACCGCGAGCCGGGGCTCCCGCCGGTCCTGAGCCTATGGCTCCACCACCGCACTGTCGATGGCACGCTCTTGCGCGACGGTCACCGCGGCTTTCGATTCTTTCCCGATGAGTGGGGTCAGCTTGCCCACGGTCTACTTCGCGCCCTGGAGGAAATGGCGCGACTCAGCAAGGAGGGTGGGTGACCGACCACCCCGACCTCGCCGCCGCCACACCGAACGAGTGGCTGACGACCAGCGAGCTGGGGAAGAAACTCGGTTACGCGCCCCGGACCGTGCGCAAGAAGATGCACGACGGCACCTGGCGGCGGGGGGAGCACTGGTTCAAGCGCGAGGGAAGCCGGCCCCTCTTTTGGTGGCCTGCCATCGTCGCATGGCTCCGGGCAGAGGAGCACACCCCGAGCCCGCGCCACGGTGCCGCCTACGGTGACGACATCCCGCCCGCGCGCCGGGGCCGACCGCATGCCGCGAGCGGCGCTTGAACATTCTTATATGATAAAGTATAGTCCCCCCGCGAATGAGGAGGAGGCGGGGGATGGGACGGAAGAAGATGGGCCGGCCGCCCAAGTTTCGGAGCCGCCGGGCGTTCTTGGTTCTTCTGGAGGCGACGGAGGTGGCAGCTCTGCATCGGCAGGCGGAGGTGGAGGGTGAGTCAGCCTCGGCCTTTGTGCGGAAACTGATTCAGAAAGCGCTGGCCAAGGCGAACAAGGGAAAGGAGACCAGATAGATGGCGTGCATCGTGAAGGAACGGGACGGGCGGCTGGCGTACCGGCTGTTCTGGGAGGGTTACCGGAGCTGGGAAGGTACGGGGCTCCGGGCAACCGACAGGCGGCGAGCGCAGATGGAGGGCGGCCGTCATGTCCCAGGACATGGCCGAGGGTCGCTTCGATTACCTCCACTGGTTTCCGAAGGGCAGCAAGGTGCACCTCTTCCGGCCGGCGCCCACCCTCAAGGCCGCCCCGAAGACGCTCACCGGCTACGTGGAGGGCATCTGGCTGCCGAGGCAGGTGCCGCCGAACGTCCGGGCCTCCCTTGAGGAGACCTACCGGAAGCACTGGCGGAAGCACGTCAAGCCCGCCTTCGGCCCCCTCCCCTTCTCGGCTATCACGACGGCCGCCCTCGTCGACTTCAAGACCACGCTCACCGCGCCCGAGCCGAAGGGCAAAGGGCTCAAGATGAAGACGGCCCGGGACATCATCGACGCGACCTTCCGCGCGCTCTACCGCGACGCCCGCAAGGTGGACCACTTCGTCGCGGACGACCCCTTCACCGACCTCACGTGGCCGCGCAAGGAGGTGCCGCTCCCGGACCCCTTCACGGCCGAAGAGCGCGACCGCCTGCTCGACTACTTCTGGCGGAAGAAGCGGCACTACTACCCGCTCGTCTACACGTGCTTCTACACGGGCGTCCGAACGGGCGAGGCGGTCGGGCTCCGCTGGGGCGCCGTCGACCTCCGCCACGGGAAACTCATCATCCGGCTCTCTCGTACCCTGGGCGAGGACAACCCGCCGAAGACCGCGAACAGCAACCGCACGGTGCCGCTCAGGCCGGAGGTTGTCGCCGTGCTCCGCGAGGCCAGACCGTTGCAGGCGGGCGAGGACGACCCGCCACACGTTCATCTCCTTAACCCTCACGGCGGGGGTGGTGAAACTCAAGAAGCTGGCCGACTACTGTGGCACGTCAATCGAGATGATTGAGAAGCACTACGGGAAGTGGATGGACGATGACCGCCCAGAGGAACTCGCCGCCCTCGGCGGCGCCGCACCAGCCAGTCCGAAGCCAGCCGTGGTGGTGGCCGTCTGATGACAGACCGTCGAGCCGCCCGAAGTGCACAGAACGTGCACGGCGGGGCAGCCACCCGTCGAGGCGCTGATAAACGCCAACGAAATCAAGCGCTGAGCAGGCGGAGGGGGGGAGATTCGAACTCCCGAGGGCTTTGGACCCTGGCGGTTTTCAAGACCGCTGCCTTCAACCGGGCTCGGCCACCCCTCCTGACGGGCGCTCCACCTCTTACACGCAGCGCGCCCCGAGCTAAAGCGCGCTTGCGCGGACGCACGGCGCCCGCCCGTGCAGGCGCGAGCTTGAGACACGCGCGGCTCCTGCCGACAATGAGAGACAGGTGACCACCATGCGCACGCTCGCGACGCTCGGCCCGGCCCTCGGGATCGCCCTCCTCCTCCACGCTCCGGCGTCCGCGCAGACGCTCGGCGAGCTGGGCGCCGCCCAGGGGGTCGGCAGCAGCGTCGGCTCAGCCGAGGCGAGCAGCGCCACCACCGCGCGCAGCGTGGGCGGGATGATCAGGAACAACCTCCAGTCGAGCCCGGGGGCGAGCGCGGGCAAGAGCGCCTGGGCCGATGCCGGCGACACACACGGGGCGCCCGCGGCCAGCGGCAAGGGCTGGGCGAGTGCGAAATCGGGTCAGGGCACCGCGGCCAAGGGATGGGTGAGCGCCCGCTCCGGCACCGGCGCCGGCACCGCCAAGGGCTGGGTCACGGCCGACTCGGGGAAGCCCGCGGGCCGCAAGTAGCCCGCCCGCTCCCTACGACGACGCGCCCTTCGCGCTCAGCTCGTCGTCGATCACTTCCTTGAACTTGTCGAAGGGCTGCGCGCCCGAGAGCATGCGCCCGTTGACGAAGAAGGCGGGCGTGCCGGTGACGCCGATCTTCTCCCCGTCCGCCACGTCCTTGTCGATCGCCGCCTTGAACGGCTGGTCCTTGAGACACTGCTCGAACTTGGCCGCGTCGAGGCCCAGGTCCTTGGCGTAGTCCTTCAGCTTGTCCTCGCCGAGCGCCGTCTGATTGGCGAACAGCTTGGCGTGGTACTCCCAGAACTTGCCCTGCGCGTTGGCGCAGGCCGCGGCCTCGGAGGCCGGGCGCGCCTGCGGGTGCATGGGGAGCGGGAAGTCGCGGTACACCAGGCGCACCTTGTCGCCGTAGTGCTTCATCACCTCGTCGACCGTGCCCTCGGCGCGCCCGCAGAACGGACACTGGTAGTCGGAGAACTCGATGATGGTGACCGGCGCCGTGGACCCGCCGCGCTCGGGGCGACCGGCCGTCGCGACCTCGACGATGGGCGGGCGGAGCGCCACGGTCGTCTTGTGCTTCTGCTTGAGCCCCTCGATGAACTGCTGCTGGGCTTGCTCCGTTCGCTGCTGCTTCAGGTACTCGACGATCCTCGGCTTGATCTGCTCGAGCGTCTGGCTGCCGAGCTGTGCCTTGTTGTCGTCGAAGACCTTCTGGATGTCGGCGTCGGAGGGGTCACCCAGCTTGGCCGCCACCTCCTGCTTCTCCAGGTCGGCCGGGGTGGTGCCACGGGCGCTGGCCTCCTGCTTCACCAGCTCCTCGGCGATCATCTCGTCGAGGCCCTCGCGCAGCGCATCGTAGCGCTGCGTCTCGATCTCGATCAGCTTGGACCGCACGTGCTCCTCGAGCTCGGCGCTGGTGATGGTGTGGTCGCCCACGGTGGCCACCTTGCCGTCCCCGGCGGGCCGGCTGGCCGGGGCCTGAGCGCGCTCCTGCTCCGCCGACCCCCCGCATCCGTGCGCGAGGATGCCGAGGGACGCGGCCAGCGCCGCGATCGTCAGCGGGGTCATTGCCTTCATGCGGAGCCCTCCTTCGAAAAAAGCGAACCTACGGGGCGGGCACGGGCGGGTCAAGCGGCGGGCGCGTTTTGCTTTTCCGCGGATCGCGTGCTACCCGCCCGCAGCCGCCATGCGGCTCGCCCCCATCCTCCTCGTCGCGCTCCTCGCCCTGCCGCTGGCCGGCTGCGGGGCCACGATCGCGGGCGTCAACGCGCACCCGGACAAGTATTACCAGCACAAGGTCACGATCGTCGGGCGTGTCACGCGCATGCAGTTCCTGCCCCACGGGACGCTGCTCGAGGTCGCGGACGCCCAGGGACGCCGTCTCCTCGTCCGCTCCGTCGAAGCGGTCGAGGCGGAGGCCGGCGACTGGGTGCGTATCGAGGGCATCTTCGTGCCCGAGGTGAACGTGGAGGACGCGACCGTCTACGACGTGCTCTCCGCCGAGCACATCGCGCGCACGCACGCGCCGCGCTTCATGAACCTCATGTAGGGTCCTGGGCGGCGATCGCGTCGGCGCCCACGTACGGGCGCAGCACCTCGGGGACGCCGACGCTGCCGTCGGCGCGCTGGTAGGTCTCGAGCACGGCGATCAGCACGCGCGGGAGGGCGAGCCCGGAGCCGTTCAGCGTGTGCACCAGCTCCGGCCTGGCGCGCGGCGCGGGGCGGTAGCGGATGTTGGCGCGCCGTGCCTGGAAGTCGCGGAAGTTGGAGCACGAGCTCACCTCGAGCCACTCGCCCGATCCCGGCGCCCACACCTCGATGTCGAACTTCATGGCGGCGACGAAGGAGAGGTCGCCGGTGCACATCTGCACGATGCGATGGGCGAGGCCGAGCCGGCGGCAGACGTCCTCGGCGTCGTCGAGCAGGCTCTTCAGCTCGGCGTCCGAGGTCTCCGGGCGCACGAACTTGACCAGCTCGACCTTGTCGAACTGGTGCCCGCGCTTGATGCCGCGCACGTCGCGCCCCGCGGACATCTTCTCGCGCCGGAAGCACGGCGTGTAGGCCACGTGGCGGATCGGGAGGCGCTCGGCGTCGAGCACCTCGTCGCGGTAGAGATTGGTCACCGGCACCTCGGCCGTGGGCACGAACCACAGGTCCTCCTCGGCGTCGTGGTAGAGGTTGTCGCCGAACTTGGGCAGGTTGCCGGTGCCGACCAGGCAGTCGCGCTTCACCATCGCGGGCGGGTAGATCTCGACGTAGCCGTGCTCGCGCGTGTGCAGGTCGAGCATCCAGGTGATGAGCGCGCGCTGGAGGCGGGCGCCGGCGCCGCGCAGCACGTAGAAGCGCGAGCCCGATATCTTCACGCCGCGCTCGAAGTCGATGATGCCGAGCGCCGGGCCGAGGTCCCAGTGGGCCTGCGCCGGGAAGTCGAAGCGCCGCGGCTCGCCGGCCGTGCGCACGACCACGTTCGCCGACTCGTCGGGGCCGACGGGCACGTCGGGGTGCGGCAGGTTCGGCACCTCGAGCATGCGGCGATCGAACTCGGCCTCGGCCACGGCCGCCGCGGCCTCCGCCGCCGCGATGCGCTCGCCCGCCGTGCGCTGCGTGGCGATCGCGCGCTCGCGCTCCTCCGTGTCCTTCAGATCGCGGATCGCCTTCGACGCGCTCGTCCGCTCGGCGCGGAGCTGCTCGAGAGCGTGCAGTGCCTCGCGGCGGCGGCGGTCGGCCTCGAGCAGCGCGTCCAGGTCCGACGCCGGGAAGCCGACCTTCGCCAGCTCGGCCTTCACGCGCTCCGGCTCGGCGCGGATCAGGCGGATGTCGAGCATCTAGCCGCCCACCTCGAAGGCGCCGCGCACGTGCTCGACCGCCGGCGGCTCCGCGTCGAAGCGGATGCCGATCACGTCGAAGCGCGCGTCGCGCTCGTGCCAGCGCCGCTCGGCGAGGAAGTGGCGGGCCACGCGCGCCACCCGCGCCTGCTTGCGGCCATCCACCGACTCGAGCGGCGTGCCGGCGGTGACGCCGCGGCGGCTCCGCACCTCGACGAAGACCAGCACCGGGCCGTCGAGCGCCACCAGGTCGATCTCCCCCGCGCGACAGCGGTAGTTGCGCGCCACGATCGTGTACCGGTGCGTGCGGAGGAACGCTTCCGCGACCGCCTCGCCCCGCCGCCCGAGCTCGCCCCGCCCGTCCACGGCGCGCGAATGTACCCGCCGTTCCCCGTCGTCGCAAGGCAGTCGTCGTTGCGCGTCGGGGAGTGGTACGCTAGCTAGACCCCGTGGCCATCACGCGCGAGGAAGTGCGGCGGATCGCAGCCCTCGCGCGCCTCCGCCTCGAGCCGGCCGAGGAGGAGCGCCTGACCGCGGACCTGGACCACATCCTCGAGGCGTTCGCGCGCCTGAGCGCCCTCGACACGAGCGCGGTCCAGCCCACCGCGCAGGTCGAGGAGGACCGGAGCGCGTTCCGCGACGACGTGGTCCAGAACCCGCCCGCCACGGAGGCGCTCCTCGCCAACGCGCCCGCGCGCGACGGGCGCTTCTTCCGCGTGCCGAAGATCATCGAGTGAGCGCCCTCCACGATCTCTCCCTGCGCGAGGCGGCGGCACGCGTCCGCCGGCGCGAGGTCTCCGCCGTCGAGCTGCTGCGCGACGCGCTCGCGCGCATCGCGGCCGTGGACCAGCAGGTGGGCGCGTTCCTCACCGTCGACGAGACCTCGGCCCTGACCGCCGCCGCGGCGATCGACCGCCGCGTCGCCGCCGGCGAGGACCCGGGGCCGCTCGGCGGCGTGCCCATCGGCGTGAAGGACATCATCTGCACGGCGGGGCTCCGCACCACCGCCGGCTCGCGCATCCTCGAGCGCTTCGTGCCCGCTTACGACGCCACCGTCACCACGCGCCTGCGGAAGGCGGGCGCGGTCATCGTCGGCAAGCTCAACTGCGACGAGTTCGCCATGGGCTCCTCGACCGAGAACTCGGCGCTCGGCACGACGCGGAACCCGTGGGACGGCACGCGCGTCCCGGGCGGGTCGTCGGGCGGGTCGGGCGCGGCCGTCGCCGCGCGCGAGTGCCACGCCGCGCTCGGCACGGACACCGGCGGGTCCGTGCGCCTACCGGCCGCGTTCTGCGGCGTGGCGGGATTGAAGCCCACCTACGGGCGCGTGTCGCGCTACGGCGTCATCGCCTACGCGTCGTCGCTCGACCAGGTGGGCCCGATCGCGCGCGAGGTGGCCGACGTCGCCGTGGTGCTCGAGGCGATCGCGGGGCACGATCCCGCCGACTCGACGGCGTCGCCGCGGCCGGTGCCCGCATATGCGGCCGCCCTCGAGGGCGGCGTGCGGGGCCTCCGTCTCGGCCTGCCGCGCGAGTACTTCGTCGAGGGCATGCAGCCCGAGGTCGAGCGCGGCGTGCGCGCCGCGGTGGCAGAGCTGGAGCGGCTCGGCGCCGCCGTCCAGCCGGTGTCGCTGCCGCACACCGAGTACGCGATCGCCACCTACTACCTCATCGCCACCGCCGAGGCGTCGTCCAACCTGGCGCGCTACGACGGCATCCGCTACGGCCTCCGCGAGCCGCGCCCCGCGCTCACCGACATGTACGAGGCGACGCGCGCCGCCGGCTTCGGTGCCGAGGTCAAGCGACGGATCATGCTCGGCACCTACGCGCTGTCGGCCGGCTACTACGACGCGTACTACCTGAAGGCGCAGCAGGTGCGGACGCTCATCCGGCAGGACTTCCAGCAGGCGCTGGCCCGCTGCGACGCGCTGGTGACGCCGGTCGCGCCCACCACCGCCTTCCGCCTGGGCGAGAAGACCGCCGACCCGCTCACCATGTACCTGTCGGACATCTTCACCATCTCGGTCAACCTGGCCGGGCTGCCCGCGCTCGCCCTCCCCTGCGGCGTCGACGGCGCGGGGCTGCCGATCGGCCTCCAGGTGATCGGACGGCCGTTCGACGAGGCGACCGTGCTGCGCGTCGGGCACACCTACGAGCAGGCGACGGAATGGCACCGCCGGAGGGCACCGCTGTGAGCGCCTACGAGCCCGTCATCGGCCTCGAGGTGCACGCCGAGCTGCTCACGCGCTCCAAGATCTTCTGCGCCTGCTCGGCCGAGTTCGGCGGCCCCGCCAACACCAACGTGTGCCCGGTGTGCACGGGGATGCCGGGCGTGCTGCCGGTCCTCAACCGCCTCGTGGTCGAGTTCGCGATCCGCGCGGGCCTGGCCACCCACTGCGCGATCGCGCCCCGCTCGCGCTTCGCGCGCAAGAACTACTTCTACCCGGACCTCCCCAAGGGCTACCAGATCAGCATGTACGAGCTGCCCATCTGCACCGGCGGCCACCTCGACGTGCTGCTCGACGGCCAGGTGAAGCGCGTGGGCCTCACCCGCATCCACATGGAGGAGGACACCGGCAAGAACATCCACGACGCGCACGGCGACGCCAGCCTGGTCGACTTCAACCGCTGCGGCGTACCGCTGCTCGAGATCGTGAGCGAGCCCGACATGCGGAGCGTCGCCGAGGCCGGCGCCTACCTGCGCACGCTCCGCTCCATCCTCCAGTACCTCGAGATCTGCGACGGCAACATGGAGGAAGGGAGCTTCCGCTGCGACGCGAACGTCTCCGTGCGGCCGGCTGGCACGACCGCCCTCGGCACCAAGATCGAGGTGAAGAACATGAACTCCTTCCGCTCGGTCGAGAAGGCGATCGCCTTCGAGATCGAGCGCCAGTCGGGCGCGCTCGCGCGCGGGGAGCGCCTGGTGCAGGAGACGCGCCTCTGGGACCCCGACCGCGAGGAGACGCGCACCATGCGCAGCAAGGAGCACGCGCACGACTATCGCTACTTCCCCGAGCCCGACCTCCTGCCCCTGGCGGTCGAGCCCGTCTGGGTGGACGAGGTGCGGGCCACGCTCCCGGAGCTGCCCGCCGCCCGCCGCGAGCGCTTCGCGCGCGACCACCAGCTCTCCCCCTACGACGCCGACGTGCTCACGCAGCGGAAGGACGTCGCCGACTACTTCGAGGCCGGCGTCGCCGCCGGCGCGGCGCCGAAGGAGATGGCCAACTGGGTGATGACCGAGCTGCTGCGCATCGTGCGCGACGAGAAGCTCGACCATGCGCTGGTGATCCGCGACTGGCCGCTCTCGGCCGCGCAGCTCGCGGGGCTCGTGAAGCTGGTCGAGGCGGGCACCATCAACCGCAACACGGCGAAGTCGTTGATCCCGCGCCTTCGCGGCACGGGCCGCGACCCGGCCGAGCTGGTCGCGGCCGAGGGCCTGGCGCAGGTGAGCGACCGCGGCGCGCTCGACGCCGCGGTGGCCGACGTCGTGGCCAGGCACCCCGCACAGGTGGCCGAGTTCCGCGCCGGCAAGGAGCGGGTGCTCGGCTTCCTGGTGGGGCAGGTCATGAAGGCGACGGGCGGCAAGGCGAACCCGCAGATGGTGGGGGAGCTGCTGCGGAAGGCGCTGGCGAGCTAGAGGCTGCGCCCGTCGAACGGCACCACCTTCAGCGCCGGGAGGTCGAGGCCATCCAGGCAGCGCACGTTGATGGCCGCCCTGGGCACTCCCTTCCGGTCGGTCCCGATGCCGAACGGAGCGCACCCGCAGGTCGGGCAGAAGCGATGCTTCACCCTGCCGGTGTTGAAGGTGTAGGTCGCGAGATCCGCCTCCGGCGTCGCGAGGCACAGCCGCTCGGGCGGCACGAACCAGAGGAGGTAGCCGCGCTTGCTGCAGATCGAGCAATTGCACTCGATCACCTGCTGGATGTCGCCTTCGACCTCGAAGGCGATCCGTCCGCAATGGCATCCGCCCTTGACTGCTCGATGAACTCGCGGAACGTCATGCGCTTCCTCCTCTTCCCTCGCCGTAGCGCGCTCGTCACCCGTACGAACGCTGCGGCATCCAGTTGCCCCGCCCTTCCGGGGTGAGGTCGAAGAAGCTCCACACGGGCCAGAGGAGATCGACGTGGCGGGGATGGCCCTCGACCGGCGCGTAGAGAAGCTCGGCCGCCCAGAAGTGGAAGACGCCCTGGTCCGAGCGGGTGAAGACGTTGCAGGCGGGCATCTGCGCGCCCTCGACGCTCTCCGCGAAGTAGTCCGCATTGTACGTGTTCGCGAAGGACGAGAGCAGCCGCAGCCGCGTCCATCCCCGCTCCGCGGCCCACGCGTGGATGCGCTCGATGGGCGACTTGGCGACCACCGCGAGGTTCACCCGCTGTGTGAGGTGGAGCGCATAGCGATCGAGCCCGTCGAGGAAGGACGTGCACAGCGGGCATGGATGCTCGGCGTCCGGGCCGTACATGAAGCTGTAGACGACGAGCGAGGGCTTGCCGGGCGCGAACAGCCCGGAGAGCGGGGTCCGCTGCCTCGCGCCCCCGGCGATCTCCTCGAAGACGTAATCTTCCTTCACCCGTCCGCCGCGCGGCAGACGGCGGCGCATGGCCGCCACCGCCTCCATCCGTTCGCGCAGGTCGCGCTCTGCGTGGAGCAACTCGTTCCGAGCGGCACGGTATGCGTCACCCTCCCCCGGGAAGCGAACGCGATGGAGCGATTCGGACATGAGCACCCTCCGATCAGGCGCTGGGATCGTTCGGGGCGGGATGTGCCACGCCGCGAGCTTACCAGCGCTCCACGCACGTCCACAACATGCCGCGGCGACGGCGAAGCAGCAGCGCCGCCACCGCGACCGCGACCCATCCCGCCGCGCCGCCCACCAGCGGCGGCCACCCCGTGCCGACGAGCCACACGGGC
>WNEZ01003179.1_pt1 | contig 14155 bp, 5 predicted proteins | sample 5400521 | NCBI WGS metagenome assembly WNEZ01 (sample SAMN13153339, study PRJNA577476) | soil metagenome | isolation source: 120 cm saprolite under Douglas fir tree site 2 hole 1 replicate 1 | place: USA:California | collected 2015-04-18
GCCACACCCCGTCGAGCGGATCGTTCCGCACGAGAAGGTCTGAGACCCATAAGAACATAGCGTAGCAAGCGTAGGTCAGATCACCCGTCTCAATCGCGGCGCGAAAGGCCGCCCGCATGAAATCGATAGCGGTCGTGATCGACTGAGTCCACTGAGTAGCTATGCCCATCGCATCGTAGGCCTTCGCCTGGTAGGCGATGAAGCCGTGTTTCTCGACAAGGTCGCAGGCGAGCTTGGCGAATCGACACCCCTCGCTGTAACGATGAAAGACCGGGCCGAGGATGCTCCCGAGATGGGCATAGCCGTGCGCGGAACCGCCGCTCATCCCGTGCTGCACGCTGAAGTTCGCCATGCGGCACACGAGCAAGCAAAATAGGTGAATGTTGGAAAAGTAGGTGGCGGGGGTAACGACCGAGAGCACCTGCATCGCAGCCTGCAGTTCCGGATCGGTCATTATCGGCAGATCGATCAGGCTCTCGATCGGGCGCCCATTGAGGGTCTGCCAGACTGTCTCGAATTCGGCCTGAACCTGCTCCCACGTCGGGTGTGCCGGGATGTCAATGCCGAACAGGCGCAGGCACCTGAGCGCGCTGTCGACGGCTCGCGGGAGTTCGCCCTTCAATAAATGCAAATGGATTTTCAGGCAGGAGGCGTCCGCGAACTCGACGTTCGACGCCGCACGCTGCAGCAACTCCACAATCAGTTGCTCAGCTTTTTCGAAGTTACCGCTCAGAAGCTCGCACTCGGTGCGTTCGAGCCACAGGCCGAACGTTAACTCGTAGTGGCTGCCCCAGTCCCCTTCGTCCAACAGCGCCATACCCGCCGAAAAATACCCGCCCGCCGACGCATAGGCTGCTGACGCCTTCGCCTTTCGTCCGGCACTCAGATCAATCGTCGCCACAAGCACTTTCTCGTCGCGATCAATCAGCAGTGCGGCGCCTCGATTGAACTGGTTCGCGACATCGAACAGATGCTCGGCGAGGCCGTCCCCCGTCATGCTCGCCAGCAGCACTCGGCCAATCCGAAGGTGTTCCGTTGCGCGCTCGCTCTCGGGGATAAGCGCATAGGCCGCCTCCTGAATACGGTCGTGCAGAAATTTGTAGGTGCTCTCCTGCTGGAAGATGAGCCCGGCGCGGACGGCCTCCCAGAGTGCCGTGTGGATCGCCTCCTCTGTTTCCCCGTGAACCAAGGCTAAGGTGGCGACCTCGGCGGCATTGCCCAGGCAGGCGAGCTGTTTTAGGGCCTCCTGGGTGGTACCAGAGAGCCGCTTCAGTTTTCCGGCCATGAGAACCACCACGTTGTCGGTGTAGCCCTTCGCGCGAATCCGAGCCAAGTCCCAGATCCAGGCTGCAGCGTCCGGGTCGAACCTGAGCAGCACTTCGTCGGCCAGCGCCGTGAGAAACTGGATCGCAAAGAACGGATTGCCGCTGGTCTTCTCGTGCACCAATTGCGCCAGAGGCTGGGCGGCACCTCGCTCGCCGTGCAGCGCATCGGCGACCAGCCGGCCGACATCGTCAACCCGGAGAGGCGCCAGAACGATCTCCTGCATTCTCGCTCCGGCCTTGCGGATCGCGTCCAGCGTTTGAGTGAGCGGGTGAGACGAACTGACCTCATTGTCGCGGTAGGCTCCGACCAGCATCAGGTACCGTACGTTCGGATCGGTCATCAGCCGCTCCAGCAGTTCAAGAGTTGCCGGGTCCAGCCACTGCAGATCGTCGAGGAATAACGCAAGCGGGTGCTCCGGCTTGGCGAACGCACTGAGGAATCGCCGGAACACCAGTTGGAAGCGACGCTGCGCGTCTTGCGGAGACAGGTCTGGAACGAGCGGCTGTTTCCCGATAAGGAATTCCACCTCCGGGACGAGATTGATGATGAGCTGGCCATTGGGACCCAGTGCTTCCTCTAGGGCGTCCCGCCAATGACCCACCTCCGCTTCGCTCTTGACGAGGATCTGACGGACCAGCGTCTGGAAAGCCTGTGCCAGCGTCGCATACGGGATGTCGCGCTTGTATTGATCGAACTTGCCGGACGCGAAGAGGCCGCGCGGCGGAACAAGCACCTTGTGCAGCTCGTTCGCCACGGAGGATTTGCCGACGCCGGAAAAACCGGATACGAGCACGAGTTCGGGGGTACCCTGGGCCACGACCCGGGCAAACGCCGCAAGCAGAGCATCGACCTCGCGCTCCCGCCCGTACAGCTTCTCTGGGATCAGCAATCGGTCTGATGAGTCGTGCTCACCCAAAGCGAATGGATCGATGCGACCATGCGACGGCCCTTCCGCCAGGCACCGCCGAAGGTCGGCTTCCAAGCCGGAGGCAGTCTGGTAGCGCTCCTCGGCATTCTTGGCGAGCAGCTTCATGACGATCGCAGACACCGGCTCGGGGACGGCGAGACGATCAGCAGGTGCTGTCGGTTGGCGTGCAATGTGGCAGTGGACCCACTCTAAAGGATCGGCGGCGTCAAACGGCAGCGCGCCGGTAAGCATCTGGTAAAAGGTGACGCCCAACGAATAGAGATCACTGCGAGTATCAATCGAGCGATTCATGCGGCCGGTCTGTTCCGGCGCCATGTAGGCGAGGGTGCCGGCAATGATCTCGATCGGTACGGGCGACTGGCGCTCGTGCGGCAGTCGGGACGCAATCCCGAATCCGGTGAGCCAGACGTTGTCGGCGGCGTCGACGAGCACGTTCGCAGGCTTAATGTCCTTATGAATAAGACCACGGCGGTGGACTTGGCCGAGTGCTGCCGCCAAGCCGACAGCGATGTGCAAGACGCGCGTCAGATCGAGCGGTCGCCCCTGGTCCCGCTCAAGAACCAGATCCAGGGGCTCGCCTCCAGGATCTTTTAGTACAAGGATTGTCCGCCCCTCGTGACGAGTGAGCGCCAGCGGCACGGCTGCCCATGCAGGATCGAGCTCCACCACAAGGGAGTATTCGTGCTCGAGCCGCCGAAGGCTCTGAGGCGACGGCTGTTCCGCGGTGAGTGCGATCGCCAAGACCGGCGATGGGTTGCCGCGCTGTCGGCCGCGGTAAAGGGTGAAGTCCGCGCCTTCTCGGATGGGCACCAGCACGAACCCAGAAGGCCCCGAGATCGAGGACATCCTCGTCGTCACGTTGCAAGACCTCAGGATGCTCATTTTGACCAGAGGCTAGAAGGACGTCAACCTTAATGACGGCAGTGGCCGCGCAGTCCGTCCAGCAAGGTGCCTAGAGCCTTCCTTACCGCTCTGCTACTTCCCCCTCCTGCGCCTGGCTCATTCCGCAACGGCGAAACCCCAGGGTTGCGTGTCAAAAAAGCATGACGGAGCGCACTAGAATTGCAGTTTTAGAGCATATTGCATGATCCGGGGATTCACCGTAAGGGCGCTAATCACGCCGAAGGTGCTCGGCGTCGAAACGTCGTTCGAGGGATTCGCAAAATTAGGCCGATTCAGCACATTAAATACCTCCCACCGGAAAATCAGATTAATGTGTTCCGTCAGGGGAGTGCTCTTAATGAATGCGATGTCTCCGACGCGTTGGTCCGGGCCACGTAGAATGTTTCTTCCCAGGTTGCCGAATATCGTCCCCCCACAGGTCGGGCTGCCACCTGATACCGGATACTTGCGGTCGATAAGCGCCCCCTCAGGAATACAGGGCGCGGGAACAAATGCGCCGGTGTTGAAGAATTCGTTGACACGGCTGCTGACGCTGCCGCTCCGACCGGCATCGGCAAGTGTCGCACCCGGAGCCAAGTTTCCTGTGGTGTACAGGGTTGCGGGACCAAACAGCGTGCCGGCTGCACTGTCTAGAATGCTGAACGGTAGTCCCGATTGCAGCGTTACGATGCCCGAGATGCTCCAGCCATTTCCGAGCTTTTGAACGGCTGCGCTTGTCGCGTGCTCGGGACCAGGCACGTTCCAGGTACCGCTGAGAACCAACCGGTGAGTTCGATCAAAGTCAGAGACACCGCGCTGAGCAGCGCCGTTGTTTTGATCGTTGTATACAAGTTGCCCAAAGATCGGTATTCCGAATGTGCCACCGATAGCAGCACCGAGACTATCCCCCGCGTCGTCAATCGATTTGGCAAAAGTGTAGGCTGCAAGGAATTGAAAACCATGACTCATGTCTTTCTTCAGCGTGGCCTGTAGTGAGTTGTAGATTGAATTCCCACTGCTTTCGAGACGGAAGAGCAACGTAGACAGCCCGACAAAAGGAACACGCTCGGCTGCATTGGCCGCGGAGTTGGTTGTGAGTCCGTTCACAGGGTCGGAAGGACTAGCGAGGCGAGGCTGATTATTGCTCCGACCCACGGTTAGGTGGGTGCCCTTCGCGCCGGCATACCCGATTGAGAAAACGTAGCTCTTGTGTTGATACTGCAGATCGAGATCAAAGTGCTGGACTGTAGACTCCTTGAAATCAGGGTCGATAATGTCGGGGGTTCGAAGAAAGCTGCTCCCGATAAACGGTGGACCCGGTAGCATATTGCCTACGAAATTTGGGAACGAAGAGCTCGGCGGCAAATTTGGAAGGGGATTCTCCAGGCTAGCGGTCGCGTTGGCGCCGCCATTTAGCGAAGCATTCAACGCGAACGGCGGGTTGAGAGTCAGTAATAAGCCATTCGCTGCGAAGCTGGTGCGGTTCGCGTAGATGCCATATCCTCCTCGAAGAACCAGGTCCCTCGAAGAAAGGGGTTGCCACGCGAAGCCGACGCGGGGCTCTGGGTGCGTTTGGACGGGGTGATTCAGTAAGGTTGAATTCTCACGTGGAAATCCCTCGGGGGCGTTACCAGAGAAGTTACTGGGCAGCACAAATCCGGAGGTGGCCGGGCTCGTGAAGCCGCCGGCTGGGGGTGCAATATAGAATTGGGGGAAGAAATTCGATACACGACCGTCGACTTCGCTTGGTTGGCCGTTGACATCGACTCGAACCCCGAGGTTTATTGTGAGTGTTCGCGTAACTTTCCAGTCATCCAATGCAAACAAATCCACAGCGCTTGCACGTTGCCCCATATCGGGAATTCCAGCAGCCACGCTTGAGAAGAAAATGTTTGAAAACGATGTGCCGTTCCCCCCTGCGCCTGCAGGCCCGGCGGGCAAGCCGAGCAGGAAATCAGGGAACGACAGGAGTGTCATGACACCGCGCGCATAATCGTTTAGGTGGTTGAACTGATTTCGGAAGATTTCCGTGCCCACTCGAAAGTCATGCTTGCCCCGAGACAGGGACAGGACGTCGGAAATGTAAAAATTATTACCGGCTGTTTTGCCTCGGTCTTGTGCCGAGTTGCCTAATTCAAAGGCTCCAAGAATCTCAATCTCTGGAATGATTCCCTCCTGGGGGTCGCTGAAGCGGTGTATCCCCACATCCTGATCGGTGAGCGTCCCTCCGGCAACGCTTTGACCCGCAAGACGAGAGAAGCCAAAGCGGAATTGGTTGATCGCTCGCGGCGAGATAATGTGAGTCTCGGCGATTGCCAAATTCCGGTTCTCAAAGGAACGGAGCACTGGAAAGCCAGGTACACTGGCGCCGAAGAAAGGAACGTCTTGGTTCGAGTTTGAGAAAAAGAATTTCGCCGACAGACGATCCGACGTGCGCAAATTGAAGTCGGAGTTTGTATTGAACTGGTCTTCGTTGTAGCGACCAGGAACCACCGCCGTGTGGTTGACACCGCTGCTTGACGTTTGAGGGCTCGGAATTACATATGTTCCATCGGGGTTCTTCGCGTTCAGAAGATTGAGCGCCACTGGATTTATGTTCGAACCGTCGCGGGCCACCGCCACGCCTCCGAATGCCCCGGTTTGGCCGCCGAATACAGCTCCAAGCGAGGCTGGCGTGCGGACTAGTGGTATGGGAGGGAGGCTTAGAGAGCTAACACTGCTGCTCAAGGATGCCGCATTCACATCCCTTATGGCTTGATAGGAAACAAAGAAAAAGGCGCGTTTCCCTGACCAAGGCATCGGCCCCCCCAGAGTGCCCCCGGGTTGTGAGCGCCGAAATTCTCCTCTTGGCACCCCGGTTGCATTCGCAAAGAAATTATTCGCGTCCAGTGCCTCATTGCGGCCGAAATAATAGACGTTCCCGTGAAGATCGGCGGTGCCCGACCTGGTTTCCACGTTCACGTTCGTACTTCCTCCTCGCCCATACTGCGCGTCGTAGAGCGAAGTCTGGACCTTGAACTCCTGAATGGTATCAGGAGCGGGTATCGCGATCCCGGCTCCGCCAAAAGGAGTGACCTCGGTGAGATTGGAGCTATAGCTGTTCGCATCCACGCCGTTGAGCATGAAATTGTTGTCGCCGCTACGGGCGCCGTTCGCGCGGATCTCCTGGCTTCCGGCCCCCAGTTGGGTGGCATCCACGATGTCAGTATTCGTTCCAGCGGTCAGGCCGAGAATTTCGGTAAAGTTGCGATTGACCAGCGGCAGTTCCTCAACCGTTTCGCGATCGATGACTCGTCCGAGAGTGGCATTCTCCGTTTGAAGGAGAGGAGGTTTTGCGCTAACCGTGATTTGTTCTTTTGCGCCGCTGATCGTCAGCTGAATCTTCAGCCGGCTCACCTCGGTGATTTGAACCCGAACACTCTTCAAGACGAGTGGCTCAAATCCGGGCGCGCGAACCGTCAGATCATAGTTGCCAGGCGTCAGGAGTGGGACCGCGAAATTTCCCTCGGCATCCGTAGTGACATGGCGCTCTTCGCGTGTGGCGTCACTTCGGATGATCACTGCTGCATCTGCTACCGAGGCTCCACTGGGGTCGCTCACGCTGCCAGCGATCGCACCGGTGTTGGCTGTCTGGCCATACATCGGCAGAGCGCAGAGCGCGAGCACGGAGGTCCGGAGCAAGGTGCGGAACGCGTTTGAGATGCTCCGCATCACCTCGTTCCTCCAACAATCACAAAAGCAGGGCGAAGGACGACAGTATACTGCGGATTCTGGGGATCAGACCACGCCGGTGGACTTGGCCGCGTGCTGCGACCAAGCCAATGGCGATGCGCAGGAAGCGAGTCAGGTCGAGCGGTTGCCCTTGGTTGGTCCCGTTCAAGAACCCGATCCAGGGGATCACCGCCAGAGTCCTCGAGTACGAGGGCCGTGAAGAGTGAGCGCCACCGGCTTGGCGGCCCACGCGGGTCGAGTTCCGATGCGAGCGAGTATTCGCGCTCAAGCCTCAGGTGTTCGGAGTGAAGCACTCACCGGCAGGTTGTGCCATACGCAAATGCGCCGTGAAACAAGCACGTCAGGGAATACGCGGCACTGCGCGATCCAGGTTGCGAGCAAGATCTGCCTTTGGAAAGTGTAGGACCTCGGCGGGATCTGCTGGAGTCACCGTAATGCGAATGCATTTAGAGGCGGGCTGATTGCTCTTGACGGCGACACTGCAGATCGGAATCAAAACATTGGTCTCCGGATAGTATGCGGCAGCGCTCCGGCGGGCAATCGCATATGGGACGATCGCAAAGCGGCGTGCCTTGCGCACCTCTCCTTCAAAGTGACTGTATATATCCACGATCTGACCGGCTTGGAGATTTCTAGCTTCCATATCAAGCGGGTTCAGGAAGAGCACCCGGCGACCACCAAAGACACCACGATAGCGGTCATTCAGTCCATAGACCGTGGAATTGAACTGATCATGGCTGCGAATCGTTGTCAAAAGAAATTCGTCAGGCTTCAGGTCATGCTTCGGGATTGGGCAAACGCTCAGCTTCGCCTTACCGGAGCTCGTTTTGAAGATGCGCTGTTTCGCTGCATTCGGCAGATAGAAGAATTTCTCCTCAGCAAGTCGCCCGTTGAAGTTCTCGAATCCCGGAATTACCCTGGAAATCGCATCCCGGATCAAGTTGTAATCCGCCGCAAAGCCAAGCCAATTTGTGGTCGTTCGAGACCCCAAAGTAGCATTCGCCAGATTCGCAATGATCGCTACATCGCTCAGCAGGTCCGGTGAAGCGGGTCGAAGGAAGCCTTGAGAAGGATTGATAATGCCCATGGAATCTTCAATCGTCAGGAACTGCTTTCCAGAGGCCTGTACGTCTTCCTCAGTCCGTCCCAGGCAAGGCAGGATTAAGGCTCGCTCCCCTGTGATGAGGTGAGAGCGATTCAGCTTCGTCGAAACGTGAACCGTAAGCTTGCAGCGCTGCATTGCGTGCGCGGTGTAGACCGTGTCCGGCGTGTTCGAAAGGAAGTTGCCGCTGATCGCAAAAAACACCTTCACGTCTCCGTCGAACATCGCGTGCAGTGTCTCGACGGTGTCATACCCTGACTTCCGGGGTGGTTCAAAGTTGAATTCTTTCCCAAGGGCATCGAGAAAAGGTTTTGGCGGACGCTCCCACACACCCATCGTGCGGTCACCCTGGACATTGGAGTGTCCACGCACACATACGGTGCCTGCCCCGGGGCGTCCTATATGCCCGCCAACGAGCAGAAGATTCACGATCATCGAAACATTGTCGACGCCGTTCTGCTGCTGCGTAACGCCTGTGCACCAAGCGATTATGGTCTTCTTTGAGGCCGCATACATATCCGCGGCGACACGCAGCTGATTTCGACTCAGCCCGCTGTTCTCCTCAATTGCTTCCCAGCTCGTAGCTTCCAAGTCAGCCAGCAGCGCTCCGAAACCTTCGGTGAAGGTTTGAATGAACTCTCGGTCAATTGCCGAGGCGCGTCCCGCTCGCTCGCGCTCGAACAGGTCCTTGAGAATGCCTTTGATTGCCGCGACATCTCCATTTACGCGCACGGGGAGATACAAGTCCGCAAGTGCCTGGCCTTTACCAAGCAGCGCAATGGGCAGCTGCAAAGGATTCGGGTAATCCTGGGGGTTGGGATTGATTACCCTCATCATGCTGACTTCAGGTAAAGGGTTGACCGCGATGATTTTGGCACCATGATCCTTGGCTACCTGAAGTGAGCTCAACATTCGCGGATGATTTGTCCCGGGGTTGTTTCCAATGATGAAGATGAGATCGGTATTCTCCATATCTTCCACGGTGGCGCTACCCTTGCCAATGCCGAGCGTCTCGACCATTGCAACTCCCGACGACTCGTGGCACATGTTCGAGCAATCCGGAAGATTGTTGGTTCCGAACTGTCGCGCAAACAACTGCAGAAGAAAGGCAGGTTCATTGGTCGTCTTACCTGAGGTGTAGAAGCAGGCTTGGTTGGGCGAATCCAGACGATTCAGCTCCTCCGCGATCATCGTAAAGGCCTCTGGCCAAGTGATCGGCTGATAGTGCGTCGCGTTCGCGTGCCGTGCCATTGGCGAAGTCAGACGCCCCTGCTGATTGAGCCAGTAATCGGATTGTGCGGCTAGGCCCGCTATCGAATACTTCGCGAAGAAGTCCACCCCGACGCGCTTCTTTGTGGACTCGTCAGAAACAGCCTTGGCGCCGTTCTCGCAGAATTCAAAAATTTTCCGCTTCTTGTCGGGACTTGGCCACGCGCAGCTCTGGCAATCAAAACCGGTCACCTGGTTGATCTTCAAAAAAGCTTCGGACGATCGAAGCGGACCCATTTCACCAATTCCGTAGCGCATGGTATTCCAGATGGCAGGAATGCCTGCAGCCTCTTCAGAGGCACGTCCGATCCTGAGCTTGCTTAAATCAGTTGGGTTTTGAGCTTGCAGGGAAGTCGAGTCGTTTGGATCCAGCTCCACTACGGGATCTGCGCCTGTGCTGGTCACAGTCTTCGTGCGAAGGTCCTGCTTGGTGCGATAGTGCCCGTCTCTGCACTGCTCGTCCCCTTGGATTACGTTCGAACAGTCTGAGGTTTTCATGATCTCCTCCCCTTTCGCTGGGATTGATCGCTGCCGCCTTCAGGTGAACGAGCGCTTCCCCCTCGACGTTTGAACCAAGTCAACCCCACGATGAGATATACGCCGGTAAGGAATTGACAAAAGCCGGGCATCCAGAAACCCCACATCCCCATCGTGCGATCCACCTCGGGGCCGGCCTTCGGATAGCCAAAAAGAGCTTGCCCGCCCCAGATGAAGTAGCCTGTGCCGAGACCGAAAAAGCCGATGGCGATCGGCCAAAATGGGGAACTAGCGAACGTAAATGTCTGCGGCGTCATGGCGTTGAACTTCGTCCCTTAGAATTCAAGAAACCCACATTGCTAGTAGCCACGAATCCCACGCGGCGTGGCCAGCGACGCCCAGCCGACCCGCGCGTTCCTTTCCTGTGGCAATTCTCGTAACAATGCGCGGGCATGCGGCTGCTCCGGTAATTCGGTCGAGTGACGGGCCGCCGTGGTCAAGAATCCATTCGCTCTACGGTTGATCCAACCCCGTTCCTGGGCCACATCGGTCATCAGCTGAAAGGAAATTCTCGTGCTCTCATGCTGGGCCAATACGAAGCGCTTCGCGTTCTTGGCGTCCTTGATCGTTTGCAACAACCAGTTCACTTCTTCTCTGTTCATGACGTTCTCCTTTCCTCATACCAGACGATTCGACTTCTTACTCTCGACGTTGTCCACGACATGCCCGGTGTAAACACCGGAACCGACGAGCTATCGTACTTATCGGCTGCTCGGAGATCGTCAAGATTCGGCTTGCTGTGCCATTCCGCGTCACATGAAGAGAAGCACGCGCAATTCCAACTTCCAGCACCTAGCCGAATCGCGGTTGTGCTTCTATTGAAAGGGGTTAGGGGTGAAATGGAAGGAAGGAGCCAAACCACCCAAAATGAAGAGGACCACTCTCTGACAGCCTGTCAAAATGCTGGACGGACTTGTGAGAAAGATAGTCGGTTGAGCTTTATTTTGGCGCAAAACCATATCTTGCTGAGCTTCTCATTTGCTGGTCTCGTTTCTAGGCCTTTCTCGATCATTCTCAAAAACAGCGACGATCTGATAGACCGCGACTCGGGTGGTTAGGTGAAGGAATCGGCCAGCAGCGGTGAACTCGTACGAGCCAATCCGGTTGGCAGTGTTCGCCGGTCCGGCAAGCAACTGACGCGTCTGCGGGCAGAGCCATTCGGCGACCAATGACCAGAACTTATTTGCTCGAATCTCCAGGCCTAGCTGTTACTAGTCCGGTTTGTTCGGAGTGATTGGAAAGTGAAAGCCCGACTTGGAAAAATTATATTCAACGTAAGCGAACGGGTAGCTGTAATCCTTTCCGGGCGTGGTGGTCCTCAGGAATTGCCCGGCGAAGAGTCGGGCGTAACCAAAACCAAAGTTCAGCCCTTTATTCAACGTGTATTCGGCAACCAGATCGAGTTCGTTCCCAATGTGGCGGCTGGCACCGGGGTGGGCGGGAACCGAAATCGCTCCGCTGCTGCCGTAAAAATTGTCATTTGAAGTGGCGAGCCAGTAGCCCTCAGAGGCTTGCTTGAATTTCCATTTCTTACCGGCGTTTTCCTCCACGCCGACCCGAAACTGCACAAGATTTCTGCGGCCCACCTCATCGGTGAAACCGTACTTGTCGTGGTTAGAAGGATTGAGCTGGTCAAAGGTATTCCAGTCTTGGCCCGCCGGATTTTTCGTTCCCGAGGCGTAGTTGCCCTCGATAAAGACCCGCGGCGCTGCAGCAACGTTGGGAAACTTCTTGCCCACGCCGGCATAGCCCGCCCATGCGCCGATGGAAGATGGGCCAAGAGAACCCTTCTGTCCATCAAACTCCGTGTCGTAGTCGAACTCCGCGGGGAGAGTACCCTTCACGTGTAGGCCGATGGTGACTTCATTAAGATGGCCGCGGCCTACCGTTTCTGGAAGACCAAAGTTCCCTGGCGCAAGGCGCCAGAGAACATACGGCTCGAAGGTGGCTCGGGGAATGATGTTCTTGAAGCTTCCGTAGATTCCGTAGAAGTTGTTCCCGGGAATCGCTCGGTGCAAGAAGGTATTGCTGCCGGGCACAACGGAAGAGCCGAAGACGGCCACTTCGTACCCGGGATGATAAAGGTCGACGCGCGCAACATCAAAAGTGCGGCCGACGTTGAGCCAGTTCGATGGACCGATCACGCGCTCGTCACCAAAGAGGAGGGCTTGGCGGCCTGCAAGCGCATCGACCCAACCTGATGTGGAACTACCGACCTGAACGTAGCTTTGCCAAAGGGTCCAACTGTCCTCAAAGGGATTAGCGTTAGGAATGTGGTGATTGAAAAAGATGCGAGCATCCTGCACTTCCCCGTAAAACGTCAACCAGTCCCTGGGCTGAATCGTTACATTCACGCGCAAGCGGTCCAGCACGTAAAAATCGCTTGTGTTCGCGAAGCCGGTACCCACCGGGCCTTCCAGACGATCGCGATACTCGCCGCTAATGTGAAGCCAACTGGGTAAAGCCTCGTCGAGTTTGTCGATAGGAAATAACCAAGATACGGAATCTAAGTCGGCTGCAGGCGGGCTAGCTGCGGGATTTGACTTAGGGTTCGTTTGTGCCTGCGCCCGGCCTGAAAACATGCCCATGCCGAGAAAGAGGGCTAGCAGCAACGAGGTACGCGTTCTCATCGAAATCACCACACTAACCATTAAGGGTTCTGGTGTCTCTACGGGCCGGTGCAAGTGCAAGGTGGTGGCAAAGCTAGCCAGGGAGAACGTCGAGCGCTTCTGAAGGAATTTTACTTATCGTGTCTGCCTGCAGATTCAAGTGCGACGTGACCATCTCTGGAGGCAAGTGCCGTAGCCAGTTATTCAGAGAAATGTTCATGTACTCGCTCGCCTTGAACATAGCAAGGAACACCAAGTCCGTCTTTCCCGTGTTTTCGACGTAGTGACCTGCGACGCTCGGCACGAAACCGACGTCATTTGCGTTGAAGTCCATCGTGTGCGCTCCTGCAGTTGTAAAGACCGTCATCCGCCCCTTGCCACTGATGTAGTACTGCCATTCCGAAGCGTTTGGATGCCAATGCAGTTCGCGCAAACCACCCGGCTTAACGGTGACCAAGGCTGCAGCGATATTTTTCGACGCCAGGAAGTTACGCGAGTCAACTATGCGAACTTCACCGGCCCTCGTTTGCTTCGTGGGGGCCATAGCCTCCATTCTAAAGGTGTACTGGTACGGAGACTCAGCGCGACGACCCCCAACAGCGGCCTTGTCCTGTGCCAGGGATGCGGGCAAGTCTGCGGGGAAGATGTATAGACTCTTGTTTGGTAAGTTTTTAAGAACGCTTGCTGGCAGCCCAAAATTCTTCGACAACACCGATGGCGGCGTGCGCCTCACCCAATCGGAAAGAAGGAAGGTGTTGTCTTCCGAAAACGCACCTTCATCGAATACCAGCAGAAATTCACAACCATCCGGTCCCAACCCTTGGATCGAGTGGGGGAATCCTGCTGGAAAGTACCAGAGGTCACCTTTGTCTACATCGCCGATAAACACCGTTCCATCGGGGTTAAGACAGGTCACGCGAGCATTTCCGTACAGCATGAAAGCCCACTCGTCCGCTGTGTGCCAGTGCAGCTCGCGAAAGCTGCCGGCCGTAAGCCGCATTCTGACGCCAGCGAGGTCTTTTGAAGATGGCAACACCTTTTGTGTTACTTCGTTCGTCCAACCGCCCTCTTCGATTCGTTTGTGAGTTAGATCGAAGGAGTACCATACAGGGTCAATATTTCCGGAATCTGTCGGCGGAGGAAGATTTGAATTCGGATTTTCGTCCAAAAGAGGCTTGTTTTCCGGGCCCGGATTACTTGCAGAATGATCTTGTTCTGCTTTTTCAGTGTCTACTCTCTCCTGGGCGTTGACAGCCAGGGAGGCCAGTGCCGCGCTCGCTAGAGTAGCGGATCCCACTCCCAAAAAAGTACGTCTCGACAGTCCTTCCATGCCAGGTTTGCTTTTTTGCTGTTCACTCGTTCGATTCTCTCCGTCAACGGCAGACTTGGATTCTTTTGGCTCGCGCATCGGTATGCCTCTCTTATTTTTCATCGTCCTGCCGACCTGCTTAGCATGCGATAGAGCAGGAATATTGCTGTGGCAATTGCTTTGCCAACTCGAAGACCTTCGTAACGCTCTCGTAATAAAGGCCAGAGCCCTTCTTGGCTCAGGTTTGACGCCAGGCATCTGACACGCCTGTCAGTATTCTGGACGATGTGCGGTTGCGATGAGAGATCTCACGCGACTGAAGATTCGTTCCAACCCGGTTTCAGCATAAAGAGGCTGTCGGCGAGTTATAATGCGAACCGCAGGGAGGCCCCCATGCTGCTGGAACTTAGTGTCATCCCATTGGGACGTGGCCGTTCAATCAGCGCAGACATCGTAGACCT